>Ga0209715_1000005_pt1 | contig 367850 bp, 315 predicted proteins | sample COGITO_mtgs_1205_2_FD_184809 | JGI IMG/M metagenome (GOLD analysis project Ga0209715, IMG submission 184809) | Pelagic marine microbial communities from North Sea - COGITO_mtgs_120503 (SPAdes) (version 2) | ecosystem: Environmental > Aquatic > Marine > Epipelagic ... | reverse complement strand
CATCCGATATTTTACATGAATTAGCTCGACACAAAAACTACGGCGTTAAAACCTTTCAAGCAGAAGACGAGATTGCTGCGATCTGTGCGTCTATTGGGGCCAGTTTTGGCGGCTCGCTTGGAATGACGGCCTCAAGCGGACCCGGAATCGCATTAAAAGGGGAGGCGATGGGTCTTGCTGTAATGCTCGAAATCCCACTTTTGATTATTAATGTGCAACGCGGCGGACCCAGCACTGGATTGCCGACAAAGACCGAACAAAGTGATTTGATGCAAGCCATGTATGGTAGAAATGGCGAAGCACCGCTCGTAATTGTTTCTGCTAGCCATCCATCAGATTGTTTCGATGCCATGGTTGAGGCTGTAAGAATCACGGTCGAACACATGATTCCGGCTATGTTCATGAGCGATGGATTTATCGCAAATGGTTCAGAACCGTGGAGCTTTCCAAAAGCAGCAGATATTTCATCCATCACACCACGATGGGCCGATCCAGAAAAATCACTTTCAGACGAAACATATTTTCCTTTCAGAAGAAATGAAAAGCTTGTCCGTGAATGGGCCATCCCAGGCATGGAAAATCTACAACACCGGGTTGGTGGACTAGAGAAAGAGAATGAAACGGGCAATGTGAGTTACGATCCAGATAATCATGAGTTGATGGTCAAGATTCGACAGGAGAAAGTAGACTTGATAGCAAACCATATTCCAGCGCAGGAAATTGCTCAAGGCGATGAAAGTGGCTCCGTTTTGGTCTTGGGTTGGGGTTCTACTTATGGTGCCATACGAACCGCCGTTCGTGACTTAATTAAAGACGGACACAAGGTGAGCCAAGCACACGTGCGATATTTGAATCCATTCCCTAAAAACCTTGAGGAACTTATGTCCAAGTTTGATCGGGTGTTAATCCCCGAGATTAACAATGGCCAGCTGGTGCATTTGATAAACGCCAAGTATGGAACAGGAGCTGTTCCGTTCAACAAAATTCAAGGAATGCCCTTCACATCAAGAGAGATTAAGGAACAAATAAAGGAGTTGATATAATGCAGAACCCAACAACATATACGGCCAAAGATTTCGCGACAGACCAAGACGTGCGTTGGTGTCCAGGATGTGGTGATTACAGCATTTTGAAGCAAATGCAAAGCACGATGGCGGAGGCTGGCATCAACAAAAAGGACATCGTATTTGTGAGTGGCATCGGTTGCTCTTCTCGATTTCCATACTACATGGATACCTATGGCATTCACAGCATACACGGGCGCGCAACAGCAATGGCTAGTGGTCTCAAAGCAGCCCGACCAGACCTCAGCGTGTGGGTAATCACCGGAGATGGCGATTCACTTTCTATTGGAGGAAATCACCTGATACATCTGTTGCGAAGAAACTTCGACCTAAACGTTTTGCTTTTCAACAACGAAATTTATGGCCTCACAAAAGGTCAATACTCGCCTACTTCGCCAAAAGGCCAAGTGACCAAGTCTACACCGATGGGTTCGTTGGATCATCCGTTTAATCCACAGGCATTGGCGTTGGGTGCTGATGCCACATTCGTAGCGCGCACCATGGACCGCGACCCAAAGCACATGCGAGAGATACTAGCGGCGGGGAATGCGCACAAGGGAACCTCACTTATTGAGATTTATCAGAATTGCAACGTCTTCAACGACGGTGCGTTTGAGGTATTCACGGATAAAGCAACCAAGGCAAAATCAACAATTACAATCCGTGAGGGTGAGCCGATGATTTACGGTGCCGATAGCGAGTTTGGAATTCGATTAAATGGCATGAAAGCAGAGGTCGTTTCCATGAATGACTGCAGTGCCGACGATCTTTGGATCCACGATTCTTCAGATCGAATGAAGGCGACTATTCTGAGCCGAATGTTTGACAACAATGCGCTGGAAGGAGGATTGCCAAGACCATTTGGTATTTTGTATCAAGAAGATCGTTTCCGATACGAAGACGCTATGAAAGCGCAATTGGAACATGCAATTTCTGTAAAAGGAGACGGCGATTTGGATGCGTTGATTCAGGGAAGCCATACCTGGACGGTGGACTAATTCGATTCCCGTGGCCGCCGTTTCACACTTCGACCAGTTCTCGCTTCGCTCGAACGCCCAGCATGACTGCTAGGCGGACTTGATCAAAATGATGATTTTTCTCGCTTGCTAAAACCGGTTGTTCTCACACCCAATACACGTAGCGTCATGCAGAGCCAGCGAGGCACGAGCGTCGGTCGAAGCAAGAGCGGATTCGAATTTATCGTGTTTTCTGTTTGCCAAACACCCCACCTGCTCCACAGGCACCCCCTTTTTTTAGAAGGGATTCGAAACATTGAAGTGTCTACTTGCGATATAGCTGCCGTTTCACACTTCGACCAGTTCTCGCTTCGCTCCAACGCTCAGTATGACGGCTGGGCGTGATGGTGCAAAACGATCGCGCTTGCACCCAATAAACGTAACGTCATGCAGAGCCAGCGAGGCAGGAGCGATGGTCGAAGCAGGAGCGGATTATTGATCTTGTTTGTTGCGTTCACGAAGGTTCTTCGAAATGAATGGTAATATTTCTAGGCGATTTTCAATGAGCGCTTCCTTCTTTTTTCGCCCCCATCCTTTTATTTGTTTCTCCAAGAGAATAGCCTGATTTGGGCCCTGAACCTCAAGGCTCCATTTCAACATAATTGGTCGCCTTGGATATGTATAGGCCTTTCGATCAAGTCCACTTGAATGTTGTGCGATTCGTTGTGTCAAATCATTGGTAATCCCCGTATAACAAGAGTCATCCGAGCATTGGAGAATGTAAACGAACATTGTCTTCAACATGTTCAAATCTATCCATTTGAGTCAAAGACTCCAGCTTCATGCGAAGTCAGCACGATCAACCGATCTTGGAAGCATTGATAATTGAGGGCCGTCGTTTCACACTTCGACCAGTTCTAGCTGCGCTCAAACGCTCAGCATGACGGCTAACCGGAATTGGTTAAAATGATGATCGTGCGCCTCCATAAACACGTAGCGTCATGCACAGCCAGCGAGGCACGAGCGTCGGTCGAAGCAAGAGCGGATTCACCTCTAAACGGGTGTTAGTCCAGCAAATTTCTTGGAATCTCACACACCGGAATAGGCTCCATCTTGTGTCTATTGGCCCTGTGTAAGCGAGTATAGATTTCCAAAACTTGACGTTGCCTGGCTGTTGTCTGGGTCACATCCCCATTAAATGTCATTGCCCATTCAAGCTCTGGATACGATGCGCCAATTTGCTCCTCATCCGTTCGATCGTCTCCCCAAAGTCCGTCCGTCGGTGGGGCAGATAAAATGGATTCGATGATTCCGAGATCGCGGCCAACTGCATACACTTCCGTTTTATTCAAATCTGCGATCGGACTCAGGTCTACTCCTCCATCACCATACTTGGTGTAAAATCCAACCCCAAAATCTTCCACCTTATTTCCTGTGCCAAGCACCAACATGCCATGCGTGGCAGCGAAATAGTAGAGCGTGGTCATCCTTAATCTGGCCCGCGCATTTACCAATGCCATCTCTCTAGATGAGGCATCGGTTTTTGGTAAGGCTGCAATGAGGCCCTCAAACGTGGCCGTCAGCTCTACGGATTCAACCGCTACGTTTTTGTGCTGGTCTTGCATCCAGTGGATGTGATCACGTGCTCGATCAACCTGAGATTGATGCTGATGAATGGGCATCTCGATGCAGAGAATTGGAAGACCTGTAAGTGCGCCCAGTGTAGATGTGACGGCAGAGTCAATACCTCCAGACACACCAATTACAAAGCCATTGGTTCCAGCCTTTGTGTTGTAGTCGCGGAGCCAATCAGCTATATGTTCAATTATTTTGCTTGAGTTCATTTAGAAAAAGACGCCAATGTCTAGCGAAATATACATCGTCTTCGCGTCTTTTCGCTGACTGACAATGACATTTCCGGAACTGTCCAACTCAGGTGTCCCGTCCGAGGCGGGCTTTAGGATGTTGCTACCACCCTTGTTGTTAAACATATTGGTGAAGCCATTATGAATTCCAAGCCCCGCGTAAATGTTTGTGTTGCCCGTGAGATTGTACTCCGCTCCGAGCGTAATGTTGAGTGCTAGCCGCATGAAATTGATATTGCTGTTCAGATCCATGTCTTCCTCATCATCAGGCTGAAGTGCGCTATTTCCTAACCAAGTATATGTGTTGTTTACCCTAGCCCGAGTTCTAAAACTGGCATCAAAGCCAATGGCGCCGAAGTAGCTCATATATCCCACGTCGCCGGTGCGCATTTTTAGAAGAAGTGGCACATTGACGTATTGCAGTCGGTATGTGCGATCATTTTTTCCTAAGAATCGAAAGGCAGTGTCGGTCTCGGTAATCACCGTTTCCCATGGCTCTATTAATCCACCGCCGTTGGTGGTAATGTTTGCGCCCGTGCTGAACAAGTAATTTGGGCTATCGGTGAACTTATAGTCCATCATTACGCCATACCCAAAACCGAGTCGAGGTTGTAGGCCGTCTTTCTCCAGCTCCTTTATTTCTGGCCGTAACCATCCAAAGTTTGGACTTCCCATGAGGCCAAATCGAAGAGATCTGTCGTCCATGTCGCTCTGGCTCTGGCCATTTAAGCTGAGCAAAGCGATAAATATCAAAACGACCGATATACGTTGAGTAATCATAGTTGCGCTGTTACATTTGTCCCAAAATTACACAGCCGCCTTTGGCAATTTCCTATGTATAGCAGCACTCTTCGAACAGCCATTTGTTTACTATCTATATTAACAATTAGCATCGGTTGCGATGAAAATAGACTTGACGTTGATGTGAGTCAAATCGAGGCCAACGTTGAGATTGAACGTATCGATCAGCTTTGGTCCAACCTCACACCCGTGTCTTATCGCACCGAGCATCCACGCCTTCTTGCTGAATATCCGCTGGCGTACACCCATTACGTGGAAGATGTCTTGCAGCTGGGCGCCGTTTCTGATTCAAACTTGTTTGAGTCCATCCGTTCGTTTACCACACACCCAGATTTTGCTGAGGTATTCACCGAAGTGAACGCGGTTTATAGCGATATGGATCCAATTCAAGCAGAGCTGGATGATGCGTGGAAGCATTACAAGTTGTACTTCCCAAATGCCATTGTTCCTAAACATCTGTTGTGTGTTGGGGGGTTCAATTCGCCCTATATCATGACCGAAAATGAGATTGGCATTTGCCTCGAGCTCTTTTTAGGGAAAGATTGTAAATTCTATGAATACCTGCAATGGCCACTTTATCAGCGTGCGCGAATGTCTCCGAATCACGTGGTGCCTTGGATGATGAAAGGCTGGTTGGAAACGGATTATCCATTGATGGTCGAAACCGAATCGAGATTGTTGGATGAGATCATACATCAGGGTAAGATCTTTTACTGCTTAGATGCCCTGTTCCCTAAGATGCCCGATTCAATTAAAATCGGGTATACCGCGGAGGAAATGCACTGGGCCATCACCCACGAATCCATGGTGTGGACGCACTTTGTCGACAATGAACTGCTGTTTACAACCGAACCTGGATTGAAAGGAAAATTCATCAACGATGGACCTTTCACGGTTGATTTGGTAAAAGAATCGCCATCTCGTATGGGCCATTTCATCGGCTGGCAAATGGTGCGCGAGTACATGGAAACACAAGAAATCATTGACCTTCAGTTGCTGTTGGAGACACCAGCCGACGAGATATTAAAAAAGAGTAAATACAAGCCATAACATGTCTGAAAAACAAACAAATATTCAATTCAATGTTGCCTTAGATGAGAATCAAATTCCAAGTACAATTACCTGGAAGGCAAGTGATAATGATGAAACTGGCGCATGTGACGCAGCCTTTTTAACCATTTGGGATTCAAATGAGAAAAACACACTTCGAATAGACCTTTGGACCAAGGACATGACCATCGATGACATGAAGATTTTCTTTCATCAGATGATGCTCAGCATGAGTGATACGTACAAGCGTGCAACCGGTGACGAAGCGGTAAGCAAGGACATGAAGGAGTTTGCATTTGCCATGGGAGAGAAGATGGAGATTCTGAAGAAAGGCGAGGACTAAGGGAAAGAACGTATAAAAATGGGTAGTTTGACCTATTGAAGGCCCCTGACTGTTGGTTGATATTTGCTTTTGTAATAACAAACAACTGATTATGAAAACGAACTTATTCTTTACGACCAAACTTATCGCATTTGCACTTCCATTGCTACTGCTAACGGCGTGCAAAAAGGCACCAACAGCAGACTTCACATTCGAAGTGGATGGATCGGAGGCCGCATTTACCTTTTCCGGCGAAGGCGACGTATCGTCATATACCTGGGATTTTGGAGATGGCAATGCTTCTTCGGAAATGAGCCCAACCCATGCATATTTAACCGGTGGTGACTTTGAAGTGACACTCACTGTGTCAAATGAAGACGGCGACGACTCAAAAACAAAAACAGTTACCATCGAAGCAGCGAGTGGTTCGTCCGCAAACCCTGAACTTACGTTTGGTGATGCTGACGGCGCCTTTTATGCCATCAACACAAACACTGTACAGACTACGGCGGGCTTTGATATCGTCCTTTCTATTGGAACTTCGCTAGCTTGGTTTCAAGATGGGGGGAGCTTTGTTGAAGTTGGTGATGTGCAATGGCATCAAGGTTCGACATCCGAAATCTTGGACTTCAATACGGCAGCTTCAACCTATTCTTGGGTTGAGTTGGAACAGCCATCAGAAGGATTCAACAACGACGGTATTTCATACACAGTAGGAGGTGGAAATGGTTTCCCAGCAATTGGTGGCACGGGACTTTCTAACCTATATCCTTTTCCAGGAGCGCAAAAGGTGCGTGAGGTGAACGAGACAGTAGACGGCGACGCAGCTTACAATCTAGCGCATGATGGAAGTATCAGCAATGCCGACTCAATTTACTTTTCGATTTACGGGCCTGACAATAGTGTTTTGAAAAGACTTGGTGGAACTGAGACGTATGCGCCGTTTACTGAAGAAGAAATGAATAGCTTGGGTAAAGGTTCGGCCATTCTTCAGATTGCTGCATTCAATATCACGTCTGACGAATCCACCGGTAAGAAGTTCTATATGGTGAATGAATCTGTGGCTTCCAAGACGGTAACCATCGATTAATACGATCTCTCAATCCGTAGAACCCTCGGGACATTCTTGTCTTGGGGGTTTTTTATGTTCAATCTCAGGGTTTAAAATGACAAATACCCGTTTTTGGGTATTGCCGCACCCTAGTATCGACGGTATGTTTGCATCATTATTTAAAATCAGTCTAAATAAAAATTGATGTTCAATCGTACGCTTAAAATTGTGATGTGTTTACTTCTTGGATTGACAGCACTCACTGCCTGTAAGGATGACCCTATTGTTTTCGAGGAACCAAAGTTACCAGTGGTGCCACCAGAATCCTACGATTTTGAAAATGTCGATTTCTCAGGGCAGACAGCGCGATTGAATCAACTTTCAGAGCTAATCCTATACGTGAACACCTCTAATGACTCAGGAGTTGGGTTGGATATCGGAGTGATGCGTGAAATGTTTGAAAACACAAACAACGATGGCGGTGGGAATTTCACTTTCAGCGCCACGAAACAATTGAAAGACAAATGCTTTGAACCGGATCAGTCGCTAATTGATGACTATTTCGTGCGGGCGGCGGAGATTAGCCTGACGGCAGAATATGGATCAAGCGGCGTTCCTGGACGGGTATTCTCAGAGGATAGTAGCGCAATGCGGTTGTTCGACGAAAATGGCTGGGAATACGGTCAGTTTATCGAGAAAACAATCATGGGCGCTTTGTGCTATTATCAGGCAACTTCTCATTACTTAATTGACGAGCAATTAGACGTAGACAACGAGACCGTTGTGATTGGAGAAGGCACCGTAATGCAACACCACTGGGATGAGGCATACGGTTACTTTGGTGCACCTATTGAGTTTCCTGAAAGCCTAGAAGACGTGCGCTATTGGGCCAAATACTGTGTCGGTCGTGATTCGCGATTGGGCACCATCGAATCATTAGGAGAGGCGTTTCGAAGAGGAAGGCAAGCGATCAACGTACATCGATACGATGTTCGGGATGAAGCCAGAGATGATATTAGGGAGAGTTGGGAGTTGGTTTGCGCAGCCACGGCGATCCATTTTATAAACGTGGCCATTGATAATGTGACCGAGGACTACGGGCGAAATCACGCACTTTCTGGAGCCTATGTGTTTATACAAAATTTGAAGTACAACGAAGAAAAGTCAATCACAAACGGTCAAATTGATGAGGCTCTAGGCATAATTGGAATCAACTTTTATGAGGTGACGCTTGACGACCTGAAAGCTGCGCGTGAGAAGATTGCAGAGGTGTATGAGATTAAGGGTCACCAAACTCAACTATAGCAATGCGAGGTATTCAGGCTTTAGTAGCAATCTGCATTTTCCTGAGCGCGTGCAAGGGCGGCACTGACCCTATTGACGACACGTTCGACAAAGCAGCCATGTTGAAAAACATAGGTAACAGTGTCATACAACCCACCTATGCGGATTGGGTCAAAGCGATGAATCAACTTGATTCGGACTCCAAACTGCTTGAATCCAATCCCACGATAGCGCAACTGGTAGTAGTTCAATCATCTTTTATCAAAGCCTATAGAGAATGGAACGCATGTTCTGTGTTTGAAATCGGTCCAGCAGCAGATGTAAGTATGCGCACTCGGGTAAATACCTTTCCTACAGATACCGCTCAAGTGGAACAAAACATAGCAAGTGGAGATTACGATTTGGACGGCGCAAAGAATGCAGACGCTAATGGATTTGCCTCATTGGATTATCTATTGTTTAATGAATCTGAATCACTGCTTTCGGATGCAAATCGAAGGACCTATTTATTGGATAACGTGGTGCATATCCTAAAACAAGGAGTGGACGTTTCAGATGAGTGGTTGAGCTATCAAAGTGAATTTGAGGTGAACACAACAAGCAGCGCGGGAGGCTCGATCAGCAACCTCGTAAATGAAATTAACTATGAATTTGAGTTGTTTAAGAATGCGCGGATCGGGATTCCACTTGGAAAAAAGACACTTGGGGTTACTCAAGCACATAAGCTAGAAGGGTATTACTCAAACACTTCGGCGGCACTGGCTCTTGAAAATTTAAGAGGAATTCAAGATGCATTTAATGGAGGGACAGGACTCGGATTTGACGACTATTTAAACAGTCTTAAGGCAACAAAAGACGGCACTGATTTAAGTATGGCAATCAATAACCTCTTCGACCAGATCGCTTCAGACTTGGATGGGGCAAACCTGAAAAGTTCAATTGAATCAAATCCTTCTGATTTAGAAACGGTGTATAACCGTATCGAGCAATTGGTGGTTTTATTAAAGGTTGACATGCCATCGCAATTGGGAGTTCAAATCACCTATCAAGACAACGATGGGGATTAAGGAAAGGTGGAATTCGATCCTATTCAAGCCAGTTTCAATTGCCCCACTGGTTACCTTTCGTATGCTCTTTGGGGCCATTATGTTTATAAGTATCGTGCGCTTTTGGTCCAATGGCTGGATCGAATCTCAATTCATTGAGCCGTTAATTCACTTCAAATATTTCGGATTTTATTGGGTAGCAGACCTTCCCGACACGGCCTATTATGTCATGTTTGGTATAATGGCAATATCATCGCTAGGAATTGCTTTTGGGGCGCTTTACAGAATTTCGGCCGTTCTGTTTTTTCTTTCGTTTACCTACATAGAACTAATAGATGTTACCTACTATCTGAATCACTATTACTTTGTTTCTCTTGTCTCACTGATTATGGTCTTTCTTCCTGCGAATGCGAGCCGATCGGTGGATCAACGCTTTGGTGCAATCAAATCTAGAAGTACAGTAAGTGCCTGGACCATTGATATCTTAAAGTTTCAATTGGTGCTGGTTTATGTATTTGCTGGTATCGCCAAGCTAAATACGGATTGGTTGATTCATGCTTTGCCGCTTGCAATATGGCTTCCAGCACAGGATCAACTTCCAATTTTAGGAACCATTTTCAAATGGGAGGCAACGCCTTATGTCTTTTCATGGGCAGGCGCTCTATATGATCTTTTTGTACCGTTTTTTCTATTGGTGGCGAGGACTAGGGCGCTGGCATACGCCGCGGTAATTGCCTTTCACCTCATGACATGGTGGTTGTTTCAAATTGGAATGTTTCCTTTTATTATGATCGGAGCCACTCTGGTATTTTTTAGCGCTGCATTCCATGAAAACTGGCAACAACGACTATTTGGCGCGCAAGCCCAAAGTTTCGGAAACACGCACGTTCCAGCCAATCAACTTGTATCGCTATCGATCGCACTGCTGGTCGTTTTCCAACTGGCATTTCCTTTTCGGCACTTAGCCTATGATGGCAATCCATTCTGGCATGAACAGGGATATCGGTTTGGATGGCGGGTTATGTTGATGGAAAAGGCCGGATACGCTCAATTCTCAGTTGAAAACGAAAAAGGCAATCGAATAGAAGTCCAAAACAGCGACTTCTTGACACACGCTCAAGAGAAGATGATGAGCACTCAGCCTGACCTAATGATTCAGTACGCTCAATTCTTGAAGGCGCACTACGAAAAAGCGGGCGTCGTAACGAGCGGGGTGTATGCAAACGTGCACGTTACATTTAATGGCCGGGGCAGTCGACCATACGTTGATTCGTCTGTAAACCTCGCAGATCAAGTAGACAGCTGGAGGCCAAAAACATGGATTTTACCCTTTGAGTCTTGAAGCAATTAATCTCTATACTTTCCATGCTTTTCGCCCTGGGCGGATTTGGCGCCGAAGTCACCATTCGGGTGCTCGCGCCAGATTACGATCGCGTCAAGGCTGAGGCGTTTGTTGACAACACCTACGATTCTTATCCTTCCAATGAGGCTGGCTTTATTTTGATTGGAGGACTCGATAAAGGTCCGCACGCTGTCACCATTTTCATTGAGGGATACGCTTCAAAAACCATCGAGGTGAATATTGAACGTCAACTTTTTTATGAAGTCGAAATGAAGCCACTGGAATCGACGTTAGAGACGGTGGAAGTGTCCGAGTCGAGTAATTCTGGAACCGGCCATGGCTACCTAAAATATATCCAAGTAGATGGTTTGTACGCGGCTAAGAAGAATGAAGTCATCGTTCCTGGGGAAATGTCCATTAACCAAGCAAACAATAACGGCAGACAGATATTCGCAAAAGTTCCAGGAGTGAACGTGCAAGAAACAGATGCCGGTGGCCTTCAAATGGGTGTTGGTGCTCGAGGACTAGACCCAAAGCGTACCACCAACTTCAATACCCGACAAGATGGCTATGATATTGCCGCCGATGCTTTGGGATACCCCGAGAGTTATTACACCCCAGCAATTGAAGCTGTTCAGCAAATTGAGTTGGTGCGTGGAGCAGCTTCACTGCAATATGGAACTCAGTTTGGAGGATTGTTGAATTTTAAAATGAAGCGCGGTCGAGAAGACCGAAAAGCCGAAGTTGTTAGTAGGCAAACAATTGGGAGCTACGGATTTCTTGGCTCATTTAACAGCGTTGGAGGCAGCGTTGGTAAGTGGAATTATTACGGCTACTATCAGCACAAAGAGGGCAGTGGATGGAGGCCTAACAGTTTTTTCAACGCCAATGGAGCCTACGGACAAATAGGAAGATCATTCGGAGAAAAGTGGTCGGTTGACCTTGCCTTGAGTCATTATTTCTATACTGCAAAACAGTCGGGCGGCCTGACGGATAAGATGTTCGAAGACACGCCAGAATTGAGCGTTCGAGACCGTAATTGGTTTCGAATTGATTGGAACGTGGCCTCGGCTACTGTAAACGGGCAACTCACCAAAAATCTGACGATCAACAGTAAAACATTTGCCGTCATGGCGGAGCGTGCAGCGCTTGGTTTTCTTGGCAACATTAATAGAGTTGATACGCTTGGCGCCCGCGATCTGATACTTGGAAACTACCTAAATGTTGGAAACGAAACCCGCCTCGTTCAGCGGTTTAATATCAAAGAAAACCCAGGTGCTATACTTCTAGGTGCGCGCCTTTACAAAGGCGATACTCGAAGTCGACAAGGAAAGGCCATCGGATTTGACGGGCCAGATTTTGATTTTATTAATCCAGAAAGCTTAGAGGGTTCAGATTTTCGATTTCCGTCGCAAAACGTTTCCGTTTTTACTGAAACGCTTATTCCACTTTCAGGATGCTGGTATCTAACACCCGGTGCTCGATTCGAATACATCCGGACGCAAAACACGGGTTACTATTTGAGTGAGAATAGACATCCGCTCACGAATGAGGTGCTGTTTAGCGAACAAGTGCAAGCCAGTGACGACGATCCGAGGAGCATGGTACTTTTTGGAATTGGAAGTACATATAGGTGCTTTGAAGATGTTGAGATTTATGGGAATATTTCTCAAAACTATCGGGCCATCAACTTTTCAGATGTCCGTGTTGTAAACGATAATCTGCAAGTCGACTCAAACCTTACCGATGAGCATGGATGGACTGCCGACCTAGGTTTCAGAGGAAAGGTGTTGCGAAATTCAGTGACCATCGATGCCAGTGCATTTATCATGATGTACAACAACCGCATTGGCCAAGCGCAACGCGCTCTTGGAAACTATAGCACCAAATTGGTTCGAACCAATATCGCTGATGCGCGATTCATAGGATTGGAATTGTTTGAAGAGTTGGAGGTGTTTAAGCTACTCAAGAAAGAAACGAAATGGGGCTTAACCTGGTACAATAACATAGCCTTGGTCGATGCCCGATATCTGAAAAGCAATGAAAAGGAATTCGCCGGAAACTATGTGGAGAATGTTCCTAACCTAAATTTTAAATCAGGCGTTGCATTGTCTGTTGCTGGATTTGGCGCCGGGCTGCAACTAAATCATGTAGCACAACATTTTACGGATGCGTCTAACGCCGAGTATTATCCAGATGCTACGGTTGGAATAATCCCAAGCTATACGGTACTTGATTTCTCTATGAAATATGGCTGGAAACGATATGCATTGGAAGCAAGCATCAATAATCTAACGGATCAGATTTACTTTACACGACGAGCCACTGGGTACCCGGGTCCGGGAATTATTCCCGCAGAACGAAGGATGCTCTTCGTTACGTTCGAAGTGCGGATTTAGAATAATTCAAACCATACCTTCGCTAAGTTGTTTCAACGCTATGGAAACCATTCCTACATCCAGTTGGCTTAACCGAAAAGCCTCGCCGCTTATTATTGCGGGTCCGTGCAGCGCAGAAAGCGAAGAGCAGATTATGCGCGTTGCCGAAACACTGGCAGAGCGCGGAAGGGTTCAACTCCTTCGAGCGGGGGTTTGGAAACCGCGAACAAGGCCAAATTCCTTTGAAGGTGTCGGACGAAAGGCGCTTCCTTGGCTGATCAAAGCGGAGAAGGAATATGGAATTCCATTCATGATCGAAGTTGCGAATGAAGAGCACGTAAAGGCCGCTCTTGACGCCGGGATAAAACATGTTTGGATCGGGGCGAGGACAACGGTTAACCCATTTTCAGTGCAAAGTATTGCCGATGAATTGCAGGGAACGGACATTCCCGTTTTCGTGAAGAATCCATTGAATCCAGACCTTCAACTCTGGATAGGAGCATTGGAAAGGCTACACGTAGCGGGCATACGAAAATTGGTGGCCATCCATCGAGGGTTTAGCACGTATCAAGAACCGACGTATCGAAATAGTCCAAATTGGGAGATCCCGATAGAGTTAAAAACAAAATTTCCGAATCTCGAGGTGGTCGTTGATCCGAGTCACATTGGTGGCAAGCGCTCCCTGTTGAAAGAGATTTCTCAAAAGGCCCTTGACCTTGGCTTTGATGGATTGATGATCGAGACACACCCCAATCCGGATGAGGCGCTCAGCGACCCAAAGCAGCAGATTTTCCTTGATAAATTTGAATCGTTTATTGACCAGCTTGAAGAAAAGCAGCACCACTTCGAAGATTCAGTGGCGCTGAATCAATTGGAGCAACTAAGAAGGCTTATAGATGAGCTGGATCATGGCCTCATGGAAGGATTGAAGCGGAGGTTGGAGATCGTTGAGCAAATTGGAAACTATAAGGCCGAGCATGGCGTGATAGTTTTTCAACTGGAGCGGTGGAGATCGATTATAGAGGACCGAATGAAGTTTGCCGAAGATCAAAATATTGATCCTGAATTGGTTCATGGATTGTGGAACGAAATTCATAAAGCGTCTATTCGATTGCAAACGGATGTTGTCAATAGAAAGCTTTCAGACTAATACCCCGAATCGAGTTCAAATTCTATAAATTCGGCCAATGCCTAAGGCCGTTTCCATTTTCACACTGGTTATTTTACTCTCCATCGTTGGAAGTGGCGCTCACGCCCAAGTATCTAATGTAAACGCGTCCATCAAGATTGTGGGTGGAGAGGCGTTTTACATTCACACCGTGCTCGAGGGTCAAACGCTCGATCAAATAGCCACTGCCTATTTTACCCAAACGGCAGAAATAATCAAATACAATAAGAAGCAATCAGATCCGCTTTTAGTTGGAGTAAAACTAAAAATCCCCTATTCAGATGAATCGTTGGAGTCCATGAGTAAAATGGACACGCCCACCCGTAAACCTGCTTCGAAACCAGTAGTTGTTCGCGCTGAGTCTTCCCCTCCGGTAGAAAAAGTGGAGAAGGAAAAGGTGGCCAAAGACCCCCAACCAACGCCGATACAAGAGGCGTTGTCGCTTATTCAGGAGCCATTAGTTGAAGAGGATTCTGAGCCTATTGAAATAGAATCAACGACAGCAGAAGTGGAAGAGGAAGTTGCTGAGGAGCAACCACGGGAAGAGGTAGAAACCGCTGAGATTGAAACCGAACCAATCGAGAAATCTGTTGTTGCAGAAATCGTGGATCCCGAACCGGTTGCAGAAATTGAGGAGGTCGAAGAGAAGGTAGAAATAACAACTGTAGCGCCAAGAATGGGCAGTGATGATGAGTTGAACTCGAAGGTTGATTCTACAGATTCAGACAAGGCACTTAAGGATCTGAATGAGCTTGCTGACAACATCACCAAGAGCCTTGCGAATTTGGCATTGATACAAGAGGCACTGGACCCGGCAGGTGTCAACCCAGAAACTGGGGATCTGTTGATGGATCCATCAGAAGACTTGCCAGAAGAGGTACTGCTTGCTAGCGACCTTTTAGAGCAACAGATTGAGAATTTTTATGACACGACAAGGGATAAAACCGCATTGATTTTGAAGGAATTTTTCATAGTTGACTTGAACTCTAATCACCGAATTGTACGAACAAAAGATGAACGCACTATAACGAATGAGAATTCTCACTACTTGAGTTCTGCAGAGTTGACGGGGGTGAAAATTGATTCGTTAGAAAAGCTCTACCAGCGTGCAGCAATAGGCTTTCATGTAGACGCTAAGCGATATAATTATAAGGTTAAGGTAAAGAAGAAAAAAGTGCGCTTGTATCTTACCCAAGGCTATGTTGAGCATTTTAATCAGGGTCACCCGCATGAGAAACTCATCCTAGAGGCGGCGAAAAATGCAGACGTTAAAGGAAAGGGCTACGTAAGCATTCTTGAGGGCTCAAAGGAAATCGCCACATACTCGAAGTTTGAATACAATCCGTTTGGAACGAAGGATCAATCCATCTATCGCGATCAGTTTATTCGAATAGAAAAAATGGACTTTTGATATGAAACCACTCGAAAAACAGTGGTCAATGAAACCCGTGCCGAGCGCAGAAAGCGTTCTTGGATTTCAAAATGCGATCAATGCGAGTGGCCCACTCGCCACCTTATTAATGCAGCGCGAAATTCGAGACTTCGAATCGGCTCGCTTATTCTTCAATCCGAAACTCGAGCGCCTGCACCCGCCTTTTTTAATGAAGGACATGCAAGTAGCCGTAGATCGCATTACCAAGGCCATTAACACGGATGAGCACATTTTGGTCTATGGTGATTATGATGTGGATGGCACTACCGCCGTATCCCTTTTATATTCCTTTCTGTTAGAGCACTACCCAAATGTTTCTTATTACATACCTGATCGATACGGTGAAGGCTATGGCGTTAGCCTGAAAGGGATTGATTTTGCTGAAGACAACGACGTTTCACTCATGATTGCGCTTGATTGTGGTATAAAGGCGGTAGATCAAGTAGACTATGCCGCGGGAAAGAACATCGACTTTATTATATGCGATCACCATTTGCCGGGTAAGAGCATTCCGAAGGCAGTTGCCATTCTGAACCCACTTCAGTCTGATTGTACCTATCCGGACAAGTATCTTTCTGGGTGCGGGATCGGATTCAAGCTGGCTCAAGCATTGACTCAAGCATGGGACTTGGATAAGCATGAACCGTATAAGTATTTAGACCTCGTTGCGATCGCAGCAGCGTGCGATATTGTTCCGTTGATTGGCGAGAATCGAGTTTTATGTCATTTTGGAATCCAGCTGATCGAGGAGGCCATGCGTCCCGGACTCAAACTGCTCCTTGAAAATGCTGGGCGGTTGGTAGATGGTAGATTAAAGAAGGACTTAACTATAGGAGATATTGTCTTTGCAATTGGCCCTAGAATAAACGCCGCGGGAAGGATGGAACATGGGCAATTGGCTGTGGAGCTACTTACGTCCACGACAACGAAGGCCGCAGAAATTCCAGCGAGTAGGGTAAACGAAAACAACACAACGAGACGTGAAGTGGATAAGCAGATGTTGGAACAAGCACTTGCTATGGTGCAAGAATTAAACGAAAACACTGTGTCTACCGTCCTATTTGATCCAAATTGGCATAAGGGTGTGGTTGGTATAGTGGCGTCCCGCGTGCAAGATGTGCGCTATAGACCTACGATAATTTTAACCGAGGCTGAAGGAATGGCTACAGGTTCGGCAAGGTCGGTTGAAGGTTTTGATGTGCACGCCGCTATAGAGTCTTGTGCTGACCTCCTAGATACCTATGGTGGCCACAGAGCGGCGGCTGGGTTAACCATGAAGCTTGAGAATTTGGAGGAGTTTCGCGACCGATTTGAGGCGGCCGTGGATGCGGTAATTGATCCTTCACAACTTATACCAAGTATACCAATCGATCTTGAATTGAAGCTTCATCAGATTAACATGCGCTTTTATAATAGCATGAATCGCATGGCGCCATTCGGCCCAGAAAATATGCGGCCGGTTTTTGTGAGTCATAATCTTAAGGATACTAAGCGTTCAAAGAAGGTGGGAGATGGATCACACCTTAAATTGGAGGTCTGTCAATCCGGCGTCGAGGCACAGTTAATTCGAGGAATTGCCTTTGGGCTTGGTCACATGCTGGACGAAATCGAGGACAGGGAATTTAGCGCAGTTTATACCCTAGAAATAAACGAGTTCAATGGTGTGAAAAGCCTGGAACTAATGGTCCGAGATATCAAGGTTAGCGCTTCGTAAGGCGATACGAAAGACCAATCTTAATGGCTGTGTTGTAATCGCTGATATCACCCGTATTGAAGACGGCGTTGTCTGTCGCATCAAAGATCCCAAAATGAAGTTCTGTACAAACATCCAGGCGTTCTTTTAGGGCCATTCTGTGATTTAATACAAATGCCGCGTCAATCCCTGCCATGCCGGTCTTCTCCGTGATAATGGCGGATTTCGAAGTTTCCCCATTTATGGTTACATTTTCCTTTGCGACAATATTGATAAATGGATTTAATTCGAAACCACCGCCAACACTGTGTCGCAATCCAATTCTATAGCCCGTCCCGATTAGAACAGAAGCATAGTTTGCGGCAATAGGTGAAACCTCAATGAGGCTGCCTGGCTGCATTCCTGTAAAGTCATGGTTTTTAGTGATGGAACTTCGATTCAAAAAGCCTGCTCCAAAATCTAAATACACGGACTGTCCTAGGTGATACTTGGCGAGAACGCGGGCATGGACACCAAGTCCGGGCCCGAGACGTTCGACATTTAAATCGTGATATCCTCGGGCAATCAAAAGACCTCCTTCAGCGAATACCTGGAGCTTGTTTGGTGAGAGTTTTACCGGCTCGGGTGTAAGGCTTGGGCCAAGTTCAGAAAGCTCGGATGAATTCCTGTTAATGGACACAATGTCCATCATATCTAAATTGGATTTTAAGATCAAAGAGGCCATCTCCGTACTCATCATTTCTGAGTGATATTCTGCGGAGGCTTTTTCTCGCGAAGGAGACGCTTCTATATGGGCTATGTCTGCTGCTCTTGGCGTTGGATCTGGCTCAAGGTCTGGTTTTGGTGCTGCTACTGCGTGCATTTTAGGCTGCGTGGTAGCACCCATTATTGGCGCAGAATCGTCCGGTGTAGATACATTCTCTAGATCGGAACCTGTTTTGAGATAGCTTGATTCAATTTTTGCTTGCGTACCTACTGTAATGTCAGGCTTGTCAGAGGATTCATGAGGTTGCTCAATCGGCCGTGCGTTTGGTGATGTAAGAGCCGCATTAACTGTGTTTCCCGTTACGAAGCTGGCGGCGTTTTTAGCAATCTCCATATCGGCTGGCACGCGGTCTTGACTCGCGGCAAAACCAAATTCGGTCGAAACAATTTCGTGCCCCGCTGTTCGAAGCGTCTGTTCTCCACCTATCCAGTACAACATTGCTGATGTGAAGATGAACAGGAATGGAATTCCGAACAAGAAGAGTTTCTTAAAAAACAACCATCGAAAATGGCTGTCAAGAAGCGCACTGGCACTTGCCCATGCCGATGCGGAATACCCAACTTCCCGTCCAGCAAGTTTTGATTTAAATAGGTCGTCTATGTTGTTGATGTCACTCATTAAAAAAGCATCACGCTCATCATTTTCTTCATTACACTTTTGATCATTGCTTGCAGCGATTTCCGTGCAAATGAGACATGCCATTTACTTGTTCCATCGCTCATTCCAAGCATTTCTCCAATTTCTTTATGCGTATATCCTTCAATGGCATAGAGGTTAAAAACCTTTCTACTCATTGTTGGTAGCTTCTGTATCATCATCTCCAGCTCCTCTGCCTCTAATTCTTGTGCAGCTTGGTTGAAATCAACGGGCGGTGTTGCAGGTGCCTCTTGAAAATCAACGGTCTGCATGTTTTCGCGACGTTTTTTGTCTCGCCTGAATTCGTCGATGATCGTGTTCACGGTAATTCGATTAACCCAGGATCCGAATGGGATGTCGTGATTATACCGATCAATATTCGATACGATTTTCATGAAAGCTAGGTTGACGAGGGCCTCTGCATCTTCCCTATTGGATGAATAACGAAGGCAAATAGCCATGATAAACCCAAAGATTTGACGGTAAAGCTCATTATGAGCCTTTCGGTCATTCTTGCTGCACTTTTTGAGCAATTCGGGTTCTACATGCATACACTAAATACGCAGAAATCGAAAGCTGCGTTGCCTTTTTCACTAATTGATACGCAATTTCAAAGATCAAAACACACCCACAGGGCGCGTTAAAGCCGAATCACGTATTTGTTTTAGAAAGGGTTGGGTACGTAAAGAAACTTATACGTTTAATGTGAAATTCACCGGCTCTACCCGCGCAATTTCAGGGACGAGACGCATAATTGCGTCCTCCACGCCATTTTTAAATGTCATATCGTTCATAGAACATGAACTGCACGCACCTACAAATTGAATTTTCAAGACTTTTTCGGCCGTAATATCAACAATCTCCAGATCGCCCCCGTCCTCATGAAGAAACGGACGCAGTTCGTCCAGGGCGCTGACCACCTTCAAAAACAATGCTTCTTTCCCAGCGTCTTCTTGCATGCTCAAATGTATAAACGGTTAGGCATTATCTAGTGATTTCAGGACATTATCGATAACTCCGTCAAAAGCAGCAGCCTGTAGGGTGTCTGTCTGCAAGATTGCTGGCCTACCAACGTCTCCTGCTTCTCGAATACTCTGAACCAGCGGAACCTGCCCCAGTAGAGGCACGTTTAATTCTTCGGCAAGCAGTTTTGCGCCCTCTTTTCCAAAAATGAAATATTTGTTTTCAGGAAGTTCGGCTGGTGTAAACCAACTCATGTTTTCAACGATTCCTAAAACAGGGATTTTAATATTGTCTAGTTGAAACATACCAACACCTTTTCTGGCGTCAGCTAGAGCTACAGCTTGCGGTGTGCTCACGATGACTACTCCATCCAACGGAATTTGTTGTACCAGCTGAAGGTGAATGTCCCCCGTACCAGGTGGCAAGTCGATCAACATAAAGTCGAGCTCTCCCCAATGAACATCGGTAAACATTTGAGACAAAGCCTTGCTGGCCATTGGTCCGCGCCAAACAATCGCCTGATTGGCCTCTGCGAAGAACCCAATGCTTAGGATTTTCACCCCATAATTCTCAACAGGGACGATCTTGTTTTTCTCTTCATCACCTGCTAGGCTTGGTTTTTCATCGAATACATCAAACATGATCGGCATTGATGGGCCATAAATATCAGCGTCGACAAGCCCTACTTTATAACCGCGCTTTGCTAGTCCAGCTGCCAGGTTAGCGGTAACGGTGCTTTTTCCAACACCTCCTTTTCCAGAGGCGATGGCAATAATTTTTTTCACATTAGGAAGTACTTTTCGTTGTTCCACTGGCCGATCGGCGCTCTTAGGAAGGGCTTCAACTTCAGCTAGGATGGCTACATCATCGCCGTGGAACCTGCGCACTTGGTGTATGCAGGCTTCCTCTAAACGCTTGCGGTAATGCAGGGCCGGGTTAGAGGATCGCACTAGAAACGAAACCGTATTTCCCTCGACTTTCACGTTTGAAACGAGCCCGAGTGTGACGATATCCTTTTTCAATTCAGGTTCGGTCACGAAGGCGAGGGCCTTTAATATACTTTCTGGTGTCATCATTAACTTAGGTCTTCGAAAATTGCTTTTAATTCGGTCGCATCATCTGGCTTCATTCGTCCAGCCAGAATCAAGCTTAATTGCCGTCTCCTCAAGGCGGCGTTGTATCGTTGTATCTCCTCCTCGGTTTCAGGAATTAACTCGGGTACTTCGATGGCATGGCCAATTTGGTCAACGGCTACAAATGTGAAAATTGCTTCATTGCATTTCGATTTTTTTGCCGTTTTGTGGTCCTCTACCCAAACGTCAATAAAAACTTCCATGCTGGACCCAAAGGCGCGCGACACCTTGGCCTCTAAAGTCACGAAGTCTCCAAGGTGAATAGGTTGGTTGAATGAAATGTTATTTACCGAGGCAGTGACCACCACGCGAGTGCAGTGACGATGCGCAGAGACCGCCGCGATCACGTCCATCCAGTACATGAGTCTGCCACCCATGAGGTTGCCCAAAGTGTTGGTGTCGTCAGGCAATACAATATGCGTGGCTATTCCAATTGATTCCTGCGGTCTTTTTCCTTCCATCTCTAATCTTTGTTGCAAAGGTAGAATCCTCCCTTGCATGTCTTACCTTCGGATCGATGGAATTATTGTACGTCAAAGCGCTGCATATCATATTCGTGGTTTCATGGTTCGCCGGCCTGTTTTACATCGTCAGGCTCTTCATTTATCACACTGAAGCGGAGTCTAAAACCGAGTTAGAAAAGAAGGCATTACAGACACAATTTATTATAATGGAGCGGCGGCTGTGGACAATCATCACTTGGCCTGCGGGCATTCTGGCCACTATATTCGGTTATTATCTTGTGTATCGATTAAATAGATGGAACATTCCATGGATGATGTTAAAAATGGGAATGACCACCGCACTTTGGGGATATCATTTGATCAATCACATGCTCTATAAAAGGTTACAGAAAAATGAAATTAGCTGGACCTCGGGTCAATTGAGGATGTGGAACGAACTAGCCGCGCTCTTTTTGGTGTCGATAGTCTTCATTGTAATTCTAAAAAGCAGCCTTAATTGGATCTATGGATCGATTGGCTTTTTTGCCGTTGGTCTGCTACTCATGATCTTGATTCGGATGTATAAGCGACTTAGAAAAGGGAATTAAAATACGTTGACATTAAGTGTTGGTGTATTTTTGTACGAAACAATCGTATGGCGAGCATTTCAGAGGAGATCAAGCAAAAAGAATTTAAGTCGGCATATAATAAGCTTCTGGTGAACATCCTGTTTACCAACAGTTGGTTGAACGGCCAACACAACAAGCTTTTCAAACAACACGGTCTTACAACACAGCAATTCAATGTGCTCCGAATCTTGCGTGGTCAATACCCAAAGGCTGCCTCTGTTAACCTGTTGAAGGATCGGATGATTGACAAAATGAGCAACGTATCTCGCATCATAGATAAGCTGAAAGCCAAGGATTTAGTTTCAAGAAAGCTATGCAAGCAAGACAGACGTCAAGTTGATGTGAAAATCACCCAAAAGGGGCTGGATTTATTGACAATTCTGGATGAAAGCTTGAATGAATGGGAGGGTTCTCTGACCGGGATTACGACTCAAGAGGCGGAGCTGGCAAGTGAGATACTAGATCGCTGGCGCGAATGACTCCCTCGGTTGTGGAAACTTAGGGATCGGAATTAATTTAGATTAATGGCTAAGAATATCCGATCAAATCAAAAGTTTTGAAGTCAAAGTTGTTGATATTTAAATATTTGCTACTTTGACCCTCCTTTTGCTAACCTAAATAACCCTACGAATCCTATGCGTCAGCTTAAAATCACGAAGCAACTTACCAACCGTGATAGCAAGTCCATCGACAAATACCTCAGTGATGTTTCTAAAGAAGAAATGATCAATGCCGAAGAAGAGGTAAGACTTGCTGTAAGAATTAAACAAGGGGATGAGGCCGCCCTTAATAAAATGGTCAGCGCGAACTTAAGGTTCGTAATCTCCGTCTCGAAGCAATATCAGGGACACGGACTAACATTAGAAGATCTCATTGCCGAAGGCAACATTGGGTTGATCATTGCCGCGAAACGGTTTGATGAAACCAAGGGATTTAAGTTTATCTCCTATGCTGTTTGGTGGATTAGACAGAGTATCATGCAAGCCATTGCCGAGAACTCAAGAGTTGTTAGGCTGCCATTAAATAAAGTGAGTGCCATTCAAAAAGTGGCGCAAGCATTTTCAAAGCTAGAGCAGCAGTTTGAACGACCTCCGTCGAATGATGAGATTGGAGAGTTGCTAGAGGCGAATGCTGAAAGCGTTGGGGATCTTTTCGTTTACGCACAGAAGCAGGTTTCTGTTGATGCGCCATTGATGGAAGGTGAAGATAACAGCCTGTTGCACGTTATGCCTAATGGTGAATCACACGTGCCAACATCAGAGTTAATGAATGAATCGCTTCGCCGTGATATTGAGCGAGTTCTGATTCATCTGAAAGAGCGAGAGGCGGATGTGTTGAGACTTTCTTTTGGATTAAACGGAATGCCGCCAATGACATTAGAGGAGATAGCAAACAACTTAGGATTAACGCGAGAGCGAATAAGACAAATCAGAGAAAAAGGATTGAGGAGCTTGCGCAAAAAAGCAAATAGTCACTTATTGAAGAACTATTTGTAGAGTATCCAAGCATTCGGAATTTCATTTCGAACAGAGGCCAGCATTTGCATGGCCTCTTTTTTTGTGGCAAAACTTGCCACACTCACTCGATGTAAGCTCCCGACTTGCCCAACAATAGATGGGTTAGATCCGTTTAAATTATATAGCTCCACCATGCCATTGGCATTGTCTATGTCACTGAAGCATCCGCCAATTATGTGAAATGGAAGGATTATCTGAGCTGCTTGTTCAACCTTCTCCTCCATCGAAACTACCAGCGTTTTGTCTCGTGATTCAACCTCGAAGATTTCAACATAACCACTGGATGGATATTTAATACTCGCTTCGAATTCTGGCATTTCCTCCAAATCAAAAGCACTAGTTGAAGGCTCGTATTCCGGGCAAATTTTTTCAGTAAAAGGGTTCAAGTCCGAGTAATGAAAGTGACTGCTGTCCTTAAAAAGGGGTGTTTGAAAGGACACGTAGAGTGCGTATCCGATTATGGGAAGTGCAATTGCCGCCGCGATCGCTGCATACGGTCTACGTCTGCGCTGGGAGGATGTCTCTGCACTACTCTTTGATCGATCAATTGGAATGACAACGGCTGGTTCTGGCCGCTGCACTGGTGCTTCCTCGATTTTTTCTGGAACGACGGCTAAAGGTCTTTCTCTCTCAGGTTCAATAAGAGCAGTTCCTGCATTATGTCGGTCAATTTTTTGACCAAAAAACGAATCCAAACCAAAAGAGTTGGTGGAAAACTTGGCGTCCTTTAGTTGCTCAAATCGAAGACTGCCGTCTGGATTTTGAAAAAGGACTCCAATTTTATCAAAGCTCACTTTCTGATCTTGTTGCAGTGCGCCCTTTAGATAAACGCTGTAGTCCTTTAATTCTGAAAGGGCATTCTCAAACTTGACAGATTCTTGCTGCGCAATATAAGATGCGAGTAATCCATCATTGTGAACCAATAGCTTATTAAAGGAGATCTTACGAAAAGGAGGGTCGAAACGGTGATTGACGGGGTTAACTTTAGCTGGGGCGTAGTTGCCTACAAAGCCGCCAAAATCAGGAATAATTACGCAGTCGTTTGTAATTAATAGGTCCGCTATGTATTGGTCAAAATTCAATCCTTAGGATAGAACACAAAGTAAAGGAATCGGATTGAGATTCTCAGCTATTCAGGATGGCAATAACGCGATCTATGTCTTTCGGGATATCCACTGAAATTGAATTGTGATTGGTTTCTAAAGTATCAATCGTATACCCGGCTTCCAGCCACCTAAGTTGTTCTAGACTTTCTGCGTCCTCCAGGGCTGACGGATCAAGGGCGCTGATTTTGCTCAGCACTTCGGCCTTGTAGGCATAGATACCAATGTGATTCCAATATGTGTGGTAGTCTAGCCAAGAACCCTGGTCTTTGGATTGGAACGGAATTGCTGCACGACTAAAATACAAGGCACGTCCCATGACATCGCGTACCACCTTGACCTTACTGTGATCGAATAATATTTCCTGAGTATTGATCTTTTTTACCAGCGTAGATATTTGACAGCTTTCCCGCTCAAAGGCAGAAGCAATTAAATCCAATTGCCCTGGTTCAATAAGCGGCTCATCCCCTTGGATGTTTACGACGACATCACATTCATCTGAGTACTTTTCCAAAACTTCGGCGCACCGGTCGGTTCCAGTTGAATGCTTGGGGGAGGTCATTACGACTGCGCCTCCAAAGGACTCAACGTGGTTGAAAATTCTTTGATTATCCGTAGCAACAATGATTTTTTCGAAATTTTTCGCTTTCATACATTGCTCATATACCCGCTGAATCATGCTCTTCCCTTTAATCTCGACTAAGGGTTTGCCGGGAAACCTTGTTGACCCAAAACGCGAAGGAATAACGCCTAAAATTTTCATTGCCCGACGAAAGTAATCAACCAACAACCAATTGAATATTACTTTCGTTTAGAACAGATGAAGGATGAGTTATTCTACCAAATTGCCCTTAAAAAATTAGAGGGAATAGGCCCTGCTCGAGCAAAAGCTTTGGTGTCATATTGTGGTGGAGTTGAACAAGTTTTTAAAGCTTCAAAGAGACAGTTGGCAGCGATTCCAGGAATTGGAACCGTCATTTCTTCTCAAATAGATACAGGCCAGGCATATCGATTGGCCGAAGCAGAAATTAAGTTCATTGAGAAGAATGAAATTAAGCCGCTATTTTATCTTGATCCGCAATATCCCCGACGCCTTAAACATTGTGACGATGGCCCCATTTTAATTTATACAAAGGGCCAAATGATCTTGAATCCAACAAAGGTCGTTAGCATAGTAGGCACTCGAACCGCCACCGATTATGGCCGAAAGCTGGTAGATCGGTTGATCGATGGTCTAAAACCTCATAATGCGCTTATTGTAAGTGGTCTTGCATATGGTATTGATGCAATGGCTCATAAGGCCGCACTGAACGGCGGCCTGCAAACAGTTGGTGTTATGGGTAACTCACTGGATCGAGTGTATCCAAATCAGCATAAATCTTTGACCGAAAAAATGCTGGAAAATGGGGGCTTGATAAGCGAATTTGAACATGGAACAAAACCAGATCGAGAAAATTTTCCCCAACGAAATAGAATCGTGGCTGGAATGTCTGACGTATGCGTAGTAGTCGAGTCTGCAGTAAAGGGTGGATCAATGATTACAGCGCGTCTTGCTGCAGGTTATAATCGTGATGTAATGGCATTTCCAGGAGCTGCAGACGCGCCAAATTCAAGCGGGTGCAATCATTTAATCAAGACTCAACAAGCTCATTTAATCGAAGGGATTAAGGACTTAGAATACATCATGGGTTGGGAGCACGAAGACTTAGGCACTCGGTCGTCTCAAAAACAACTTTTTGTAGAGTTGACTGATGAAGAACAGAAGGTCTATGAGAGATTAAAAGAAACCTCGACGGAGTCTCTGGACAACATAAGTTTAAATGCAGGGTTACCGGTAAGCAAGGCATCTACACTATTACTCGAGATGGAGTTTAAAGGTGTTGTGAAGTCACTTCCAGGCAAGGTTTACACATTGGCTTGAGCCACCATTTGGGCGTATTCTTTTGCGAAATAGGTAAGAATAACATCCGCGCCAGCACGTTTGATGCTCAAGAGCATTTCTGGCATTGCACGATCATATTCTAACCAACCCATTTGTGCAGCGGCTTTTAACATCGCGTACTCACCACTAACATTATATGCAGCAATCGGAATCGGGAACTCCTCCTTGAGCATATGGATGACATCTAAGTAGCATAAGGCAGGCTTCACCATCATATAATCCGCTCCTTCTATATAGTCTAGCTCGGCTTCAACCAACGCTTCTTTTTTATTCGCCGGATCCATTTGATAAGATTTCTTGTCGCCAAATTTAGGCGCAGAATCAAGAGCGTCTCTGAAGGGTCCGTAAAAGGCACTTGCATATTTTGCTGTGTAAGACATGATGCTCACATCGGTGTGGCCATTATCGTCCAGCTCATCCCGAATATATTCGACCCTTCCATCCATCATATCTGATGGGCCGATGATGTCAGCCCCAGCATTAGCCTGTGCCACAGACATTTTCGCAAGAACTTCAAGGGTTTCGTCATTGAGGATCTTTCCATCCTTGACGATACCGTCATGGCCATCCGAACTGTATGGATCTAACGCAACGTCTGTCATGATAACTGCCTCCGGAAAACGCGATTTCACCTCTTTAATATACCTCAGGTAAAAATTCTGATCCGAATAAGAATAGGTGCCATACTGATCTTTAAGAGATTCATCAACGGCGGGGAATAAATCAAAGCATTTCACACCTAGATTCATGCACTCTTCAACCTCAATAAGCAGATTATCCAGCGAGTATCTGAACTGACCCGGAAGAGATTTAACCTCTGATTTATGGTTCTGACCGTCTACCACAAACAACGGGTAGATTAAGTTTTCTACACCCAATTTCGTCTCGCGCGCCTGGCTACGGATGACTTCATTCTTTCGATTTCTTCTTGGTCTTCGAAGCATCATGTCAATTCTATCTTTGTCGCGAAGGTATTAAACACTCTTGCATGGATTCACTACTCTATTTTGTTTGGACAGCCGACCCAATCTTGGTTGAAATTGGCCCCTTAAGTATTCGCTGGTACGGGCTACTATTTGCCATGGCATTCATGGCCGGCTTCTACATTCTCCAATGGATATTCAAAAAAGAGGATCGCCCTGCGGCGTGGATGGACTCCGTGTTTATTACAGTTATGATCGGCACGATCGTTGGCGCTAGGCTTGGCCATGTATTTTTCTACCAGTGGGATTATTATCAAAACAACCTTATGGAAATTCCAATGATTTGGAAAGGCGGGCTTGCGAGTCATGGAGCTGCCATTGGAATAATGATAGCCTTATATATCTGGAGTAAACGTGTGTCTAAAAAGTCCATTCTTTGGATTTTAGATCGCGTGGTTATTGTGGTGGCGTTGTCCGGCTTGTTCATACGAGGGGGAAACTTTGTAAATCATGAAATTGTAGGAGCCAAGACAAAAACAGAGAGCGGAGTTAAGTTTATGCGCAACTATGATGATATCACTCCAAACGATGTTCAACAGGTTACTCAGATGTCTGTGTACACGGACGATAATTTAGATAGATCGAAGCTAAATGAGGCGTATAATGAGTTGATCAACAATGATAAATATGCCGATGTAATTGCTCAGGTGCCCAACAGATATCCTGCGCAGCTCTATGAGGCCATTGCTTACCTATTGGTGTTTTTAATACTAATGGGTGCTTACATATACACGGGTGTTGGCGCACTCCCTGGGTTTATGTTTGGGGCATACTTGACCTTGGCTTTTACTGCACGATTCTTTATTGAATTTTTGAAAGAGGTTCAAGTTGAATTTGAAGAATCCATGGTTTTGGATATGGGACAATGGCTGAGTATACCTTTGGTGTTGGCAGGATTGTTTTTCACGATTCGTGCATGGATGCTAAAAAACAAAGAAGCCAGTCCATCCTAATAAATTAGTTAAGACCGGCTTCAAGCCAAACAAAAAGCAAGAGCATTATGCTTTATACCGCGTGCTCTTCGGCGGTTTGATTTTGTTCACTCAATGTCCAATTGTCCGTGGCGGTGGTTTGCAACCACACGTTCCCGCTTTTTCTGAACACTTGAGCATTCAATCCATAGTGGTCATGAAACGCTTGTTCGAGTGTGCTCACCTTTTGGTTTCCATGGATGCTTAATTCCCCCGAATTATGGATGGACCGGATCTCAGACAATCGCTTATGGACGTCGAGCTTAGCATCATCTGAATTCCCCTCACCCTCGGCATGTTCGCGGCTATAAAACTCTAGTTTTAAGTAAGGAAAGTGCGCGGTGAAGCGGGTTTGAATTTCTTCAAGCGTTTCGGTATCAGTAATTATTATGTCCATTTTACATCCACTTTGATAGGTAACGATTGAATTCCATTTTCAATTCGTGCATTAATTTTCGATTGGTATCAATTCTATCACGCAATGGTCCGTGATCTACAAACAAGACATGATCAACTGCAACCGGGTGCTCTTTTGCATAGCGTGCAATTTCTTGCTCATGTAGGTTGATATCGTGAAGCAATCCATCCATAGCATTTCGCTCGATGTATAACTGGTTTTGAAAATGATCCAACTCTTTTAAGACATCTTTATCTGTGTATCGCTTTGCTACTTCTTCTAAACGTGCCTGGAAGAATGGTAACTCTTCAAGGAAGAATTTCAATTCCTTCTCCCAACGTTGGTGTTCGAAGTGAAGGTCGTCGATGTGTACTTTCTGCTCTTTTGTTTTTGTTGTCATGGCTTTTTCTATTTCTACAACAAAGTAGGCTGTTGGAGATTGGAGTCTTTATGACGGCAGTCATTAATGTCATTGATAAGGGTCAAATTCAGCGTCAATTTGACATAGAAAAACAGGACTAATATTTTCTCTACGCATAATGGTATCTATACCTTCGCGGTCTCAAATTGATAGGGATGTATAGATCGCATACGTGTGGGGCCTTAAGGGCGGAAAACATTGGAGAAGAAATAATGCTAGCGGGTTGGGTTCAGCGCTCGCGTAACATGGGTGGGATGACCTTTGTTGATCTTCGAGACCGCTACGGCATTATCCAGCTATCGTTTAACGTTGAGAAGGATGAAAATCTATGCGAGGCTGCACGAAAACTAGGTCGTGAATTCGTGATTCAGGTGACTGGAAAAGTAATCGAACGAGAAAGCAAGAATAAAAATTTGACCACCGGTGAGATTGAAATTGAGGTGCAAAAATTGGAAGTCTTAAACGCGGCCCAAACACCACCGTTTACAATTGAGGATGATACGGATGGAGGCGAAGAACTCCGAATGAAGTATCGATACTTAGACCTTAGAAGAAACCCGCTAAGAAAGAATTTGGAGCTCAGACATAAGCTTGGTTTTGAAACAAGAAAATATTTAAGTGATAGTGGATTTTTAGAAATTGAGACTCCGTACTTGATAAAATCCACTCCTGAAGGAGCGCGAGACTTTGTTGTGCCTTCTCGTATGCACCCTGGAGAGTTTTATGCGCTGCCACAATCGCCGCAAACGTTCAAGCAAATCTTAATGATTGGGGGGTATGACCGTTATTTCCAAATAGTTCGGTGTTTCAGAGATGAAGATTTACGTGCTGATCGTCAGCCCGAGTTTACCCAGATAGATTGTGAAATGGCTTTTGTTGAGCAAGAAGATGTGCTCCAAATGTTTGAAGGATTGGTACGGCACTTGTTCTCTGAAGTAAAGGGGGTTGCATTGCCTGAATTTGATCGTATGACCTATGCTGAGGCCATGAAGCTCTATGGGTCAGACAAACCAGATGTGCGCTTTGGGATGCAATTTGTAGAGTTAAATGAACTAACAAAGGGCAAAGGGTTCGGCGTGTTTGATTCGGCAGAATTGGTCGTTGGAATATGCGCGAAAGGAGCGGCTTCATATAGCCGTAAACAATTGGATAAGCTCACGGAGTTTGTGCGAAAACCGCAAATTGGAGCTACCGGGTTGATTTATGGAAGGGTCGATGATGAAGGAGGAGTAAAGTCTTCCGTTGACAAGTTCTTTGATGAGTCCGATCGAAAAAAATGGGCCGAGGCTTTTGATGCCGAATCGGGTGACTTATTGCTCATTCTTGCCGGGGATGCAATTAAAGTCCGAAAACAATTGAATGAGCTGAGGCTCGAAATGGGGAATCAATTAGAATTGAGAGATCCGTCCAAGTTTGCGCCATTGTGGGTCGTAGATTTTCCTTTACTAGAATGGGATGAAGACGGAAAACGATTTCACGCGATGCATCACCCTTTCACAAGCCCAAAGGCAGAACACATGAGCTTACTGGATACCGACCCAGGAAAAGTTAATGCGAATGCATACGATATGGTCGTAAATGGAGTAGAACTCGGCGGAGGATCGATTCGTATTCATGATCAAGCATTGCAGGCCAAAATGTTTGAGGTTCTTGGGTTTACCAAGGAGGAGGCTGAAAAACAATTTGGTTTTTTAATGGGCGCCTTTAAGTACGGAGCCCCTCCCCACGGCGGAGTGGCATTTGGTTTTGATCGACTTGCAGCCATGTTTGGAGGAACAGATTCGATAAGAGATTATATCGCGTTTCCGAAAAACAACGCCGGAAAAGACTTGATGATTGATTCACCTTCAACGATTGCGCATGAGCAGCTCAAGGAACTTGGTCTAGCCGTTAAAAAGGAATAGCTATTGTGTCAAAGGCCTCAAAACTATTTGATAAAACCAAGGAGCAGGTAAGCCCATACCTCAGGCACACCAACACTATGTTGGCTAAATTGGTCGCTCTTATACTTGAGTGGCGAAAAGACTACTTAACCGAAAAACAGTTTACCTATTTCTTGGCCATTCTTATTGGCTTTATCTCTGGGCTTGTTGCTATCACCATAAAGAATAGTGTGCACTTCATTAAATACCTCCTCACGAAGAGCTTCTTCGTAGACTATGAGTACGTGCTGTATATCTTTTATCCCGTAGTTGGAATATTACTAGCCCAATGGATCATTCGGAAGATGGTGAAGCAACCGGTAAATCATGGTATACCGAATGCACTGCATGCCATTTCCAAGAAGAATGCTCTGATCCGAATGCATAACCTGTATAGCTCCGTAGTTACGGCTTCAATTACCGTTGGGTTTGGCGGTAGTGCTGGACTTGAGGGGCCAACAGTTGGCACCACCTCGGCATGGGGCGCGAACATCGGAACGTTATTCAAACTTCCATATAAAACCCGAACCCTTCTGATTGGGTGTGCCGCCGCAGGTGCGATGGCATCCCTCTTTAATGCGCCAATTGCGGCAATTGTCTTTGCCATTGAAGTGATCATGCTGGACCTCACCACGGCATCGCTCATTCCATTATTGCTTGCATCTGCTACGGCGGCTATTACATCGAAGTTTTTTTTAGGAGGAGATATTCTCTTCCATTTCGACATCACCGAAGAGGTTCGGTTTTCTCATTTACCGTATTACGTCGGACTGGGCATTTTCACAGGCATTGCCTGCCTATACTTCTATAGTTCATTTAATTGGATCACGAAGGTCTTTGACAGTATGAAACGTCAACGAACCAAAACGATCATTGCTGGCTCGGCTTTGGGAGGGTTGTTATTCCTTTTGCCCCCGCTATATGGTGAAGGATATGAGGCGGTAAATGCGATAATTGAAGGCAGGTCATATGACATCCTTCAAAACAGCTTATTTGAAGATTATGTGGGCAACATTTATGTGTTACTTGGATTCGTGCTCGTGCTCGGCTTGACCAAGGTCATAGCCGCAACCTTGACGTTTCGCGCTGGCGGAATCGGAGGAATGTTCGCTCCCACATTATTTATGGGAGCCATGTTTGGATTCGTCTACGTACGCGCCGTAAACCTGTTTGGCTTGGCCGAACTGCCGGTGACCAACTTCACGTTAGTGGCGATGGCCGGCATGTTGGCCGGGACACTTCACGCCCCGTTAATGGCGATATTTTTAATTGCAGAAATAACGGGCGGCTACGAGCTGTTTGTTCCACTTATGATTACATCTTCCATTGCCTTTGTAACTGTGAAACAGTTCAAGCCGCACAGTATATACACCACACAGCTTGCGCGTAGAGGCGAGTTAATCACACACGACAAAGACCAAGCAGTCTTGACTTTGATGCGTCTCCACCGCGAAATAGAAACAGATTTTACGACCGTTGATCCATACAACACACTGGGCGATTTAGTTAAGACCATCTCTGAGTCGAAGCGAAACCTTTTTCCGGTTGTGGATGAAAAGAACAACCTAATTGGCATCGTTAATTTGAATGAAATACGCCATATTATTTTCAATCAAGACCTTTATCAAACCACGTTTGTACACGATTTGATGAACGATGCGCATGACTTTGTCAGTAAAGAGGATAATATGGATGTGGTGATGCGGAAGTTTGAACAAAGCGGCGCATGGAACCTTCCCGTGCTCGATGAGGCGGGTCATTATGTTGGATTCGTATCCAAGTCCAAACTGTTTAGCGCCTACAGAAATTTGCTCAAGGACTTCTACGATTCTTAGAATCCTACCCCAAACCTTGATTAGGCCACGCACTTAATTTTCTGTTACTTAGTAAGTTCTAACTAAACAAGCATGAAAAAATTACAACTAATTGCGGGTGCGCTATTGATTTGCGCGGCCGGAAACGCCCAATCTCTAACGGATGGGTTCGAATCTTACACAGTAGGAAACTACCTGGGAAGTGAATCTTCAAACTGGGAAACCTGGAGTGGCGTGAACGGTGGTGCTGACGATGTCCAAATTGTGGATGACCTTGCCAATGGAGGAGATAATGCCATTTATTTTGAGGCCGCGAGTGCCGCCGGTGGACCTGATGATGTCGTGTTGCCATTTGGCGGACAATACACCACTGGAAACTTCACATATGAAATGATGATATACGTGGCATCTGGTTCTGGGGCCTACTGGAACTTCCAAGCCAACACAACTGTTGGACAAGAATGGGCATTTGAGTGCACCATGAATCAAGACGGCGATATTGACATCGCAAATACCAATGGCCCGTTATTAACAGGTTCATATACAACTGGTCAATGGGTGGAATTAAGCTTTGAAATTGATCTAAATCAAAATGAGTGGGAATTTTTTGTTGATGGTTCCTCACAAGGTTCATTCAGCAATACGATCAACAAAGTGGCTGCTCTGAATATCTATGCGTACAACAACACCAATGGTGGAAATGGATCGGCGATCTTCTGGGTTGACGATGTAAGCTATGAGTACACCTCTGCAATATTACCAGATGATAATGGTGCCCTTACCGGTATCAATCCGGTCAATGGTTTGGTGGGTCAGGCTAAGAAGCCGACAGTTATGGCTAGAAACCTTGGAGTTAATGACATTACATCATTCGACGTTGATCTAACATATAATGGAACTACCATTACCGAATCGGTTACGGGTGTTTCGCTTGCCTCTTATGATGAATACGCGGTCGAATTTACCGATGCGGTGACACTAGTTGCTGGTTCGAATATGATGACAGCCACAATCAAGAATGTAAATGGTGCTGCGAGCGATGATGATTCAAGTGATGATGATGCTTCTACCACGGTAGACCCAACAGCTCCAGGACTTAACAAGATGGTAGTGGTGGAAGAAGCGACTGGAACTTGGTGCGGATGGTGCCCTCGCGGTGCAGTGTGGATGGAATACATGCAAGAGACTTACCCTGAAAACTTCATCGGCCTTGCCGTGCATAATGGCGATCCAATGGTTTATGCAGAATACGATGACGGAATTGGAACGTTGATTGGCGGATATCCAAGTTCACTTGTTGATCGTGGTGGTGATATTGATCCTTCTGTTATGGAAGGCGATTTTCTAGATCGCGTAGTGCTAGATGCTTCGGCAGAGCTTTGCCTATCGGCAAGTTTAGATGAGACGGAAGAAGAAATGACAGTAACACTAATGGTTACACCAACGAGCGACTTTGATGACAGCTGGAGAGTGGCAGTTGCCTTAAGCGAAAACGGGGTCACAGGAACTGGTAGCCAGTTTGCGCAAGCCAATTATTATTCTGGTGGAGCGAGTGGCGAACTATCGGGCGCTGGGCATGATTGGCACAACGCTGCGAATCCAGTATCAGCAAATGATATGGTTTATGACCACGTAGCGCGAATGATTGAGCCGTCATTTAACGGCCTTGAAGATGCGTTTCCTGATGGAGGCGAGATCGCTGAGACATATACATTCGAATTCACAATTGATGTGTCAAACGAGTGGGATCTTGATCACCTTCATGTTATTGGAATGTTGATGGACGGAAACGGCTTGATTGACAATGGTGCACAAGTAGATTACAATGACGCCTTATCAATCGAATGCGGAGTGCCTACGGTTGGTTTAAATGAAGTTGTCCGTCATTCTAGCGATGACCTTAAGGTCTATCCTAATCCAGCAAGCAACATGGTTAACATCAACGCTGATTTAAAGGCTGGAGTTGACAATCAGATTGTTGTGCGTGATGTAATGGGAAGAGTTGTTTTTAACCAGACCATTTCAGATCAAGCTGGATTATATCAAGTTAACCTTGACATATCCAAGATAAACTCAGGTGTGTACATCGTTGAGATGACTTCAGGTTCTTCAATCGTAAGCGCGAAGTTTATCAAGCAATAGTTAGAAAATTGAGCATAAAAAAAGCCGAGTGATTCACTCGGCTTTTTTTGTTTCTAAGAGTTTTAGAGGGTTCCCCTGTTCTCTTGCTCTCTTTCTATCGCCTCAAATAATGCCTGAAAGTTTCCTTTTCCAAAGCTCCAAGCTCCTTTTCTTTGAATGATTTCAAAGAACATCGTAGGTCTATCTACTACAGGCTTTGTGAATAATTGAAGCAGGTATCCTTCGTCATCACGATCAACTAGGATGCCGTGCTCTTTCAACACACTTATGTCCTCGTCGATCTCGCCAACGCGCTCCTTTAAGGTTTCATAATAGTTGTCAGGAACGTATAAGAATTCCACACCTCTGTCCCGCATTTGAGTCACTGTCTTCACAATGTCTTCTGTTGCTACGGCGATATGTTGTACTCCAGGGCCTTTATAGTAGTCTATGTATTCCTCAATTTGAGATTTCTTTCGACCCTCGGCAGGTTCATTGATTGGAAATTTGATGCGACCGTTGCCATTACTCATCACCTTGCTCATCAAGGCGGTGTATTCGGTCGAAATATCTTTATCATCAAAGGTTACGATCTGTGCAAACCCCATCACTTTGGCGTAGAAGTCTACCCATGTATTCATTTCGCCCCAGTCTACGTTTCCAACCATGTGGTCGATAAACTTTAAGCCAACCTCAGATGGGTTGTAATGCGACTCCCATTTTCTGTATCCAGGTAAAAATGTTCCGTTGTAGTTTTTACGCTCAATGAAAATGTGAACCGTTTCACCATATGTATGAATACCCGATTTGATAATGTGTCCGTTTTCGTCCTCCTCACGTGTCGGCTCCATAAAGGATTTCGCACCGCGACTGGTTGTCTCTTCCCAAGCCTTTGTGGCATCCTCAACCCAAAGGGCAACAACCTTTACGCCATCGCCGTGTGTGTTTAAGTGTTCATTCATCCATCCGTCTCCTTGAAGAGGCGTTGTGAGTACGAGACGAATTTTGTCTTGACCAAGCACATAAGATGTGCGGTCTTTGACTCCAGTTTCCATTCCAGCATACGCAATGGATTGAAAACCAAATGCTGTTTTATAGAAATGGGCTGATTGCTTCGCATTTCCTACGATAAGCTCAACATAATCCGTTCCTAGCAATGGCAAGAAATCCTCGGCATCTTGGAAGATTTTATCTGTACCGTATTTTACGTTTTCCTTTTTGTTTGCTGTCTCCATAATTCTGTGGTTTAGTCAATCCAACTTTTCCAGTAAGTAGAATCGTCAATTCCTAAGGCTTGCTTTGTGACTTTTAATGGCGCAAAGGTATCCACCATTACGGCTAATTCTACTGTTTCTTTTTGTCCAATACTGCGCTCCATGGCTCCAGGGTGCGGGCCATGTGGTATTCCTGCTGGATGCAGTGAGATGTATCCTTTTTCGACGTGGTTTCTGCTCATAAAATCGCCATCCACGTAATAGAGCACTTCATCAGAGTCGATGTTGCTGTGATTATACGGGGCAGGAATTGCGTTAGGATGGTAGTCATACAACCGCGGCACGAAGGAGCAGATTACAAACGTTGAAGTTTCGAATGTTTGATGCACGGGTGGTGGTTGGTGCACTCGACCCGTTATTGGCTCAAAGTCATGAATGCTAAACGCATATGGAAAATTGTATCCATCCCATCCTGCTACGTCAAATGGGTGCCGATCGTATGTTAAAGAATGAAGGACGTCCTGCTTCTTAATTTTCATTAGAAAACCACCCTTTTCATCGTGTGTTTCAAGCTCAGATGGCGGACGCATGTCGCGCTCACAAAAGGGAGAGTGCTCCAACAATTGACCAAACCAGTTTCGATATTTTTTCGGAGTGTAAATGGGTTGACGAGATTCGGTAATGAACAGGCGGTTGTCTTCACCGTCAAAGTCAATTTGGTAAATCATGCCCCTCGGGATGACTAGGTAGTCTCCATACTTGAAATCAATGTTTCCGAGATGGGTGCGCAGTTTCCCAGTGCCTTTATGCACAAAAATCAGCTCGTCTGCATCCGTGTTCTTATAGAAGTAAGCTCTCAGAGATTTTCTTGGCGCTGATAGAATGAGCTGTACGTCGTTGTTCACCAGAACGGGAACTCGACTCTCGAGGTAGTCATCTTTGGGTTCTACATCCCATCCCTTGAGCATGCGGGATTTTATGTTATTCTCAACCGCAATCTCTGCCGTCATGCTTACAGATTCACCGACCTCTGCCACACGGGTTGGAGCGTGCACATGGTATGAGTTGGTGGACATGCCATCGAAACCGACGGTTCCAAATAACTGCTCCTGATATAGTTCTCCATTTTCCTGACGGAATTGCGTGTGGCGTTTAGGAGGAATGTTGCCGAGTTTGTGATAGAAGGGCATGTGTGTTTGTTTTACCTAACAAAGTTAATAAGGCGTTCAAGCTGACGAAAGAAACTGACCAACATCATCGGTGACTGTTCACATCTTGCTGTTGCAAATGAGCTAAAAGGCAGTGCATGGAAGGGCTTCATGGAACTAATTTTATTGAATGAAATCATTGACGCTCTTCCTATTCGTGGCCGTTTCTATTTCGGCCGTGGGCCAAAACGGATATGGTCCTACAAATGACTCGCTCTATCTAGGGTTTTATAAAGACAGTATTGCCATGTTAGAGCGTCCAACCATTGTGATAGCTCCATTTCACCCTGATAGGTACATGAGTGAAATTGATCGCAACATAGCTGAGGGCACACAATACACCTATAACCATACTCGAGGGTTTTTCAGAAAGGGACTCGACAATGCTATTCTGATAGGTGCAAAAGAGTACAACGAATATGTGAGCATGCACGCCGATGATCCTGTGATCAATGAAGATTTGGACTTTATGTTTAAGGTGATCTCGAATCCAATAGTACCTTATGTAGCGCCCGTAGTGGCAAAAGATCAAGGGTTCAAAAAGACGCTCGCAAATTATTGGGTAAAACTGCAAACCAATGTGGACAAAGGACCGGAACCGGGAACTCGGATTGAACGTGGACAAATTGTAAGCGTTGAAGACACGCGTGAGCTCATCACTAAGGCTAAGATTTACAATCAAATATTAATTGACTCAATGGCTCCAAAGTATGATGCGAATTACTTCCTTTTTGTCAATGAATTGGATCTGTTGAATGCCCCGAAAAATCAACAGGCACTGGAGTCCGAGAACTATGACCGCGTGATGAAAGTTCATTTTACCGTTTTTGACAGCAAAGGCACGGAACTCTTTTCGCTCTTTAAGAAGCGCTATTTCAGTTCGCATAAAAACGACCTGCCAGCCATTATCACGGATGAAATTTTGCCTATTGGGTATGAGGTGATTTATTCACTTGATAGTTATCGATTTCTACAAGCAGGATTGACGCCACTAACAAAGGCTGAAGTGGAATTAAATGCGAGTGGTAAGACTGGGAAATTATCACCTTTGTCAAAATTTAAGTAGTCGATGGAGCTCAATAAACATCTAGCAGATCAAGGCGCAAACGAGGCGCTTGTGGAACTTTTCTCAGCAATTGAAGATGCATCAAAAATTGTTCAAAGCGAAGTAAGCAGGGCAGGGCTCGGGGCAGATATTTACGGGGCAAAAGGTTCGGAAAACATTCAGGGTGAAGAGCAGCAAAAGTTGGATGTCTACGCCGATGAGTGCTTTATACATGCATTTCGAGGCTCGGGCCAAGTGGCGGGTTTAGCGAGCGAAGAACAAGACAATGCACTTCAGTTTGACGAGTCGCTCAAGGGTGAATATGTGGTGATGATTGATCCTCTTGACGGGTCATCAAATATTGATGTTAATGTGGCAATAGGTACCATATTCGCAATCTATAGGCGTGTTTCAAAAAGTGGAGAAACACTGATTGAAGCTGATTTTTTACAAGCAGGAAGAGATCAAGTTGCTGCAGGTTATGTAAACTATAGTGTGAGCACTCAGATGGTGCTTTCCACAGGAAACGGTACGCATATCTATACGCTCGATCCAGAAAGCGGCACGTATCAGCTAATCAGTGAGAATGTTAAAATTCCAGCTGATGGAAAAGTCTATTCGATCAACGAGGTGAACTTGGATGACTTTGACGATAACCTGAAGCGCTACGCACAACATTGCAAAGACAAGCGAAAGGAAGATGGGAAACGCATGTACACTGGTAGGTATATAGGTTCTTTGGTCGCGGATTTCCATAGAAACTTGTTGAAAGGCGGCATCTATGTCTACCCAGCCACAGTGGATTCACCGAATGGAAAGTTGCGATTGCTTTATGAGTGTAACCCTATGAGTTTTCTGGCAGAAAATGCTGGTGGAAAAGGATCCGACGGCGTCCAAAACATCCTCGACATTAAACCAACTGAGCTTCACCAGCGGTGTCCTTTTTATGTTGGAAGTCCGGTAATGATGGACGAGGCGTTGCCCTCAATATAGCCTATTTGGCCTTTGTAATCTTAAACTCAGTACGCCGATTTTCCTGATGCTGGTCTTCTGAACAATCAGACACTACACTTCCTTCGCATCCACAATCGTTTACAAGCTGTGTCTCGCCATAACCTTTCCCATCGATTCGCTCTGGATTTGTGATCGATACCATCCTCAAACTTGAGGATGCTGTAATTCCAAAATAGGTTGTTAGATCACTTAGTGGAGCATAAAAATCATAGAAGTAATCAGGGTCATTGCAACTTTCAATGCCTGCGATAGATTTCTGATGGTGGGAGCTGAGAGAGTAGGTTTCTTTCACATCGGAACAGTCATCCGCACCATCTATATCTGCAATGAAAACATCACTTTTCGAGCGAAGCACAATTGCTACCTCGAAACCGGGATTTTCATCTGTGGAATTTGTGTCTTGAGAACCAAATTTACCATCGGTATCAATAAGTACGGAATATCCCTTTGCATTTGGCGCATAGCCGCCGAGCCTGAATCGAGTAATAAGGTTTGAGGAGTCGAATGCAAAATAGGTTGCATTGCCATTGGTGTCTACAGCCAGATCTGTAAAACCGCAATTTGGGCCGCTGGATATATCCCCTAAGGCTTCCCCTGTACCTAGCGTTGGAAGAGGAAACATGGTTATCTCAAATTCGTCCACATCGTGTCCGTCACCGGCAAAGCCTGAGGTAGTTTCGGATGTATACCCATCCGAATTCGGATCCAATATTACCGACCCGGTTTGATATATGAATCCCTTAGTTTGTGCCACGCTGCTTAGCGAAAACAACAGGCAAATGATCAAAGTAGAAATGAGGGATTTCATTATAAGAGTCTGCGGACTATACGACCGCTAATGTAAATAGTTCACTTATGCAAACATATTGTTTTAATAGAGCGAATGTATTGTGCGAATTCATCAAGAAATAATGGGATTCGTTCAAAGGGTATTTATGATCGACAGATAGCTTTTTTCACTCTGAATAGCAATCGAGGAGAGGTCTAGATTTTACAATTGCTGTTTGATATTGGATTAGATGGAAATGATTTGCAAATTTCTGCGACTTTCGTTTCAGGATTGAATTGTGGGAATAGATGACCTTAAAAAGCTGTTTGAGAAAAGTTCAAGGATCGAGGAATTTGATTTTGGACCTGACCTTGCTACGCCCATTCGACATCGAATCAAAGGAGTTGCCGGTTCTGCCTTAAGCTTTGTATTGTCCGCAGCCTTTAGAAAGAGCGACGTGCATCACTTCGTCGTTTTCAATGATCGTGAAGAGGCCGCGTTTTTCTACAACGACCTTCAGAATTTGGTCACCCCAAACCGCGTATTCTTTTTCCCGCATTCTGGCCGTGTTCCTTATGCGCTCAGCGAGGAAGAAATGGAGTTAAATCCCAAAAAGAAAGAGAGTGAAAGTGCGCTCATGCGTGCCGAAGTGCTCAATGCCATAACCACTCGAAAGCGGAACTTTATAGTTGTCGCTTATTGTGAATCGTTGTCAGAAAAGGTAGTAACTAAGCAGAACCTTGTCAAGAACACCTTGGCCATTCACACGGGCGATCAGCTGGATCAGGAGTTTGTAAACGACATACTTCAGGACTTGGAATTTGAACGGACCGATTTTGTATATCAACCTGGCCAATACGCGATTAGAGGTGGAATTGTAGATATCTGGAGCTTCTCTAATGATCGACCTTTTCGAGTAGAGCTTTTTGGGGACGAGGTTGAAAGTCTACGTACATTCGATCCAGTCACTCAGCTGAGCGTAAAGGATCACGCTCATATTACCATCATTCCTGACGTTCAAAAACAGGCAGCCAAGGAAGTGCGCCAATCTATCTTAGAGTTTCTTCCATCGAATGCCGCGGTTTGGATAAAGAACTTTGAGTTTGTTCAAGAACGCATGGCAAGTGAGTTTGAAAAGGCCGAACGACTTTATGAAGAGAGTAACGCCACATCGCAGCTCCCTGCCAAAGAATTGTTCGTTCAAGAGCACGATTATCTAGATCAGCTACAAGAGTTTACGCAGGTCGAATTTGATCGACCTTCCCTTTTTAAACCCGATGTGGAAATCCAGTTTAACCAAACGCCACAGGTTCCCTTTAGTAAGAACTTTGACATGCTCATGAACGATTTGGGCAATCACAAAAAGAATGGGTTTTCGAGCTACATCTTCGCCTCCAATCCGAAACAAATCAATCGACTTCATCAAATTTTCGATGACATTCTCGAGAATAGACCTGGATCTGAAACGATTGAATTTGAGGGCGTTAATACTGCCATTCACGAGGGTTTTATTGATCACGACCTCAAGCTTGTTTGCTATACGGATCATCAGATTTTCGAGCGATATCACCGCTATCGATTAAAAGAAGGCTTTGCCGAAGCTGAAAGGCAGATCACGATTAATGAGCTAACAAACTTGAAGCCAGGAGACTTTGTTGTTCATATCGATCACGGAGTTGGAGAGTACAGTGGCATTCAAAAAATTGAAGTCAATGGTCAGATGCAGGAGGCAATTCGACTTATCTATGCTGGGGGTGACACGCTTTATGTGAGCATTCACTCTTTGCATCGAATCTCAAGGTATGTAGGCAAAGACGGAACCACTCCAAAAATCAACAAGCTTGGTACCCAAGCTTGGGCCAATCTAAAGAACAAGACAAAGAAGAAGGTAAAGGAGATTGCCTACGACTTGATTAAGCTATATGCCGAGCGAAAATTGAAGGATGGTTTTGCCTTTACTCCAGATACATATCTGCAGACAGAGTTGGAGTCTTCTTTTATTTACGAAGACACACCCGATCAGGAAAAAGCGACAAACGCGGTGAAACGCGACATGGAGCAGACTTGGCCCATGGATCGGCTTGTTTGTGGTGATGTGGGATTTGGAAAAACGGAAATTGCGATTCGAGCGGCGTTTAAGGCAGCAACGGACGGCAAGCAAGTCGCGATTCTGGCACCAACAACAATTCTGACATTACAGCATTTTAAAACCTTCAGCAAGCGTCTAGAGGACTTTCCGGTCAAAGTTGACTACGTCAATCGATTTAGATCAAGTGCCCAGATAAAGGAGACTTTAAAGCAACTTGCAGTGGGCAAGGTCGATATCCTCATTGGAACGCATCGAATTGTAAGTAAAGACATAAAATTTGCAGACTTAGGGCTGCTGATTATTGACGAAGAGCAAAAATTTGGGGTAGGGGTAAAGGATAAGCTCAAGACCATGAAGGTTAATGTGGACACGCTTACACTGACCGCAACACCCATTCCAAGAACGCTTCAGTTTTCGTTGATGGGCGCCCGTGACCTGAGTTTGATTAATACTCCACCACCAAATAGATTTCCGGTTCAAACAGAGCTGCATACATTCAACGAATCGGTGATTCGAGATGCGATTTATGCCGAGTTGAGTAGAGACGGACAAATCTTTTTCATTCATAATCGTGTTCAGAATATACAGGAGGTGTGCACCATGATTGAGAAGATTGCGCCAGATGCGAAAGTCGAATTTGCCCATGGTCAAATGGAAGGTTCACGTCTAGAGGAAATCATGCTTCGATTCATCGAAGGCGAATTCGATGTGTTGGTTTCCACCACCATTATTGAAAGTGGGCTTGATATTCCAAATGCGAATACGATTATCATTAACCAGGCACAGAACTTCGGATTAAGCGATCTGCATCAGATGCGAGGCCGTGTTGGAAGATCGAATCGAAAGGCGTTTTGTTACCTATTGTGTCCACCAATGTCATCGCTAACAACCGAGGCCAGAAAGCGTTTACAGGCCATCGAACAGTTTAGCGATTTGGGAAGCGGAATCAACATTGCTATGCGCGATCTTGACATTAGAGGCGCGGGAAACCTACTAGGAGGCGAGCAAAGTGGATTCATTTCGGATATCGGATACGATACCTATCAGAAGATATTGGAAGAGGCGATTGCAGAGCTGAAGGAGAATGAGTTTAAAACGCTATTCGCCGAGGATAAAAACAAAGAATATGTGAGCGATTGCCAGCTAGAAACGGATCTTGAAGTGCATATTCCCGACGATTACATCAACAATGTCACAGAAAGAATGACTGTATATCGTTCTCTTGCCGACGTGAATGACTCCCAAGCCTTGACAGAATTTGAAGAAAATTTAATCGACCGATTTGGGGCAATTCCGCCTGCGGTACATCGATTATTGGAATCGAAGAGAATGATTTGGGCTGGAAAGGGCATGGGAATGGAAAAGGTCGTGTTCAAGCAAAAGAAGGTCATTGGATACTTCGTTGCCGATCAAAAATCTTCCTTTTACCAGTCTCCAAAGTTTGAAAAGATCATCATGTATGTTCAACTCAATGCGAACAAGGTGGCAATGCGCGAGCGAAATGATCGACTTAGCATGGTGTTTACCAACGTGAATACACTCGAAAAAGCTATTGGGCTATTGGAAGAAGTTATGGTCGAATAGTCGACTAGGGAATAAAGACGGTCTGTGTGAACTGTGTGGTAATTCCTTCAACACTTATCAAGTATACACCCGCCGCATCCGTCACAGATTGATCAATTGAATGTATGTGCTGATAATAGGACTTATTCCATAATTCTTGATGAATTAATTTTCCAGAAGCATCTCGCACGATTATGCTCAATGATTCAGTTCCCTCATTCTCAGCCAAAAATTCGATGGAGTTTTCGGCTACATAAATTTTCATTTCTTGGGAGGCGGTTCGAAACACAGCATCAATATTGCTGTAAGATGCAGAGCCGTCAAAATCTGTTTGTTTCAACCGGTAATATGAAATGCCCACTAATGGATTTTTGTCAACCCAATCATATCCGCGTCGAGAGACTGAATTTCCGGCTCCAAGGATATCCGCTAGCGGTTCAAAATTGACAGCGTCAATTCCACGCTCCACCGTAAAATAGTCATTGTTTGTTTCGGAGGCAGTTGCCCAATCCACTTCAACGACATCGTCAAGTGAAGCAGCCATGAATTCTAGAAGCTCCACCGGCAGCGGATTGTTGGTTGTTGAAGAGGCTAATGTAAATGGGCTAAAGCTCGTGACGGCAGCAGAAGTTACAATGGTTCCAGTTGTGGTATTGCCAGTGGTCCCGCCATTTCCTTCACTTGTCCAAGAGTCTCCATCCCATCTTGCGACCAGCAGATCGTCAAGGTCATCGACACCTCCACTGTTAACATTCCATGTGAGCGTAACGTTGACAGTGCTTGTTGTGTTTAGGCGATCCAACATCCAATATTCGCGCGTACTATGGTGATCAATTGGCGCATCGTTCAATCCATATGCGTATGTGGGCGCAGGGTTTTCGTAATTGTATGTTGCTCGGAAAACCGCCGCACTACTCGATGGATTTGAAATTGAAATGGGACGGTAGATCGAGTCTCCCACAGGGAACGCGAAAGCATCATTGCCAGCTTTTCGAACATACCCATAAACAAAAGATGCGTCTGAGGCGCCCGTGGCGGTTGCGTTGTCACGAATCCTAAGAATATTAATGGTGTCCGTATTCAATATCCCATCAGTGAAAGTGACTGTGGTTTGTATCTCAATAGGCATATTCAGTGTGACCGAATCTGCTGAGTTATTGATCTCAAATCGTCTAAACAATGGGGTTGTGCTTGTGCCCAAGTCGTTTATGCTCTGTGGGCCAGTGCCATCCATTTCTATGACTCCTGTACTTGCTCCTAAGCTGATAGATGTGTTCGCATCAAAGTTGATATCCCCAGCATATGTAGAGTTAGAGGAATAGGATGGATACATTAAGCCTGTTGAGGGTTTAATAAATGACACATCTCCATTATAGTCATCAGCAATGTTGTTCGGAATCATTTGATATCCGGTTCCGTTATTCGTAAAAATGACGTCGCCGTTGTATGTATTACCACCCGTTGACGCATCGTTAGACGCTCCCGTTTTTTCGAAGTCGAAGTCGCCGTTATATGTGCTATAGTTGGTGTATGTTCTCGGTGCGTCAAAATCTAAGTCGCCATCCCATTCAGAGTCATAGATGCTGAAAATATTCGTTGTTCCGGTCAGGCTAATGCTTTGGACCGTGCCACCCTGCTGATCAAAGTTTCGGAAGTAAAGAGTTCCCGCGCTAAAGCCATTTGGCCCTACAGAGACCGTATTGCCGGCTGTAAGTGTGCCCAATCCAGCGCCACTACCAAAGGAGATTCCGTCACCAGTAGCATTATAAGACTCTATTATGATGTGTCCGTTATAGGTGTTCGCACTCGTTGAACCATTGTTAAGATAGACTGTGCTGTTCGTAGCAGAATTGTTGTTGCGTACGTATAAACTGTCGCCAAACGTTACATCGCCGTTGTTGCCGATGTATAAATAATGGGTTGTGGCTCCGGTATTGAATTGATTAAAGTTTGCCACGCCGTCAATGGTAACTGTTGATGCGCCATTTGTGGCGATGTAGGAATAAGAATTCGTTCCGCTTGCGGTATTGGAATAGTCGAGAGTTCCATTGAAATCGATATCGCCGCTATTTCCAATATAGAGCCGTGGATTGGATGCGGTAGAGCTATCGGTTATTGTAGTATTTCCATCCACTTGCAGTGACGAGTTTCCGCCATTTGCCAAGTAGAAATACGTATTGGTTCCGGTTGTCGACTGGGTAATGCCTAAATCGCCACCGATGTAGTTGCCAGCGGTGCTATTGGCGAAATACATGTAGTTGGTTCCACTATTGGTGAAAATGGCATTGCTGAGAAGTGAATCGGCAGCACCATTTCCCATCATGAAATAACCAGAACCATTATTAACGAGTTCAGCGTTTCCCGTGATTCTGTTCAGGCCAGCGGAAGCATCGCTGCCGGACCCGGTTTTTTCAAAATATGCTGTTCCGTCGTAGTCGGTATTGTATGTGTAGAATCGTGGTGAAGTGAATGTGACATTCCCACCCCAACTTGAACTATAGTTATTAAAGGTTGACGTTCCAGTCAGTGTCAGGCTTTGATTTGTAGGCCCAGTTTGTGTGAAGTTTCTGAAGTAAAGCGTTCCAGCAACAAATCCATTAGGACCAACAGTAACGGTCTGCCCTGCCGCTAATGTGCTTGTACCATTGCTTGAACCAAAGTAGACGCCGTCACATGCAGCATCTGAAGATTCAACCACAATGTCGCCAGCGATAGTGCCAAGGCTAGACGCAGCGTTTGCAACGTAAATTTGAGAGTTACTGGCGCTGCTGCTGTTTAATAAATATAGCGAGTCACCTACCGCAAAATCTCCACTGCTTCCTAAGTAAGATCGATGGGTGGTTCCGCTGCCCCCATTTTCTATCCGTGTAACACCACCCACCGTAATCGATGCCGATGCACTATTAGAGGTGTAACCATATGCTGTGGCGCCGGGCCCGTAGTTGAGCATAGTTAAGTCACCACCAATCGTGGCGTCTCCACCCAAGGCCATCCCAATTTGGGTAGTGGTTGCGCTGCTAGTGTTTGATAAGAAAACATCACCGTCAATGGCCATCGTAGACGTGGCTCCGTTCACCACGTATATCCATGTGCTTGTTCCTGTTCCTGTGTTTGTTCCAATAATATCTCCACCAACATAGTGGTTGGGCTGATTATTACCCACATAGATTCCTCTTGTGCCAGAGTTGGTAAGATTTAACCGAACCATAAAGGAATCTGCTGCCGAGTTTCCCCACATCATATATCCAGATCCTGTATTAACAAGCGTGGCTGTATCTGCGATGGTATTTCCTCCTGCTCCCTGCTCATCAACAGCTCCCGTTTTTTCAAAATAGAGTGTTCCGCCGTAGTCAGAATAGTCTGTTCGGTTTCTTGGTCCCACAAATACCAAGTCTGCTTCCCAATTCGAGTAGGAGTTATAGTTGTAGGTGGTCCCAGTTGTCGTGAGGGATTGTGCTCTCAGTTAAAATCGGAGGCCCGCCTCCATCTGGAGCACCATTCGAACTGCCTGACCAATTATCGCTGCTCCAATCTGCAGCTACGTCCGCAACCCAATACCTATTTTGCGCATAAGTGTTGCTGGTTGTGAACGCCACAGCCAAGATGAACAGAAGTCCAGAAAGTGAATATTTAGTACCCAAGGTAAGAGATCCCAATTAAGACAAGAGACAAAGACACGCAGTATCAGGGCCTTAGGCTGCTAATTTTAAATGAATTATCGCGATCACTGCATATCTCGCAGTTTTTCCAACGGTCATAAATCCCAAAACAGGCACAAAGGGGGTCTTGAATAATCCGAGCGAAACAGCGATAATATCTCCGAATATAGGAGTCCAGCAAAGTAGTGCTAGAACAGAGCCATAGCGCTTGGCAGCGCCATCCCAACGTCGTGTAGAATTGGAAGAAACACCAGCGTATTTGAGAATTTTTTCATGATTTCCGAGACGCCCTAATCCATAGCTTGACATTCCACCAAGGGTGTTTCCTGCGCTGGCTACAATTACACAAGAAAGAAGGGGGAATCCAGATGATAAAAACGCTAGAAACAATAATTCTGAACTAAACGGAATTATTGTTGCGGACAAAAAAGCGGCAATAAACAATCCAACCAGACCAATTTCTATCCAATCCATGAGCAAGGTTAATGGTAAAAAGTGCATTGGAACTCAATTTGAGTTCTGCGATTTGCGACTCTCATCAATTACGGCGCATTTCTGAGCTATAAAACCGAGAATTGGCAGGATACCAAAGCGTATATATTTACGTTTGTCGCATCAATAAGAATGGCGTTAGATTCATTGACCAGTTGCGATCCATATACCCGATGAAGAAGTTTTTTCCAATAATAATTCTGGTGGCGCTTGTAGGCTGCGAGAAGATAGTGGACATCAAAGATCCCGTGCCGAAGCATGTGCGCTTTTGTGAAGTTGACGAAAGCCTTGTTGGGCATTGGCAGAGCGATTCAGTGTGGGTCGAGACACATGTAGACTCCTTGGACACGACTTATTTGAACACACGCCCAACCTACTATTATGATTTGCTGATCGAGTGTGGAGCCGACACATCCTTCATTCTGAAGTATGTCAATTATAGTGGTGTGGTGACCAATCAAGTGAATTCCTCAAACTATGGCTCAACCGACACATCCTTCGTTGCCTTCGATGCGTTTGACACGAATAAACAACCGCCCAATGCCTCTTTTGAAATGCCGTTCGAAATCACCTCTGACACGAGCCTTGCGGCATATTTTTCCCAAACCTTGAATTCCGATCAACGCACGGTTACAAGACTTTGGTTATCCAAGGTGAAATAAGCTGCCAATTTTCGATCATACTTCTTTCCTTTGCAGCCTTCAATTAGATTGGATATGAATATCAAGGAGTTAGTTGCAAACGAGCCAATAGGTTCACGCGTTATCATTCAGGGCTGGGTGCGCACATTTAGAAGTAATCGCTTTGTTGCGATTAATGATGGCAGTTGCGCCCAGAATTTACAAGCAGTTGTAAATTTTGAAGAAACAGATGAGTCCCTCTTAAAACGAATCACGACAGGCGCTTGTGTTAAAGTTGAAGGAGAAATTATCGAATCACAAGGTGGTGGACAGCGCATCGAAATGGTGGTCCAAAACATCGAGATATTAGGCGACGCAAATCCAGAGGAGTTTCCTTTGCAGCCTAAAAAGCATTCTTTGGAATTTCTCCGAGAAATCGCCCACTTGCGTCCGCGAACCCAAACCTTCGGGGCAGTTTTTCGCATCCGTCACGCGCTACAATTTGCAACACATAAGTATTTCAACGACAATGGTTTTTTTCAGGTGCATACACCCATTGTCACAGGCTCTGATGCTGAAGGGGCGGGAGAAATGTTCCGTGTGTCAACCTTGGACCCTGCTTCCCCTCCAAAAACCGAATCAGGTGAAGTGGATTGGAAGGAAGACTTTTTCGGAAAAGAGACAAACTTGACCGTTTCGGGTCAGCTGGAAGGTGAGCTCTTTGCCTTAGGATTAAGCAAGATATACACGTTTGGCCCTACGTTTCGAGCTGAAAATTCGAATACAACAAGACACCTTGCTGAGTTTTGGATGATTGAACCTGAGGTTGCGTTCAATGATTTGCAAGACAATATGCAGTTGGCTGAAGACAACTTGAAGTATGTAATCCAATATACCTTGGAGCATTGCCGCGAGGATCTTCAATTATTAGCTGATAGACAGGCAAATGAGGAAAAGCAGCTTCCTCAGGACAAGCGTACAATACCACTGTTGGAGAAGTTGGAGTTTGTCGCGAACAACGATTTCGTCCGTTGTAGCTATACTGAGGCGATTGAAATATTAAGGAACTCAAAACCAAACAAGAAAAAGAAATTCAAGTATTTGATTGAGGAGTGGGGCGCGGATCTTCAAAGTGAGCACGAGCGCTTTTTGGTGGAGAAGCACTTTGGGAAACCGGTAATTTTATACGATTATCCAGCGTCGATAAAGGCATTCTACATGCGACTCAATGAAGATGGCAAAACGGTGCGAGCAATGGATATTCTTTTTCCAGGAATTGGAGAAATTGTAGGCGGATCGCAGCGTGAAGAGCGTTACGATGTATTGAAAAGTAAGATTGAAGAATTCGGAATTGAAGAAGAATCGCTCTGGTGGTATCTAGAGACTCGAAAGTTCGGAACGTGTGTGCACAGCGGCTATGGCCTCGGGTTCGAACGGTTGGTTTCGTTCGTTACGGGCATGAACAATATCCGAGACGTAATCCCCTTTCCCCGCACACCAAAAAGTGCAGACTTTTAGTCCGAACTAATTAAGGAATCAAAGTAAAGCTGCATCGCTTCATTCTCAGCTTCCGAGCCGATTGCCGGGGTGTACTTCAACCTGTTTTCGTTTACATAAATCATAATCGAACGGGAATCTTTTTCCGTCATATTCGCGATTATCTCCTTGCGTTTCTTGGTGGATGTGAACGTGCGAAAACCTGAGAAACATTCGTTTTCGATAATTCGAACGCCATCATTTATACTTAGCTTGATCGGTTTTTCGATTCCCGGAACGGTGAGTTTTCGAATCGAGTAGTGTGCGTTTGTCTTGCGTTTTTTGTTGGCCATTTCAAGAAGTTTATCCAAGACCATAGCGCCGTCTTCACCCTTGATGTAATACACATACATAGGACTTCCTCCATTATGAAGTTTTATTGATTCAATACTAGTTTCTGGATCAGGGATAAAAGAATACAGCGAGATTGCCAAGAGCAGCATGAGCGAAGGAAACTTCATAATCAGAGCATTTTACCAAAGCTATAAAAGATGCAGAAGTGGTTGAGAATGATGGATTGTATTGGAAATATGCTCAAGTCTTTTCGGTTAGGAGGGCTATTTGATTCACTTTTTACGATTTCTAACCCCCGCAATTCCTATTTTTCGGGCATGGCAATGAAGCAATCATTAGAGCAAAAACTTCTTCAAAAGTTGAGTCCCCAGCAGATTCAACTGATGAAAATGCTTCAGTTGCCAACGCAAGCCATGGAGGCTCGAGTGAAAGAGGAGATTGAAGTTAATCCGGCTCTTGAGGAAGGGCGCGAAAAGGAAGAATCCGAGTACGATTCTGAATCTGACGATCAACTCGGAGACGAACTGAGTCAATCGGAACAAGAATTCGACTTCAGCGACTACACCGATGATGACGAGACACCGGCATACAAGTACGAGGCCAATAATTACAGCAAGGACGACGAGGAGAAGAGCGTGCCTTTTGGTTCGGCCGCCACTTTTCACGATCGACTTATTGCGCAATTGCAGCTGCGAAAAATGCCTGAAAATCAGTTGTTCATATGTCAACACCTGGTTGGGAGCCTAGATGATAGCGGTTATTTGCGGAGGGAGATCAGTGCAATTGTAGATGATCTAGCATTCACACAAGGCTTAATGACATCCGAAGAGGAGGTTGAAGGGCTATTGCAAAAGCAAATCCACAACATGGAGCCGGCGGGTATCGGTGCCCGCGATCTGCAGGAATGTCTTTTGCTTCAAATAAAAAGACGGCCTAACTCGGTTACGGTGAAGACCGCGACAGTAATTCTTGAAAAATTCTACGATGAATTTGTGAAGAAGCATTATAGCAAAATCACCAGTCGCCTGGAAATAGATGATGACGACTTGAAGGATGCCATTGAGGAGATAGTGAACTTGAATCCGAAACCCGGCAACTCTATGAATGAGTCTGCTCGTCCTGTGGAGCAAGTCGTGCCCGATTTTCAATTGGTAAGTGAAGGAGATGAATTGCGCGTAATTCTGAACGGCAGAAATGTTCCTGATTTACGGATCAGTAGAAAGTACATGGATATGCTCGATGACTTTGCTCGAATCAAGGGAGCGCCGACTAAGGCACAAAGAGACGCGATGACTTTTGTAAAGCAAAAATTGGATAGTGCAAAGTGGTTTGTTGATGCGATTAGACAAAGACATGATACGCTTACACGCTCTATGCAAGCAATAGTTGACTATCAAATTGAGTACTTCAAAACTGGAGACGAAACTAAGTTGCGGCCCATGATATTGAAGGATATTGCCGACATTATACATATGGATATCAGTACCATTAGTCGTGTTTCGAATAGCAAATACATTCAAACGTCATTTGGAACGTTTTCCGTGAAATATTTCTTTTCCGAGTCCTTAACTAATGACGATGGAGAAGAGGTTAGCACAAGGGAAGTGAAAAAAATATTGCAAGATCTCATAGTTTCTGAGGACAAACGCAAGCCTTGGACGGATGAAAATCTTGCCAAAGAATTGAAGGGTAAGGGATACAATATTGCCAGAAGAACGGTTGCTAAATATCGCGAGCAACTAGATATTCCAGTAGCCAGGTTAAGAAAGGAGTTATGAGAATTGCTGCCCAAATTTTATCCTATATTTTTCATCCGATTTTCCTGCCAACATCAGGATTGGTCATCGTTTTTGCGCTGAATGGATTTATTGCTAGTACCACGCCATTCGATAAACAGATTTTTTTAGTCAGTTGGATTTTTATTAATACGGCGATCATCCCATTCCTGTTTACCTTGTTTTTAAGATGGAAGAATATGGTGAGCTCGATCCAGCTTGAGACACGAGAAGATCGAATCGTTCCTTTCACATTTGCCTTATTCTTCTATTTGACAAATTACTGGCTACTCCGTGACATTTACATGCCCACAATCATTTATTCACTTTTTCTGGGAAGCAGCGTTGCGGTAGCTCTTGCACTTGTCTTTAATTTCTTCACCAAGATTAGTATACATATGGTGGGAATGGGTGGTATTACCGCCTCGATCTATGGCATGGCTCAATTGTATGATTTGCCACTTATCAACTTTGTAGTCTTTGGGATTATTGCTAGCGGATTGGTTGGTAGCGCCAGATATATCCTAGAATCACATAACCTCAAACAAATATATTTGGGTTGGGTGACAGGTTTCGTCACGGTGTATTTTCCCGTAATTATGGGCTGGGGATAACTACTCGGCCGAAGTCTCGGGCATCTCTTCTTTTACCTCTTTCAGCATGATTCCCCACTTTAAAGGGTGAATGTCGTTTCTTGTAAACATGACTAATTTACGGTCATCAAGATAAAAGTGAGCGAAAATATTCTTGTCAATTGTCAGGCTGAATTCATCACCAAGTTCGCCCATGGTTTGGGTAATTGGTTGTGTCATTTGATTTCGAAACAATTCTTTGATCTCTGGCATTGTCGACTCAATAGTGAGCGTTTTGTTCTCTAAGTCGACTCGAATTGTAATAGGGTCATCCAATTGCTTCTGCGTATTCTCACCGCGCAAGTTTAAATTCACATTAGATGATCTAAAAACCATGGTAGTGTCCTGGGCAAATCCAGCTAAACTGGCAACAAGGGCAATAATTACAATCACATACTTCATAGGATGGCAAGTTTTCGAAGCAACAAAGGTAGTGAAGTTCTCAATTGATAGAATTTTCTGAATGCCTTTGAAGCTTATTTCGTTCATATATCCATACAATAAGCATTAAGTATGCCAATTGATAGAAGGCATCTTCAATCGGAATTGTGCCAAGTCGAAGATTGGCGTTTTCAAAGTTGTTGTACCAAACTATGGGCTCTTCGGTGAATGCACCTGTCAACCAGCCATTGAGAACAGTGAATGGAATCATACAAACGATGTAGGTTAAATAAAACCGCCCCAGCCAGTTTGATCTGAAAATGAGCAGTTGTAAAACAAGGAGCAGAGCACAAAGAAAAAACACGCTTGATGAGTAGATCCTAGGGTAGAAATAAATGCCGAGAACGCCAGTGAGAATAAGAAAGAACCAGGTGAGTGCATGTCGATATGGAAAAAGAATATCTCTAGGCACAAAATACCGGAGGACCTCATGTATGAATAGGCATGCGAACGGAACGGTAATGAAAAATCCGTATTCCTCAATTGGCAACCTTCCCAGGTAAAAGCCGCTTAAGTAGCGTTCATTAAACCCCCAAACTTCGAGTGCGGTGAAGAGTTCGTCCCACATCAAGAATATGGAACCAACAATTGCGGTAGATGCAAAAATCGCTCTCCAATTTCGCAAAAATCGGAGCCTTCTTTCGTAACTCTGAGCGAGTGGGTAGGCGACGATCAGGGCGTTGATGATCAGATAGTGGTATTGGTCTGGGAACGGGATGATCTAAGAGGGTTTTTTTAAGGCCTCACGATAATACTTCCATGGAACGATCAACATGCCAAAACATTCTCCATCAAAACGATCGATGTGCTTATGGTGTATTTTGTGTGCCTTGCGAATGGCCCGAATGTAAAAGTTATTTTGCCGCCTCAGGTAAGGAAATCGTTGGTGGATGATTACATCATGAACGATGAAGTAACAAAAGCCATAGAGGAGAATGCCAACTCCAATCGAAACCAGGAGATTCATACCATTCATGGAGCCAAACATTATCAATAACCAGGAGGGAATTGCGAAAATGAACAAGTAGAGATCGTTTCGTTCCACTTTCTTTTTACTTGGCTCATGGTGATCGCGGTGAAGCGTCCATCCCACTCCGTGCATGACAAATTTATGCATGGCCCATGCGATACCTTCCATTGAAGCGAACGCTAAGATGATCGTACCAATGTATTTGGGCCATTCCATTTATGCGAAGTAAACAATCGTAGAATTGAAACTGTTTAATTTGAGATAAAATAAAACTTCTGTGCTTGCGAGAACTTTACAACGTCAGCTTGTAAGAATCAGAAACTTCATTCTTCTAAACCTTCTATGAAAAAGGCAATTCTTTATTCAACCCTCCTTTCACTATTTATGGCCTTAGGCTGTAACAAGGAGCCAATTGAGTTCGTGCACCCAATGGATGGTATCGTTATCGAAGACACCTCAGGGTTTGATCGCGCGTTTTTAATTGAGCCATTTACCAGTGTTTCTTGTGGCGCATGCCCCCTTGCTCATCATGAAATTGAGACTATCGAGGCAGCACAATCCGATGGTTTTCACATGACACATTACTTGTATGGCCCACTCCATCATCCATATACTCAGTATTTAATTGATCAAGTAAATAAGACCATATACACGCCCTTAGCATTGGTTCATCGCACCAACAATGATGGCAGCGCCGTTTATTATGGTGTGGATCGAATGAATGAAATATTGGAAGGACGCCGTCATCAAGAAGCCGAACTTGGAATCGAGGTGGACATGGCAATTGAACAGGACGTCATTGAAATCGATGTTGAAATGGATTTTTCAGAAGAGATCTTAGGAGACAATGTTGCACTGAACGTCATCCTTATAGAGAAGACGGTCGTGGGTGAGGGGTCAGGATATGACCAACGTAACTATGGTGACAATGATGAGAACCACCCATATTATGGTCAAGGCAAGTACATTGAAGGATTTGAACATACCAACGTTATTCGTTAGGTGATCACACCTTTTGACGGGATGGAAGTACAGCTAAACAACAACTCCAATGTGACGAGCCTTACCCTATCTCTAGACAATCTAGAGGGTGAGTTGAGCAATTATGCACTTGTCGTTTTCGTCACGGAAAACGCTAAAATTGGCTCACCGATTCTAAACGTGTCTCATGCGGATTTGGCCGTACTATAGATCGAATTTGATTCCTTGAGCCAAGGGCAATTCAGTGCCCCAATTGATCGTGTTCGTTTGTCGTCTCATGTATGCTTTCCAAGCATCCGATCCACTTTCACGTCCACCGCCCGTCTCTTTTTCGCCGCCAAAAGCACCGCCGATTTCTGCACCGCTTGTTCCAATATTCACGTTTGCGATTCCACAATCTGATCCTTGATGACTCAAGAAAACTTCGCTTTCGCGCATGTTGTTGGTCATGATAGCAGAACTCAACCCTTGTCGCACACCATTCTGAAGAGCCAAGGCTTCATCAAACGTCTTGTATTTCATTAAATATAGAATGGGTGCAAACGTCTCTTCTTGTACAATTTCCCAGCTATTCTGCGCTTCAGCAATCGCTGGCTTAACGTAACATCCGCTTTCATACCCAGGGCCATCAAGCACGCCGCCTGCGACGAGAAGGTTGCCTCCAGATGATTTCACAGTTTCAAGTGCCGCCGAATATGTGGCAACAGCGTCTGTATCGATGAGTGGCCCAACGTGGTTGTTTGAATCCAGTGGATCTCCGATGCGAAGTTGTCCGTATGCCTTCACCAACGTGTCCTTCACTTTATCATACATAGACTCATGTATAATCAGTCTGCGTGTAGATGTGCAACGCTGACCACATGTTCCAACGGCGCCAAAAACGATTCCTGGAATGGCGATTTTGAAATCGGCATCCTCACTAATGATGATTGCGTTGTTTCCTCCTAATTCAAGGATAGATTTAGCGAGTCGTTTACCGACGGCCTCACCAACTTTTTTACCCATTCGAATCGATCCGGTGGCGGAGATCAACGGCACGCGTGAATCACTTGTCATCAATTCACCGATCTTGTAATCGCCGACTACGAGGCCATTCACTCCTTCTGGAACATTATTTCGTTCAAAAACTTCAGCTACAATATTCATACAGGCCACCGCACATAATGGAACCTTTTCTGAAGGCTTCCAGACGCAAACATCGCCACAAACCCAAGCCATCATACTATTCCATGCCCAAACGGCAACCGGAAAGTTGAATGCCGAAATAATTCCTACAACCCCCAGTGGATGATACTGCTCATACATTCTATGCTTAGGACGTTCGCTGTGCATGGTCAAACCGTGTAGCTGACGTGACAAACCAACGGCAAAGTCACATATGTCGATCATCTCTTGAACTTCGCCTAGGCCTTCTTGTAGGCTCTTGCCCATTTCATAACTCACCAGTTTACCTAATGCGTCCTTTTTTTCTCGCAGTGCTTCACCTATTTGGCGCACTACTTCGCCACGTAATGGGGCCGGCCACATACGCCATTCAGGAAATGCTTTTACCGCTTGTGCAACTACTGCCTGATAATTGTCATTTGAACTCCCCTTTACCTCACCTATCTTTTTTCCGTCTGTAGGCGAGAATGATTCAAAGACGGTTCCATCTGAGTGTAGCCATTGCTGTCCCGTGGATGTTCCTTCATTGACCTCATTTAGTCCAAGTTCTTTTAAAAAATCTTTCATAGTTCACATTCGTTTGGGCAAAAGTAGAACTGTGAGGGACGTACAAAAGACAAAAAACGGATTAGATTTAGTACACTAAAAATGAACGGATTATGAAAAAAGCAATATTATTAGCGATCAACTTGATGTCGATTTCAGCTGTTGCTCAGGTAACGGTGAACAGCACCTATATTGCAACCTTAGGAGATACTGTCATAATGGGGGAAGACACCACCCATGCAGCTTTTCTTGACTTAGGCAGCGCAGTTGGAAACCAAGTCTGGGATTTTACCAATTTAGAAGAACAAAAGCCAGATGGAATTTTCTTAGAAGACCCTTCAACGGCGCCATTAAGTTCGATGTATCCAGATGCAGATTTTGTTGGAAACGACCTTGAGGAGGATAGCATCCATCTATTCTTTAAGCAGACCAGCACGTATCTTGATATCGTTGGAATTGTTGAATACGACAGCATAGGAAATCCTGTTCCCGGTGAATTAGACGGTAAGTGGCGATTCATGCAATTTCCAGCCACAATGGGAACAACATTTGAGTCGGACTTGTTCACACAAGTTCAGAGTAATTATTGGGGAGTCGACCTTGACAGCATTGGGCCACATCCTTTTGTTGACTCTCTAAGAGCAAAAATTTCGTTTTCGTTCTATAATGAAATTGATGCTTGGGGCGAGGTGCAACTTCCACAGGGTTCGTACAACTGCATAAGGCAAAAGACCGTGGCGAAAATTAGGTCTTCAGGAGACTGCTTTTTTAACGGCGAATGGAGGCCATATACTCCTTTGATGCTAACATTCCTTGACTCGGTGAACTACGATACGGCAACAGATGGTTCTTACAAGTGGTGGTCAGATAACGCCTCCGCAGATTTGTTTGTGGCTCAAATTGACTTTGATTCACTCGGAAACCCAGATTCTAACATATCTTACTTGTTGGCGGTGCCGACATGGCCCGTAGGAGTGAATGAATCAGCGGCAAACTCAATGGAAGTTTTCCCAAATCCAACTTCGGATTACCTAACAGTCAAAACCACGCTCGATGGAACATGGGATGCAACGTTGTATGACGTGAACGCTAAGACTGTGTTGCAACAAAAGGAACAAACGACATCCGCCTCCATTGATTTGAGTGAATTGCCCGCAGGAACATATCTCTTGCAGATTACCGATGCGAATGGAGGGATTGTGAAATTGGAGAAGGTGCAGATTACGCATTGACCAAAGAGCATATAGACCTTAGAAAAGGTGATCGATTGGTTGCCTTTTTAATGCTGTAATAATCGGAAATCGAAGTTTTGGATGTTTGGGTCGTAGTAGATTTCTGCCACTCGAATTGTTTGGGTCGGTACTTTGGATTGTTCAAGCTTAACGTTAAACCCTCCATATTCATACCCCCATTCTTGACCTCCACAGCTTACGCCAAACGTGTTGATTAAGAGGGATTTAGATTGACATCCGAGATTGGAGAAAACAAGTTCATATTTATGCTCGAAGTCTATATATACTTTAAATGAACCGTCACGGTCTGTCTTTTGGGCCCAAATTCTTTTACCGTCTTCATCAATCAGTTCAACACTTGCGTTCACAATCGCATGGGCTTCGTGATCGATCACCTTGCCATCAAGAGCGAGGTTGTTTGTTTTCTGACCAAGGCAAATGGAGGATACAGCGCAAAAAATAAATGGAATTAGAAGCTTCATTTTGGTTGTTCAAATATGTGCACGTCACGCTGAGGAAATGGAATGCGAATGTTGTTGGCCTTAAACTCGTGATCAATTTTGAAGCGCAGTTCACTTTTCATGAATTCGATTTCCCATGTGTTTTCGGCCCAGAAGAGTAGGCGAAAGTTTAGCGAAGAGTCTCCAAAATCAGTGAATTGAACGCTGATCGGGCCGGCTTCTTTAATTGTTGAGTCACTACCAGCAACGCCCAATAGAACGTTTTTGACGAGTTCAGTGTCTGATCCATAGGCTACGCCAACATCAATGTGAAATCTGGTTCTTTTATCGCCTTCTGTCCAGTTAATGACGTTATCAGAAACCAACTTGCTGTTTGGAACAATAAGGGTGATGTCGTCCCTCGTTTTGATTTTACTGGTTCTAAAGTCAATTTCAATGACCTTTCCAACAGTGTCATTAAACTCCACGATGTCACCAACACGCACGGTTCCTCCAAACAGTAATATTATTCCGGAAGTAAAGTCATTAAAGATTTGTTGCACACCTAAACCAAGGCCAACAAGCAATGCGGCCGATCCTGCCATGATCACTGTAAGGTCGATCCCTACTGCTTCGAGCGCAATAATTGTGGTTAAGGTGTAGGCAAAATAGGAAATCAATTTATGCAACGCATATAGCGAAGAACGATCCATCCATTGCCGCTTTTTAATAGCTCGATGGACAAACAACTTGAAGATTTTGAGACCAATCCATGTAAACATGAACAGTCCAATAACAATAATCACATCAAGTACGGAGAGGTGAAAATCTCGGTACACTAACAGCTCTATTTCTAGTATTTCGCGTAGTTGCTCCATGGTGTCTAATGTAAAACTGTCCTCCCCAGCATGCGATTTATTTCGCGTTTGATTTCTTCGAGTTTGATTTGTTTTTTCAAATGCTCCTCTACGTCACCGCCGAGCGTCATTTGATCTTTCATTATTTGCTGGTTTTCCTTGATCATACGTTCCACGCGCTTTGATTTGTAAGCGTAGATGCCTTCGATGACGGCTCTGCGCATTTTGTCTTCTTCGCTTTCTACGATAATCTCTTTTCGCTCCCAATTATCCAGACTATAAGGAGAGGAGAGGAGGTCGACAAACAAACCTTGTATGTCACTGTTTGGATGTTGAATAAAATGATTTTGGTCGAAGCCACTCTCTTCGTATCGAACAGAGATTTCGACAAACAACAACCTAAATTTTTCAGATTCGAAAACAATGTTGTCGCCTTCAATTTCGTCTAGAATAAATTCGAGTACGTTAAATTCTTCGGGTTCCGGAAATTCCTCCGTGGGCAATTCTGGTGCAAAGACCTGGTCATGATAGTTTATCATTAGCCGCAATAGGTCACGCTCTTGATATTCTACCGTATCCTCAGTAAGCTTTGGTTCTTCCTGAAAGTTAGTGTCAATGACCGGTGGCTCCACCATTTCGTCATTACCCCTAAAGCGATTGCTTTGGCGGTGATGCTTTCGAAGCGCTTTATTCAGCTCGCTTATCAGGGCTGTTTCTCCGACATGCATGAGCCGGCTGCACTCACTAATATATATGGAACGTAAAATGGTGTCGGGTATGAGCGCAATGCTCTCTACCATAGCATGAATTACATCGTTAGTTTTAATCGGATCGCCCTTGGCTTCCTCCATAAGGAGGTCGGCCTTGAAGCCTATAAAGTCGCGTGCACTTGCCTCCAAATACTCCCGCACCTCCATCTTATCATGCTCTTTACTAAAGGAATCTGGATCATGACCGTCTGGTAGCATGATCACCTTTACATGCATGCCCTGTTCGAGAATTAAATCGATGCCACGCATGCTCGCCTTTATTCCGGCCTTATCGCCATCATAAACAAGCGTGATGTTTTGGGTGTAACGCGAAATAAGTTTGACTTGATCCTTCGTCAATGCTGTTCCTGACGATGCTACGGTATTCTCAATCTGCTTCTGGTGAAAGGATAATACATCGGTATAGCCCTCTACCAAATAACAATTGTCCTCCTTCGAAATCGCTCCTTTGGCGAAATACAATCCATACAGCGAATTGCTCTTATCGTAGATTGGGCTTTCAGGCGAATTGATGTACTTCGGAATGTTCTTATCCGCCTTCAATGTTCTACCTCCAAAACCAATGGTTCGACCGCTGAGGTTTTGAATTGGGAACATCACTCGACCTTTGTATCCGTCGTATTTGCGCTCGTTTTTTTGCTTGACTAATCCTGTTCTCAGTAGATACTCTTCCTTGTATCCCTTTTCGGTAGCAACATCCGTGAAAGCTTGATAGGAATCTGGGTTGTAGCCAAGCTGAAATTTTTTGATGATGCTTTCATTAAAACCACGCTCCTTGAAATAGCTGAGGCCAATGGTTTTGCCTTCTTCTTGTTCCCAAAGTTGACCAGCAAACCATTGACTAGCGAATTCGTTAATCACATAGAGGCTTTCACGCTCGTTGCGCGCTTCCTCCATCTCTGGTGTTGGCTTTTCCTCTTCAAGTTCAATGTTGTAGCGTTGAGCAAGCCATCGAAGCGCTTCAGGGTAGTTGAAGTGCTCATGTTCCATCAGGAACGTGACGACGTTACCACCTTTTCCTGAACTAAAATCTTTGAAGATTCCCTTGGCAGGACTAACCATGAAGGATGGTGTCTTTTCGTCGCCCCAAGGACTCAGTCCCTTTAGACTTGATCCCGATTTTTTTAGATTAACGAATTCGCCGATTACCTCGTCAATGCGAGCGGCGTTCATTATTTCGTCAATTTTTTGAGGAGGAATCATCGAGTAACGAAAGTAAGATTCAACGAGCCATTTCGGAGAATCAATATTCAGCGAAATTGGTTAGCCTGAGTACTTTGCTGCGTACCACTCTATTGTCTTCAGGATCCCAGATTCAAAATTTTCTTTTGCATTCCACCCTAAATCACCTTCAATTTTTGTTGCATCGATGGCATACCTGAAATCATGGCCTGCTCGGTCTTCTACGAAGCGTATTTGATCCTTGTAGCTTCCTGAATCCTTGGGCTTATGCGCATCCAATAGTGTGCAAATGGTGTGCGCAATTTGGTTGTTGTTTCGCTCATTTCGACCACCGATATTATAACAGTGCCCAGCTTTTCCTTCCATGTATGCCAACTCGATGCCTTTACAATGGTCGAGCACATATAGCCAATCTCGAATATTGCTTCCATCGCCATAGATCGGAATATGCTCTCCATGAAGCGCCTTGCGAATCACAGTTGGGATTAGCTTCTCATTGTGTTGGTTGGGCCCGTAATTATTGGAGCAGTTAGTAATAACCGTATTCAGGCCATATGTGTGATGGTAGCTCCGAATAATGTGGTCGCTGCTCGCTTTCGAAGCGCTGTACGGGGAATTTGGGGCATATGGTGTTTCTTCTGTAAAGAGACCGGTTTCGCCAAGTGTACCGTATACCTCATCCGTGCTTACGTGTAAAAAACGGCAGTTTTCATATCCAGCTTTGTAAGCGAACGGCTTGTCCATCCAATGCTTATATGCGGCATCTACCAGGTTGAACGTGCCATTTACATTGGTTTCAATAAATATAGATGGGTTAGAGATGGAATTGTCCACGTGCGACTCAGCCGCCAAGTGCATTACGCCTTGAATGTCGTGCTCTTCAAAAAGTCCGTCAACCAGTTCTCGGTTTCTAATGTCACCCTCAACAAACAGGTAGTTTGGGTGATCCGCAATAGTTTTAAGATTGTTCAAATCACTCGCATAAGTGAGGGCGTCAAGATTGATGATCTTAACATCGTCTCGAGTTTCAAGTATGTGTGTGACGAGGTTAGAACCAATGAACCCAGCACCTCCTGTTATTAGTAATGTCCGCATGATATATTAAATGAATTGAACGTTGCGAAGGTGGATATTTACTCGAAATATAACGTCCACCCCAGCATCTAAATCGATATTGAGGGATAGTCCGAAATCAAATAAGCTGATTGGTCTAGTAGTCCATTTCTTCGATGAGTGAGCCATCCTTGTCATAAAACTTCCAGTGACCGCTTTTCAAATCATCAGTAAAAAAACCCTCGTATCGCATTTTTCCTTCTGGCCAATAAACTTGCTTTACCCCTGTTTTGGCTCCATTTGCATAGTTACCGACGCTCCAAATGTTTCCGTTGGTATAATAGTACTTCCACTCGCCGTGTCGATTTCCTTCGATGTCATATGAGCCGCTGTATTCCATTGCTCCATCTTCGTAATACTTCTCTTCACTCTGCTTGAATTTGACATCGTTTTCCTCCAAAAAAAAGGCAACAAGCTTTGGTTGTTCGGGTGTCCATTCACTTTCTACAACACGCTCTGGCTCATTCGTGCATGCGCTAAACATCAGAGAAATTGCAATAAGGGCTAAAGAATATTTCATGCGGCAAATGTAAAACCTCCAAGGATTTAAAGATGGTGTGTTTCGGTATTTACGCGTTTAAGCTTGCAACCTCAGATATGATGCTCGATTGGGCGTTGGCAACCTCATCCACAATCATAAAATGGTGCCCACCAGGGATAACCCTGATACGCGACCCAAGTTTTAGGGGAATGACTCGATCTGCGCTTCCATGAATCCGAACACATTTATCTAGCCTAGAGTCTGAGCGCCAAATTCTTATTTGCCCCATGCTCCATTTGACAAAATCTAGATCTGTATCGTTCAAAATTTGATCGAGCAAAACCTTGTTTTTGGCCCCAAATAGAAAATTTGCCAAAGGTCGTGGAAGGTTAAAAAGAGCAGGGGGAAGAAACCGAATGAGATGAATACTAGACAGAAGAAAATACCAAGATGGCAAATCCTTCCATGTTTCGGCACTTGAGATCAAGATGGTTTTTTCGGGCGCACAAAACTGATTCATTTCAACGGCCACTATTCCTCCAAAACTTACACCCATGAGCACAAATCGTTCGGATGTATCGATTTGTTCGCACAGCAGTTTTGCATACGATTGGAGGTTATGCCCATTCCATGGCGCCCATTTTATACAGACCAATTCCATAGGGAGATCTAGAAATTGGAAGACTCGTTCATCTGCGCCGAGCCCGCTTATGGCATAGATTTTCACGGCTCAATGTGATTGGAAAAATGCTGCTCAATATTATCCAAGCAACCGTAAAGCTGGTCAAAAGATTCTAAGGCATAGTAGGTGTTTTGAATCTCTGTGTTCACGAAGTCTCGCAACAATATTTCGGCAATATCAAAGGGCTTGATTTCCACAAGCTCCTTAAACACATGGTTTGTTTCACCAAATGAAGAGGCGATGCCTGCGCCATAACATTCAAGCCCATTGTGGCCTTTGATCAATCCAAATTCGATGGTATACCAATATAGGTTCTGTAATCCCTTGACGATTTTTTCGTTGCCATTGTGTTTGACTCCAAGCTTGCCAAATTGTTCCATGAATCGGGCATATTCTGGCAAAATGATCATTGGTGTGTGACCAAAAATATCATGAAACATGTCGGGCTCATCCAAGTAGTCAAGCCGAGACATGTTGCGCACCCATGTGGACGAACAAAATTTCTTCTTTGATAGAAATTCGAAAAAAGCATCAACTGGAATCAGGCCTGGTACAACTTCGATTGACCAACCCGTTGCGGCGGTCAATGACTGATTCAATTCCTCGAATCGAGGGATGCGATCCGCATTCAATACGTTGCCCATTCGCGATAGACAGTCGAGATACACTCGAGACGATTTCGCTTGCAGATTGTGCCATTGGCGACCGAACAGGGTTTGCCAAACAAGGAAATCTTCGTTTGTATAGTTCTCATAAATCTGTTGCATGGCCAATATCAATTTCAGGAATCAAATTTCAGTTTTATTCTGATATCACATTTCGAAATGAGCGCGCAAAGTGCTATTGCATTTAGTCGAGATGCAATACTGTTAGAGCACCGCCAATTCTTACTTTTGGCGTCAATTTATTGCACTGTGAAAATCTCCTACAACTGGCTTAGCCAATACATCCATTTAGATGAATCCACGGAAGAAGTGAGTGAACTACTCACCTCAATCGGCCTTGAAGTAGAAGGAGTTGATCACTTCGAATCCATAAAAGGTGGATTAAAAGGATTGGTCGTGGGAGAAGTTCTTGAAAAATGGCAGCACCCAAATGCAGATCGATTGAACTGCACGAAAGTGAGTGTAGGAGGTGCAGAGCCGCTTTCAATTGTATGTGGAGCGCCAAATGTTGAGGTTGGTCATAAAGTGATTGTGGCTGTAGTGGGTACAATCTTATATGCTGAGAACGGCGACTCTTTTGAGATAAAAAAATCAAAAATTAGAGGTGAGGTGAGCGAGGGCATGGTCTGCGCCGAAGATGAAATTGGATTAGGAGCCAGCCATGATGGAATTATGGTCTTGCCAAAGGAAACGGCGGTTGGAACGTCGGCGGCTGAACTCTTTAAAGTTGAAACAGACACTGTTTTCGAAATAGGACTCACACCAAATCGTGCGGATGCTGCATCACATTACGGCGTTGCGAGAGACTTAAAAGCGGTGTTGGCCCAGCGAAAAAACAAGAGTATTGCCCTCTGCAGACCGTCCATGAACGATTTTAAGCCCGACAATACCAACTTGACCATTCCCGTGGCAGTTGAAAACACAGAGGCCTGCCCTAGATATGTAGGAGTAACAATCTCAAACATCGAGGTTGCTCCATCTCCCGATTGGTTGCAAAACAGACTTAAGGCAGTCGGCGTGCGCCCGATCAACAATGTTGTTGATATCACGAATTACATCAATCACGCGTTTGGCCAGCCGCTACACGCATTTGACGCATCGAAAATTGAAGGTGGAAAGGTGGTTGTGAAGACAATGCCTTCTGAAACGAAGTTCACAACATTGGATAACGTCGAGCGAAGTTTGAACGATAACGATCTAATGATTTGCAACGCCACAAAGGGGATGTGCATTGCGGGTGTTTTTGGAGGCGCTGATTCGGGCGTCACAAACGAAACCACTGCTGTCTTTCTCGAAGCGGCTTATTTCAATTCCGTTTGGGTTCGGAAAACGGCAAAGCGCCACGCTATTCATTCCGACGCATCATTCCGATTCGAGCGTGGTATAGATCCAAACATTACCGCGTATGCGGCGAAGTTGGCTGCACAAATGATAAAGGATATTGCCGGCGGTGAAATTTCAAGTAACGTTAGCGACACAAACGATACATTCTTTCCTGGGTTCGAGGTGAATTATAGATTGGACAAAGCCAATGCATTTATTGGACACCCGATCCCTGAAGCAGATACGCAGACCATCCTAGAAGGACTAGACATTGAGATCGTTGAAAAAAACGGATCAGATTGGAAGTTGAGCATTCCAGCATTCAAAGTGGATGTGACGAGGGAAGCAGACGTTGTGGAAGAAGTGCTTAGGGTTTATGGATACGACGCCATTCCCTTTACGACGCAGATTAAATCATCGATTGGAGATATAAAACCACCAGCCGCAACCCTTGCCAGAACGGCAACAAAAGAGCTGCTCGTAGGAAATGGATTTCTAGAATGTATGTCTAACTCGATGGTGGATGTCGAATATGGATCCTTGTCAAAAGAGTGGGAAGAGCAAGCCATCGTCGCGGTGAATAATCCACTGAGTTCTGAAATGGGCATTATGCGTCCAGCAATGGTTTTCTCTGTGTTGCAGAGTAGCTCCTATAACCTGAATAGACAACAAAACAACCTGAAACTGTTTGAATTTGGAAATGTCTACCGCAAGACGGATTCAAAATTTAAAGAAGAGGAACGTCTTGGAATAGCGGTTTCTGGGATGCAGATCTCCGAATCTTGGAGGATCGGGGATACACCAGCAGATTTTAATTTCCTCCATGGAACGTTGGAGCAAATTTCACAGCGATTGGGCGTCAATACTTCAAAACTAAGTGCGGATCAAACCTCGAATGATTGGTTTTCATTTGGCATGGATTGGAAACTAGGCGATAAGGTGATCATGAGCGGAGGTCAAGTGTCTACGGGCCTCAAGAAGGCATTTGATATAAAGCAAAAAGAGGTCTATTACCTCGAAATCCGATGGGCAGATTTGGTGAAACTCCGACAAGAAACCATCAACGTAGGCGAGCTCCCGAAGTATCCAGCAGTGCGCAGAGATTTGGCACTATTAATAGATCAGGCAGTAGAATACGCGCAATTAGAGAAGCTGGCATTTCAAACAGAGCGGAAGCTTTTGGAAACAGTGTCCTTATTCGATGTTTATGAAGGCAAAGGACTGCCCTCAGGCAAGAAGAGTTATGCACTCGCTTTTAAGTTGCGTGACCAAAACAAGACGCTCACAGACAAGGAAGTGGATAAAACAATGAGCCGACTTTTGGAGCGATTTAAACGCGAAGTGGGAGCGGAATTGCGCGGTTAGCGCAGATTGTCAGCGAATCCATTGCAAAACCGCTGAAAAAATTCTAGCTTGTCCGTCGAAACTACAATCCTATGTTCGACAACTTTCCGGCATGGTGGGATGGCCTCAATTCCATCCAACAAATTTACTGGGCGATTTCCATTCCCTTCTCGATTATCTTTTTGATTCAAACCGTTTTGACTTTTGTCGGCGGAGAAATTGATGGAGATACCGACATGGATATGGATGCTGATGGCGATATCGGATTTCAGTTTTTCACTATAAAAAACTTAGTTGCCTTTTTCACCATTTTTGGATGGACAGGCATAGCATGCTTAGATAGTGAGATGTCGATGATGGCCGTCATCATCACGTCATTGGTTGCTGGTTTAATTATGATGAGCGTTATGGCCGCGATCTTTTATTTCTTCAGTAAACTGACCGATAGCGGCACAATGAATATTCAAAATGCCGTGGGCGGTGTAGGTGAAATTTACCTGACCGTGCGTGCCAAACGCGGCAACATTGGAAAAGTGAGTTTGATGGTTCAAGGATCCCTCCGTGAACTTGAAGCCATTACGGACGATGAAGAAGACCTGAAGAATGGCATGGTTATCAACGTAAAAGAGGTCATCAACGGGAACCTATTATTAATTTCTAAAAGCTAAAAGCCAATCATGGGTGGATCATTTGTAATAATCATAGCGGCAGCAGTCGTATTCATTTTCGTTCTATTAATTGGATTGTTCAAACGCTACAAGCGTTGTCCGTCCGATCGGATTCTGGTCGTGTATGGAAAAGTCGGCGGCGGAGGCATAGAGGGGCGTTCTGCAAAATGTATTCACGGTGGTGCAGCATTTATTTGGCCGATAATTCAGGATTTTGAATTCCTTGAGTTAACGCCAATCTCAATAGAGGTGAACCTAACCAATGCACTAAGTCGCCAAAATATTCGGGTTGACGTACCATCCAGATTTACAGTGGGAATTAGCACCGAGCAAGGTGTAATGAACAATGCAGCTGAGCGATTATTAGGATTGACACAGCAAGACATTCACGACTTGGCTAAGGATATCATTTTCGGTCAGTTGAGGTTGGTAGTTGCCACCATGGACATTGAGGAAATTAACAGCAGTCGGGATAAGTTTTTGGAAAATGTGGCTTCAAATCTTGAAGCGGAGCTCAAGAAGATTGGTTTGAAGCTCATCAACGTGAACGTAACGGATATCAAGGATGAGTCGGGCTATATCGAGGCGCTAGGAAAAGAGGCAGCAGCAAAAGCGATCAATGATGCACGTCAAAGTGTTGCCGAGAAGACAAGAGACGGATCTATTGGTGAGGCGGTCGCGGTGCAGGATCAACGAGTCAAAGTAGCTGACGCCAACGCGATGGCAGTCGAAGGAGAAAACTTGGCAAAGATTAAAGTTGCTCAGTCCGATGCCCTACGAATTGAAAAAGAAGCGGAAGCCCTTAAGATTTCTACAGCAGCTGAAAAAGTGCAATCTGCCCAAGCCTTAGAAGAAGCATATGCCGCCGAACGAGAGGCGGAGGCTGCACGGGCTACAAGAGATAAGGCGAGCCAAACAGCCGATATTGTGGTTCCAGCGCAGATTGACAAGGAAAGAGTTGAAATTGCCGCAGAGGCGGAGGCTGAACGAATCCGACGGAAAGCCAAAGGTGAGGCAGACGCCATCTTGTTTAAGGCTCAAGCTGAGGCGCAAGGATTACTGGAGGTGTTAACCAAACAAGCGCAAGGATTGGATCAAATTGTGCAGGCTGCAGGTGGCACTGCAAACGATGCCGCAATGCTATTGATTACGGATAAATTACCTGAATTGGTCCGGCTCCAATCTGAAGCAATTCAGAATATCAAAATTGATAAAGTCACCGTTTGGGAAGGTGGAGGTCAAGGAGATAACCAGACATCAACTGCGAATTTTATCTCAGGACTCTACAAATCTGTTCCGCCGTTGCAGGACATGTTTAACATGGCGGGAATGGAGTTGCCAGAATTCTTAAAAGGAAAAACTCCTGAAGAATTAAAGCAAATTGCAGAAAGCTTAGAAAAGGCCAAGGACAAGCCAGAATAGCTAGTTCCAAGATTCTAAAACGAGCTTCATCCCTTCTCTTAGTGACCGAGGTTTGTACCCGAGGAGTTCAATCTTCTTACTCGAAACGCCCCAGTTTTTCAAATATCTACGCACCCAAGGTGTTGTGATGGTTGGCTTCATGTTAAATGTATCGGCCATGAAGAGATTCGCTTTGCCGATGAATAGGCTGAGCTGATAAGGGACATGAAAAACGGGACTCTTCTTTCCAGTCAATTCTGACAATTGAGCGAAGAAATCAATGTAGTTTACATTTTCACCGCCGAGCAGATACTCTTCACCACTGCCGTGGAATTGCATAGCAAGTATGTGGCCGTGCACCACGTCATCGATAAATGCATAGCTGCCAATCCCTAATCCGTCGGTGGGGGCTAGCGCAAAACCTTTATTTACATACATATCCATCAAACGGGCAGGAACGTTGCTTTCAGTTACCGGGCCTGGTGCGTATACTCTAGCTGGGCTAACAACGTTTACTTCAAGCCCTCTCGTTTGATACTCGAAGGCACACTGCATTCCGTCGTATTTGCTTTTTTCATAGGCCGTTTCGTATGACGCTGGCCATGCATTTTCACTGATCAACGAATTCCCAATTTGGGAGCCGTGGATACCAGCAGAGGCGGTGTATATCAGTCTCTTTACACCATTTTGAATGCACGCTTCACATATGTTTTTGGTGCCCTCTACGTTTATGTCAACGTAAATGGATTCATCGCGTGCCCATGGCTTTGCAAAAGCAGCTACATGGAAAACCCCATCGACATCAACGATCGCCTTTTTAATAAACTCTGCGTCACGGACATCTCCTGTCGCCAATGTGATGCGCTCTTCGTCTAAAAATGCGACGGGAAGTTCAGATCGATAAATGGCAGTAACATCATGCCCATCTGACACGAGTCTTAGGACCAAAGCCTTGCCGATCATCCCGTTTGCTCCAGTGACTGCGTATTTCATTGTCTTCGCATGGTTAAGCGCACATCCAAGTGTTAAGCATACCGAGATAAAAGTGGAAAAGTATGGCCCACCACACGGACTCGGTCCTATATGTTAACCAACCCAAATAAACTCCGCCGATCACCGCACCCCAAGTTTCCCCCATCGGTTTGCCGATATGAAGTAGAGTAGTCATTATTACTTGAATTCCTGTAGCGCCAATTTTGCCGTAGTGTTTGCTCATTCCAATCCCTACAAAACCGCGAAACATGAATTCCCAACCGATGTAATGTGGAATGTAAGACAGGCCCCACAAAGAGAAATAGCCGATAGATGCTGTGGCCAAGGTTGTTAATGGATACCATTCTCTATGTTCTGGATTAAGGCTGCTGATGTAAACCGGAAGAGGCATAATTACGACGGCTAAAAGGGTGGCTTTTAGACCAAAACGCCAATCGCCTAGTTGCCATCCGTATGCGCTGAGGCGCTCCTTAAAAAAAGCACGAATGATTATGAATGGAACAATCGCCCAGAGCAGCAAGGAGGCGAGGTGGTGATAAAGCCATCTGAACCAATCCGCAACGGGTGTGCTCCAGCTAGGATCGTTAAAGTGCTGGGTAAAAAAGCTGTGATCGCCTTGATATATCTTCAAAGTGATTAGAACAATCACGATTATCCATAGCACGGCCGCACGTTTCTCCTGAGTTGATAGTTGTTCTATCGCTGGCTTTAAGCCCTTTATCATAGTGCAATACTAGGGTAAGAAAATCATCGAATTGAATCCTTGATGAAAAGAAACATAGTTCTATCTTCGCAGTGCGGGGTGGAGCAGTTGGTAGCTCGTTGGGCTCATAACCCAAAGGTCACAGGTTCGAGTCCTGTCCCCGCAACTAATTGGAGCCTTACCCGTATCATTTGCGGTTAAGGCTTTTTTTTTGGAATGAAAAGAGGAGAATCATGATATATGAATTCAATGGCTTTAAGCCTGTCGTCCACGAGTCGGCCTACGTGCACCCCCAGGCCGTGGTGTCAGGCGATGTGATCATAGGCGCTCATGTATACATAGGCCCCGGCGCTGCGATACGAGGCGATTGGGGTGCAATTGTGATTGAAGATGGTTGTAACATCCAAGAAAATTGCACAGTTCATATGTTTCCCGGTGTGGTGGTCCGTCTGAAAAAAGGAGCGCACGTTGGGCACGGGGCAATTGTGCATGGTGCTACGCTTGGAGAAAACTGTCTTATTGGAATGAATGCAGTTTTAATGGATGAGGTCGAGATTGGAGATGAATGTATCGTTGGCGCACTTGCCTTCGTGCCGGCAAAAACCATAATTCCAAAGAGGAAAGTTGTTGTAGGCAATCCAGCTAAGATTATCAAGGATGTTTCGGACGAAATGATAAGTTGGAAGTCGAAAGGGACAAAAATTTACCAGGAACTTCCAATGGAAATGCATGAAACATATAGAGAATGCCAACCATTGTCTGAAGTTGAGTCTGATCGTCCAAAGCATGAAAAGTCCTATGATATCTGGAAAAATCAACATTAACTTGGGTAAGTGACTGTGCAAGACAGATATATTTAACTGCAGATGAACGACTGTATGAGCATTATATCGATACATGATGTGCGCATCGACCTGAGTACCTACTTTTGCACTCAAATTGGGACAAGGAAAATGGTGAGTAAAATGGGACGATTATTACTTTGTGTACTGTGTGCTTTTTGGGTGTCGATTTCGTTTGCACAGGAAAATCAGGCAATTGGCACGCTATACCTAAGCGGAAAAGTGGTTAACGAAAACAAACGTGGACTGCAATCCACTATCTACATATATCGCGGTTCAGAGTTAGTTAGAGAATTTCCAACGACGAAGATTGGTAAATTCAACTTTGACGTAGCGATGCAAGACTCCATTACCTTGGTAATTTATGAAGCGGAGCACGTTTCGAAGACCATCCTTGTTTCAACTAAAATCCATCCAGCAAAGCAGAAAAAGGATCATATGTTTCCTTTCTTTATTGACTTATACCCTGTTGGTCGTATTCCATCTCATATTGATTTAGATCGCCCAGTCGGGAAAATAGTCTACGCCGGTGGACAGTTTGTGTACGACAGCGATTTCATGAAAAAAGCAAACGCCGAATTGAAGGAATATATAAAGGAGTGAAGGCAGATGAAGGTGCGTAACGAAAAGAAATAGATATGCAAAAGATTAAAAACTACGCCCTTGGAAATTGGATAGAGGGCGACGCCGAAGAGTTGATTGCTTACAATGCAATTAATGGCGATGCGGTTGGAGCGGTCTCAAGCTCCGGTCTTGACTATGCAGCTATCCTCGATTATGGCCGGACAGTTGGCGGGCCTGCTCTGCGAAAAATGACGTTTCAAGAGCGTGGCCGAATGCTTAAAGCACTGGCGCTGCATCTCATGAGCATCAAGAAAAAATTTTACGGCCTATCGGCCGCAACCGGTGCCACAAAGGTCGATAGTTGGATTGACATCGAAGGAGGAATCGGTAATCTCTTCGCCAATGCATCTTTGAGAAAGCAATTTCCGGATTTGCCATTCGCAGTTGAAGGAGATCCTATCCCACTCTCGAAAGGAGGATCGTTTATTGGGCACCACATATTAGTTCCCAAGCAAGGAGTCGCGGTTCATATAAACGCATTCAATTTTCCGATTTGGGGAATGCTTGAAAAAATTGCTGTGAATCTATTGGCAGGAGTTCCAGCTGTTGTAAAGCCATCAGAATTTACGAGTTACCTCACCGAACTCATGGTGAAGGAAATTGTGGATTCCAAGATCCTACCCGAAGGTTCCCTTCAATTAATAAGTGGATTTGGTCGAGGAATTCTAGACCACGTAAACCAAAACGATGTAGTCACATTTACCGGTTCGGCAGCTACAGGTTTAAAGCTGAAAGCGCTTCCAAACATCATTGAAAACACGATTCCATTTAACCTGGAAGCGGATAGTTTAAATGCTTCCATGTTAGGTGAGGATGCCGCACCTGGTACTCCAGATTTTGACATCTTTATTAAGGCAACGCGTGCCGAGATTACAGTTAAGGCAGGCCAGAAGTGTACGGCCATTCGAAGAATATTTGTGCCAGAAAAGTACATGGAGGATGTTCAAATTGCATTGGGGCAGCAATTGGCAAAGACTACCATTGGCGATCCTTCAGTGGAAGGAGTCAGAATGGGTGCGCTTGCATCTCAAATACAAGTGGAGCGAGTACGACATAATGTCGAGCTCTTGATGAAGGAGCAGGAAGTTGTCTATGGTGATTTAGATGATTTCGAGGTCGTAGGAGCAGACAAGGACAAGGGCGCATTTTTTGGCCCGATGCTTTTCCGCAACGATGATCCATTTAACAAAACGGCAGTGCATGAAATTGAGGCGTTTGGTCCAGTAAGTACGCTTATGCCCTATAAGTCGATGGATGATGCCATTCGATTGTCCGAGCTCGGAAAGGGATCATTGGTTACTTCAATCGTAACCTCCGATGATAAAATCGCTCAAGACTTTGTCATAGGAACGGCGCATATGCACGGTAGAATTTTAGTACTTAACGAGCGATGTGCGAAAGAAAGTACAGGTCATGGATCGCCAATGCCGATGTTGAGTCACGGTGGGCCAGGTCGAGCTGGAGGCGGTGAAGAAATGGGCGGCGTTCGAGGAGTCAAGCATTATATGCAACGAACGGCGATTCAAGGTCACCCTGAAACAATTACAAGAATCACACAACAATTTCAGGTAGGTGCAGACCAGCCAGAAGCGAATCCTCATGTTTTTCGACAACATTTTGAGGAACTTAGAGTAGGCGATACAGTTTTCACCCATAAGCACACTGTCACCGATGCAGACATCGTGAATTTCGCCAATGTTAGCGGCGATAATTTTTACGCCCACATGGATGCGACATCGCTGGAAGGAACCATTTTCGAACAGCGTGTAGCGCATGGTTATTTCCTACTGTCAAAGGCTGCCGGACTGTTTGTTGACCCAAAAAAGGGCCCAGTATTATTAAACTATGGCGTAGAACAAGCGCGTTTTACCAAGCCAGTTTACCCTGGTGCAACAGTAGGTGTGAAGTTCACAGTGAAAGAAAAAATTGATCAAGAAAAGCGTTCCGAAGACGACATCGCTAAGGGCATCGTGAAATTCTTGGTGGACATGTATGACGAGACCGGAGAAACTGTCGCGATCGCTACCATTCTAACGATGGTGAAGAAAATTGATCAAAGCGCCTAAGCATGATCAATTGGAAGGATGGCGAACGACCAGCGGTTCCGTACTATGCAAACATTTTCAATTATTACCTCGGCGATGATTTAAGTGGCTATCAAGAAATGGATGAAATGACCTTGAGTCTAGTCCACGAAATTGATGGCTTTCTTGGTTATGAAAGCCACAAATCAGAAGGCCGTGGTTCGTTTATTAGTTATTGGAAAGATACCGAATCCATTGATCAATGGAGAAAAGACCTGACACATCAGAAAGCCAAAATGGAAGGAATGAAACGCTGGTATAAGTATTATCACACCATGCTTGTAAAGGTGGAGAGCGCACGATTTCACGAATAGCTCGACGAAGCTTTTAGAACTCACGTCTAGGTAGAAAATAAATTGTCATGTCTCTTAAATCTTGCCTATTCCTTCTCTTATTTCAGTGCGTTACCGTCATTGGTTTCACGCAGCAACTAATCGCATACGCCGGACCAGACACTAGCATTTGTATCGAGGCAGAATCGGATAGTGTGGAAATAGAATTTGGCGCCATTAATACTGCTACAGGAGGCACTGCGCCGTATACGTATCGGTGGTATACTGATCACACAAACGGGCGCATCACCTCTGACTTTATTTATGATTCAACTGCCCAAGATCCGACACTGATTTTCATTGAATTAGAAGAATTTCCACGCGCCTTTTATGTAGAAGTAACCGATGACTCGGGTGCCATCGCAATCGACTCAATGCTTTTTAGCAGCTGCGGAAATTTGCCCGTTCCATTGGGTTGTGCGGGCATATATGCTACAGAAGGGGATACCATAACATTAGATATGGTTGCCGGATATACATGCTCCGATTCCATTGAATGGTTTCCAAAAGATCACATCATTTCTGGCACGAATGGATCTTCGATACAGGTCGTCACTTCGGATCCAGACTTCAACTACAATGGATATTATGCCGTATTGAAAAGTGACAATGGATGTGAGTCTACGTCATCACACACTTGCCCATTTGTGGCCGATGTGTTTCCATTGGGGATAGAATACAATCCAACTACTTCATTCAATATTTTCCCAAACCCTAGCAAAGGCGAAATATCGATCAGCGCAACAGAGCAAATTCTTGCAATCACGCTGAGGGATTGTCTTGGTAGGGAAATCGAATCGTTTGATGTTCGATCCAATGATTGGAACCATAAATTCAATATACCAAAGGGATTGTATCTAATAGACGTGACTGCCGAGTCTAGCAACTTCTATCAAAAGCTGTTCTTCGACTAGTATCGGATACAAACGTTTTTTGGTTCTGTAAAGAATTGGAAGGCTTCAAAACCACCCTCACGCCCAACGCCTGACTCTTTCACTCCGCCAAAAGGAGTTCGTAAATCGCGTAGCAACCAGCAGTTTATCCACGCAATTCCGGTGTGGAGATCTCGAGCCACGCGGTGTGCTCTTTTTAAGTCGCTCGTCCAGATCGTGCTTGCTAATCCATATTTGTTGCTATTCGCAATGGCAAGCGCTTCTTCTTCCGTATCAAATGGCATGATGGTGACCACAGGTCCAAATATTTCTTCCTGATTCGTGCGGCAGTCATATGAAAGTCCTTCTATTACAGTCGGCTCTAGAAAGTATCCATCGCTAAACTTACCACCAATAATTGCTCTATTACCACCACAAAGCACTGTCCCGCCTTCCTCCTTGGCGAGCTCTACGTAGCTTAGGACTTTTTCCATGTGTGGTTTACTTACCACTGCTCCAAGATTTGTATCGGGATTGCTTGGATCTCCCACTTTCAGGGCTTTTACTCTCTCTACAAACTCCGTTTTGAATCGGTCGTATATCGATCGTTCTATCATGATTCGCGATCCACATAAGCAGATCTGACCTTGATTTGAAAAGGATGATCGAAGCGTAGTCTTCATCATTTCGTCAAAGTCGCAATCTGCAAAAATTAGATTTGGGTTTTTCCCGCCAAGCTCAAGACTGAGCTTTTTGAATTTTGGCGCCGCCGTTCGAGCAATCCATTCGCCAGTGGCAGTGCCTCCCGTAAAGCTGATCATTGGAATATCTGGATGTTCAATGATTGCTGCGCCAGCTTTTGGCCCGAGACCATGTACAATGTTTAATACACCTTTTGGTAGACCAGCTTCAATGCAAATTTTGGATAGCAAATAGGATGTGTATGGTGTTATTTCGGATGGTTTTGCTACAACTGTGTTCCCAGAGGCAAGAGCAGGAGCAATTTTCCAGGAAAAGAGATAAAGAGGTAAATTCCATGGCGAGATACAACCGGCAACTCCAATGGGCTGTCGCAGCGTGTAGTTAATTGCGAGGTTTCCCATCGAGTGTGATTCAGAGGCAAAGTGAAGAATTCCAGTACCGTAGAAATGAAAATTTGCCTGTGCTCGGGGAATGTCTACAGTTTTGGCAAGTTTCAATGGCTTCCCATTATCACGACTTTCCGCGGCGGCAAGCTCATCGAGATTTTCACCGATGAGTTCAGCAATTCTAAGTAGTATTTCGGAACGCTGGTCAACGCTCATTTTGCTCCATATTGGAAAGGCAGCTTTTGCAGCTTTAGTAGCTTCTAGAACATCACTTTCATCGCTGTCTGGAATAAGAGAATACGGTTTTCCGATTGCTGGTTCAATGTTTTCGAAATATTCGTTCGAATGTGGTGGAACCAATTCACCATTAATATAATTCTGAAGCTTTTCCATAGGATGCGTGCTGAGGGTCAAATGTACGCCCGCCAGATTTGGATAAAAAACAAAAGGTTCCAATCTTTCGATCGGAACCTTTCTACCTAACTAAACATGTCGTGTGCCTTATAAGGGGCAGTTCAATTCTTTTTTAATGCACTTGGAGGTATTCGTAAAAACGCGTTCTATGTCATCCAAGGCACCATCAATATCCGCGTCATTAATTTCAATTTCATCCAAAGCGGTCATCAGTTGCTCAACCTCTACCGAGACTTTTTCGAATCCTGTTTCGAGTTTTTTCACGTCGGCTTTTGAAATGGTTAGGTTGGATAATCGTGTTTCAATTTTTTCATCTGCGATATAGTCGTGGGCTTTGTCACCTTCCAAGATCACAGTTTCAGTCTTGCCATTCTTGGTGGTTGAGATGGTAACTCTGGGGTTTTCACTGTCATCTTCAATTTTAATTGTCTTCGAATAGGATTGACTGAATCCTCCGAATCCAATTGAAAGAAGAAGTGTGAAAAGAACGGTTGTTTTTAAACGTTGCATGGCAATCTGTTTTTTTCAAAAGTATGGCTCAGCGACATTATTTACATGGAAGTCACGGTTAACCAATGTTAAGTCATGTTAAGCACTGCCAAGGCGGGCGTGGGCCGTATATTTTTGGATCACACTAATGAAGGCTTTGCATTTAAAACTCGTTGTTGCCACAGTTTCGATCGCTATGATCGGCCTGATCGCAATTCAGATCTATTGGATTCATAACGAGTTCAGCCTTGAGCGAGATAAGATAAACCATAGTGCGGGCGAGGCTCTCAGTGAGGTTGCAGAGCTTCTTGAAAGACATGAGACGCTTACGAAACTGCGCTCTCATCAAGAGGCCCGATATCTTTTTTTCCAAGACCCGGATAGTACAGGGGCGATAGATTTCCCACCCGATGACTCACTTGTGGAGTATGTGGTGAGCAAGAAGGTAGAGCGCAAGGGAGATCAAATAGAAATGCAGTTGGTTGAAGAAGGCCGAGATCAAAAAAGTGAAAAACTAATCACGCACAGCGTACAAGACCTGCCTTTTCAATCTAACTTGGAGGAAGAGGTTAAGCTGAGAGTTGCCGTGGCTGATTCTTTTGAGCTTGATATGAGCGTAGGTGGTGATCCGCTTGCCCCTTCGGAAATTGATATTCGAGAGCGCGTTAAAACGAAAAAGGCCTTCCTCGGTGATATAGTGAAAAGCCTAATTGAGATTGATCTGAATCAGCCAATTGATGAGCGTATCGATCCTAGTATAGTGGATTCACTGGTGAAAATATCGCTGACCAAGCATGGCCTGCAGATACCTTTTGAGATGGGGGTGTTTGACGGAAAACGCAACCTTATTTTCGGGGATAATGATCGAATTGTGGAACTTCAAGAATCGGAAATCAGGGTGCAGCTTTTTCCGAACGACGTTATTCAATTGCCCTACTTTATACATGTTTACTTCCCCAATCTTCAGGGGTATATTTTCAACAATATATGGCTCCTTTTGGCCATTTCTTTGGTCTTTGTAATCGCGGTTATCGGCATCATTTATTACATCCTTCGAACCGTCATTCAACAAAAACAGAACAGCGAAATCAAGAATGACTTCATTAACAATATGACCCATGAATTGAAGACACCAATATCCACCATATCGCTTGCGTGTGAGGCTTTGGGTGATCCGGAGTTGAGTAAGCTTGAAAATGTGAAGAATCGTTACATCAGTATAATAAACGCGGAGAACAAACGTCTCGGTCTTCTAGTGGAAGAAGTCTTACAAAGTGCGGTTCTCGATAAGGGAAGCTTTAAGTTAAAGAGGGAAGAGTTAGATCTGCACTCTCTTATCAACGATGTTGTGGATAAGTTTTCAATTCAAGTGAAAGAAAAGAACGGGGAGCTAATCGCTGACCTTAAAGCGAGCGATGTAGTGATAGAGGCTGATCGCAACCACTTGACCAATGTTATTTATAATCTATTGGACAACGCTGTGAAGTATTCGAAGGACCAACCAAGATTGAGCATTAGTACGTGCAACCAAGATGGGTTTGTGGTTATCGGAGTCAAAGATTCCGGAATTGGAATTAGCTCTGAAAATTTGAAGAAAGTATTTGATAAACTATATCGTGTGCCCACTGGAAACGTGCATAACGTGAAAGGGTTTGGGTTGGGATTGAGCTATGTTAAGATAATCACCGAGCGGCATGGCGGACGCGTATATGTTGAAAGTTCATTAGGACAGGGAAGTACATTTTACATTGAAATACCATTAAAGCAAGAAATGCATGGAAACAGAAACAAAGCCGCATGATTCGGCACGGATATTAGTCGCTGAGGATGACCCAAACTTGGGGATCATTTTGTCTGAATATCTCGAGGCAAAGGGCTATAAACCGGTATTAGCTAAGAATGGTGTTGAAGGCTGGAAAGAGTTTTCAGCAGGAGATTTTGATTGCTGCATATTGGATGTAATGATGCCCGAAAAGGACGGATTTACCCTTGGCAAGGAAATTCGAGAAGTCAATAAGGATGTGCCAATAATATTCTTGACTGCCAAGTCAATGAAAGAGGATACCATCGCTGGATTTAAATCCGGCGGCGACGATTACATAACAAAGCCTTTTAGCATGGAGGAGTTGCTGCTCAGAATAAAGGCAATTCTCAGAAGGACAATCGGTGAAGAAAAGAAAGTGATTCAGACGATTTGGACATTTGGAGATTTCACATTTGATTTCAAAAACCAGGTTTTGACAATCAACGAAGAGGAGCAGCGGCTGACATCAAAGGAAAATGCATTAATGAAAATGCTGATACAGCACGAAAACCAACTCCTCGATAGGTCTCAAGCCTTATTGGCGATTTGGGGAGATGATAGTTACTTCAATTCCAGATCAATGGATGTGTATATCGCCAAAATCCGAAAATATCTTAGGGCAGACGAGCGAGTGAAAATCATCAACGAACATGGTAAAGGATTTAAGTTCATAACTCCGGACTAACGACGAAAGATCAATTTTATAAGATGAACGCCATATGACAGGGGATAATCGCGACCAAGACAGTATATTAGTCGCCAATTAACCCTATCATGATCATGAAAAATCTACTTGTCCTTTTAGCCGCTGTTTCCATTGGAATCACGGCTCAGAGTCAGTGCACACTCAGTGGTCTGAACTCTTATTATTGCTCTTCGGACACAATTAGCGTCCTTACCGCGAGCTGCAACGGAACCCCTACAATATTTGGTCCTGGAGTGAATTCAAGCGGAAACTTTGACCCCTCGAACGCGGGAACTGGAAACGTTGACATTTTTGTGCTTGACGGCACCCCATCCTACACAATAGATCAAGTAGGATCCTATGATACGATTGGAGTTCCAGGTAATGCAACCACTGTAAACTTGGGGGACGATGCTGTTTCGAGCAATCTGAGTATAGGATTCTCCTTCAATTTTTTCGCTGCCAATTACACGACTTTCGGAATATCTTCGAACGGATTTATCTTTTTCGGTTCTAACAGTGACGATGGCTGCTGCAGCGGAGATGCCATCCCAAATTCTTCCACCCCAAATAACTTCGTTGCCTTTGCTTGGGAGGACCTTGACCCAGACAATGGTAATTCAGGTACGATCAGTTATTGGACTCAAGGAGTTGCCCCAAACCGAATTTGTGTGGTGGATTTTGACGCGGTTCCGCATTATCCCGGAACTGGATTCTACGTGACGTCTCAGATAAAGCTTTTCGAAGGTTGCGGTTTAATCGAAATACATACGACATCAATGCCAAGCGATGGTGGTACACATACGATGGGGATTGAGAATGCCAGCGGCAGCGCTGGTTATCCAGTAACCGGCAGAAACGCTTCGAGTTGGACAATTACAAATGATTATGTTGGCTTTATTCCAAATTGTGGAGATACGTTTTCAACGTTTGTTTCTGGAGGCCCTACGATTGCCCTATCGATGGATTCTCTTGCTTGTTTTGGCGATACAAATGGTTCTGTTACTGCCACTACATCGGGTAGTGCACCGATCACATACCTTTGGTCTACAGGTGATACAACAGCCCAAATCACCAACCTTGGAATTGGAACTTATAGCCTGACAGCCTCAGATTCGGCTGGCTGTTCTGCCGAGTCTTCGATTAATATGTACTCGCCGACTGGCATTGGAGGATCGTTCGTTGTGATGGAGACACTGTGTGAATCTGGAACGGATGGTGAAGCTACGGTTACACCTAATGGAGGAACACCGCCATATACATACGCATGGAGCTCTGGAGGGACAGGACTTACCGAGTCTAATCTTGCGGTGGGCTTATATACCTTAACTATTACCGATGATATCGGATGTGATATCGCTTTAAACACGAACGTTGGATTTGAAAATGAAGATCCAGATATCAATCTCGGAGACGATGTCAGTATTTGCCCAGGACAGAGCACGGTGCTTGTAGCAACACCTGGACATGATGGCTATCTCTGGAGCGACAGTTCGATTACCAATGCGATTGTTGTTTCTTCGGCGGGGCTGTATTCGGTAACAGCAAATAGCGCAGAGGGTTGCACGGGTTCTGATACTGTGAACGTCACCTTAAATATTCCGGATCAAGTAAATCTCGGTGGCACCCAATCTGGACCAGGGCCGATTGTCTTGGACGCGGGCCCACAATACATCACCTATTTTTGGAATACAGGCGCAACGACACAAATGTTGAACGTAGCTTTGTCTGGTGACTACAGCGTGGTTGTTCAGGATACAAATGGTTGTGTTACAACCGACACGGTCAAGATTAAAATTTGGACCACCGGACTCAACGAGACAAGCATCGGATCATTCGAAATTTATCCAAATCCAACATCTGGGTTGGTTGTTCTTGCTTTTAACGACTGGAGCGCCAATGGAAAGCTGACAATTATTGATGCGAAAGGAGCAGTGGTGAAAAACCAGCAATTAAATGCAAGCCCTGGAACTAATTTAGAATTGGACCTTAGTGGACTTACTAATGGGCATTACATTTTGAGTATTGAAACAGAAGGCCAGCGAAACCAATGGCCAATTATCAAACAATAAGGCTAGAAACACCTGGATTCATGAGCATCAAGAAAGCGTTTAACCTAGACAAGTGGATTGAAGATAATCGGGACTTACTCAAGCCACCGGTTGGAAATAAAAATCTTTATCCTGAAGGAACGGATTACATCGTTATGATTGTTGGCGGACCGAATGCCCGAAAAGATTACCACTATAATGAGACGGAGGAATTGTTCTACCAATTAGAAGGAAATATCACCGTTAAAATTCAGGAGGACGGAGAGCCAAGAGAGGTTCACCTTGGCCCCGGCGATATGTTTTTACTCCCGCCAAAGGTGCCGCACAGCCCTGGACGTTCTGAAAACTCCATTGGTCTGGTGATCGAGCGTGTTCGCGAGCCCGAGCACAAGGATGGGCTAATGTGGTTTTGTGATAAATGTAACCACAAGCTGCACGAAACTTATTTTTCATTGACCAATGTTGAAACGGACTTTCAGCCTCGTTTCAAAGAGTATTATGAAAATGAAGAGTTGAGAACGTGTGATAATTGCGGTCACCAAATGGAGACCGATAAGCGGTTTATCTGAGTAACGTAACCGTACCAATTTGGATTAAATCCTCTTCAGGCAAGACTCGATACTTTATTTCAATCGAGTAGACACCTTCACCCATGTTATTGCCATTATTGTTTTTGCTCCCATCCCAAGGATTCATCATGTCCTTGCTAAAAAACACTTGCCTTCCCCAGCGATCTCGAATCGAAATTTCGTAGTTCAAAATGTTGTGGCCTTGCACGATCAATAAATCATTAAAGCCATCTCCGTTTGGCGTAAAGGTGTTGGGGACGAAGATTTTACTGATCGCTTCGACCGTGATACTGTCAGCTACTCGACAGGAGTTTGAATCAACAACTTCAATGAAATATTCCGTTTCGTAGTAAGGATAGACGATAATCGAGTCGCAATTTGCACAGGGCACGTATCCATCTGAAATCCATTTATGTGGTCCCGAGGTTTCTGCAACAAGCAGCACATTGAATAAACCAGTTATGGTATCGGGGTTGGTTTTTAGGTCTATATATGGCCTTGGATGTACCGTCACAAAAAGACTGTCATTTCGCTCACACTTCTGAATGTTTGATCCCTGTACATAATACCAACCGTTCGTATTGGGTAGAATCGAGGGAAACTGATTGTAATTCGGTAAATTGAATTCGTCGCCAGTCCATTTATAGATCAGTGCTCCAGTTGCCCCTAAGTGGACGCTATCCCCAGCGCAAACTGCAGTGTCTGAAAATGCCTGCAAGTCGATCGGGTTTACTACGATGAGAATGCTGTCGTATGCAGAGCCACAAGAATTGAATGTGCGAACATAGTATGTCGTTGTTTTCTCCGGATATGCAGGCGTTGAGGGTAAGAACGGGTCTAGAACCCAAGTCTTTGGATCCCATTCATAGTTGTTCGTTCCGGAAGCACTCAGCAACACACGATCACCCTGACATACTGTGCTATCGCCCCATGCTTCAACCTGAGGTAGGAACCCTTCAACGAACACTTTCACTGGATGCCGACGCACACATTGAAAGGAATCAATGATTGTAACGATATAAGCCGTCGTAGTGTCTGGTGAACATAAAGGTGTGGCGCTATTTGATGATGACAGGTAGACTCCTGGCGTCCATTGATAGCTGAGCCCACCTTGCGCCCATAATCTGCCGGACAGCCCTTGGCAGAGTGCTGTATCCTCAATGGCACTGGTTTTATCGGGGAACACGCGCAGTTCAACTCTTGCGGTATCCGTGCCGCAGCTGTCGGTAACCGAAACCGTAAACCACGTTGTGACTTCAACATTTGCAATCGGCGTGGCGCTGAATGGATCGTTCAATTTTCCACCTGGAGACCATTGATATGTTAATCCACCCGAAGCGCTTAACTGCACAGGAGTATCTGGACAAACCCTGGGCAACGACCCAACGTTAGCGTGTGGGCCTGGAATTACGACAAGCGAGATTGTGTCCGTATCTGCAAAAATGCAACTCACGGAGTCGTAGATAATTAGAATGACATCATAGTTTCCTGCGGTTGTATAAGCGTGTTTGGGTTCAAATTCATCGCTTGAGTTTCCATCCCCAAAATCCCACAAATAAAGGGATCCGCCAAAACTTTCATTCTGGAATTGAATGGAATCGTTTACGCAAATTTCCAACGGTCCGTCAATATCTGCCTCGGCCTCAAGGGTTACCAAATCATACTTTATTGCACCTAGATTGCAATTATTGCTACCGTTGCTGGTCGCGTAAGCACCTGTTGTGGTCGGGAATGCATTGCCGCCCCCACATCCAGCGCAAACGGCCTGATAGATAATTCCCTTTTTGTCGAATCGACTTGTACCTCCATCAACATGTTCACGGCCCGTATTTCCTGTGCCTCCAAAAAATGAAGCAAAAAGCACGGCCTTGGCACTATCCTCAAATACAATGAAGTATAGATCGTTGCCATCGGTCGTCTGCTGATAGGAATTGCTTGTAGTCGGCAGGCCAGTGGTAGTTGAGCTGCCGCTTGTTATCGAACCTGATCCGAAGAGAGTGCCGCCCCATCCTGCGATAAAAATGTGGTTACATTGATTAACTAGAAACGCTGACAAGGAGAGGTTAATAGCACTATTGCCCGACCCCCAACGTGTGGAGAAGATGGTAGTTTGAAGGTTGTTGCTCAGCTTGTGGAGAAATTGACCGCTATTGTTTACTGAATAGACCCAGCTTGGACCAATCGGGTATGCACCGAGTGTTTGACCAACGCAGTACACATTGCCCTGCAGGTCGAGCTGAACAAAGAAACTTTGATCGTAATCGTTTGTGCCTAAATATGTTGAAGCCTGGAGTGTTTGTCCATTGTTGCTGATTTTCGCCACCCAACCGTCTGCTGAACCGGTTTGAAAAGTAGGATGAATTACACCTGAGGTGGTGGGGAAGTTATTGCTCTTTGTGCCTCCAGTTGCGAATACATTCAGATTTGGGTCGAACTGCAACGAATAGGCCGCATCGGCGTCGGTTCCTCCGATATATGAAGACCACAATAGGCTAGACAGGCTTGAGTTAAACTTAAATACAACCCCATCCGTTAAGCCTCCGCCGTAGGTAGATTGAAAACCATTAACGATGGGGAAGTTTGATGACCCTGAGCTCGTTGCCACATAACAATTGTCATTGTTGTCTACAATAATTTCTCCTCGAAATTCATCTGAATAAGCTTTTTGTAGCGTATCGCTCAAGTTGATGCCGTCATTACCTGATCCGCCAATGTAGGTGCTGGCCACTAGGCCTGTTCCGTTTGCGTTAAACTTAGTAATGAGAATGTCTGAGCCATTCGGATATTGTACTCCGCTTGAATTATTGTTCCCTCCTGTGCCGGCGCCGATACTGGAACCGCCATTAAACGTGCCGTCGTAGGCGCTTCCTGTAACAGGGAAATTGCTACTGGATGTTGTGCCCAACACATACAGTTGGTTGTTATTGTTTACCACAAGGCTGTGGGGAATCTCATTGTTGTTTCCGCCTAAATAGGTTGAATAGATTAAACTCGCCCCATCGTCATCAAATTTTGAGATCACAATATCTGTCCCATATGGCTGATTTGGAAACGATCCCGCACCTCCCTGATATGAAGATTGAAACGCTCCAGTTGTGGTCGGATATCCATTCATCGAGCCCGTGAGTGTGGTTATCGCTATACCGCCAGCGTAAAGATTACCGAGGCTGTCGTAGGTGGCCGTTGATCCCCAGTTGTCGGTGCTCGACCCAGTGAACGTAGAAAAGATCAGGGTTGGATCAATTACCAGTGGGTATTTCGGGTCATACGTTGGAATGCTGAATCCTAAAGTGTCAGAAGCTAGGTCGTATAGGCATTTCACAAATCGTTTTTCGCCCTCCACAATTTGCCAAGCAATTGGCTGCTCGTCAATTAGTTCATCCACCGAGTTTTGCAGGTGCAGTCGATTGTCCTCAATAAATAGTGTGTCGGCACCGCGAATCTTGAATTTTATTTGTTCAATGTCAGCCCCGCTAGAAGCTCTGAATTCATATTTGATGGAAGCACTCAAGCTGGAAAGAATAAAGTCAACACCTGGATAGATGCTTGACATGTGCACGTCTTCGAATTGTTTCACACCTCCTTGCCAACGGTTGGGGTCGTCCCCAAGAAAATAGTTCACATAATCACCTAATTTTTTTTGCCCAACAGGTTTGTTTCCGTGGCTATTAACCAAGTCAAATTCAATATTGTGAAAGTGAATTGCCATGCTATCCGGAATTTCGGCTAGACCGTGGTGTATGTCATGAATAAGTGCATAGTCCGATTCGCTTCGAAGTTGAAGCATAAACTTGCCTTGACCGACCATAACATCCATGTTGGGTGCTTTGCCCAAAAATATCAAGTCTTTACCCCACTGTCCCTTGTTTTCTTGATACTTAACTGCCGGTGGATCTTGATGTCCAAAACCAACTATTGGTATAAGAAAAAGAAATAAGTATGTAAGGAGTTTGTACAATGTTCGAACTTAAGGCATTAAATTAACCCATTGGGTGCACGCAACCTTTAAATAGACGTAGTGTATGATGGATTCGTTGCTGCAAAATGATGGTCAATTAGGAAGCATTCAGGATGAAAATCGTATTAACTTTGGCAGTTCAAAACCATGAGTGATCAAATAAAGCATGAGTGTGGAATCGCAATGGTTCGCCTCTTAAAACCACTCCAGTATTACCAAGATAAGTACGGTACGCCATTCTATGGCCTAAACAAAATGTATCTCCTAATGGAGAAACAGCACAACCGTGGGCAAGATGGGGCTGGACTAGCAAATATTAAGTTGGATGTAGAACCTGGAGCGCGATACATTTCGCGTCACAGATCAAATTCCAACAAACCAATTCAAGACATCTTTGATCACGTTCATGGAAGGTTTAACGATATCGCCGAAGGCGATAAAGAGAAGCTTGCTGATAGTGAATGGTTAAAAGAAAATGCGCCGTTTTCAGGCGAACTCTTTTTAGGACACTTGAGGTATGGTACCTATGGAGGCAATAGTATAGAAGCCTGTCACCCATTTTTACGTCAGAACAACTGGATGACACGCAACTTGGTACTAGCGGGCAACTTCAATATGACCAATGTTGATGAGCAATTTAACGTGCTTGTAGACCTAGGCCAGCATCCAAAGAAGAAGGCGGATACGGTTACGGTTCTGGAAAAAATCGGCCACTTTCTGGATGAAGAAAATGAGGCTTTATTTCATAAATACAAGCGCCTTGGATATGGTAATCAGGAGATTACCAGCATGATATCTAAGAATCTAGATATTCAAAACATATTGAGTCGATCTGCCCACAACTTCGATGGTGGATACGCTATGTGCGGCCTTATTGGAAATGGCGACGCCTTTGTGCTTCGTGATCCGAACGGTATTCGACCGGCGTTTTGGTATCAGGATGATGAAGTTGTCGTTGTCGCTAGCGAACGACCAGTTATTCAAACAGCCTTCAACTTGACGGGTAATCAAATTCAAGAAGTAACTCCAGGTCATGCACTAATCGTTAAGAAGGATGGGTCAGTGAGCATGGATATGATCCGAACTCCAGGTGAAAAACTTTCTTGTTCATTTGAGCGGATCTACTTTTCTCGAGGTAGCGATATGGACATTTACAAAGAGCGTAAAGCACTCGGAAACTTAGTCGTGCCGCGTATTTTGCAGGCAATTGATGCCGACCTCGACAATAGCGTGTTTTCCTTTATCCCTAACACGGCGGAAGTTTCGTTCTACGGAATGGTTAGAGGGTTAGAAGAATTCCACAGCGAAAGAAAGATCGTGGAAATCGGAAAACTTCAAGGAGATGAAGAGGCCCTTCGAAATCTGTTAAACGAGCGTGTACGTATTGAAAAGGTGGCTATTAAGGATGCGAAGTTGCGCACCTTTATTACCCAGGATAGCGATCGAAATGAGCTTGTAGCTCATGTGTATGATATTACATACGGAACTATTAGACGAGGGAAGGACAACCTCGTCATGATTGACGATTCAATCGTTCGGGGTACAACGTTGAAGCGTAGTATTCTAAAAATCTTAGACCGATTAGGACCAAAAAAGATTGTCGTGGTGTCTAGTGCACCTCAGATACGATATCCAGATTGCTACGGTATAGACATGAGCTTGCTCCAAGATTTTTGCGTTTTTCAAGCTGCACTGGCATTACTTAAGGACACGGGAAAAGAAGAAATTTTGAAAGAAGTCTACGATCTATGTGTCTCAGACAAGGAGAATATAGATCAGGTAAATCATGTGAAAAAGGTGTACGACCCATTTACCGATGACCAGCTTTCAAAAAAGGTTGCGGAAATTCTTCGACCAGAAGACCTCAACGCTGACCTGGAGATCATTTTCCAAAGTATTGAAGAGCTACACGAGGCCTGTCCAGATCACAGAGGTGATTGGTATTTCAGCGGAAACTACCCAACTCCTGGAGGAAACCGAGTGGTGAATAAGGCGTACATGAACTTCTTTGAAGGCAAGCGAGAGCGGGCGTACTAGAACGAAATTCTATAGTAGAATAGAGGAAGCCTTCCGAGTTGGTACTCCCTACGTATTGATTTATTTGGATCGTTGCTTTCATCAGGCGCATAGGTCAGACTTAGCACATTCTTCGTCCCAAAAAGGTTCACGATATCGATGCCTACTTCGTGGGTCATACGCTTGGCATTTAAGCGATAGTTTACTTTCAAGTCTGCCCTGAAATAATCTGGAAACTGCTTGGTGTTACGCAGCGAGTCGATCACCTCTAATTCTTTGGTTTGGTTGCTCAACGCAACGTCAGGCGGCCCATACCACTTCCCGCCAACCGCGGTTATCTTAGCGCCAACCGAGATCATAGACTTTTTAGAAAGGGTGAACTCCTTAGCAAAAACGGCATTCGTTGCGTAACGGCCGTTGAAATCCGTGTTTCGTAATACACCGTCGCTCCCTTTATACTTGCTATCAAAAACGGAAAGTGTGGCTAGAAAATAATAGGTTCTGGCGAAGTATTTTTCCAGCGTAAACTCAATACCAAAATTTGTTTGACTTCCATCGTTTGCAAGAGTATCTGGGAAAAATCGTTCGAATCCGCTCCCTGTATTTGCCAATGAGAATGAACTAGAAACGACCTCGACTGGAATGTTCCATAGTTGCTGGTAATACACTTCTGATTTGAACCGAAGTCGCTTGTCAAGCATGCGTTCATACCCCATTACACCATGCGCGGAATAGGAAAAATCCATGGTCTTGTTGTGAAGCGCCCGTGTGCCGTCGGAGTTTGCTTGAAGACTATAGAAGTACATATAGTATGGCTGCACTTGTGAGTGCATCCCTGCTCCGGCGGTGAATGAACTTCCGTCTTTAAATGTTTTTCGCATCGCAAGTCTTGGTTCTGCCCAACTCACCGAATGACTCAGAGTGAAATACTGTGCGTGGAGTCCTGCCGTTACGGTCAATCCATTGTCGGTACGGTGTTTCCATTGCACATAGGGTTGCACCAGCTGCGCGGAAATAGCGGTGTTAAACCGAACGCGCCAATCAAGGTAGTCGGCTTGGGTAGAATCGAAAATCCAGGTGCTGTCTACATAGTTGAAATATATCTGCTCAGCCACCAATCCAAATTTGATCACGTTGCGCCGATTCAACTTTGAGTTGATAAATGAATGTGCGACAATTTTGTCATTTCCGAATGTGTAATCAAGCAGTGGACTCATCGAGTCAACTTGATAAGAGTTGGATGAATCCAAGTGTCTATAGACAAGTTCGTGGTAAGAGTCAACCCGCGAATGATTGTAGGCTGCCACTGTCTTCCAATATGTTTTTTCGTTCAACGCACGTGTATAGCTCACTCCCAAAACACCCATTTGCGAGCCGAAATACTGGTCCCGGTCATTGTCGCCGTATATATTTCGTTCCTCAGGGGTTTCTTGATCGCTGATCAGAATGTCGATGTCGCTCCACCCGCCAACACCAAAAATTGATAGAGAGGATGAACCCTTTCCTGGGATATTAATTTTAAACGACGCATCTTGATATTTTGGAATCGCATCGGTGCCGTAGTTAATTCCAAGACCGCCTATGAGGGCGAGGGTTGAATACCTATAGGAGGCCATGTATGTGATGTTTTTCTCGCGGCTGATCGGGCCTTCAAGCAGCGCCTCCGTTCCAAGAAAACCAAACTGCCCAATAAATTCATGCTTTTCGTTGTTGCCATTTCGCATGTTTAGATCAAAAACTCCGGCGTTGGCGTTGCCAAATTCTGCTGGGAATGCACCTGTATAGAAGTCACTATTGCCGAGCGTTTTATTATTGAGGATGCTGACCGATCCGCCAGCCGTTCCAGGTATGTTGAAATGGTTTGGGTTGGAAATGGGAACATCTTCGAGCCGCCAAAGTATAGCCTGAGGCGAATTTCCTCGAATCACTATGTCGTTACGAGAGTCATCGGCTCCTTGCACGCCAGCAAAATTGGAAGCCATACGAGAAGGCTCTCCGCGACTGCCAGCATAGCGTTCGGTTTCGGCAATGTTGAATTGGCGTGCGCTCACGATCGCCATTTCGTTTAATGGATCTCCGTCTCTGGTTGCGCTTATCTCAACGGCCTCCAGTTCTTGCGCCGATTCTTCAATTTCAATATTCAGGATGGTCTGCCGCCCTGAATTGACGATCACATTGTTTACATATTGAGGTAGATAACCAATAAAGGAGAATTGGATCTCGTGCCTTCCCAGGCTTAAGTTTTCCAATGTGTATCGCCCGTCACCATCGGTCGTGGTACCATTAAAGTTGATAGTGTCATCCATCAGAATAACATTTACTCCGGGAATGGGTTGGCGCGTGTCTTTATCCAGCACGCGGCCGCGAACGCTTTGTGTGATCTCTTGCGATACAGCAGATTGAGCAACCATAAGAATCAAAAGGAGGAAGAGGGTGCGGAGACTTCGCATTGGTCAAAAATGGTAAATAACTTCGAAGAAGCCACGTAGCATTCTGTCGAAATAATACACTGTCCGATCGAATTATACAGAACATTATTCTACAAAATGCAGTATTATCAAAATATCAGACAACTATTTCTGAGGAGTTGTGGTCTTTGATATTGAATACTTCATAACTCCGTTCCATTAGATCGATCGTGATGACCACTAACATCATCGAAACCTCAAAATCTAATGACATGAAAAAGTTAGCTCCAGTATTTATCGCTTTATTATTATTAATGGCCTTCGTAAGTGTAACAAAGGCTCAATCTAAAATCTACAACCCGGAATTGCCCAAGAGTTTGGTGTTTCAATGGAAAATTGTTTCCGAAAGTGCACACCCATCCTGGAAAAACGAATCGTTCACCATCAGCAGAACGAACGCGGGTCTAACCATATTCTACGGAACGTACCGCTCGTTGGCAGAGGCTATGAGCAGTATGCCTTGCCTACCGAAAAATGTAGGTGTAGAAGATGTTACGCTGATTCCTTTTTTCAATCAGGAAAGCATTTCGACTGCCGATGCATTCGCGTTGATGGGAAACAAAATCTGGTTCGACATTACGGGCATCCCAGAGGAAGACGCCGTTTCATTTACGGTCTATTTCGACACTTATGTTACTCCGATTAGCCGGCATTCTGTGAAGGATATTGGGGAAGAGTTGAGTTTTGAAATCCTTCCCAATCGCACATTTGCATATTCGGCAGGGACCTTTAATTCTTTGGATGAGGCCGAATCATTTAAGGACACATTACAAGACAAAGGATACGAGTATGCGGAGGTAAACAAGTTTTTGAATGGGCAAAAAGTGGCAATGAATGACTTAGAAGAGATCTTCGCCTATGCTACGTCAGGATATTAAATCTAAGGGCGGATTGAGGAAAGGCCGGCACGAAAGTGCGGGCCTTTATTTTTGCTTAAAAAGCGGCACGGTCGAGCATGGCTCACCAAACATAAGGCTTTTGACCACTTTCGTCAATCGATCCGACAGATTGATATAGGCGGATATCGGAATATTCTCATCACCACAGCCTTTTACAATGACACGCTGACCTTCGTACTGACTTAGGTCTAGTGTCTCCACAAACGATTCCCATAGCTTTGCCTTCAATTGAGATTCTGTTCCGGAAATTGAATGGATGGCAACACCACTCAATGTGGTGCCTATTAGCATGTACGCCCATGTCGGAACAATGGCATCCGTAGAGCAATTAATATAAACCTGCGCCCCTCGATATTGCTCAACATCCATAGATTTCACAAAAGATCGAAAATCCTTTTCACGCAATACGAGGCCTTCATATAAGACATCGCTCATGTCAAAACCCATGATTTTCCAATCCGGCTTTAATGCCTCAAGGTCTATGGTGAGTAGGCCACTTTTTGCGACTTTATTTTCGATTTCTTCCATCAAATTAATCCGAGCTCAACAAGCGCTTCTTCGCTCATCATGTCTTTATCCCATGTTGGCTCCCAAGTAAGGTCAATGGCTGCTTTGGTTATCCCCTCAACACCGGCCACTTTTTCCTCCACTTCAAGTGGAAGGCTTTCCGCTACTGGACAGCTTGGTGAAGTCAGTGTCATGACAATGGTCGCCTCTTTTTCGTCGTTTATTTTGATTTCATAGATCAGACCCAATTCATAAATGTCCACGGGAATTTCCGGGTCGTAAATTGTCTTTAACGCCGAAACTATGCTCTTTTCAAGTTGTCTTCTCTCCTGCAATTCCATTACTCCTCGTTCAATTTTGCTTGATATGCTAGTGCATACAGCTTCATTTTCTTAATCATGGAAAGTAGTCCATTCGATCGATTAGGTGAGAGATGTTCTTTAAGTCCAATCTTCTCTATAAAAAATAGATCTACTGCCGCTATTTCTGCTGGACGATGACCAGACAAAACCCTTACCATCAACGCTACCAAACCGCGTGTAATCACGGCGTCGCTATCAGCTTTAAAAATCAGCTTATCATCTATTAACTCAGCATCGAGCCAAACGCGACTTTGACAACCCTTCACCAAATTATCCTCTGTTTTGTAGTCGTCAGCCATGGGTTCAAGATCCTTCGAAAACGAGATGATGTGCTCGTATTTCTCGATCCATTCATCGAAGAACTCAAATTCTTCAATGATTTCATTTTGTGTTTGATCGATCGTCATTCCTTGTCTAAACCAGCTTTCAGTATCCTTTGTTCTATCGATGTTGTGGAAAATCCTTCAACAAATGGAATAGTCTTCACAATGCCGCCAGCCGCAGTTACTTCAGGAGCACCAACAATGTCTGCTATCTCATAGTCGCCACCTTTCACAAGCACATTTGGGTTGAGACTTTTAATCAGGTTCAATGGCGTTGATTCCTCAAAAAGTATGACGGCGTCTACCATTTGTAAAGCGGCCAAAACAGTAGCACGAGCCATCTCGGTGTTGATAGGCCGACCGGAGCCTTTTTCAAGTAAACGAGCGGATACATCGTTGTTTAGACCAATAATGAGCCTGTCTCCAAGATTGCCTGCAGCGTTTAGATAATGCACATGACCGGGGTGTATGAGGTCGAAAACACCATTCGTAAATACGACACGTAGCTCGTCTTTTTCCCACTCGCTGCGAATGATTTGCAGGGCAGACATAGAGACAATTTTCGATTCAAAGTCAAGATGCATCTTCTTCGGGCTTAGCGTTTATCAATGGCATGATTAAAACGGAGATAAATCCAACGACCAATATCATGACCGTTTGGGCAACCCAGCTAATCCATCCAAATGCATATCCAAGATCTCGATCAATGCCATATAGAAGTAAAACAGACATCACTCCCAAAGGATATGCCCCGAGTCCTCCTTGTACAGCCACTATGGTAAGACCACCCATGGTAAACGACGCTAAGATTCCGCCAAATGGCACCTCCGAAGTTTCTGGAAAGGCTAAGAATGCGATCCAATGCATGGTGATATAAGAAAGCCAAATAAGTGCAGTGTGCAGATAGAATTCAAACTTCCTCTCCATCTTCTGGAGTGACTTAATTCCTTCAACCAAGCCCATGACTTTGTCTCTGACAAACAGGGCCATTTTATGGTTTGATAACTGAAGAAAGCGCCATCCTATATAGGCTGCACTGAGTCCAAGAAGGCCAACACCACCAAGGATTGCCTTGGATTGCCAGTCATCGAGTTTGGGCTCCAGCCATGACATGATAAACCCGCCTAATATTTCAAGTTGAAGGATAAGCGTTAGGCAAATGACGAATAGAAGTATGAGTACATCTACCAGACGCTCGGCCACAACGGTGCCAAACAGTTTTTCGAACGGCTGCTTTTTGTAGCGTGCTAAAATGGCACAACGCGATACTTCGCCCAATCTGGGAAATGCCAAGTTTGCTAAATAGCCAATCATAACTGCTGCGAAGCGATTGGCGAAATCGATTTTGATTCCCAATGGTTCAAGTGTATACCTCCATCGATATGCACGGAATACGTGGCTGAGAATGGCGATTGCGATAGCAATGGCGACCCAGAAATAATTTGCATTTGCAAAGGATTCGGCAATGTTTTGCTTGTCTTCCGCACTCAGATCTTTGATAAAAAACCAGATTAGGAAAAAACCAAGTGCCAATGAAAAAGCAACTTGCAGAATGGATTTAAGTCGCTTGCTCAAATCGTTAAAAGATATGTGTATTGGATGGTTCGTCCTGAGAAATTACCGATGAATTGGAGCTATTGGTTGCCACAATTGCCACGCTTCGTGCATAGTCCAAATGGACATCTGCGACTTGCAAACGGGACGTTTTTATTTTGAGGACTTCTATTATCATCAGACCGTAAAATTAGAAATAATTCATGCTGCTATTTCGTGGCATTAAGCGGTCTAAAATGGCCGTCGTTGAGCCTAGTTTTCGCGTTCTCCACAATCGGCGCAGTCGGTTCCGAGTTGGCAAACATGGTTGACGGATGTGTCGCCGCCGTCGTCGCAAACGCCATCATTTGCATATGGACACGTATTGTCGCAAAGCGTTTTTTTACAGCCTGTGCCAATCAAACTCAAGCTGAAAATTATCCCGATAATGATAGATTGTAGTTTCATGCTTTCGTTAGTCCTTGACGGTAATTACGTTTCGCTCGCCACAATCGTCACAGTCTGTTCCGAAGTCGCAGTAGCCAAACTTTGAATCTGGCCCACCATCGTCACAAGATCCATCGGTCGAAAAAATGCAGGTGTTTTCACAACGGACTTGTTCCTCGGTCACGATCGGTTTCTCTTCCACGGGCTCTTTATCCTTACAACTTGTCGAAGCAAGGCAGATAAGAAATAGGATGGGCGTGATGTGTCGAGACCAATTTTTCATTGAATGCGAATATCCGTGATTTATGATAGACGCAAAAAAAATACTTAGGGTCGATCTTGATATCCAGGATGTTCATTGAGGCCCCGTTAATCTTGACGTATGTCGAAATCTCATAACTTTGCAACATCGAGTTTAAGAGGATTGTCATATCGCTGTTTCTCCTGTTGTGCTACGGGATAGGTTTTGCCCACAGTGCAATTCCGCATTGCCATCACGACACTGCACTTGCAAAGTTGGAACACAACCATCACGCAAATGTTGAACATCACAACCATGAACATGACCACGATGATCACCATCACGTTGAGCACAATGATCACCTCGATGAGGGCCTTTTGGATTTCGTTATCTGCCTATTAACAGAGGTTGAACATCCCGATTCAGACATTGATCAAAGCCATCTTTTGATGACGAGCAGAAATGCACGAATCATTCAAGGCGATCTAACCGCAAACGTTGCATTGGTGCTTTCTGAGGAAGCCTCCAGTTCAATCAAAGTTGCGGAGGCAAGCGAGACATGTACACACGGTTGTTTCCAATACTCGGAAGCGGCGTATGAGAACATTTCAGAGCGTGGCCCGCCCACCAATGCTTAATAGCGTGTTTCTCAATACGCGATAACGGCGGCTCTCAGCGGCCTTTTTTCTTTCTCTTTTTATTTTGAAATGAAGCTGGTGATTGCACCTACTTCTAATTCACAACTATGATTGATCGACTGATAAAGTTTTCGATTTACAATAAGCTGATTATTGGCTTGTTTGTCCTTGCCCTAGTTGGCTGGGGTTCTTATTCATTAAAGCAACTGCGGCTTGATGCGGTGCCCGATATTACCACCAATCAAGTTCAAATAATCACGCAGTCTCCAACGTTGGCAGCCCAGGAAGTGGAGCAATTTGTCACGTTTCCGATTGAGATAGCCATGGCCAACCTTCCTGAGGTGGAGGAAATCAGGTCCGTATCTCGATTTGGTATATCCGTAATAACGGTGGTTTTTGAAGAGGGTTTTGATACGTATTTGGCGCGCCAATTAATTTCCGAACAACTAAAAATTGCGGAAAGTGACATTCCAAGTGGATTCGGAAGTCCAGAACTGGGGCCTATTACAACTGGCTTAGGCGAGGTCTACCAATATGTGCTCCGCAAGGAAGAAGGCTATGACTCCGTATACTCCGACATGGACCTCCGAACGATCAACGATTGGGTGGTTAAACGTCAGCTTGCTGGAACGCCGGGGATTATTGAAGTAAGCGGTTGGGGAGGCCACGCCAAGCAATACGAGGTTGCGATAAACTCAAACAAACTGAATAGCATGCATGTAAATGTTTCTGAAGTGTTTGACGCGTTGGAAGCAAACAATGAAAACACCGGTGGTAGCTATATTGAGAAGCGTTTCAACACCTATTTCATTCGCGGCGAAGGATTGGTAAAATCCATTTCAGACATTGAAAAGATCGTGGTAAAGACGGTGAATGGAGTGCCGATCCTGATTCGAGATGTGGCCAACGTGGGTTTTGGTTCGGCGCCCCGATATGGTGCTATTACGTACAACGCACAAGGCGAAGTAGTAGGCGGGCAAGTACTAATGCTCAAAGGCGAAAATTCGTATGATGTGGTCAACGCGGTAAAAGATCGAATCGAGGAAATCAAAGTCTCCTTGCCACCTGGGGTGGTTATTGAACCGTACATAGATCGTTCTGCTTTGATCGGACGCGCAATTAGCACCGTAACAACGAACTTGCTCGAAGGTGGACTCATCGTGGTCTTGCTACTCGTGTTACTTCTTGGAAATTTCAGAGGTGGGCTCATCGTTGCATCCGTTATTCCACTGGCCATGCTGTTCGCAGTTTCTATGATGCACCTCTTTGGCGTATCGGCAAACTTGATGTCGCTAGGCGCCATTGACTTTGGTCTCGTTGTTGACGGTTCCGTCATTATTGTGGAGTCAATTCTGCACCGACTCTCAACGCGGTTTTCGGGCAAAACCCTGACACAGTCGGAATTGAACGCCGAGGTAAATACAGCCTCATCGCGCATCCGAACATCGGCGGCTTTTGGAGAGATAATTATCCTAATCGTGTACTTACCCATTCTTGCACTGGTAGGCATTGAAGGAAAAATGTTCACGCCGATGGCACAAACGGTAAGCTTCGCCATATTGGGTGCGCTGATTTTGTCGATGACTTACGTACCCATGATGAGCGCCTTATTCCTGAAGAAAAACATTGTAGAAAAACGAACCATTTCTGATCGAATCATTGGACGATTGCAACGCATATATGAACCGCTATTGCGCGGTGCTTTGCGTCGAAAATCGATCCTTGTGGTTGGGTCACTTGCCTTGTTTGGGATGAGCTTGTTTACATTGAGTAGAATGGGCGGTGAGTTCATTCCAACCCTAGAAGAAGGGGACTTTGCATTGCACCAGATATTGCCACCTGGTAGTTCATTGCAACAAAGCATCGAAGTTTCTGAAAAAATTCAGCGCACCCTTTTGGACAACTTCCCTGAGATAATTTCGGTGGTTTCAAAAATTGGGACGGCTGAAATTGCGACCGACCCGATGCCCATTGAAGTAGGAGATATCATGGTGCATATGAAACCAAAAGGTGAATGGGAAACGGCACACTCAAAGGAGGAGATGTTTGATAAAATGAGAGTCGTACTCAGCGAAATTCCGGGAGTGGAGTATGAGTTTACACAACCAATCCAAATGCGATTTAATGAGTTGATCGCTGGAGTAAGAGAGGATATCGCGATCAAAATTTTTGGTGAGAATCCAGAAATCTTGGCTGAAAAAGCGAAGGAAGTGGAAGGACTGATTCAATCCGTGGAAGGAGTCGGCGACCTTCGTGTAGAGCAAACATTGGGTCTGCCTCAAATGGTTGTGGAGTATGAGCGAAACAAAATTGCGCAGTACGGACTGAACATTCGCGATGTGAATCGGATATTGAGAACAGCCTTTGCCGGTGAAAAGGCAGGCGTTGTCTTCGAAGAAGAGCGGCGGTTCGACCTCGTGGTTCGATTGGAAGCTGGCGAAAGAGAAAGCCTCGAAAACATCCAGGATCTATTCGTTCCATTGCCGAATGGGCAACAAATTCCGCTACGTGAAATCGCAAAAATCGAAATGCGCGATGGCCCAATGCAAATCTCGCGTGAAGACGCAAAGCGCCGCATCGTAATTGGCGTGAATGCGCGAAACCGAGATACCGAATCCTTGGTCAATGAAATTCGCCAAACGCTCGACGAAAATTTAGATTTGCCTTCAGGATACTTCGTGAAATATGGTGGTCAATTCGAAAACTTGGTCGAGGCAAAACAACGCTTGAGCATAGCGGTGCCAGTGGCCTTATTGCTGATTCTCGTGCTTCTGTTCTTCACGTTTGGAAGCGTAAGCCAAGCATTTTTAGTATTTACGGCAATTCCATTATCGGCGATAGGTGGCATTTACGCACTCTGGCTTCGAGACCTCCCATTTAGCATTTCTGCCGGTGTTGGATTCATCGCCCTGTTTGGCGTTGCGGTCTTGAACGGCATTGTACTCATTTCCTATTTCAATCAATTGAAAAAAGAGGGAATGGAAGACATAAACGAGCGAATCATTACCGGGACCAAGGTTCGACTGCGCCCCGTCATTTTAACGGCAAGTGTTGCAGCTTTGGGATTTCTGCCCATGGCAATTTCCAGCTCCGCTGGTGCCGAGGTACAACGACCATTGGCCACGGTGGTTATTGGCGGATTAATAACCGCCACCTTGCTCACGCTCTTTATTTTGCCCCTGCTGTATAGCATGGTAGAACGCTTTCAAACAAACAGAATGCGAGGGTCTAAAACCATGATGGTTGGAGTTGCGGTCATAGGGCTCTCATTATTGAGTTCGAACCTCGAGGCTCAATCAACAGACTCTATTGGTTTGGATCAAGCAATCGAAATAGCCTGCGCCAATCACCCATTGGCCGAAGTAGGCAGGCTTGAGATCGAGCAACAGCAGAAGCTGAAAAAGTCCGCATTTGATCTTGGGAAAACCAGGGTGTCATACTCAAACGGGCAATTGAATTCTTCGCAAATGGACTATCAATGGCAGATTAACCAGGGCATTAAGTTTCCGACGGCCTATGTCACGCAGGCTCGATTGCAAAATGAACGCATTGAGTTGAGCGAAGCATCAAACGACTATAACCAACTTCAGATCGAGTATGAAACACGCCGGCTTTGGAATGAAATGGCCTATCATTCTGAAGTTTCAAATGTTTTAAGTGCATTCGCATCGAAACAGGCGGCCTGGGCGAGAATAGCCAAAAAGCGATATGAGGCCGGCGAAATCACGATCCTGGAAAAGATCGTGTCGGAAGGTGAATTCCAACAGCTCTTGTTGAAGGAACAGCAAGCTTTAAGAGAGGTTGAGATTAGCACCGAGCAGCTGAAAATATGGTTGAACGACAGCGCTGAAAGATCGTTTGCCATCGTTTCATTTGAAAGACTGGCTGCGCCAGTATCTCCTGAGAGTGGGGCGAGTGAAAATCCTCAATTGGCTATGGCACAGCAAGAAATTGAAGTCAAGAAAAAGGAACTCAATCTCGAGAAATCTGGTTTTCTGCCTGATTTAACGGTGGGATACTTCAACCAGCAAATTGATGGAATCGGTGGATTAGATGGCCTGCAATTTGGCGTTGGATTGCCACTCTTTTTCTGGGCGCAACACGGTCGAATGCAAGCCGCGAAATTGGAAACCGAAATTTCGCAAGCGCAATTGCAGCAGCAAGAAATGCGGCTCATAAGTCAGGGCGCAACAACTCGACTTCAATTGGCGGAATCCGAGTCGCAGCTTAGTTGGCATGAAAAGACCGGCGATAAAACTGCGACCGAAATTGAACGGTTTGCAACGAAGAGTTATAAAGCGGGTGAAATCGATTATGTCGAATACCTAAACGGGATGCAACAATCCCTAGACTTAAAAATGGGGCACGCAGAGGCCTTGAAGAAATACAATCAATCAGTCATTGACCTCGGACTCATTTCTGGGTCTTACAAGAATTAAGATGAAGACAATCACATACAAAACCATATTCCTGGCGCTAATCACATGCGCTTTCACGGCATGCAGTACCGTAGATGAAGCGCCTCAGGCAGACACCCACGAAGGACACGAGCACGAAGAGGAACCGAATGAAGACGAAGTCCACTTACTCCAGAAGCAAATGGAAGTCATGGACATAGAAATGGGGAAATTCCAGTTCTTGAATCTAAGCACCACGGTGAAGTCGAATGGACAACTGGAGCTACCGCCTCAAAACAAGGCGAGCGTAAGCTCAATCACCGATGGTCGCGTGAAAAGCATTCTTGTGCTCGAAGGGGACTTTGTGAAACAAGGTCAAGTTCTGGCGAATGTTGAACACCCAGACATTATAGAAGTTCAAGAAGCGTATATGACCACGCAGAGCAAACTTCAATATGCTGAAAAGGATTATGAACGTGCGAAGAGTTTGTATGCTGACAGCGTTCAGGCATTGAAGAGTTTGCAGTTGAAGGAGTCTGAATTCACGAGTCTGCAGGCAAAGTTGAATGGACTCGAAGCGAGGCTTCAATTGCTGGGCTTGGAAATGGAGAAAGTGTCAAGCGGTGACTTTGTTTCGAGTGTTGCCATCCGATCACCGATTCGAGGTTATGTGCGATCCATTGATATCACAATGGGCATGTCTGTCTTGCCAAATCAAACATTGTTTGAGATTGTAGACAACGATCACATCCACATCGATTTGAACGTGTATGAGAAAGACATGAATATGATCCGAAAAGGGCAGAAGGTGGTGTTCTCATTAACCAACGATGCCGACTCGGTTTTTGAGGGAGAAGTTTTTGCCTTGGGGCGTGCGTTTGAAGATGAACCAAAGGCCATGGTCGTGCACGCGGAGATTGACAATCCAGATGGGAATTTATTACCGGGGATGTATGTCGACGCTCGAATCGTGACCAACGATGCAAAGGTTCGAGCGCTTCCAAACGACGCCATAGTGAGCGACGGCGGACTGAGCTACATATTTGTTTTGAAACCAAAGTCAAGTGCCGACCAAGGCCACAAAGACGAATTTGTGTTTCGGAAAATCGAAGTGAACACCGGCGCAAAGGACATTGGATTTACGGAGGTGGTTCCGGCATATAATTTACCAGAGCATGCGCAGATGGTAACCAAAGGCGCCTTCTACTTGTTGGCTGAAATGAAGAAAGGGGAGGGCGGACATGGCCACCATCATTAGAGATTGAATATCTTAGCACACATGAAAAAGAAGCTCATTATTATAGCAAGCGCGGCCCTATTATTTTGTGGTGGTGCAATGGTTACAAGTTGTGGAAACCAAGAACAATCAGACACACATGAATCGCACGAAGGTCACGACCATGAAGGGCACGACCACGATGGAGATGAGGCGCAGGCCTCGACCTACTCCTGTCCTATGAAATGTGAAGGAGAAAAGACATACGCCGAAGCCGGTAAGTGTGGCGCGTGCGGAATGGACTTAGAAGCAGTCGCCGCGAATGACGACCATGAAGGCCATAGCCACTAGTTTTTTTGGATTAGGCAAACCAGGCGTTTACCTTTTGAAGTCAACAACAGATGCTGGCAAGGTGCAAGTGGCTCGGTTGTCGGTGATGCGTTGATCGCAATATATCAAAGCGAACTAAACAGTTCTCTGCGCAACCCCTCCACATCTATGCTAGCGATGGGAACGAAGTCCTGTTTCGCTTCCAGTCCACGGGTTTTTCGATTCTTCACTTCATGGGGCGTGATCCATGAAACATTTTCCTGTCCGTCAAACAGGAGGTAAGCACACGCTCCTTCTCGGTCAATTTTTGATTTCGAACCTGTAGTGTAAGATGAGTTGAAATCAAGAAAGAGCACGGCCACGCTAAAATTTCTGTCATCTGAATTTTTTGCCAGAATGTTAATCGGCTGGATGCGCTCTAGTCTTAAGACTGGATTATCGCAATTCCACATGCCCATTTCCCCTAACGAAATAGCCCGAACAACGGCGAAGGAGTTTCCGTTTTGAGCGAGCAACTGTTGCTGCTGCATGCGGTATAGGTTGTTATAGTAGCTGTGCCATTCTTCAAATGATTTCTTCTTTTCTGCTGGCAACATCCGAGCTTTTGCCTTTTCCCAGGCCCGGTGTTCCTGTTCGGTTCGCTTAGCCAAATGCGCTTGCAATTGCCGGGCATACTTGGTCTCACCAGATTCCTTGGCTTTAATTTTTTTGTGTGAAACGTTGCCAAAGGCCTTTTGATAGGAGGTGAGAATGTCTAAGTGTTCTGCAACATGTGAGCCTGTCGCATTTCGTTTTCCAAGAAAAGGAACAGCAATTAAGGTGTCAAACTCACCCGTTATCTCTTTGAATATGAATTGAAACTCTTCCGTTTCAGGGGTGTAGTTGAGTCGAAAATCTACGTACGAATTGTTGTGGACATAGGTGTTTCTAAAGTCGGAAGAACTAACCTGATCAACCGTCCGCCATAGCAGTCTACGAATCGTTCTGATTTCTGGAATGACATGGTTTTGCTCGTCTAGCTTAAAGAAAAAATGGGTCCGTAAATTTCGATCTGGACTGCGCTCTCGACTCAGTTCTATGAAGGGCAATTCCGACTTTTTTTTCTTTGCTGCCATGCGGTAGTGTCGCGATAGATCCGCATGCGTTTCATCGTCTTCGATGTCATAATCCACCCACGTTGTTTGGGCGCGTTCCTCGTACCGAATGAATTCATTTGAGGCAAATATTTCTGATTGATTGTAGGAAATTGGTTTCTGCGAGTTAGGCAAGTTGATCTTGGCGATGAGGTCGCTGTATCGGAAATATGCAGGCGTATAAATGCTTTGGGCTGCGTCAATGGGTCTATTGTCGTTTTCGGTGATGTCCCAGTTGTTTGCCCCGTCATCAAATCGGTAAATGTTGTAGTCGCCCGCAGCGGTGGAGTTAAATAGGATGTCGATTTCATTTCCGTTTCCCAAGCTGAGAAATTCGCCATCAACGGAGGCGTTTAGCTCAAACATGCCCGCTGATTCAAGAAGGCTTGCCGTGGCTGCATCTGTCACTTCCATGCTAATTTGCGCAAAAGCGATGTCTAATTGATCGCGGAAATAGGTGAAGTCGATTTGGACCGAATCCGTAACAACTGTGTTGTTGTCGTCAACAAACGCCAAGGCAGGAATGGTAATGACGCTGCCGTCGTTTGTTACGAATCTGGATTCAATGGCGGGGTCAATCAACACGCTATTTGATTTGGGCAATAAAATGGAGGTAAATGAAGCGTATGATTTAGGAACCCGTTCCAATTTTGGGTTGGGCACATAGGACCGGAAGTTTTCCAAGTTGGGTGCCATGGATGGGTAAACGGCAATGAGTCTATCCATATAGTCGAGCGCCATTTGTTGATCGCTGAGCACCTTCACGATCATGCTGTTCACTCCATTCAGGAGGATAAACTGTTGCTGAGTCAATCGAAATTCCGCGTCACTGTTAAATGAGAACGTCAATGTTTTTAGTTCTTCGAATTGATCGAGGTACGGGGGCACCATTTCCACGTCAATCAGCTCTAGTTGCAGGGATTGAAGCGCGTCTATATTGCTGAGTGTGGCTAATAGTAATTTGCTTGAAGCGCTTCCTGTGTAGCGTTTAATCTGAATCTCCTTCAGTTGATCAAACTCTGAAATTCGGCTTATGAATTCACCAATGCGTTCTTCTTCCGGATAAATTCGAATGCTGGTGACATCTGGGTTGTCGAGTCCAAATTCCAAGGAACTAAATATTCCCTGACCCTGAACAAGGCACGATGTACAAAAGAGAAAGAGGGTGAGAATGTGCGAGAGGTTGATCGACTTCATAATAGGGCTTTCAATTAGTAACTGAATATAACGCCACTTAGTATCTTAAGTTACAATTGATTAGAGGGAAGTCGAAGCGATATGTCTGATACGTATATTGAACTACACGGCCTTATCCATCAATTTCGCAGTAAATGATACCATCCGGTTGATGCTGGGTTTCATATTCATCAAGGATGATGGAATACCCATTTTTTTCAAAAAGTGATTTGCACGCTTTGTGTATTTCAATGCTGTGCGTTCCAATTAAAAAGGACTTAATCACCCGTTTGCTTGAGTCTAGATCAGCAAAATATTTCTCCAGCACGGGCTGCTCAAATCCTTGAATATCCATTTGCAAGAAATCAACCGTCGGTGATTTGATCAAGTCAAATAGATCTATCATCGGGATAGACTTAACTGAAATGCTGAGGTGATATGTAGCTCTACCAAGGAGTCGCTTCACCATGTTTTTAAGAAACATCATCAACGGTTCCTTCGTCGGATTGGAAACGATGGAACTGCCGTATGATTCGTTCGCGAAGGATACTTCTCCGTGCTCTGTAGAAACAGCCACGTCATAAACGGAAAACGCGGATGGCGCCAACCCGTTCAGTTCCATGTTCTCTTTAAGATACTCTAAGTGCAGCGGCAACGGCTCAAAACAATGAACATTGATGTCGTTTTTAAGTCGTTTGGCTAACAGAGGGTAGTAACCAATGGCAGTGCCCACACTCACATAGACTGCATCTTTGTGAAGGCCGCCGATGATTTTCACAAACAGGTCTTCTTCCTCTTCTTCGTGCACGTTTCGGCTCTTATATCGTTCACGTTGAATCGGTAAAAGCTGGTGATCATAGACCTTTACTCCATTGTCAAATAGATGTTCCTTTTTCATGATGCGGTAGGTGGAAGATTCTCTTTAATCAAGCGATGATAGAGGTTTTATTGATTCTTGAACCAATCCATTGAAAGGCAAAAGTGAGCTTTTATTCCATCGGGCTTTCATGTTGATGAGGCTTGCATCCGGGGGCTATTAAATTTTGAGGTAGAATATGGTCTTTCCGCCCATTACCACCGCACCGAATTTCGCTAATTGTTTGTTTTAAGCGCTTCTATTTTTTTCAAAACAACATCCGCCTCAGCTACCTTTTGGTCGCTCAGTTTTCTGTTGCTCGCGGAAAGCTTGTGCGCTTCACTTAGCAATGTGCGATACTTGATTTCTAATTTTTCAAGGTCTGATTTTTTCTTGAATATGCCGAACATAGGAATGTGATTTGTTTTGGAAGCGCAGTAATTTCTGCAAGTCATTGTATTCAACGTTTAAAGGCTAGAACTGTTCGGAATTCAGTTCATTCTTGCAGACCATGTCTCATTTTAGCCTCGGGCTACAATCCATCAACTAGCACCCCTTACAACCTTTGCATACTTCCATTTTCTCTAGTATTCGCTCTCTGTGAGCCTCTCTTATCGAAGTCAATTCGACGCCAGTCCATATCTTTTTGATGGCGTCTTAATTGTTATGTGTTATTCCAAAAATTGTCCGACATGGGTGTGGTCTGTTGTTTGGGCTTTGTTGAGCGATGAGAGTAACTGCCTTATCCAATCTGAGGGCATTGGTGGGGCGCACCGAAAGGGAGAAAGATACACGTTATTGCGCAGTTGAAATGCTCACCGCCAAGCCGCCCTACCTTTGAGCGTTGGTTCTGTCTCTACGCTGCCTGTTTTGATGAGTTTGGAGAAGAATATTAAGACCTTTAGCCGGATTTTGAGAAAAGAATGAAGAAATCTAAAACACCATGGCCAACAAAAGACGCCATGGAACAGGTGTATCAAAACAAGCTTTGGGGTGGTCCTGAATCAGACTTCTACTCGGGCGTAGGATCACATAGTCCTGAAATTGTTGATCCCTACATAGATGCCGTGAAATCATTCCTGAAGTCGTTCGGTGAACCTATAGTGGTGTGCGATTTAGGTTGCGGTGATTTCAATGTAGGAAAGGAGCTTGTGAGCCTTAGCAAGAAGTATATAGCCGTGGATATTGTCCCCGACCTCATCGCCCGAAATCGAGAGAAGTATAAAGGCGAAAACTTAGATTTCCGGTGCCTGGATATTGCCAAAGATGATTTGCCTGCTGGCGATTGCGCTATCGTTAGGCAAGTGCTTCAGCATCTCTCAAATCCTGAAGTACAAAGCATAGTAGAGAAGCTCAGGACGTTTCGATATGTGATCTTAACCGAGCATGTGCCAGAAGGAGCGTTTACACCTAACAAAGAGATTATTTCAGGCCAAGGAATTAGGTTGAAAAAGCAGAGCGGAGTTGACCTGATGGCTCCGCCGTTTAATTTCGAGGTCAAAGAAGAAAGGTGTTTGCTGTCGGTGAACTTGACTGGCGGTAAAGGAGTGATTGAAACGAAGCTCTATCACTTGCTTTAGGTTATTGACGAGCGCTGGGTCTGTTAATATTCAAATGGAACCATCCAGACTGTTCATAGTCTCCTCATTGTATTCACCATCCATCATCTTGTTGATTTTTGGTTGCACAATCCAAACTCCGATTGGGTAAAACCACAGTAGAAAAAACTCCCCAGCAAACTCTGAGAACTTCACTTCTCGTTGAAGTTCTACGGTTTTTACAGTCTTTGCGGCAAAGTAGAGGATGTAGAACATGCAAAACATAGACAAGAGGTGAAGTGGGAATATGATCATAACCAGGCCTCCAAATAGCGCTCCACTAGGGTCTTCTGTGCCGTCAGCTATTCCGTTGAACACGAAGCCCATAAAGAACATTATCAATGTCATGTAGCAGAGTGGAATGAAGAAGAAAATCTTAAATTTCTTCACTTTCATTTTCACACCCTCAGGCACTTTTGCTTGTAGTCCAATTGCCATAGACCAAAACCAGCTAAAGAAGACGGCCATATACACGACCATTATGAGTGGGAAGAATTTCATTTGATCAAACATCATTGCCGGATTTGGACTCCCACTGGCCTCGATGTTTGAAATCATGGAAGTCATAATCACGAATTGAAACAGCATGGGCACGCCAAAAAGCAATAAGAATAGCTGCCAATGTTTTGCTCTTAAAAATTTGTCTGTCATGGTGAAGTGAGATTTGGGTTGCTGTGTTCGACGGAAAGTGGAATTGAGTTTGAAAAGATAGAATTTGATTCTTTACCCTCAGCTGCTAGCGTATCTAAGACTGCCTATTCTGGCACACTCAGTTCTTCCATTTTGTATACGCTGCGCCTCTTTCCTTCAAGTTGCACATCAAGACACGGAGATGTCTGATCGGTGCGCGTTTTCACCGACCTTGTTTTGTCGCTGTATTTGAAGGTGGTCACATTGCATAGTGTGCCGTCCGCTGAGCAATACGTTTCTTGATGTTTTCTGTTCTTTGGCTGCCCGTAGGATACGCTGTAGAATCGGCCATCCGGGAGGCGTTGTGCAAAAAAGGTGCGCTGCTTGAAGTCATTGTATTTTTCAGTGTATAGATAGTCTGGACACCAATCCCGATACTTTCTGTACTCCTTGATATCACCATCATCGAATCGAACAATATACTCGGCATATATGTCTGGGAAATGGCTGTAATAATATTCACCGCTCGGCAGCGAACAACTGTCTGGAGGCAGATTGGTCACGTGGTCCAAACGCGGATTTGTGCCCCCTTCCCCGATACTGTCTTTGAAATACCAAAACCGATGCCCATCGTAGCTGATCTCGTAGTTGTTGCGCTCTATTGATATTTTTTTGGCGTCGCTGCGTTTGATCTTTAATTCGATCATTCGAGTGGTAAGTCCATGTTCATACATCCGCAGTTTTCCCTGAGATGTACTGTGGTCAAAATCGCCGTAATATTCGTAGAGGCTATCTCCCAAGGCGATTCCTTTTGGGTTGTAACACAAGTTTATTCTTTAGACACCGGCAAATAGCGGAACGCCGAAGCTGTGGTGAGAACTGTTTTGAGTGTGGTAGCTGTAGTAGTTCACAAAGTCATTCAAATAGAATGGCAAATACCACAGGACGAAAGTTTGGCGGACGGGAGAAGGGCACACCCAATAAATTGACCAAAGAACTCAGGGGGGTTCTTAAAAACCTTCTTCACTATGAGTTAGAGAATCTGCCACATCAACTTGAGAAATTACAACCAAAGGAGCGCATCGAATTAATCATCAAACTTCTGCCCTATGGAATGCCCCGAGTTGAGCAGACCTCCTACAGAGTTGGTGAATTGAATCCTGATAATATGTGGGATTAAGAATAGCGGTTAGAGGCGTATTAGTGGTTTGTATGCGCCTTTTCGGATGATTTAAAGAACGTATTAAAACCAAAAATTAGCAAGGCTTACTCCAAACCCCATTTACCATCGGTCTGTCCTTTAAACAACTAAAATATGAGTACTATTTCAACCCACTACGGACAATGGATAAGTCAATTTAATTGGTCACACATTGCAACGATAAGACTTCACTATAAGTTGACTGAGACATCAGCACAAAGGCTTGGTCAGAGAATCATCAGCAGCCCAAAAGAGATAAGCAGACTGTTTTATTCGGTTGAGAAGGACAGCTATGATAATATGAACCATATGCACCTGCTTCTTGAGTCCACTGCTCATACTTTATCAAGGAAAGATGTTGCTCAAGCTGCTGGGCTAAGCAGAAACCCAAAAGCCATCAGCTTCATTCAGGAAGTAGATTCTAAAAAGGCTGTATCAATGTACACTACTAAATACATAGGCAACCCGAATGTCTACTACGGCATTGAAGACAAGGCGTGCTATAACTATTACTGACTCAAGCAGGGGTTGTGCTACCAATCTTCGGTTTTGGTCAAGCTTTCAAACATATATTCCTTAAAATGCTTCAATATCTCTTCAGCGCCTATTGATGTATCATTCCTTAAATCAGTCCACAATACTTGATGCCATTTATCGCTAAGCATATTACTTTTCTTGGGACCTGAATAGTTCTCTGAGTCTGTGATTAATCCTAAGGAATAAGATGGAAAGCTTGGTTTATGACGAAAGTTTGTCAATTCAATTTTTGAACGACCTTCTTTAAACATAACTTTAATCCTAAACTCAATCGTTCCACTGACGTCTTTATACTTCGTACCTGAAGGCGCAGTATAATTAAAACGTCCATCACCTAAAATTATTCCTGCCTCTCGGTCTTTGGTCTCAATTACAGCACGTGAATCATTAAAAAATTCTGCAAACCAAACAAGAGCATTTGAATACAAGACATCTCCACTTGCGTTATTTAACTCGACCACATCGGAATACTCAATTCCATTCTGCGCTTTTGAGCCAACAGGGAGACAAAATAATAGACCTATTAACAATGATAAACTTCGAGAATGCATACTATTCATTTTTCTCAAAAATAGATTTTTAGTCTTTTATCGGTTCAGTAAATCAGAAAACGGTTTAAATAACACCTCTGATGTATGCATCTGCAATGCAAGTGCAATGCAAGTGCAATGCAAGTGCAATGCAAGTGCATTACGGTCGAATTATTAAAACTAAGTGATTGAAGACAAGGCATACTATAACTATTACTGACTCGAGCAGGGTTTGTGACTCTACTAATCAATAACAATGGAAATCACAATCCATTGCAAGTCTCTAAACTATTATCTATAACTGGCTATGCTGGTAGCTAAAGATGATACCGCCAATTTGAAGGGTAATACTCACTGAAACCCTTATTTCAAAAAAGCGTTACAAATGTGTTACAACTGGGAAATAAAAAAAGGATTGCCATTCGCAACCCTTTGATTATCAGAGTGGAGAAGATGGGAGTCGAACCCACGACCTCTTGACTGCCAGTCAAGCGCTCTAGCCAACTGAGCTACATCCCCAGACTTTAACATGGGATGTAGCGAAGTGCCTGTCCGCCAGAGCGGAGCGAGGGAGGAAGCTACATCCCCAACAAGGGCCCAAATATAGAATTAAGTCGATCACAAAAAGCCCCGATTTAGGCCCTACATTATCGGAACTAGAATCGAGGCAAATGAAAAATCGAATACTTGTTTTCTAGTTCATGGAATACTGAATTGGCAGCACCATTTTCATTTTTACGGGCATCCCGTCCCTTTCGGCTGGTTCCCAGTTTGGCATGTTCTGAACGTAGGTTATCGCAGGTGAGTCAAGTCGCTCATCGTCGCTCTTTAGCGCATGCACATCGTGCAACGAACCGTCTTCATAGACAATAAATTCCAACATTACTTTTCCTTGCACCTCGTCTGCTTTCAGCTCTTCCGGATAGGTAAACCCTTCCTGAAAGTAGGCCATCATGCCTTCTTGGCCACCTACAAATTGTGCAGGTTTATCCACTTCTGATTTGTTCGAAAAGACCGACGCGTTTTGGTTGATCTCCGTCGTGGTTTGCGGGTCGGTGACGTCCGAATCTTGCGTGCAGGCATTGAGCCAGAGTCCACCAACGAGCAGCGGTAATATCAGCCCATAGGCCAATTTTGATCTTTGTTTTGATTTCTGTTTGTTCATCATTTTTATTCTGTTTTTAAGATGTGATTCTGATTTAAATGTGTTCGCCATGGCAAACACGTTTGTGTCTAATGCTTGATTTAAAAGCGTGTATTGATAGTCCGTTCCAAAGGCGCTCAGGGTTTTCTCGTCCGCTAAATATTCATGGTTCAATCGCACCTCGCGCAATGCCAAATGAATGGTAGGGTTAAACCAAAAGACAACGCGTGCTATGGAGTAGATTAGGATGTCCAACGAATGAAACTGCTCCACATGCACATGTTCATGAGACACAATCATAGAGCGTGTGTCCGAGTCGATGTTTTGCCCGATGTGGATGTGCTTAAAGAATGAAAAGGCGTGCGTTCCTTCTGATAAATAAGACCCATCATCTTCCATTTCATTGGTCTTCTTGTGCATGGAAAGAACCTGATACATCGAACGTAAAAACACTATGAAGGAGATGCCAACACCCAAGGCATAAGCTACCATTATCCAGTCTGCAACTCCCATGGATGCGGAGCGCGCGGCTTGATCGGTGATCTGTAGTGCGGGTAGGGTGAAGGTGTAAAGTGTGGAGCGTTCCACCAACGAAGATGGAATGGACGCCAATGGTGATAGAACAGAAAAGATTAACGTACCTATGAGATAGGTGCGGTTAAACTTGAAAAAGGTCAACTTCTTGAAGCATAAAACGAAGACTGCATACGCCGACAAAAACAGAATACTTGAGGTAAGTAAATACATCATGATTTCTCGTTTTTGCGTGACTCAATGCTCTTGAGAATCTCGTCAAGATCACCCGTGTTGAGCTTATTCTCCGCCATGAAAAACGACACCAATTCCTTGGCCGATCCATTGAAATAATTCGACACCAGGTTTCCAGCCGTAAATCGGCTGTAATCCTGTTTTGAAATCAATGGGAAGTATTCATGGGTTTTGCCATAGGCCTTGTACCCAGCAAATCCCTTTGTCACCAATATTCGAATGATGGTGCTAACCGTGTTGTATGCGGGTTTTGGTTCGTCCATCTCTGCAAGGATGTCCTTCACAAAGCATTTCTCGAGAGACCAAAGGTGATGCATCACCTGTTCTTCGGCCCGGGTCAGTTCTTTTTCCTGATTCATGAGGCGAATGCATAACTAAAAACATAGTTATACAACTAAGAACTTAATTCATTCAACTAGGACAGCTGCAATTTATCCCGCCAATAATGCATCGATTTTTGTGCGCACTTCCGCGTCTAGAACGGATTTGCTTGGAGCAATCATTTCAACCAAAATGCCATTCTTGTCGATCAAATATTTTTGAAAATTCCATTTTACATTTGAGTCCATCACCCCGTTTTGGTCCTTTTCTGTCAAGAATTGATACAAGGGGTGCATGTCCTTTCCCTTTACGCTAATCTTCGAAAACATGGGGAAACTGACACCATAGTTTTTGGTGCAGAAGGTTTCAATTTCATCGTCCGTGCCTGGCTCTTGCCCTGCAAAATTGTTTGCTGGAAATCCAAGAATTACCAAGCCTTCGGATTCCTTCTCCGTGTAAAGTGCCTGTAAGTCTTTATACTGCGGTGTCAATCCACACTTGCTGGCCACGTTTAAAATTAGGACTACTTTTCCTTGGTATTGATCCAAGCTAACTTCATCCCCGTCAATGCTGGTCATGGTAAACTGATGGATTGAATTTGATGCAGGCATGGCCATCATTCCGACCATTGCAATTAGTATAGTGAGTGTTTTCATTTTTCGTGTCTTTTTGAATACAACAAACAAAATCAAATTTTGATCAGTGCATGTGAAAAATAACTGCTTAACCGCTCATTTTCTTCTTCGATAAAAAGACATTACCTTGTCCACAATACTTTGAATTATGCGCTTCCTAACCTTTGTCTTTTCAATCTTATTGCCACTTTTTAGTTTGGCTCAAGCTGCCTCGAGCTATGCGGTACATCTTCAGATTGAAGTTCTTGAAAGCCCCAATCGGCTTGAGCTTAGTTGGACGTCGGATGCCTCGGCTACCTCCTACAATATTTATCGGAAAACACCATCTGCTCAAACCTTTGGGGCCATTTATGCCACCGTAACGGGTTCTGACACCACCTATATAGACACAGACATTACGATCGGTGAGGCATATGAATACGCGATTCGAAAATACACGAACTCGTACACTGGATACGGCTATGCCATGGGCGGTATTGAGGTCAAACTGCAAACAACTCGAGGTGATATTCTGCTAATAATAGAAACAGATGTTCAGGACAATCTAAGCGCTGAGATGGCTGAATTGGTTGAAGACTTAGTTCTCGACGGTTGGAAGGTAACCCAAGAAGAAGTAAGCCGAGACACAACGGTGGAGTATGTGAAAGACCTGATCTTGGATATGGAAGACGAGCTCGACAACTTGGAGATGATATATCTATTAGGTCATGTGCCTGTTCCATATTCAGGAAACTTGGCGCCAGATGCACATTCTAATCATGTGGGTGCTTGGCCAGCCGATGCGTACTACGCCGAGTTGAATGGTACATGGACAGACAATTCGGTTACCAACACAACTGCCGCCGATACACGAAACCACAACGTGCCAAGCGATGGGAAGTTCGATCAAAGCACACTTCCAAGCCCAGTTGAGCTGATGATTTCACGGGTCGATTTTGCCAACCTTCCTGTATTCAGTGAAGACGAAATCGAATTGACTCGACGCTACTTGAACCGCGTGCATGCCTACAAAAATGGCGACTGGACCTTGGAGAAACGCGCCCTCATAGATGATAATTTTGGCGGATTTAACGGAGAGGCATTTGCCGCAAACGGTTGGAGAAATTTCGCCCCACTTGTTGGGAAGGATCAAATATTTGCAGCAGATTATCGCACAACATTAGCCACGGACGAATACCTTTTTGCCTATGGCTGCGGAGGCGGTTCTTTTACCTCAGCAAGTGGCATTGGTACGTCAGCGCAATTGGCCACCGATTCTTTACTTACAGGCTTTACCATGATGTTTGGAAGCTATTTCGGCGATTGGGATCGGCCTGATAATTTTCTGCGTTCATCATTGGCGCAGGGCCGAACGATGTCTGTAAGTTGGGCGGGTCGACCTCATTGGCATTACCACTCAATGGGCCTTGGTCATCCAATAGGCTATGGCACTAAGATTTCACAAAACAACTCCACATTGTATCACGCAAGTTACGGGGCGCAATTCGTCCATATTGCGCAGCTCGGAGATCCATCGCTTCGAATTGAGTACCCAAGACCTGCATCCAGCGTTTCTGTTGACACGGTTGACACATTTCATGTTTTGGTGAGTTGGACAGCCTCGCAAGACGCTTCAGTAGAAGGCTATTTTGTATATCAAAGAACAATGGACAGCCCTTGGTTTCGAAAAAACGATGAACCAATCGTTGGTACGTCATTCATCGATTCCTGTATGATTTACGCTGGTTCGTATGAATACATGGTTCGAGCCACAAGGTTGGATGCGGACTTTTCTGGAAGCTACTACAACGAAAGCCTTGGATCCACCGCATCCTTAACAATCAAAACAACCAAAACAGCGGATGGCGTTGGTGACTTTGTTCAGGACCCCGACTCAGATCCAGTTACCGGAGCATTTGTAGGATCGTACCTGTCGTGGGTGACTGATTTCAGGTGGGAAGTAGACGGAAATACGTTGACGGGGAACAATGCCTCGTATGAAACTGGAATCTCGAATGGTCAACTATTGAACTATACATACGAACTCTCAAACGTGTGTTCCGCCATCGGAGAAACGAGATCCCTGACGCTTTCTGTGAATCATGTTGAAGAGCAATCATTTGCGATTTTTCCAAATCCAGCGGCGTCAGAATCGATGATTCAAATAGATGCAGATGGGCCCATTCATGCAATACGTATTTACACAATGGATGGACGACAAGTCGTGCACTATTCAAATGTGAATGGTGCTGTCGGGTTGCCGCAAATGCCATCTGGTGTTTATCAAATCCAATGTGACTTGGAGAACGAAACAAAATACTCGACGCTTATTGTTCAGTAGTGGAACGTGTTAGACAACATATCCGCGATTTTTCACATTTGGTATTTCCCTTTAACTGTTACAGCTGCAGCCAAGCCTTGGATGAAACAGAGGCGCATATATGTTCAAATTGCCGAGAGCGATTCCCAGTCACAAAGTATTGGGAACAAAAAGAGAATACCGTAGAAAAGCTTTTCTGGGGAAAGGTTCCGATTAAGCAGGCGGCATCTTTTATGTTTTTCATAAAGGATGGGATGGCTCAGCGCCTAATGCACCATCTGAAGTACAATGGCAAAACGAAGGTTGGAGAAGTTCTAGGTCAAACTTTTGGTCAAAAGTTAAAGGGTACATCCTTTGCCGAGGCAGAGCTCATAGTACCTATACCGTTGCATATCACTCGACAAAAGACTAGAGGATACAACCAGTGCGATTCCATTGCAGCGGGAATGTCGCAATCTCTTAAAACGCCCTATGATGCGAACGCGGTGGAACGCATTCGAGCCAATGAGTCTCAAACAAAAAAGGGACGTTATGAGCGCCACATCAATGTGCAGGAGCTGTTCAAAGTGGTGCATCCTGAGCGCATAGAAGGGAAGCATGTGCTGTTAATAGATGATGTGGTTACGACAGGGTCGACGTTAGAAGCGTGCGCCGATGCATTGTTGCAAGTTCCAAACACTACCGTGAGCGTGGCTACCATAGCCTGCCCTAGTCCGTATTGACCTGAGATTTCGATAACAACTTCTGACATTTATGGCATCGCTTGGATATTATCTTTGGCGCAATGGCTGAATCCATTTTTTTAACCGAAGGCGCAACAAAAGCAGAGCGATACGAACAACTCATCCCACAACTGAAAACGTTGATCGGGGATGATACTCATCAGACGGCGGTATTATCAAACTGTGCGTCTGCGATTCATTTTGCATTTGATTCCTTATGGACTGGATTTTACACGGTCGAAGGAGATGAGCTGGTATTAGGTCCATTTCAAGGTCCAATTGCATGCATGCGCATTAAGATTGGAAAAGGCGTCAGCGGCGCCGTATTGGCCAATGGAGAAACGCTCGTCGTGCCAGACGTGGATGCCTTCCCTGGTCACATAGCCTGCAGCTCCGATAGCAGATCGGAAATTGTGGTTCCAGTTAGAGATGCTGCGGGCGAAATCCGGGCCGTGTTGGATGTGGATAGCGCATCTCTGGGCACGTTTGACGATACAGACAGGGCGTATTTAGAAACTATTTGTGATTGGATTGGTGCTCAGATATTTTAGAATATATGCGCTACTTGTAGCATTGGCCTTTCTTGCCCATAGTTGTGCACAGCAGGTTGCGCCGACAGGCGGTGAAAAGGATATCACACCTCCTCGAATTCTGAGTTCCTCGCCACAAAGCGAGTCCGTGAACATGCAGAATGATAAAATTGTTCTAGAATTTGATGAGTACGTCGCCTTGAAAAGTGCTTCCCAAGAATTGATCGTTTCTCCACCCTTGAAGTATCCGGTGCAGTTCAAAATGAAGAACAAAAAACTCACCCTGAGTTGGAAAGATACCTTGGCTGAAAACGCCACCTATTTATTTCAATTCGGAGAGGGAATTGTGGACGTAAATGAGGGGAATCCGCTTGATAGCAACGTCTTTGTGTTCTCAACTGGCCCATACATTGATTCATTTGAAATCTCCGGAAGCGTAATCGACGCGTTTGACCTCAAACCAGCCAAGGATATTTGGGTCATGCTCTACATCGAAAACATCGATTCATTGCCGTTGACAGAGCTACCAAGGTATTTTGCTAAAACGGACGACCGAGGGAAGTTTCATCTTCAATATCTGGCCAAAGGCGACTACAAGTTGTTTTGCCTAGAAACTATGAATGGCGGCTATTTGTATGATGTTCCTGGCGAGGCTATCGGATTCATTGATGGAATGATCGCATCAACAACCCCAGGCGATACGGTCACCCAGGATTCCAGCTATACCATTCGATTGTTCATGGAGGAAGACTCCACTCAATTTGTAAAGGAGTTTAAACAGCTGACCAACAAAGGCCTTATGTTTCAGTTTAACAGGACGGTAACTGAGATTACGATTACCGAGTTGACTAACAACGAAAACGTTCCAGAGTGGACAGAAAATTGGTCTCAGGCACATGACTCGGTCGTGTATTGGTTCGCAAAGCCAAATGACTACGACTCGTTGCGAGTTGAGATCAAAGCCGATGATTTTATTGACACCATATTTTTCCGAAAACCGGTAGAGCGAAAGAGTAAGGCAAAACGAGGTGGAGCAAAAGCCGATGAGAGTGGATTTAAACTCAAGATGCGGAGCAAAGGCGTACACGATTTCTACAAGGCATTAAACATTGATTCAAAAATGCCGATCAAGGAGGTGAACAATTTGGAGCAATTTGTTTTTGTTGAAGGCGAAGACACCCTTGATGTCACTCCTTATTTGAAACGTGAGTTTTATAATATCCGCATTGAATACCCCTGGAAAGAAGGAATGAAATACAAATTGCTCATTCCTGATTCGTTGGTGTTTAGCCAGTTTGGAGAAACCCAGGATACGCTGGTTTTCGGGTTCACCACAACACGCAAAGAAGATTATGGTCAACTTAATATCAAGCGTCAACTGCCCGACTTAGGTCATGGGTATATATGGCAATTGCTTGGTAAGGATGATGTGCTAATTGACGAACAATTTGTTTCATCGGTCGGCGAAATAGATTATGATTATTTACCGACTGGGGAATATCACGTTCGAGTATTCTTCGATGTAAACGACAATGAAATTTGGGATACTGGATATTATAAGGGCAAGCGACAACCTGAGCGCACCACGTATTATGATCAAAAAATCGAGATCCGAAGCAATTGGGCCACCGAATTGGAGTGGATTCTAGTCGACTAAATCGAAGCGATCTCTGTCCCGACCAACTGGGAACTTTTCCCTGAACCGTTCCAAATTATTCCAATCAAGTTCAATAGTTTCAATGGATAATTTGCTTTCCGCACAATCATCTAGACGAAGCCCGCGGGGACTTATGACCCGAGAGTCACCGGAGTATTCGATGTCTTTTCCGTCAATGCCTATACGGTTTACTCCAACTACATAAACTTGATTTTCGTGCGCCCTGGCTTCGAGTAAATTCATCCATGGTTGACGCCGCGCCTTTGGCCAATTGGCAATGTAGATGAGCAGGTCAAACACGGTTTCATCTAATCCGGCATTCGTAGCGTGGTTTCTTGACCAAACTGGGAATCGCAGATCATAGCAAATGAGTGGGCAAATGCGCCAGCCTTTGTACTGAACAATGCGCCGCTCAGTGCCTTCGCTAAAGTGGGCGTCTTCATCTGCAAACGAAAATAGATGGCGCTTATCGTAGGTGTTTATGGATCCTGAAGGGTCTGCCCAAATGAGTCGATTGAAGAAAGAACCCCCATCCTTAATGATCAAACTTCCGACAACAACGGACTGCTTTTTTGATGCATGGTCTTGCATCCAGGCAACGCTTGGCCCTGACATTTCTTCGGCCAAGGCTGTATTCATGGTAAAACCCGTTGTAAACATTTCGGGCAAGACAATAATATCGGTCGCCGGCAATCGAGCGATGTGTTCATCAAATGAACTTTTGTTCAGGTCTGGACGCTCCCAATGAAGGGACGATTGAATAAAGGAAACGCGTAGATTTTTCGCTGGACTCATATTTTAGACAGGATTTCCCCTGCCCTCAAAAGTGTGTCTTCTTCTTTAGCAAAACAAAACCGCAGCACATGATCTTGCACCGGATTGTGATAGAAGACAGAAATTGGAATCGATGCAACTTGGAAATCCGCTGTCAATCGAACCGCAAAATCTTGGTCTTCTTCCTCAGAGATTGCACTGTAATCTAAGAGTTGAAAGTATGTTCCCTTCGATGGTTTTAGCTTGAATCGTGATGCCGAAACAGCCGATAGAAACACGTCTCGCTTTCGTTGATACATTTCTGCCACGCCCATGTAACGAGAGGGCTCGCTCATGTATTCTGCAAGGGCATATTGAATTGGGGCATTCGCGGTAAAGACGTTGAATTGATGCACTTTTCGAAATTCATGCATCAAGTTTTTTGGCCCAACCACATAACCCGTTTTCCAACCGGTTACATGAAATGTTTTTCCAAAGGAATAAACGATCAATGAACGATTCGCTAGCTCTGGATATCCAGCCATGCTCAAATGTCGCTCACCGTCAAACACAATGTGTTCGTAGACTTCATCGCTAAGAATTATGATGTCGTTGTCCTTTGTAATCTTGATGAGCTCTTGTATGTCCTTCGTGCCAATGACAGCTCCTGTAGGATTTTGAGGAGAGTTTATCAAGATCATTTTGGTGTGCCGAGTAACTACCTTTTTCACCTGTTTCCAATCGATGGAATAATCGCCTGATTTCAGTTGAACATAGACTGGCTTCCCACCTACCAACTCAATAGCGGGGGCATAACAATCGTATGCAGGAGTGAATAGAATCACTTCATCTCCTTCACCGATGAGGGCATTAATTGCAGTGAAAATGGCTTGTGTGCCACCGGCGGTAACGGTGATTTCTGAATCTGGATCGTACTGCACACCGTAGGCTTTTTCCATCTTGCCTGAGATGGTCTCTCTAAGACTCATCACACCTGCCATCGGCGGATACTGGTTGTATCCTTGACGCATATATTTACTCACAAGGTCAATAAGCAATGGATCAACTGGAAAATCTGGGAAACCCTGGCTCAAGTTGATGGCATTATGCTTTTGAGCAAGTTTAGACATCACAGTGAAGATGGTCGTTCCGATTTTCGGAAGTTTGGATCCGATGGAATGGGGATATTCTGGCATGAATCGTTTCGTCAGTTCAAAGGTAGTTACAACAACCTAAGAACGTCGAGTTTTAAGGGAAAATGAGTCTAAGAAATGGCTTAACTTTTTGAGACGTTGGCGCTGACCAATTCGCGGTTCATTCGAGCAATATTCTCCAATGATATTCCCTTTGGACACTCTATCTCGCAAGCACCCGTATTTGTACAGTTTCCAAATCCTTCTGTGTCCATTTGATCCACCATATTCAGCACGCGGTCATGTCGTTCAACCTTTCCTTGAGGAAGTAAAGCGAGCTGAGAAACCTTGGCCGATACAAATAGCATTGCGGATGAATTTTTACATGCCGCTACACACGCTCCACATCCAATACAAGTTGCCGCATCAAACGCGTTGTCTGCGTCGTCTTTTGGAATTGGAATGGCATTAGCATCTTGCGTGTTACCAGATGTATTCACAGAAACATATCCTCCCGCTTGTATGATTCGATCGAACGCACTGCGATCTACAACCAAATCTTTAATTACTGGAAATGCTTTTGCTCTCCATGGCTCAATATGAATGGTGTCGCCATTCTTAAACTTACGCATGTGCAATTGGCACGTGGTAACTCCTCGATCTGGTCCATGTGGTTCGCCATTGATGTACATGGAGCACGAGCCGCAAATTCCTTCTCGACAATCGTGGTCAAATGCCACCGGCTCCTTGCCTTCAGAGATCAACCGTTCGTTCAAAACGTCTATCATCTCAAGAAAAGACATGTGTTCTGAAATTTCCGTCACCTGAAATGTCTCCATTGCCCCAGATGATGTTGCGTCTTTCTGACGCCAGATTTTTAGTGTTAAGTCCATGTTTACTTGTATGATCGTTGCTTTAATTCAATATCGTTAAAAGTCAGCTCTTCTTTGTGCACTTTGGCTTCACTTGGGCTTCCAGTCCATTCCCAAGCCGCAGCATACGCAAAATTCTTATCGTCTCTCAGCGCCTCGCCTTCTGGCGTTTGAGACTCTTCTCTAAAGTGACCACCGCATGACTCTGTGCGTTCTAATGCATCCACTGCGAAGAGTTCGCCTAGTTCTAAGAAGTCGGCCACACGAGTGGCTTTTTCTAATTCTGGATTAAACTCATTCGTTGTTCCGGGAACCAACACATCAGCGTAAAACTCGGATCTGATTTGCTTGATTTCTTCAACAGCTTCCTTCAATCCTTCTGCGTTTCGGGCCATTCCAACCTTATCCCACATCACTTTACCCAATCGTTTGTGGAAATGATCAACAGACTTAGAACCTTTGTTATTTATCAGTGCATCAAGACGCGTTTTGGTCTCTTTTTCGGCCTCCATAAATTCTGGTGAATCATTTGGAATCGGACCCGTTCTAATATCATCAGCTAAGAAGTCGCCGATGGTATATGGCAATACGAAATATCCATCTGCCAATCCTTGCATCAATGCGGATGCGCCCAATCGGTTTGCCCCGTGATCGCTAAAATTAGCCTCTCCGGCAGCAAAGCATCCAGGAACAGTTGTCATGAGATTGTAATCGACCCAAAGACCACCCATGGTATAGTGCACCGCAGGATAAATCATCATTGGTGTTTTGTATGGGTTGTCATCGGTGATTTTTTCATACATCTGAAAAAGGTTGCCGTACTTATCCTCGATCACCTTTTCTCCCAAGTCTCGAATTTCTGCGTCACTTGGATTATTCATATGTAAAATGTTGGCCTTTTCTTTCCCGTAGCGCATAATGGCAGATGCGAAATCAAGGTAGACAGCCTCACCTGTTTCGTTCACACCGTATCCAGCATCACATCGTTCCTTAGCCGCTCTAGAAGCTACATCTCTTGGAACTAGGTTGCCAAATGCGGGGTAGCGTCGTTCTAGGTAATAATCTCGTTCTTCTTCTTTTAATTCGACCGGTTTTTTCTTGCCAGATCGAATCGATTCCACGTCTTCCTTGTTTTTTGGCACCCAGATTCGACCATCATTTCTGAGTGATTCTGACATCAACGTCAGTTTAGACTGATAATCTCCAGAGCGTGGAATACAAGTTGGATGAATCTGTGTGTAACAAGGGTTCGCGAAAAACGCACCCTTTCGGTGTGCGCGCCAAGCCGCGGTTACATTAGATCCCATGGCGTTTGTAGATAAGTAGAAAACATTGCCATAACCACCGGAGCCGAGAACAACGGCGTGTGCGGCATGTCTTTCAATTTCACCTGTAACTAAGTTTCGGGCAATGATGCCACGAGCCTTTCCGTCTACGAGCACCATTTCTAGCATCTCATGTCGGTTATACATTTTGATTTTACCCTTGTTTATTTGGCGAGACATGGCCGAATAAGCACCAAGAAGTAATTGTTGTCCTGTTTGTCCTTTTGCGTAGAACGTCCTCGATACAAGTACGCCGCCAAATGATCGATTGTCTAGTAACCCGCCATAATCGCGTGCAAATGGAACTCCTTGCGCCACGCACTGATCGATGATGTTTGCGCTCACCTCTGCTAAGCGGTACACGTTCGCTTCCCGCGCTCGGTAATCTCCTCCTTTCACGGTGTCATAGAACAAACGGTAAGTCGAATCGCCATCGTTTTGATAATTCTTCGCCGCGTTTATTCCTCCTTGAGCGGCAATAGAGTGGGCACGTCTTGGGGAATCTTGAAAGCAAAAGCATTTCACGTTGTATCCCATTTCGGCAAGCGAAGCAGCCGCTGCACCTCCAGCCAATCCAGACCCAACCACGATAACATCGATGAGACGCTTATTGGCAGGGTTTACAACATTTATGTTGTTTTTATGATTGGTCCACTTTTCTTTAATTGGACCTTCAGGTGTTTTCGAATCAAGCATTGACATTCTTGCTTAGTATTAAGTTATTGGACCAAAAAATGATAGAGCGCGACAATCACAAAGCCAAGTGGAACCACAATCGCATAGATTGTTGCCAGCTTCTTGATCATTGGCGTAAATGACGAACTTCTAAACCCAACCGACTGAAATGCCGATTGAAATCCATGCATCAAGTGCAGGGATAAGAAGACAAATGATAGAACATATAGACCGACTCGAATCGGATCATGGAATTTGTGTTGTAACTCTTCAAAGTATCGATCTTCGATATTCCAAATGCCATCAATAAATTTCATTTTCAGCTCTGGAAGCCAGAAATCGTAAAAATGTAACCCGAGAAAAAGCATGACCATGATTCCTGTAATGATCATATTTCGGCTCATCCAAGTTGAATTCGCTTCAGGTTTAGAGTAGGAATATTGAACGGGTCGGGCCGCTCGGTTCTGCAACTCTAGAACCATTCCCATGATCAGGTGAAAGAATACGCCAAATGCAAGTACCGGTTGTAAAGCGAACTGAACCAGTGGGTTGGTGCCCATGAAATGTGAAGCAGCGTTGAATAAATCTGCGCTTATAAGAGATAGAGCATTGATCGCTAAATGCTGCAGAAGAAAAAAGAGTAGGAAAAAGCCAGACAAGGCCATGGCAATTTTCCGAGCGATTGAAGACTTTAGAACTCCGTTTTGTGTTCCCATAAATAATGTTGTAATCAGATGACAAATGTAAAAGCCAAATGTTCAGGGCAAAGCGATAAATGAATAATCGTAGGGTTCAATTAAATCAAACCTATTTGGAAGGATTATTTGAACAGAGATCGATGATTAAAACCGCTGGGTCTGGAACAGGCAAAAGGAAATCTGAGCCGCTTATTTCGACGAGGTATTTTCATTGTAATAATCGAGTACGGGAGCGAATTCGGCATCCCAAGATAAGTCCTTTGATATCGATTGAGACTTTTGTTTGAACTCATCAAATTGAGTCAACATTTCTGTGAGCGCCTGTTTGAGGCTTCCAGCTTTATTACTATCGTAGATCAAGACATTTCCATATTTATCTTTCAATTCGTTTGATACGACTTGATCAACGGATATAATAGGAATGCCACATAGCGCATATTCCATGACTCTATTTGGGGAAGTAATTCGATGCGACTCCCAAATATCGGAACGTACATAACAAAGACCGATATCTGCACTGGATAAATGGTCATGTAAAAATTGAGGCTCATAGTCAACAAAGTGTATCCTACCTGCATACTTTTTCTCCGTTGAAGCCCATTCCTTCACGTTATAAAACTTTGGACGATTCCCTATTAAAACGAACGATAGGTTCGGAATTTCTAATACTTCATCGAAGGTGGTTTTAAGAACCTCGTCTGATTGATAGATGTTTCCAGTTTGAACCAATACATGACCATTCTTGATTTGGAGGATTGTGCGTAAATCTTGCTTTATACCATCGCTCGGTTTCAGAGCAGGAATATTTCGCACTGGAATTATTGGGCATTTGAGATTGTTGTGCCTTCGCAGTGCGTCACAAATTGCATTGGTAGTGGTGATCACCAAATCGGCACGTCGAGACATTATTCTTTCCTGGCGAATGAACTTGAGCCAAGAAAGTTTTCCCCCAAATCGGTTGATCCAGCCAGGGGCGTCCTGATAGTACCTGGACTCTCTGAAATATTCATGAGAATCGTAGACAAAAGTGAGTTGAGGATGCGTGCGTTTTAGCATTCCGCCAATGGGAAGGGTGTACATGTCATGGCAATGAATAGCTTGGGGGCTGGTTGAGATAATTGCGTCCGCCGTCCTTTTTAAACCTGAGGTATAGCCCCTCCTAAGTGGGTGAGTCAACCACGTATCGAGGATTCGAACTATTTTCAACCCATTTGCTTGGGTTTCTCTTTCGGCTAATCCTTCTTCCTTAAAACAAAAAAGGGTTACTCTGAAACCTGCGTGAAGAAGGCTGTTAATTTCCTTCTCCACACGGAGGTCGGAGGTGAACGAATTATCGAGCACAACGGCGATATGGGTGGGCTCACTCATGCAAAAACTCCTTTGTAAATCTCGTCAATCGTTTTGCCAATAACGCCTTTATCGTAGACTAGGTGGGCTGCATCAGCAATACCCTTACGATTATACTCATGCCGTATTTGAATCATTTTTAACAATCCTTCTTTCATTGCATCGGCGCTTTTCGGTTCAATGAGGATTCCATTCGAATCATCGATCATTTCTGGAATGCCGTTCACATTCATGGAAAGAACGGGTGCTCCACAACACAGGGCTTCGGCAATAACAGTAGGAAGGTTTTCCTGGTCTGTTGGGTGACAAAAGAAATCGGCAGATTGTAGGATCTGAGCAAATTCTGGTTTCTTTTTATATCCGTGCAGGGTGATGTTCCAGTCTGGGAGTTCTCTAGTTACGTGCGCCTTCATTTCATCCAATTGCCCGCCATGCCCAACAATGTCAACCTTGATTTTATCTCGCAAATCTTGTGGAAGTAATGAGAGTCCGTTGAAAAAAATGAAGGGGTTCTTAGGGAAATTCCAAGCGGCAACAAGCGCAATACGTATTTCGTCTTGTGGAATATGTGTTGCGTGCTTGAAGCATGAATCCGCAATGTTCGGGATGACTTTAATTCTGTCCGTGTCAACCCCATACTGAGAAGTGAAAATATCTGCAAGTTCTTTACTCACGGGCATTATGGCCTTTATATTTCGGTGTGTGAAACAATAACGAATGGCGGCTTTTTCGGCTTTCTGTTGTTTCGCATCCAACTCGTAAATTCCACGGTGATAGAAAGAAAAGTGCTCGCTCAAAACAAATGACTGGTCGTTTTTTATCAACACGTCAATGGCAAATTTTGAAATATGACTCCGCACGTGAACATGTGTTAGAGCCGGTGGCCCATATTGTTTTTGCAAGTGATTAAATGCTCGCTGATAGGAATGCCGAATTAAAAACTTATCAAACCCAAATCTTCGAAGTGGAGTTTTAATATCTACAATCAACTCTGTGAGTTCTCCCGACTGTTCCGACAAAAGCACCCTTGGTCGACCGAGACTCCGCTTTTCAATTTTCAAATAGATCACGAAATGTCGATACTGGTTGGAGATACTTCGAATATGCTCTCTAATAAACAAACCATCGCCAGGATGATCGGGTGTTGGCCACCATGCCGCAATGTGCCATATTATTGGCCGGCTATCAGAATTCATAAAAAAATGTGTGATCTACCGTCCTGCGGAATTTTGAAAAGATAGTAGGCGTTGGAAATGGAAGGTCGCGATGCCATTTGAAATTTCGAAGTATTTGATTCATGCGCTTCATTTCTTGGAGTTGAGATAAAATTCATTTCCACTTGAGCGTAGAATAGAAAGTACCTCCTCATGGTTTTCGACATACTTGCTTATATCGTCGTCGCTTGAGCGCTTGTATTGGCTATCGGCAGCGCAGGCCTCAACTCCCAGAAATTCGGTAATCCGATCTAGAGTTGCTTGGTGTCGATCTGGCGGTAAAAGGTCTTTTTCGTAGTTTATTTCGAGGTAGTCAAAACCGGCCAAGGCTTCCTTTTCCCAAGACGAGAATTGTTTCAATTTTTCGATACGCTCAGGAATGCTCTTCGCATCAACAACAACCTTCTCAGCTAATCCATTTGCTCCCTTTTTTTGATGATAGGTACCCCGAGCCTCAGCAACCAGGCTCGACATCGCTTGACGAAACTTATTCTCACGATTCAGGAAAATAATTTTGTTTCCGTTGTTGAATTCGTTGCGCATGAATTCAATTGATTCTTGAAACGTATGATTATGAAACATAATCAAGTCATAGATTTTTATTCTATACCCGTAAATAGGTGCGGTGGAGACTCGAGCAAGAGACCGCTTATAATACGTTGGGAAGAGAATCTTAATTGGCATGAAGGCACCAAATATTTCACCGTCACAGTGTATTTGGGAGGATTTTTTTATCAAGTCGGTAAGTACGGTTGATCCAGTCCGGCCTTGAGCAAAAAGAATAAATGTGACCTTCCTATTTTTAGGTTTAGCAAAAGCACCTTTCGCGTAGACTAAGAATTGATTCAGGGGGTGTCGCCAACCTTTTTCATAGTATAAATACGCCAGTCTTTTTCGAATGCTATTTGGTAAGAGACGCATAATTACTGGCCAAAGGTATAGCCAAACCGTTCGATATCTTTCCTAAACTTATTGGATATGATCTCCCGTGTCTTACTGTTGTAATAGTCCGTATAGGGCAATTTTTCAACACCCGCATTTAGGTGGGGTAATTCAAGGGGAGCTCCGATTTTGGCCGCTATGGTTTGCCAATCTGCATGGATGGTTTCAAATTTTCCAACAAAATCCATTGCTTCACTCCCATCTTCATCTAGAAACCAGTCTGTTTGGTTTTTTTTTCCTGAAACAAAGACACTGGTATCGCTGCTGTACTGAATCCAATCAACAAATTCCTCGAATGACATTTTATCACGCATTGGTTTACCTTCATTTCTAAAATATAATGACACCACGCGGGCCCATGGATTACGCACAAACGAAAATTTGAAATAACGGTCAAAAACGGCATCACCTATCTTTCTTCTGGCCCCTTCAGTAGTCAATGATTGATAATGCTTCTTTACCTGAAGATGCCCCTTATGCTCATATGGCCATTGATTGCGGAGCATGTTTTTATAGTATAGGATGTCTTGATGAGGAAGGATGGGATTACCTACAATGGATCGAATACTTGTTGATCCGGTTTTAGGGATTTCAATATAAATACACTTGTATTTATGGCTGAGCATCTAGGAAATCGTTCGCTTAATTTTATTTATTACGCGTGTCGTGAAGGTAGTGTCACGCTGCAGAAGTGGGTAATCCGTCGGCTTTGTTTTTCTCACCTTAATTATTTGATAATCGCCATTTTCGGTGTGTAGATTGTATGATTCAAGGTGAGTGATGAAGAGCCCTGCGGGGTATAGGTCAGCGGTCAATTTATCTGTGTATATACTTTGATCAATAATTTGTAGGAGCGGCTTTTCCTTCTCCTGAGTATGCCTCCATGCAAGAAAGTTAGGATCTGGAATGTGAATGACAATCATTCCGTCTGGCGCGAGTAGTGCGGAGAGTTTTTGAAACAATGTGGCATGGTCAGCAATAGGAATGTGTTCAAGCACATCAGGCAATAAAATCACATCGAATGTTCGATCAATCTCTAGATGCACCATGTCACCTACTAAAAATTCAACATTCTTGTAATTGGCCAAGGCCGCTTGAGCCATTTCAATACTCTTAGCGCTAATGTCATTGGCAAGGATGCGTCCGTTTACAACACGATCGCAGAGCAGTTTAGTCATTGTGCCAACGCCACAGCCAATTTCGAGGACATTCTGATCATCTTGTAGACCGAATCGAACTAACCATTGATCGATGCTCCAGTGTCGTCGATTGATTCCTGCAGATTGTTGACGATCCGAATACCCGTCATAAAACTCAGCTACTTTACTCATTTTTTAATTGGTGATAATCCGATGGTGTGAAAATGAAAAGGTTATTAATTCGAAGGTTCAATTTCCAACGAGTAATAAAGACTAGATAAGCGAAGATAGTGAGATAGGCGGCATTCGAGGCCCAAGCCGCTCCTGAAATACCATAGGATGGAATCAGGAGGAAATCAAAAATCACCGTAAAAATGAGCCCAATTGCCGTTGCTTGCAAGTTGTATTTGATGTTGTCCGTCACAAAGTTGAACACCCCAAATACCTTGGAGTTGCACGCAAAGAAATTACCGATCAACAGGATTCTAAATGGAATAATAGAAGCGTAAAACTCCTGACCATATAGCAACGGGATGACTAACTCAGCCAGCAACCAAGCCCCGAGGCTTACGATTAGAATTACGCTGGCGTTGAGTCGTTGATAAATCCCAAAGATTATCTGGCGGGATTTTTCTGCGTTTGGGTCACTCAAATACGGTTTCAAAATTCCTGCTATTGGATCTGAAATGAGCCAAAGCATCTGAGTCAAATTCACCGCCAAAATGTAAAAACCGACCTGGTCAATTGTAGTATAGGCCTCAACGATGTATATGTCTAACCGGTAATTTAAAAAGTTCAACAGGTTAGAGAAGTAACCTATTAATGAGAAGGAAAGAAGCAGGTTGAACTGCTGTTTTAAAACGCCCTTCATGATCGGAGGTTGTCCAAATTCGATCGCATAAGACACCAGCCAATACATAGTCTGGATGACAATCAAAGCGATGGAAACAAGAATAACGGCTTCTAAACCTACCGAAGTGCTCAGATGGTAGATATACAATCCGCCGAATAATGCAAGATTCGAAAAGGCCTTTAATAGCAACGATCGATTGGTGTATCTGAATTTTTTACTGCCTTGAAAAATGGCGTTGACAATGCTGTTGACATAATTCAGCGCAAAACCTCCGATGATGTAAGCATAAATGAGAACCACCGATTGATCTGTAGGCAGCAGTCCTTCAGCATTGCCGCTGAGATACATTGACGCAAGGAATAGCGTCAACAAAACACTGTTGGCTAAGAGGTGGTATATACCTAACCCTAAAATCTCTGGGGCTGTGGTTTTTTTACTTGCAATAAAGTATCCGGTGGCCATATTCACTCCCAGACTTAGCAATAGCCCTAGGAATAAAATGTCGTAGGTAATTATCCCAAAGACACCTTTTCCTTCGGGCCCAAGAATGCGGGTAGAAAGCACACTCACCACAAGCCCTGAAAACACCTGCGGCAACTGCGAAAGCAGGTTGTAGAATATGTTTTTTGTGATTGGCAACGCCTTAGAACTTTATCACTTTAAAGCCTTCGGAAACGTCGTCTGTGTGTACGTTGATCAGATAAATTCCAGTGGACAATGTTGATATATCGATTGTCATAGTATCATAGGTGTCTGTTACAGCAGTTTCCTCCTGCATTAGCATCAACTCACCTTTCGAATTGTACGCCTCAAACGATACATGATTCTTTTGCTTCGGACTAACGATTGCAAAGGTTATCGCAGAGTTTGACGGATTTGGATATGGTTTGGAAATGATGCTTTTGGAATTGTCCGATATGCATAGTTCATTGTTTGAAGGATCGACATCAAGGAACTCTTGATCGAAATTTAAATCAATACATGAGATGTCAAATTCCTTTCCTCCTAGGTCCAGCAACCCGTTGAGCTTTATTTCATAAAACTTGGAAGGTTCTATGGTGCGATTGGCAAATTCGTTGAAAGTGCCCTGCTGGTTCAACGAAACACGCATTTGTAGGTCTTCGATGGCCACATTCCCAAGGTTTACTACGGTAGCTACAAACGCCATTTGATCTTCATTTATCAAGGTTGCTTCCAAAGACTGAATAGCAAGATCAATTTCTACATCGGCAATATTTATTGTTTTGTCGAGACGCGCCACACAACCGTCATCTCGCGTCGCCACGAACGAAACTTCATACAATGCGTTTGTGTCAAACGTGAATGAATTTACGGTTAACGTATCCTTGGCATTAACTATCCAAAAATACTCGACGCTATCTATTGATGCGTTGTTTAAGGACACCTCCAGCGGCGCTTGTCCGTATGATGGCTCTAGATTGAACTCCAGGTCTGGCTTGGGAAGTATGGTGATAATTTGATTTATGCTGGCCCGGCACTTATTGGCAGTTTCTATCTGATATCGAACCAATGTTTCTCCTTCGTCTTCGAAGAAAATGGATGGCGAAAAGGCGTCATTCGATTCAAGCCCAATAAAGTCCCATTTGGCGGAAACAATGCTGTCTTCTTCAAGAGATGTGTTGTCCCGAAAATTCACCCACGATCCTTGACATATTGGATCATTCAGAAATTGAGGAATTGGCCGCGGATTCACTACGACGATGAATGAGTCGTAATCAAAGCATTGATTCAATTCATTGGTAATCAGGTGGGTGCCAATATATGTCCCACTGTCGTTGTATATGTGGAATGGATCGTCGTTGGCACTGTTGAGTCCGTCTCCAAAACTCCAACCGTATTGATAGTTTGACCCGCTGTAATTATTCATGAAAAATGTGGTGTCGCCCGCACAAGCAACGTTGTATTCCAAGGTGCTCACAGGAGACTCGCCAACGCTTATGAGTAGGGTGTCTGATACCGTGCATCCGGCCTCGCTTTCAACCAGTAATCCAACTTGATAAATGCCTGAATGGGCGAGGGTCGGGGAAAAGGGAAGGCCAGTGCCTGTGTTTGCGATTTGGGTGCCGTCAACAACAAACCAATCGATCGTAGAAAGCGAATCTAGATAGGATGTGCTTATAGAGGCGTCGTAGCCAAGCTCAAGATTCGTGCACAGCAGATTCCCAAGATCTACAATCTGAGCCGTTGGTGCGGATAGAATTTGCAACGTTGAGTCAATCGACTGAATGCAACCCAAAGCCGAGGTAACTTCAAATCGGATTAGATGCGAGGTGCTGTCTCCAAAACTGTATTGAGCAGAATCGGCTGTGGACACGCTTTGAGTTTCGATAACCCAATTCCAATTCGTAACACTGTCAGAGGCTGGGGTAGTGGTGGCGCTTTGAAATATTGTGTTCTGGTTCATGCAAGTGGCCGAAGCACTAAACCCAACAACCGGGGATTCTAATACAGTCACGTCTAGTGAATCGACTTGGCTACATTTTGTGCCTGAATAGGCCCGGAGCTTCGTTTCAAAGACGCCAATTGCTGCGTAGGACTTGATTGGATTTTGAACGAGGCTAGAGTCTCCATCTCCAAAGGACCATTCCCAAGCGATAATGCTGCCTTGAGAAACAGTTGAACTATCCAAAAAATGGAGGTCAGAATATGAACAAATTGACGACTCCGAAATTCCAAATTGAACTGCAGGTGGCACACTCACGGTCACCAAAACTTCCGTTGAATCTAGACATCCATTTGAGCCGGTAACGCGCAGTTTTGAGTTGTATCCGCCGATAGCAGAGTAGAGGTGCGATGGATTTGTAGCGGTGGAAAGAGGTCCCTCTCCTAAATTCCAGACGTAAGACATCGTACCCGCGCCAAAGGTCGATTGATTTTGAAATAGAGTCGTGTCCCCCAAACATGTTGTGCTTAGATCGAAATTGGAAGCAGGAGCTAATTTTATAAAAACGTCTTCGTCCAATGTGTCAAGACATCCAGCCCCACTTTCAACTATCAAACTCAGCGTAGTTTGTCCAGAGGAGTCAAACATAATTGCAGGTGACTGACCCGTTGCGGTGTCCGATTCGAATGTCCAAGTCCAGCTTGAAAGAGTATCCTGAAATGCTGCGGAAGACTCGGAAATATCGGCCATCGCAAATTGGCATGTGGAGTCAATTGTAAAAAGCGCAACAGGCGCTTTGTAAACATAAAGTGTGGAATCGAGGATAGAGTTGCAGCCATTTTCTGTAGTAGCGGTAAATTGAATATTCCATAGGCCAGAATCTGGAAATAAATAGCTCGGATCTTGAAGAATTGAAGTATCGCCCGTGCCGAAGTCCCAGTGACATGTGTCAATCGAGTCGGTCGAAGTGCTTATGTCTGTGAATTGGCTTTCATGATTATCACAGAGTTGCGTGAGATTGAAATCAACATCAGGAGAAGCAAAGACCTCGATGGAGTCTACCCCAAAAAAGGTGTTTCCCGCACTATTAACACCAATGAAACTCAGATGTGTGGTGCCGATGTTTGATGCTACAAATGAAAACTGAGATGTGTCTCCCCAAGCAGCTGCGGCGGTATCCGAATAATCAAGTCTAATAATGCGGTCTTGGTTGTTTTGGGCGTTGGTAACAAATGCATACCATTTAGACCCGTCGTTAATCACATCAATAGATTGCGCTTGAGTTCCATTTGTGAGACCGCCAAAGTTCGTGTAGTCCGTTTTTGCTGGCACCGAACTCAAGTTGCTGCCAAATTCATAAAATGAAATGCCTGTCCCGGCATTTGATTTAACAAACCCATAGAAGTTGCCGTTTTCTTCCGTGATTTCTATGGACTTCGGGTTCGAAATTGATCCGTTGGTAAAGAGTGCGGTGCCCGTGGCGGAGCCATTAAAGTACGCTCCGAAATTGACACGTACAATATTATCTGTGGTAGGACTCGCGGCAAAGACGAACCAATCGTCGCAATACTTTTTTACCTCCAAACAAGCACTGTTATTCAGGTAAGAGCTGTCTTCGAGAATGCTTTCATTGTATCCAGATATTGGAGCGTTACTTATGGAGTTTCCGAAACGGACAATAGAAATATTGTCTGAGCTTCTATTGATAACAACGGCGAACACACTGTCGTTTTGCTCTACAATTACCAAGTCCTTAGGGTCTGCGAACAACCCAAAAGGGTTGACATATGCGTTTGTTGTAAGGTTGTTGTTGGTCAACGAGTTTCCAAATTGATGCACCAACAATCGTTCTTGATCGGTTACCTGAAGGCCATACCAATTTGCTCCTTCCTTCACGAATCGAATCTTGGATTCAGTTGTTCCTCCATTCGAGGCGGTGGCCGTGAAGTTTACCGTGTCTAGGGAAGGACTATTCTCAAGAGAATTCCCGAAATGCAATCGGTAAATAATGGCAGCGGAGGCGTTATTGATAAATCCATACCAGTTTCCGGCGTCTTGAACTATTGTAATGTTTCTTGGGTTCGTTAAGGCATTTTCAATATTCCCCAGATTGGTGGCAACGGGCGTCGAAGTCAAGTCTCCAGGGTCGGCATCCCAGAAATAACGCTCAAAAGATGTGGAAAGGCTGGCTGTAATTGTGTCTCCGACGCATGCAGCGCTCGATACGTTAATTGACGTATTCGGGCACTGTGCCATTCCGGAGAGTGCAGGCACCATCGCTAGAAAACAAAGAATCAGGAATATATAAACCGTAGAATACAACCGCATCAAACACAAATGTATGGAGTATATACCGTGATAATTTCAAAATGGTTTGGTGCAATAATTTTCGATCGCGTCGGTAGTTTTGATTTCTTTGACACTTGGCTGCAAAAGTTTCGATAATTACTGCCACATTTAACGATGGCGCTTTCATTGAAAGCTGTGCTGACTCGGTGTTAAATCAAGAGTACAGCCAGTGGGAGTGGTTGATCTGTGATAATGGTTCTACGGATAATTCCTCTTCCTTTTTGGCTGCTCTATCCGACGAAAGAATTAAGGTGATCCGATCAGAAGAAAATCTTGGTGTAAGCGCAGGCAGAAATATGGCCTTGAAACAGAGTGCCGGAGAATACATTTGTTTTCTCGATGGCGATGATATTTTACCGAAACGGAGTGTAGCGGCTCGAATGGAGCTATTTGATTCGGATAATAGCATTGAATTTGTCGATGGTGCTGTGCGGTCTTTTCAAGGTAACGTTGAGCGTATTGTTGATTCCTATATGCCAAATCCTATTGGGCCCTTAGTCTCCGATTTACTTTCACTGAAGGGTAATGTGTTTGTTGGAAACACATGGATGATAAAGTGTGTAGAGGGCAAGAAATACCAGTTTGATGATTCAATATCGCATGGAGAGGAATTGTTGTTTTATACATCTCTTGCAAGGTCAGGCCGTTATGCGTTTACCAAAGAGGAAGTTCTCTATTATCGACGCCATAAAAATTCTGCGATGGCTAACCTAGTTGCGCTTGGAAACGGTTATTTGAGGGTGTATTCGGCCCTTAAGCACTTTGAACATGTGTCAAAAAATGACTTGGAGCAGTATCGCGTTAAGGCCAGGTCCATTATGGTTCGATCATTCTTAAAACGCTTTCAACCACTGAATGCACTTTCATCCTTTTTTCAGTTTAGCAAGATATGAACCTGTGCTTCTTTACATATTGGGGATTGAATGAAGGCCTGACACAAGCAACGGTGGTTCCTCATTTGAAAATATTAGCTGAATTTTCTGAGGTCGATCAAATACAATTTGTGTCGATGGAGCGTGACAATATTGGGCCAAAGCTGAAATTGAAAAACGTAGTTCATCATCAAATTGTGACGAGTAAGTCGGGAAAGGATAAATTGACGGATCGTTCGAAGGCTACGAAGCTTTTAACCAGACTGCACAATGAAAAAAACATCGATCTGGTTATTGCCAGAGGTGTGATGGCGGGATGGTTATCGCTGAAATTTGTGAAGGAAAGTGGGTGCGCCTACTCTGTAGAATCATTTGAGCCCCATGCAGATTATATGCATGAGGATGGTGTTTGGAAAAAAATTGGATTGAGATATCAGGTTCTTAAAAAGGCAGAAAATTCGGAGAAAAAGCAGGCAAACTTCTTATTTCCCGTGACCGATGCCTATGCTCAACATCTTATCGAGAAGGAAGGCGTTAATTCAGCCAAAATCCGAACAATGCCCTGCTGCGTTGATTTAGATCGGTTTGCATTTAGGAAGACCGACCGAAGCGCCATCCGCACAAAACTCGGCCTGAAGGACTCGGATATTGTTGGGATATACACTGGGAAACTCGGTGGGATATATTTGGATATCGAGGCTATCCAGATAATTCGAGCGGCAAAAGAGCAACTTGGATCGGAGCGTTTCTTTCTTATCATCTTATCTCCCGATCACGATGCCTGGCGCAAGAGCTTAGTAGAAGCTAATATCGATTCGAATAGATACCATATTGGGTTCGTTGACCAAAGCGAAGTGGGGGCATACCTGAGCGCCAGCGACTTTGCTTTTTCGCTTCACAGGCCTACACCATCTAAGATGGGGATCAGCCCGATAAAGAATGGCGAGTATATGGCCAATGGATTACCGGTTGTTATTCCTCATGGCATTGGCGATGATTCTGCCCTGATCCGCCAAAATGAATTCGGAGTCGTGGTGGATGATATCGATTCGATAGAGAAAACCGATTTTTCGTCCTTGACGAGTTTGATGATGATCGATCGTGAAAATGGGCGCATTGCGAAATGGGCACGAGCACATCGATCCTTTGACATCGTTCGAAGTTGCTACCAAGAGATGGTGGCGAAAATCAAATAATCCACCGCGTTAGGCGTGGAAAATTGGGTCAGCAATATTATCTTGCACCCATGAAATATCATAGAATAGACAAATCGCTATACGAGTACAATCGATCTCTTTTTAGTGCGCGAATGGGTGAGAAATCCTTGGCCGTTCTAAATAGCAATGACATAATTACCACCAGCGCCGATAGTACTCGGTCTTTTAAGCAGCACACAGATATTCTATGGTTAAGTGGTGTCGATCAAGAGGAAAGTGTCTTGGTTTTATTTCCTGATTGTCACGATCCAAACCACCGTGAAATTCTCTTTTTGAAGGAAACAAATGAGCACATTGCTATCTGGGAAGGGGAGAAACTCACAAAAGATGCGGCGTTTGAAACATCTGGAATAAAGACCGTTTATTGGCTCAATCAGTTTGACACCATATTCAATCAATTAATGAGCGAAGCCAAAAGTGTCTATGTAAACACAAACGAGCATTGGAGAGCGAACTCAGAAGCGGAAACGCGAGAAGATCGTTGGATTTCTTGGTGCAGAAACAAATATCCTGTACATGAATATCTAAGAAGTAATCCAATTCTTCACGAACTGCGGGCGGTGAAACACCAAATTGAGGTGGACCTAATGAAGCAGGCTTGTGACATCACGGAAAAGGGAGTCAGACGAATTTTACCCTTCATTAAACCGGGGGTAATGGAATATGAAATTGAGGCAGAATTATGGCACGAGTTCATTCGAAATCGATCACAAGGATTTGCCTACACCCCAATAATCGGTTCGGGACGGAACGCGTGCGTGCTTCACTATATTGAGAACAATCAAGAGTGTAAAGCGGGCGACGTAATCCTTATGGATTTCGGCGCAGAATATGCCAATTATGCATCAGACCTTACTAGGTGTGTCCCTGTTAGCGGCACATTTACAAAGCGGCAAAAAGACGTATACAATGCGGTGTTGCGGGTGAAAAATGGAGCGATTGAAATTCTACGTCCGGGCAAAACATTGAAACAATATCATCAAGAGGTTGGGCTGATAATGGAGAAAGAATTGGTAGACCTAGGATTGATTTCGATGGATGACATTAAAAATCAAAACCCAGATTGGCCTGCATATAAAAAGTACTTCATGCATGGTACGTCTCATTATATTGGGTTAGACACCCATGACTATGGGCCGTGGAATGCGCCGATTCCTGAGGGGTCCACATTTACTGTAGAGCCGGGAATATATATCCTGGAAGAAAACTTGGGAATCCGACTCGAAGACGATTATCTGCTTACCAAGGACGGATATACCAATCTGATGGAGAATATTCCAATCGAGGCTGACGAAATCGAAGATTTGATGAATGCCTAAACTGCGTTTCAAAGACGTAGACATCCACTTTACCGATATTGGAAAGGGGCCAGCGGTTGTGCTCATTCATGGGTTTCTTGAAAACGTGTCGATGTGGGCTTTCGTGCAGGAAACGCTGAAATCTAAACGAACAATTTGTGTTGACTTGCCCGGCCATGGGGAATCAGATTGTATTGGATACGTGCACACCATGGAAGAAATGGCGGATGCGGTCTTGGCCGTTCTACGTCATCTAAAGATTAGGCGCATATCTCTTGTTGGACATTCCATGGGCGGATATGTGGCCTTAGCATTGGCTGAAAAAGAGCCGGATATGTTGAGGTCCTTAACGCTATATCACAGCACCGCACGTGCGGATACGATGTGGAAGAAACGAGATAGGGAAAGGGCCATCAAATTGATAAAGGTGAATCACAAATCCTTCGTGCGCACATCAATTCCAATGCTCTTTAAGCCTTCAAATCGGAAGCGGCTTGGAAGTGAAATTAAGTTGTTGAAAAGCGAAGCGCTCAACACTTCGAAACAAGGTATTGTGGCCGCACTTTCTGGAATGCGCCTTCGGCCTAATCGAGAAGTTCTTTTAAAGTTTCCTCCCTTTCCAGTGTTCATTATTGCCGGAGATAAAGACCCGCGAATTCCTTTAGAAGAATCAGTGCAACTGTCAGAGATCTCCGAATTTGTGCAACTCAACGTAATAGAAGGCTGTGGTCATATGAGTTTCTTGGAATATCCAGAAACTGCGAAAAAGCTACTCTTAGCGGCGGTAGGCTAACGGTCGTTAATACGCTCCAGAAACGCTTTTATCCCCGAATTGAATTGCTTCACTTTGCCTCCGACTCCTTCAGTATTGACATAGATCGTGTTGTGCGAGTCAACTTGTTCACTTTGAGGCCTTGTCTTCGTGTAGTAGTAGGTGGCCAACGATTTCCTATTCACACCTTCTGGAGTATTTAGCGGTTTTGGATGACCATGGAATGAGATCTCGTTTGTTTCAAAAATGACGCATCGGTTGAAGCGTGGCGCAATGCGTGCGATTTGCTCTTTTTTACCATCGGTTAGGTCCCAAAGTTCTAGGTGGCCCTCGTAGCTATCTTTCCAGTCCTTATTCATATAAACAATCACGTTTAGTCTGCGGTGATGTTTGGTTTCAGGATGGATATTGTAATCTACATGAACATTTAAAAAAGCACCATTTACCGATTGATGCAGACCACCGCCAAACAATTGATCGTCGCCTTCAATTTCCTCGCTAAATCCTGTTAGGTCCTGAAGCCATGACAAAAATGCCTTTGAATTGAGTTCTGCAAATGCCTCAGAAAGGGTGGAGCCCGTTTCGAATTCCGTTTTCTGAAACTTGTTTTTTTGGTTTACATAGGTCGTTCCATCCCAGGTGCCAGGGTCAACAATTGGATAGGATTCATGAATGATTTCGGCTTTTTCTGGAACGAAGAAGTTGTCGAAACATACGTAGTGGAATGGCTTAGCAGAATTGAACTGCTCTTTTATTGAGGCTGATTCAGCCTGAAGTCTATCAATGTCAATATGCTTTAATTCCATGTCATAAATGTAAATACCACCGAAGATAATTGTGGTGGTTTAAGAACATATTGTGAAAAGAGGATTGGTGACAAATGTCACTTATCACACTGTACCAGATCATTTTTGAATAGCATCCCATGCTCCAAATTTGTCTGCAACAAAACAAAAAGCAATGGAAGCAGTACATCAGTCAGCAGAAAAGACGCAGGTCAATGTAAAGGCCACAACGCCATCATGGATTCAAAAATTGGATGAAGAAGCCGAGTTTAATAGATATGGAATTATTTCAGTTGGGTTCTTATTGGTAGGTATCGTCGGTGGTATCACAGCTGGTTTGTTTGCCTTTGATGCCATTTGGAAGTTATCAGTAATTGTTGGTTTTTCCATGTTGTCACTCACGCTGATGCTAGCGATTGCTCCAATGAAACTTGTCACACGATCTATTGGCTTGGCGCTTTTAGTAGACGTTCTCATGATGATTTTCTCGTCCATTTAAACACCTACCCTATACTCTATAGTAACTAGGCTGCTGGATTTTCCCAGCGGCCTTTTTTCTTATATAGATTTCCAGCCTTGCGCCTTAATCTGAATTTCCTCTCCTTGGGGATAAACGATTGCTGATCCAGATGCAGCGTCTGTAATATGGCCAATGATGCTAAAGAATTCGCTTTTTGAAGCGGCTTCAAAATCACTTTGTGGTATGGTGAAAAGCAGTTCATAATCTTCACCTCCACTGAGCGCACACACGCTTGGCTCCATCTTAAATTCCTGACATTGTGTGATGGTCGAAGCGTCCAAGGGGATTTTCTCTTCATAAACCCGGACACCACATTGACTTTGCCTAGCTATATGAAGAAGCTCAGACCCCAGTCCATCAGAAATATCAATCATACTTGTTGGAGTAATTCCAAGTTTGCCAAGTTCTTCGATCACGTCGGCTCGGGCTTCGGGTTTCAGAAAACGCTCTATCACGTAGTCGAATCCTTCAAGGTCTGGTTGAATTTCAGGGTTGTCTTTCCATACCATCTTCTCACGTTCGAGAATTTGAAGCCCTATATATGCTCCACCAAGGTCACCACTTACGCAGATTAGATCATTTTCTTTTGCTCCGCTTCTGAGCGCTAGTTTTTCTTTTGCAACGCGTCCAATTGCGGTAACGCTGATCATCATACCGGTTATGCTAGAGGTTGTGTCGCCTCCAACTAGATCCACTCCAAAACGTTCGCATGCGGCCTTGATACCGTCGTACAATTCATTCACAGCTTCGTATGGGAAGCGACTTGAAATGGCGAGGGAAACGGTTACATGCGTAGGCGTGCCATTCATTGCGAAAATGTCGCTTAAATTGACGGAGATGGCCTTGTAGCCGAGATGCTTCAATGGCGTGTAGCTCATGTCAAAATGAACTCCCTCTAAAAGGAGATCTGTGCTAACCAGTTCGTAATGATCGCCTCTATCTATAACTGCGGCATCATCCCCAATACCCTGAACCGTGCTAGGCTGGGTGGTCTTCACATCCTTTGTTAATTGGTGAATCAATTCGAATTCGCCTAGTTCACTTATTTCGGTTCTATCGCTCATAATTTGGTTACTTGTAGAAGTGCATTTCTTCTACATAATTCATTACACGCTCGGTTAAAAGGTACCGCACGTCTTTTTTTTCTTTAATCGATTTTCGAATAAAGCTGGCTGATATTTTCATCAAGGGAGCATCTACGATCTGCACATTGTCCAGCCCTAACAGGGCGCTTTTTTCTTGAATGTTTACGGACAATGATTCATCGCTCTCTACACGAGGATAGACAAGGATCGAATGGTTCTTCAATATTTCTTCGTGATTCTTCCACTTGTGCAAGGTGTTCAAATTGTCTTCTCCCATAATTATCGTGAACGCATGTTCAGGATATTTTTCTTTAAGCGCAATCAACGTGTGAACCGTGTAAGAAGGCTGTGGTAGATCGAATTCAATATTTGACGCGCGTAGGTTATTGTTGTCCTCAACCGCGGTTCTTACAAGCGCCAATCGATGGAAGTCTGCAAGTATCGAAGCCTTTGGTTTTAGCGGATTTTGGGGCGACACAATGAACCAGACCTGATCAATTGAATGATGCTGAGCCATGTGATTCGCAATAATCATATGACCCACATGAATGGGGTTGAATGTTCCGAAATACAATCCTATGCGCTTACTCATTTAGTAAAAAAGCGTGTTATGGTTTGGGAAGCTTCTTTCACTGCTCTATCCAAATCGTCGTTTAGCAAAACATGGTCAAACTCAGTATGCATACTTAGCTCCTCATCGGCTTTCTTAAGACGCATTCGTATTTTCTCTTCAGATTCTGTTTTTCGACTTCGAAGACGTGCTTCGAGTACTTCGCGTGTCGGAGGCATCACAAATATCGACAGTGCTTGATCGCCAAGGCGCTTTTTTAATTCCAAACCACCGTAGACGTCTACGTCAAATATAACAGCTCGGTTGTTGGACCAAATTCGATCTATTTCAGACTTAAGTGTACCATAAAACTGATCTGGGTACACTTCTTCCCACTCTAATAGAGCGTCATTATCGATGGCTTCTTTGAATCCGTTGATTCCTAGGAAATAGTAATCCTTTTTGTCTACCTCTTCTCCTCTAACTGGTCGGCTGCAAGCAGAAATGGAAAATTCTAACGGCAAGTCTGAAGCGAGCAGTGCGCGAACAATGGTGGTTTTGCCAGCTCCTGACGGTGCAGAAAAAATGATGGATTTCCCTTTAGCCTCCAAATCGGTGGATTATAAGACGTTAAGAACTTGTTCCTTGATTTTCTCTAACTCATCCTTCATGCCGACAACAAGTCGCTGCATTTCAGAATGCTGAGCCTTACTTCCCAACGTGTTTATTTCGCGACCCATTTCTTGTCCAATGAAGCTGAGTTTTTTGCCTTTTGAACCATGTTCATTCAGCGTAGCGAGGAAGAAATCACAATGTGCCTTGAGCCGCACCTTTTCTTCAGTGATGTCTAATTTTTCTAAATAGTAGATCAGCTCCTGTTCGAATCGGTCTCGATCTATTTGCGCGTTCTCTCCTTGGTCATCTTTGAGATTATTTGAAATCCGACCACGGATATTAGCAATCCGATCTGCTTCCATGGGGCCTACTCCCTCGAGCCCTGATAATATTGACTCAACTGAAGATCTTAGCACACCGACAAGCTTTGCTCCTTCTTGCTCGCGAAATGCCATGCAACTGCTTAAACAATTATCAATAGAATCCCGGAGTACAAGGTATTCTGCAGCTTCCAGGGATTGGCTTGCGGGACTTGTAACTTCCGGCATTTTCATGATTAGATTCATGTAGTCTGTGGCGGAAGTCGCTCCCTCCTCGACAAATGAGGACTCTAGTTTTTTAATGAGCGTATAATAATGGCCGACCAAACCTTCGTTCAGCTCTGTGCCAGATTCGCCTGGGGCCAAATCACGCTGGATGGAAAGGTCAATTTTACCTCGAATCAATCCACTAGAAAGTGCATCGCGAATTTCGAATTCCTTCTCTCGGTAAATGGAGGGCATGCGCACGTTCATGTCCGCCTGTTTGCTGTTTAGCGTGCGAATTTCAACCGTTAGGACGCGTCCGTTGTATGTGGATGAATGTTTGCCATATCCGGTCATGGAATACGTCATAGTGCGCTTGTTTAGTGTTACTCCTTGAATCCGACCAATACGGACACGCAACCGTTCTTTTTGATTTGCGAACCGCTACCACCATCAGGTACGACGATACGAATCTTTAATTGCTGAGTAGATTCAACATCAAAATCAAACATATTTGAGCCAGTTCCTTCGCTTGTGTATAGAAGTGTATTTCGATAGTCTTTTACCTCAAAAAACAACCCTTCAATCGATGGTTGAGCGCAAATGAATAATCGATATTTCTGTCCTGAATAGAACGTCTGCATCAAGGTAGCCTCTTCTCCTTCAAACATTACGGCACCATTATACTGGCCGTTACTGTTGTAGTCGGAAAGCTCTCCGATACATTTTTTCTTTGTAAAGGTCTTGCACTGAGCTTGACCTTCATAATTGAATACGAATAACCCCGCTAGGATCAAGCTAAAAATTCCGAGTTTCTTAATCATGGTTCCACAATTTTTGAACGAAGTTCATTAGCAATAAGGGTGAGTTTTTCCATATCATCCGACCCGAAGGAGATTTCGCTTTGACCGCCAATAGTATGTTGGCCACTCTCTTCATCTTTATCAATGCTGCGCTCGGCTTCGATAATAGTCAAGCTATTGAACAAATCGAAAGTTGGTTGAAACATCGCATGAACGTCGCTTACCATAGGGTCGTCGTCGTAAAATTGGAACATCTCTTCCAGTTGCTTTGAGGCAAACATTTGCTCAGCCATGCGCATTTCAATTTCTGGTTGAGGATCGTCATTGTTAATTGCGTTGCAACCGATGTACAATCCTTCGGCCCAACCGCCCGACATCACAATCAGTGCGAGTTGATCTCTGTTTTCCTCTTTCAGCTGACTGTTTGTTTGCCAGTACATTTCAGTCATTATACTGAACATAGAATCACGGTTGCCCATGTTATTGTTGGCGCGTTCGATTAAGTTAGCGCTGAACGCCTCTTGTATTCCGATTGTCTCGCCAAGTCTTTTGCTTGCGGCTAAAAACTTTACCGCTTCTCCTTGCATGTTGTAGACGCTGGAATAGCTAAGATCGGCTCCATAAAGGCCCAAGGCTAAGGCTCTTTTCTGGGTTGATTGATACGTATTTGCTTTGTTCGGATCGTGCAGCAAATCCTTTCTGAATTCCCCACCGGCAGACTTAATAAGCGTCGACAGCTCCATAGGAGAGGGAAGGGAGTAAAAAATTGACTTTGCACTTTGAAAGACCTCGCTGGTGTCATGCGTTACCGGAGCAGCCGGTTTCTCGGGTTCGGCTTTGCTTGTGTCGGTAGGCCCGCAGCCGGCTAAGACAAGCATAAATCCGCCCAATGCGAAAAGAGATAGTTGCTTCATATTATAATTATTGTGCAAAGATAGACTCTAGGCGCAGACGGCCTAGTGCGCTTCGAGCCAATTATTACCAGAACTGATATCAACGACTAACGGGACTGATAGTTGATGCGCACTTTCCATCTCATTCCGAATCAATGGAGTAAGCGCGTCTAACTCAGTTTTGAGGACATCAAAAACCAATTCATCATGAACCTGAAGCAACATTTTACTCTCAAATTTAGCCTCGGTCATGGCGCGGTGCAAGTTGATCATGGCTACTTTGATGATGTCGGCGGCGGATCCCTGAATAGGCGCGTTAATGGCATTTCGTTCTGCACCGCTTCTAACCACATGGTTCTTTGAGTTAATATCTCGCAGATATCTTCTTCGCCCCATTATTGTTTCAGCGTAACCGTTTTTTCGTGCCTTTTCAATGCTCGAGTCCTTGTAACGCGTAAGCCCAGGGAATTGCTCAAAATAGTTGTCGATTATTTCTTTGGCTTCCCCGCGCGAGATGTTCAAATTTTGGGCTAGTCCAAAAGCACCCTGTCCATATGCAATGCCAAAATTGACTGCTTTGGCTTTGCCTCTCATGTCTCGATCCACATCCTCTAAACTAACATTGAAAACCTTGGCCGCGGTAGCTGCATGTATGTCGAGTCCGTTTTTGAAGGCTTCAATCATGCCCTCGTCTTCGCTTATGGCTGCAATAATTCGGAGCTCTACTTGAGAGTAATCTGCCGCAAGAATAACGTGGTTACTTGATCGTGGAATGAACGCCTTTCTGATTTCTCTTCCCCTTTGAGTTCGAATTGGAATGTTTTGGAGGTTTGGGTTGTTTGAAGACAATCTGCCCGTTGCGGCAACCGTTTGCATATAGTTGGTGTGAATGCGTCCTGTCCGGGGATTCACCAATTCAGGCAGGCTGTCAACATACGTGCTTTTTAGTTTTCGCACCGATCGGTACTCCAAAATGGAGGGAATTATTTCGTGCTTTGCAGCAAGCTTTTCCAAGGTTGCCTCATTTGTTTGGTACTGACCAGTCTTCGTTTTTTTCGCCTTATCGTCAATTTTGAGATGATCGAACAGAACTTCACCAAGTTGTTTGGGCGAGTCTAAGTTAAACTCGACGCCCGCAAACTTGAACACCGCGTCCTTCAATCGAATCGCGTCTTGATCCAATTCGCCAGACATTTTGTGAAGCGCATCGGTATCGATCGAAATGCCCTCGCATTCCATATCGGTAAGAACGTGGATTAAAGGGCACTCCATTTTAGTGAAGAGTTGCTGAATTGCTTCTTCGCCCATGTTTTTCTCAATGGCTTGTTTAAGTTGAAGCGTTATATCAGCGTCTTCAGATGCATACTCCGTGATCTTGTCTAACGGCACGTCACGCATGGTTCCTTGCTTTTTTCCTTTCGGACCAATCAGCGTCTCAATGGAAACTGGCTTATAACTCAAGTAGAACTGAGCCATCTCATCCATGTTGTTTTTCATGTCAGGATTGATCAAAAACTGCGCAATCATTGTATCGAATAATGGGCCCTTTACTTCGAATCCGTATTTGCGTAAAACCTCTAAATCGTACTTCAGATTTTGACCAACCTTTTCAATCTTTTCATTTTCAAAAAGTGATTGAAATTTACCGAGTCTTTCAACCACCCCATCTGCGTCTTCGGGCATCGGGACATAGAACGCTTCTCCTGGTTTAACGCAGAAGGAAATGCCAACGATGTCTGCTGAATGCGGATCGATTCCTGTGGTTTCTGTGTCAAAACAGAATGATTCAGTCGCGGAAAGGTCGGAAGCCAGTTGTTTGATTGCGGCGTTGTCATCAACAAGGTGATACGTGTGTTCCACATCTTCAATCGTGGATAGGCTTGTAGCAATTGGCGTGTCACTTTCACCCACGCCAAAGAGATCCAGCTGGCTGTCGCTTGGATCCTTTGTGACTTGAATCTCTTCTCCTAAGATGTTACGTGCAAGCTGCCGAAACTCCAGATCTTCAAAAATTTCAACCAAGCGCGCTTTGTCCGGTTCGTCCATGGTCAGGTTTTTCTCATCCAAATCGACGGGCACATCCAAAACTATCGTCGCCAGCTCCTTAGACATAATAGCCTGTTCCTTGTTCGCCTCAACTTTCTCCTTCATTTTACCCTTGAGTTGGTCTAAGTTTTCATACAGACCTTCGACCGAACCAAATTGCTGAACAAACTTGATTGCGGTTTTTTCACCGACCCCTGGAATACCCGGGATATTATCCACAGCGTCTCCCATCATTCCGAGTATGTCGATCACTTGGTCAGGACGTTCTATGCCGTATTTATCACAGATCTGCTTTACTCCAAGTTTTTCTGGTTCACCCCCACCGCGTCCGGGTTTGTACATGATGATGTTTTCCTCAACGAGCTGTCCATAGTCCTTGTCTGGGGTCATCATATATACGGTGTATCCAGCGCGGGCACCTTTTTTAGCAAGCGTGCCAATGGTATCGTCAGCCTCAAAACCTGGGACTTCCAAAATAGGAATGTGAAATGCCTTGATGATTTCCTTGATATAAGGAACGGACTTTCGGATGTCTTCAGGAGTTTCATCCCTGTTTGCCTTATAATCGGTGAATTGCTCGTGTCTAAACGTTCCTCCGGGTGGATCAAAAACAACAGCAATATGTGTTGGGTTTTCCTTCTTCAATAAACTCCACAATGTATTTGTGAACCCAAACATGGCCGAAGTGTTTAGTCCCTTGCTGTTGATCCTTGGGTTAGATATGAAAGAGTAATATGCTCGGAAAATGAGTGCATATGCGTCGAGCAGAAAAAGTCTTTTGTCTTCGGTCATCCGATTCTAATTAGTTCGCCGAAAAGTAGTGGATTGAATTTAGTTGCAGCGTCTGTATCGGCTTGAACTATGTAAGTTTATGCTTGTTTAAACGTATCAACCCACAGTTTCGAAGACATTCATAGATTCGAACACTGAACTAATAGAACAAAAATGTTTGGAAGACGTCTGAAATTGCTGATTTTACCACTATCGTGGCTGTTCGTTACCTTTTTGAGTTCGTGTCAAAAAGACGACATTGACGCTGAGGTGTTGGAAGAATTTGAAGGCAGCAATGTTACCCCAGAGGTGTTATATACAACCAATGGAGATCTATCTATCCGATATATTCGGGTGAATGATGATCCAGACAAGCCGACGATAATTTTCGTTCATGGCGCTCCGGGAGGTGCAGATAACTATTACGAGTATTTAAAGGATCCGGCGTTAATTGACTCGTTCAACTTAATCACGATTGATAGGCTTGGTTATGGAGGATCAAATCGAGGTGAGGCCGAGCCGAGCATTCAAAAACAAGCCGAATCTGTATATCCAATTCTTGATGAATTATTGTTGGATAGTCAATCTGTGGTGTTACTTGGTCATTCTTATGGCGGTCCAGTAATTGCCAGAATTGCGATGGATCGGCCTGATGATGTCGATGGGTTGTTGTTCTTAGCCCCCGCAATTGATCCAAAAAATGAAAAATTTGAGTGGGCAGGAAAACTTGGGTGTTCGGTTCCAACAAAATGGCTTACTCCAAAGGATATGGAAACAGCCGCGGTTGAAAAGTCCAATCACGTTAATGAGTTAGAAGAAATGCTTGATGATTGGGTTAAGATCACGTGCCAGGTAACGTATGTTCATGGTGACGATGATGGAATTGTACCATTCGCTAACTATGCCTTTGCCAAAGAAAAACTAGCACACACCGACATGAAGATGGTAGCCATCGAGGATGGAAATCACTTTATTCCATTTCAGGAACAGGAAATGGTGAAGGAATTTTTGTTTGAGCTAGCCCATTAGCTACTCCTGATACAACACTTGTAAAACAACATCTCCAACAACTTTAAGTGTCGGCTTAGAAATGATTTCCATATTGTCTGCGTGTGTATGGTGAAAGGTCCCAAAATCATTTCTACCCATTTCATAGTGAATGATGTCTATTGTAGGTATGGCGGCAATTTCATTCAAATATCTATGGTCGTCAGTGATGTCCGATCCTCGAAATGACTTGAAATAATCAGTGTGGCCCATCGCGCCAGCAATTTTCCAAACACGATTTACAATTTGAGGAGCGTAATACATAGAAACCCCTTCTTTCGGAAATACCGCGTTTTCGGCGCCAACCATGTCAAGCAGAACTCCATAGTCTGCTTTGTAATTGGCGATGGGAAGATTTCGCGCCCAGTATTGAGACCCTAAGCACCAAGAATTGCCTGAATTTCCGAGCATGGACCCTTGTGGTTTGCCGTAATCTTCAGCATCGAAAAAGACAAAATCTACACCTATGTTCAAATTTCCGCTGTCTGCGGCTATAGCCCGTGCAATCTCTAGTATAACTCCAACACCGCTGGCTCCGTCGTTTGCGCCATCAATGGCTTTTCGAATGTTTTCGCTGTCTCTGTCAGCATATGGCCTCGAGTCCCAATGAGCGCAAAGCAAAACACGGCGCTGTGCCTCAGGCTTGTATTGACCCATAATGTTCGAAATACCCAGTGCTTGTCCATTATATGCAGTGACTTCGGCCTTTTGTACGTTGACTTCCATCCCAAAGGATTTCAGCTTAGCTTCTAGCCATTTTGCGCAGGCCTTGTGAGGGGCTGTATTCGGCACACGTGGGCCAAATGCTACTTGTTGGTCAATGTAATGGTACGCGCTGTCGGCATCAAAAACAGGTGTTGTTGCGAGCTCAAATGCGGGTTTTTTTTGAGCAGGTTTATCCGATGGTTTTACATCCTTTTTTTCATCAGCACATCCAGCTGCGAGCAATAGAATGGTGAAGAAAGCGGCTGCTCTTATTGTGCTTCCCATTTCGCCCCGTCTTTTCCATCTTTTACCACGATGTTTAGATCTTTCAGCTGATCCCGAATGGCATCGGATGTTGCCCAGTCCTTATTTAATCTCGATCGATTTCGAACATCGATAATCACGTCCATCAAACCGTCAATCAATGCTGCGCCGTCTCCCTGTTTTGAAGGGGTTAGTCCTAAAATGTCGACAACAAAATGCTGCATGAGTTCAGTAAGTCCGTCCTTGGTAGCTTGATTAATTGTCATTCGACCATCGGCAACAGAGTTGATGGCTTTTACCAGATCGAACATATGACTGATAAGGATTGGACTGTTGAAGTCATCATTCATAGCCCCTTCAAAGAGCGACTTATAAGAATCGGAATCGATGTCAGATGTATCGGAAACATCGAGGGAATGCAAAGTCTCAAATGCCGCCATTAATCGTTGAAAGCCTTTTTCTGAGGCTTCCAGGGCTTCGTTTGAAAAGTCTAAAGTGCTTCTGTAGTGCGCTTGTAACATGAAAAAACGAACCACCATGGGGTCAAAACCCTTGTTCAAGAGTTTGTGATCGCCACTAAAAAGCTCATTTGGTAATATTGAATTCCCGAGTGACTTGGACATTTTGGTTCCCTCAAACGTGAGCATATTACCATGAAGCCAATACTTGACAGCGTGCGTCCCATTTGCTGCCTTATTCTGCGCTATTTCACATTCATGATGCGGAAATTTGAGGTCCATACCGCCACCATGGATGTCAAATGATTCTCCAAGATATTTCGTGCTCATAACCGAGCACTCTAGGTGCCAGCCTGGAAAGCCTTCTCCCCAAGGAGAGTTCCACCGCATAATATGGGAAGGAGATGCTTTTTTCCAAAGCGCAAAGTCCACTGCATTTTTCTTCTCATCTTGACCGTCGAGCGCCCTAGACCCACTGAGCAATTCGTCAATTTTTCGGCCGCTTAAAATGCCGTAATTATCCGTCTCGCTGTACTTCAGAACATCAAAATAGACCGACCCATTAATTTCATAAGCAAGGCCTTTGTCCATGATGTCCTTGATGATGTCAATTTGCTCAACAATATGCCCTGTTGCAGTGGGCTCAATATCTGGCGGCAAGGTGTTGAACACCTCCATCTTATCTCTGAAATCTATAGAGTATGTCTGCACGATTTGCATCGGTTCTAAAGATTCAAGTCGCGCTTTTTTACTGATTTTGTCTTCCCCTACTTCTGCATCGTTTTCGAGGTGACCAGCATCGGTAATATTACGCACGTACCGAACTTGATAGCCCAAATAGCGCAAGTATCTATTGATCAAGTCAAACGAGATGAAAGTGCGGCAATTGCCAAGATGTACATTGCTATATACGGTGGGGCCGCAAACGTAAAGTCCAACAAAGGGAGGTTTTATCGCTTCAAATTTTTCTTTCTTACCACTAAGGGTGTTGTATAAATGCAGTGCGTCCATGAGTAGAATAAGTGCGCAAAGATAGCATCGAATGTGACCGACGCTAGAGTGAACTTACCGCATGTTTTTGTCTATAACTCCTTCTCCAATGTATTTTCCGCCTTGGTACATTTCAACATTTGTTAAAAGACCATTGCGGTCATATTTATAGAACTTCCCGTCCCATAACCGACCATTTTTAAATAAACCCTTTTGCAGGATTTGTTTGTTCTTGTTGTACAAGGTGTGTTGGCCATTTCCATCAAAAAAACCAGTATTAGGTTTGGCGGTTGCCGTGGCAACTTTAATGGTGGTTTTAACCTTGTTTGATGCGTCCTTAACGGGCTCTGGTGCGGCCTTAACTGCAACCGCTGGCGAGGCAGGTTCTTTGAAAGTTGACTTAGCTGCATCCATCTGGCCGCCATTAAATACACGGATGGATTTCACGCTACCATCTTCAAAATATTCCTTGATTTCTCCATCTTCTTTTCCGCCGTTCCAGCTTCCTTCGATCATTAACTGACCATTTTCGTGGAAGTACTTTTGCACTCCATCTCGCTTTCCAGATTCGTTGAAGGTGAATTGCTGCGAAACTTGTCCGTTCTCATGATAGCGTTTGAAACTGCCGGTTTGCTTGTTTAGAGCCCAATTGCCTTGCTCTTCAACGTTGCCGTTTTCATAGTAGGTTTTGTATGGTCCTTTTGGGCGACCATTGATATAGGTGATCTCCGATTTTATTTTTCCGCTCGGGAAATACATCTTCCAGGAGCCAACCTTTCTTCCATTCTCATAAGTTCCTTCCTCAACCTTGGCATCGTCCGCATATCCTGGTTTTGACGATTCAGCACCTGTTATAACCCACGGTCCAACCTTTCGTCCCTCAGGACTCGTAGTGTTTTGCGCGAATACAAGGCTCGAGATAAACAGGGAGAGGATTAGTGGCAAATACTTCATAAAGAATGATGACGTCATACGAGGGGAAAAAGATAAACTTATTTGCAAGATTCGGGGATTGAATATCGACAGACGAAAATAATCGTTGGATTAGATTTTAACGATTGAGTTTTGATTTAGGTTTTGCAACATGTCCGATACCATTTTCTCTAAGTTAAATTCTGGATTCCAACCCCAATCGTGGCGTGCTTCCTCGTCATTAATGGAGGCTGGCCAATCGTTCGCAATAGCCTGTCTAAAATCAGGGTCGTATGCAATCGAAAATTCAGGAATATGATTGCGAATCTCATTGGCTATATCCTGCGGATTGAAGCTCATCGCTGAGACGTTGTAGCTGGATCGAATCTTGATTTTATCTGCGGGAGCCGCCATAATATCCATTGTGGCCTTAATAGCATCAGGCATATACATCATCGGTAATGCCGTTTCTTCAGATAAGAAGCAGGTGTAATTTCCTGTTTTTAATGCTTGATGAAAAATGTCCACGGCGTAATCCGTGGTTCCCCCACCAGGTAGAGACTTCCATCCAATTAGCCCTGGGTATCGAATGCTGCGCACATCGACATCGTATCGTTGATGATAGTAGTTACACCATCGCTCACCGGCAAATTTTGAAATCCCATATACGCTTGTAGGCTCGATGACGGTGTATTGGGGTGTGTTTTGTTTTGGAGTTGTTGGGCCAAATACGGCAATGGAGCTAGGCCAGAAAATTTTCTTTAAATGCCCGTCCTTTGCAAGGTCTAATACTGAGAAAAGACCATCCATATTAAGCTTCCAGCCATATTCCGGATGCTTTTCAGCTGTTGCTGATAATAAAGCAGCGAGATGATAAACCTCAGAAACGTTTTCTTGCAAAACCACCTCTTTCACTGCCTCGCGGTCCATTACATCCAGCTTGATGTATTTCACAGGAAAGCTAGCTTCCTCGCGTATGTCGGATGCGATAACTCGCTCATTTCCAAAAGTTCGGGCTAAGTTTTCGACCAATTCGGTGCCCACTTGTCCGCAGGCTCCGATGACTAAAATTTTTGTATCACTCATTCAACATTATTGTATCACAAATATGGAAATCGAGTTTAGAATATGAGATAGAACTGTTGATTATCCTTCAATCCTACACCTCATCAAAGTTGATTACAACCGATTCGGTTGTTGGATGGCTTTGGCAGGTTAGAACAAAACCGCGTGAAACTTCGTCTGGTTCAAGGCTGTAATTGATGTCCATTTTCACTTCGCCTTCATCCACTTTAGCTCGACAAGTGGCGCAAACGCCCCCCTTACAAGCGTATGGTAAGTCAGCTCCGTTTTTCATCGCCGCGTCAAGGATGTTTGTGTCTTCCGAATTCATTTCAAATTCAGTAGCCAAACCGTCAATAATAATCTTCACGTTAGCTTGGACTCCATCGCTCCGTTTTGCAACAGCTTTCTCTTCTTTTCGCTCAGCTAACTGTTGTGGTGAAGCAAATAGTTCAAAGTGGATCCGCTTTCGTTCAAATCCAGCCTCCTGAAGCGAGGACCGAACGGCCTCTATCATGGGGGCAGGGCCACATAAAAAGACCTCGTCAAGGGTGTCTATTTCAATAAAGTGCTTAAAAAAGGTGTTGCATTTGTCAGCGTCAATGTGGCCTTGCAAAAATGGGAATTCACTTGCTTCCCGGCTTAGAACATGAAACACACGGAGTCGATCCATGTATCTGTTTTTCAGGTCCTCGATTTCTTCTCGAAAGATTATGCTGGCCGTATTTTTATTGCCGTAGATAAGTGTGAATGTGCTGTCAGGCTCAACGGATAAAACCGTTTTCATGTGAGACATGATCGGTGTGATTCCACTTCCAGCGGCGCAGGCCAAGTATGATTTCTGTTGAGTGGGCTCTATGGTGGTGTAAAAGCGACCAAGAGGTGTCATCACTTCGAGTACATCCCCAGCCGCAAGCTTCTCATTCGCGTAAGTTGAAAACAACCCGCCCTCGACTTTCTTAACAGCCACACGCAACTCACCATCCAGCGGACTTGTGCATATGGAATAGTTTCTTCGAATCTCTTCTCCGCCAAGCTCAATCTTGAAGGTTAAATACTGGCCTTGCTTGAACGAATACTCTTCAGCCAGTTCAGAGGGTATGTCAAATGCCACCGATACAGTGTCTTCCGTTTCTCGTCTAACGTCATTTACAGTTAATGAATGAAATTTGGGCATACTAAGAGTTTAGGACTCCAAATTTAGCATTACCGACCTTTCCGGCAGGCGGAACAAATACTGTTTTATAACTGTTACCTTTTTGATTTAAATCAGAATGTGGGTAGGAGACAGCTTTGCTATTTATATTCGCGAACATACTTGCACGATATGTCAGAAAAAGACTTAGAGAAAATATTTCAGGATAAGGTAGATGCGGAGGTTAAAATCGAACCAAAAGATTGGATGCCCGATGCGTATCGAAAAACACTAATTCGCCAAATTTCACAGCACGCTCACAGCGAGATTGTCGGTATGCTTCCAGAAGCAAATTGGATCACGCGAGCACCGAGTCTAACAAGAAAAGTAGCGCTGCTTGCGAAGGTACAAGACGAAGCCGGGCATGGACTTTATCTCTATAGTTCATGTGAAACACTCGGTGTAGAACGAGACGATACCATTGATGATTTGCACTCGGGAAAGGCAAAATATTCTTCGATTTTTAACTACCCTACGCTTTCTTGGGCAGACATTGGTGCCATCGGATGGTTGGTAGATGGCGCTGCGATCATGAACCAAGTCCCGCTATGTCGTTGCTCCTATGGGCCATATAGCAGAGCGATGGTTCGGGTTTGTAAAGAAGAAAGTTTTCATCAGCGTCAAGGTTTTAGTATCATGCTGAAAATGGCCAATGGTACAGCCGAGCAGAAGCGTATGGCGCAAGATGCGATTGATCGATGGTGGTGGCCGGCTTTGAAGATGTTTGGTCCTAGCGATGCAGCTTCGGAGCATTCGGCGCAGAGCATGAAATGGAAAATCAAGCGCTTTTCGAACGATGAGTTGCGCCAGCGATTTTTGGATATGACAGTTCCACAATGCCATCTTTTAGGCTGCGAGGTGCCAGATCCAGATTTGAAGTTTAACGAGGAAACTGGCCATTGGGAAATGGGCGAGATTGATTGGGAAGAATTTTGGAATGTTGTGAAAGGCAATGGTAAGTGCAACAGACAGAGGTTGCGAGATAGAAAAGGTGCATACGACGATGGTGCGTGGGTTAGAGAAGCCGCTATGGTATACGCAGATAAGAAACGAAAAATGAAAACAGCGACCGTCGCTGCTTAATCGAAAAATTATGTCAGAAAAGAAAAATTGGCCTTTGTGGGAAGTATTTGTTCGTAGCAAGGCCGGATTGAACCATCGGCATTCTGGAAGTTTACATGCTTCAGATGCAGAAATGGCATTGGAAATGGCAAGGGATGTTTACACCCGTAGAAGCGAAGGCGTCAGCATTTGGGTTGTAGAGTCAGACAACATTTTAGCATCGGACCCTGATTCAAAGGATGCAATGTTTGATCCAGCAGCAGATAAAATATATCGTCATCCTACATTTTATGAATTGCCCGACGAGGTAAAGCATATGTAGAATTGAAGGTTTCTTCAATTTAAATTCTGCATCATGTTTAGGTCACTCCTTCTTATTCAGCTAAGTCTGTTGATCTCCTTCGGATATCAGGCTCAAACAAAATCTAGTAAGGTGGAAGTGATATGGGGGCCTGAGTTTAAGACCCCGGGAAATAGCTATCAAAAAAACGTGGTGTTGCAGGATGAGTCAGGCCTCTACAATTTAATTGTCGAAACGAGCCTTCTCAGCAGAACCAATTATCTTCAGAAGTTTACTCCAGATTTAAAGCTTATACGGTCTGAGCCACAGAGTTTTCGAACCTTGGGCTCATATGCCGTGCTTGAGTCGATGTTTGGCATGAACAATCAGATATACGCGTTCACCAGTCGCAAAAGCACCGCGGATAAAACATATTCCTTGTTCTCAGATCGAATCGATAAGGAATCCCTTAAGCCAGATAATTTCGCAGAAACCATAGCCGAGGTTGACTTTCAATCAGGCATTCTAGTGAACAGGTCGGGAAGTTTCGAATACCGTAAGTCAGGCGATGAAAGCAAGTTGCTGGTTTTTATGGAACAGCCGTACAAGAGAAACGAGGCAGAAAAATTCGGCTTTAAGGTCTTTGATAATGAGATGAAACTGATCTGGAATCAGGACATTGAATTGCCGTATACGGATGAAAATTTTGTGCGAACGCAGATCAGAGTTGGAAACAATGGACAAGTCTATGTTCTAGGTCGAGTGTATGATGAAGGCACTGGTGGGGTTTTTACCGCAAAAGATTATCGAATTTCCATACTTGAATATAGTGGCTCAGGCACTCCAAAGGAATTCAAGCTCGACCTTGATGGGAAGAACATGAATGAGCTTCAAATGACCGTTGCCGATAATGGAGACCTTATTTGTGCGGGATTCTATTCAGAAATGGGTTCGGCCAGCAGCAGTATCAAAGGGAGTTTCTACCTGCGAGTGAACGAAGAGTCTGGTGAGGTAGAGCGTATGCGTACCAAACCTTTCACTTCTGAATTTATGCGCAAGGGTATGCGAGAAGGCGCTGGGAATCGACTGGAAAAGAGGATGGAAAAAGGGAGGGACTACGAACTGAATTCGTATGATATCCGGGAAATTATTCGGCGTAAAGATGGTGGTGCCCTTTTAGTAGCTGAACGATACTTTGTGGTGGTGACCCGAACCACGGATGCAAATGGAAATACAAGCACCACATATACATATCACTATGAAGATATTGTAGTGGTAAACATTGACCCAGAAGGAAATATTGAATGGAGTCAGAAGGTTTCTAAGAATCAAATTTCCAAGAATGATGCTGGTCGATATTCAGGATATGCACTAAAAGTTATGGGGGATAAGCTATTCTTTATATTCAATGACAATCCAAAGAATTTATACTACGAAAGTGGCGAACCGGCAGTGTTTCGTGGAAATGTGAAGAAGGCAGTTTTAATGCTTGTAGAGGTAGACCGAGCTGGAAATGTAGAACGGGAATTATTGTTGAGTGAAGATGAATCAGATTTGTATTGCCGACCAAAGGCTATGGAGGTGATTAGTGAAAACGAAATGATAATGTATACCCGTCGCCGCAAAAAAAATCAGCTGGCGCGCATAGTATTTCAATAGTTTAAACCGCTGTTAGAGCCTCCTTGTAAACTCGAATAGCCCTTTCTCTTGCCATTTTGTGATCGACCATTCTTTCAGGATAATCAGGGGAGTCAAGATCTGTAACCCACTTCCGAACATAAACCAGGTTCGGATCAAACCGCTCTGTTTGAAGTGTGGGATTAAAAACTCTAAAGTATGGTGCAGCGTCAACTCCGGATCCTGCAGCCCATTGCCAGCCGCCGTTGTTCGAAGCCATGTCATAATCCAACAACTTAGATGCAAAGTAGGCCTCACCCCAGCGCCAATCAATTAATAGGTGTTTGGTTAGAAAGCTGCTTACAACCATGCGCACTCTGTTGTGCATTAACCCTGTGGCATTGAGTTCCCTCATTCCTGCATCCACAATGGGGTAACCAGTTTTTCCTTCACACCACGTTTTAAATTCCTGCTCGTTGTTTCTCCATGGAATCCGATCGTATTTTGATCGGAAACAACTGGAGGCAACATGCGGAAATTTCCAAAGAATGGATTGATAGAAGTCGCGCCAAATAAGCTCATTTAGCCACTTTTCGTTATGCTCGAGCCCATGTTTTACAAGGTGACGAATGCTGATGGTTCCGAATCGGAGATGAACCGAAAGCCGAGAAGTGCCCATTATTCCAGGAATGTCCCGCGTTTCGTGGTAGTTCTTGATTACGTCGATGTCCACAGTTTGCTCAGGCCAGTCCTCTTCATGTTTCTGAAATCCTAACGCATCAAGTGAGATGAGGTTTTCAGGTTTCAAAGACGCTTTAAGGTTGTGGGTGTACTTAGCGCTCGGGTATGGCTGGTAATGAAGCGGCTCCAACTGAGTTTTCCATTTCCGTGAATACGGCGTGAATACGACATATGGATCTCCATCGTCCTTTGCAATTTCGTCCTTGTCAAAAATTACATGGTCCTTATATCCTCTAAACGGAATGCCCTTTTTGTCGAGCATTTCATAGACAGCCTTATCTCGTGCCTTTGCATAAGGTTCGTAGTCGCGATTGGAGTAGAGCGCATCAAGTTTGCCTTCAGATAATTGATCCAGGATGGTCAGCGGATCGCCATGAAAAACGGTTAGATCACTGCCAAGGGCAATGAGCTCCGATTTCAGTGCTTGGATCTGATGGTAGATAAACGAGATTCTCCGATCGCAGGTATCATCAAGTTTGTCTAAAATGTTGGTGTCAAAAATGAAGATGGGTTGAACATTGTTCCCATCCTTTAGCGCTTGGTAAAGTCCATGGTTGTCTTCGAGCCGCAGGTCGCGCCGAAACCAAAAAAGTGACACTGCTTGCTTACGGTCTGGCATAGTCCATACGTTTGATATGATCGTGACTGTGGTAAGCGTCCAATCCGCTTACCAAGATGGTGTTTGCCATTGAGGTGTCTATGTATCCATCATCGTCGATCAATGACTCATTGATCAGAATGTGCTTGACTTCTCCTACGATCAACCGCGTGTTGTTTGTCTGTATCAGGTGTTCCTCGAGAAACTCCATACCCACACTGATGGGCAATCCTTGGATGAATGGTGCCTGAAAGCCATCGATATAAGTTTTTTCAAATCCGATTTCCTCGAATTCATCCTGCGTCGCATCGTATTTCGCCGATGTTTGATGCACTTTGGAAAGCAGATCAACGGTTCCATGCTGTAGCGTGTAACGTCCGGATGAAAGAATGTTTTGGTAGGTATGCCGTGCCACCGACGTAGGTCGCAAAACAAAGCCGAGTAGGGGAGGATTTGCGCCTAGGTGAACAAGCGAATTGAAGAGTCCAATGTTGCCGATGCCCGATTGGTCTTGGGTTCCAATCATTACCGCCGATCGCGGCCCACTGATCGAATTGAATAAGGTGCTCCAATAGCGGCCTTCGCTGATCTTCCAGTCTTCGGATGTGAAATGGAGTTGACTCATCGCAATCGGCTCATGCCGCCGTCAATGCCGATCACCTGGCCGGTAATCCAGCTGCCATTCTTGGAAAGGAGGTGCACGGCCATGGAGGCTATGTCTTCAGGCGTGCCTAGCCGCTTCAGAGGATGGCGCGCTTCGCTCCCTTCGCGCCTTTTATCATTGGACAATAAGGACTCAGCCAGGGGTGTATCCGTCAGGCTTGGCGCGATGGTATTGACCCGGATGTCAGGCGCCCATTCAGCAGCAAGTGCGCGCGTCAACCCTTCAATGGCTCCTTTGGCCACTGCCACGGATGCGTGGAAAGGCATTCCTTGCTGCACTGCGACGGTGCTGAAGAGTACGGCCGATCCATTTCCAGCTTTGAGGGCTAAGCGACATGCCTGCAGGACTTTTACAGCTCCCATGACGTTCAGGTCAAAATCGGTTTGAAAATCTGATGCAGTCAGGCGATGAAAAGGACGTAGGTTGATGCTGCCAGGACAGAAGAGCAAACCATTGAGGTCATCCAAGTCGTCTAAAGCACTGACATCTTGAGTCACATCAACCTCTATGAATTCGATCGGTAAGTGACGGATGTCATTGTTGCTGCGGGCGGCTACAATTACTTCGTTCCCTTGCTCCAAAAGGAGCTCTACTGCCGCTTTTCCAATCCCTTTGCTGCCTCCTACTACAAGAATTTTCATGGGTATTACTTGAGGTTGACGTATTGGAGAAACTCCTTTCTAACCTCGGCGTCTCTGAATTTGCCGTGGTAGCTCGACGTTAGCGTGCTGCTTGCAGTATCCTGAATGCCTCGTGACTGTACACATAAGTGTTCCGCTTCGACTAATACTGCGACGTCGTCAGTTTTCAATACTTCTTTCAGTGCCTTTGCGATTTGTTCGTTGAGACGTTCCTGCACTTGGGGGCGCTTGGAATAGTATTCAACCAGACGGTTGATTTTGCTTAGACCGATTACCTGTCCGTTGCTGATATACGCCACGTGTGCTTTACCGATAATTGGCACAAAGTGATGCTCACAGTAAGAATAGACAGTAATGTCACGCTCTACCAACATCTCCTTGTATTTGTACTTGTTGTTAAAAAGTTTGATCTTCGGCTTGTTGTCTGGATTTAAGCCCTTGAAGACTTCGTTCACGAACATTTTCGCCACTCGATGAGGCGTATCCTGCAAGCTTTCGTCGTTCAAGTCCATGCCTAATGTCTCCATGATCTCACGGAAATGTCCACGGATCTTTTCGATCTTTTCTTCAGATGATATTGCCTGAGCCCCTTCGCGCATGGGTGTCGAAAGTCCATTCCAATGGTTTTCATAGTCCAATGCCTCGATTAGGGATTCTTTATTTTCCACTGTATTCAACATAATTTCTTTCCGTTTCGTATAGGGTTACACTGAGGTCGAGGTCAGATGAAAGCCTGTTGCGCAGGCGCTTCCAGATCACCACAACCATGTTTTCTGCGGTAGGGTTGAGCGTTTTGAATTCCGCTACATCCAAATTTAGGTTGAGGTGGTCAAAAGGTTCGATTATTTCTTCTTTCAAGAGTTGTTTCAGGACCTTCATGTCAATGACGAAGCCGGAGTCTGGGTCGATTTCTCCGGTTACATTGGCAATGACCTCATAGTTATGACCGTGAAAATTTGGGCCGTTACATTTGCCAAATACCGCTGCATTTCGCGCGTCGTTCCACGCGGGATTGTGTAGGCGGTGAGCGGCATTAAAATGTTCTTTTCTGCTGATCTTTACTCTCACTGTACAATGTCCATTTTCTTATTTTGGATTTCATTCAGGATGATTTTAAACCATTCTGTATAGGCCTCTGGACGCACGCTTACGTCTCGGTCTAGTGCCTGCATGGTAACATACTTCCAATCACAGACTTCATCGGGGTGGGGTGCCGGATTGCCATTGAAGCGGCCAAAGAACACGTGGTCGAGTTCGTGTTCGATCAAGGCATTGTCTAATACGGCGCGGTAGATGAATGAGAACTGCTCTTCGATGTTACAGTCGAAGCCCATTTCTTCCATGAGTCTGCGGTGGCCTGATTCTTCAGTAGTTTCTCCTTCACGCGGGTGACTGCAACAGGCGTTTGTCCACAATCCGCCTGAATGATATTTTGAGAGGGCTCTTCGATGGATCAGCATTTCGCCCTCATCGTTGAAAATTAACACCGAAAAGGCGCGATGCAAGACTCCTTTCCGGTGCGCTTGCATTTTCTCCATTACTCCAATCGGAGTATCCAATTCATCAACTAGTATTACTTGATCCATGCGGTAAATCTAAGATTCAGGAAGGATAAAGGACGACTTGCTTGAAATAAGATAGGCACGCAGGTCTGAAACCCAGATGGCTGATTGTTGAGATGACGTTAACTCTAAAACGATTCTCTCAAAATCTTCTTTGGTTTCGTTGGAATAGCCGAGAAAGGCGGGTGTATGCGATTGGATCATAAATCGAACGTATCGTATTTCCGCGTCGTTCGGATCTAATTTTATTGCTTTCTCTATTAATTCCTTGCCGTCAACAAAGTAGTTGTATTTCGAGTATGGATTCGAGACGGTTTCGGCAAGCATGGCCTTTGAAGCTCCAAGATACGCTATGGCTAGCGGCGAGTCCGAGTTCAAATTTTCCATAGATTCATGAAAAACTTCCCTGAAAGACTTCTCCATGGAGGCTTTATAGAATGATTCGCTTAACGTTTTGGTTCCATCAAATGGTCCACTGAAGGAAAACAAGATGAAGGACACCAATAGCAATAGAGATAATCTTTTCATCAAAGTAGGTTTAGGCTGTGTCTTACATAACTCCCAAAAAAGATGGAATACTTCTGTGGATTTGGAATTCGAATCCGCTCCGTGAGGATGCGTTGGGCCTCTGTGCCTTGAATTTTCTTAAAGAGTTGATAGAAGTATATGTATGCCATGTACACCCCAAATCGTGCAGACTTTGGTAACTGAATGATGCCTGCATAACCCTCTGCGAAATCGATGGCGATTTCAGCTTCGATTTCCTTCTTCTGCTGGTCGTTGAAATTTTCAAGATCTGCATTCGGAAAGTAGGAGCGACCCATACCTTCAAAGTCTGCCTTTAGATCACGTAGAAAGTTGATTTTTTGGAAGGCAGCGCCTAGCCTCATTGCCGAATATTGTAGCCTCTTGTATTCAGCTTCATCACCATGCACAAACACCTTTAGGCACATAAGGCCAACAACTTCAGCTGATCCGAGAATGTACTTTTCGTAACCCTGTTGAGTGTACTCAAGTTTATTCAGATCCATTTCCATGCTGTCCAAAAATGTCTCAATCAATTCATGGTCAATGTTGTAATCGTGCACCACGTGCTGAAAACTGTTTAGAATCGGATTCAGCGATATTTTGTCCTCAATGGCTTCGTATGTATCCCGCTTGAATTTGTCAAATAAGCGCTGCTTATCGTAATCGTGAAAGGTGTCGACAATCTCATCTGCAAAACGGACAAATCCATAAATGCCATAAATCGCGTCACGGATAGATGATCCAAGAAAACGGGTGCCTAATGAGAATGAAGTGCTGTAAGCTTGAGTGGTGAGTTTGCTCGCCTTAAATGAAGTTTGGTCGAAAAGTTCTTTCATAGCTCTTAAGAATTAATTTTTTTCAGAATCTGATCCGCCACCACTTGACCACTGATTAGTGATGGTGGCATACCCGGACCGGGAGTAGTGAGTTGACCTGTGTAATACAGGTTTTTTAGTTTTTTATGTTGGATGCGTGGCTTTAAAAAAGCCGTTTGTCTTAGCGTATTTGCCAAGCCATATGCATTGCCCTTAAACGAGTTGTAGTCTGATTTGAATTCAGATACCGAATAGCTTTTTTGGTATTCAATGTGCCCGTTAAGTGTCGCTCCAGTTTGTTTTTCAATACGCTCGATGATTTGCGGGAAGTATGATGCGCGTTTTTCTTCGCTATCATCATCCAATCCTGGAGCGATCGGGATTAGAATGAAAAGGTTTTCCTTGCCTTCCGGAGCCACAGATGGGTCCGTCTTAGAAGGGCAGCACACATAAAAAAGTGGGTTTTCAGGCCAGACCTCCGTTTTATAAATTTCCTTGGCATGCGCATCAAAAGGGGTGTCGAAAAACAGATTATGATGCTTTAAACCATCCACACGTTTATCCACACCAACGTAATAGATCAAACAAGAAGGCGCCATGGTGCGCTTATCCCAATATTTATCCGAATACTGACGATCCTTTTTATCAAGCAACTCCGTTTCAATGTGATGATAGTCTGCGCCGCCAACAACAAAATCGCTTTTGAAATTATCCAATGCCGTACGCACGTTCATAGATCCATTCTCGAAGATGTGCTCTACAGGCTGATCATATTCGAATTTGACTCCTTGCTCCTTTGCAAGATCGACCATTCCTTCAATGATTTTGTGCATTCCTCCCATCGGGTACCAAGTCCCAAGCTTTAAGTCTGCATAGTTCATTAAACTATAAAGTGCAGGCGTGTCTTTCGGCATGGCTCCAAGAAAGAGCACAGGGAATTCAATAATGCTTAAGAGCTTCGGATTTGTAAAATACTTCCGAGCGAAATCGTGAAAGTTTGTGAGGAGGTCAAGTTCAGCCAGACCTTTTATGACCTTCCACTGAGCAAATTCGAAAATGCTTAAGCCTGGTTTATATACCAAGTCGTCAATTCCCGCTGAATACTTGATGGATGCGTCCTTTAAGAAACGTTCGAGCTGCTTCCCCGCCCCCTTTTCTTTAGATTCGAAGAGCTCGGCGAGCGAGGTGAATGAGGCTGGGATATCCATTCGTTCATCCTTAAAAAAGACACTATAAGAGGGGTCTAGGCGAACCAAATCATAATAGTCAGATGTTTTCTTGTTGAACCTTTCGAAGTATTTATCAAACACGTCTGGCATCCAATACCAGCTTGGTCCCATGTCGAAAGTGAATCCGTTGTGTTCGAATTTTCTGGCCCTTCCGCCAGCGCTGCTGTTTTTTTCAAGGATGGTCACCTCAACGCCTGAAGCAGCCAATGTGGTGGCTGCAGCTAGCGATGAAAAACCGGAGCCGATAATGGTGGTGGTTGGCTTCAATTTAGTTTGGGTTATAGTCTGATAATAGGTCCATCAATTTCTGTCTAGCTAAAAAGATACGGCTTTTAACAGTGCCAATTGGGAGGCCAAGTTCGTCGGCTATTTCCTTGTATTTGAACCCTTCGCTGTGCATTTTGAATGGTACTTTGTATTCATCTTGCAGCGAATTCACCGTACTTAGAATTTCCTTGGTGTTGTACACGCCTGCCGGGTGTTGCTGGTTTTGGTCTGGGGTGTTGTTCAGATAGTACAGATCCTCTGATTGATCAATAATTGTCTTTGACTTGACTTGCCTTCTATAGTTATTGATGAAGGTGTTTTTCATGATTGTATACAACCATGCTTTCAAGTTAGTGGCCTCTCTGAACTTGTCGCGATACGTGACAGCCTTCATGTACGTGTCTTGCATCAAATCTTTAGCATCTTCTCGGTCAGATGTGAGGCTGTATGCGAAATACTCTAAAGCCTGTCTGTGGTTTAGAATGTGATTGTTGAATTCGAGTGTTGACATTTTGTTTAACGTTTGTGGTTAAAAGTTGAACAAAAATAAGGTAAAGCTGCGAACCCAACGAACTTTTTTTTATTTCTAAAAAAAGCTAAACAAAAATTATCATTGATTGAAAATTAGGAGATTATGTGCGACAAATCTTCCATGCTGTGGAGAAACTGAAGTCGCTCGTCTTGAATTTGATCCAATTCGGGTGTTCTTCGAGTAGCGACAAGCAGCTTGGTATCGGGGTCAACAGCAAGAATGGTCTTGATAAGACTCTCTGCGCTGCCCACAATGGTGGGGTCAACCATAAACGTAACCATCATATGTGGTCGAATGGTTTTTATGGCCTGCTCCAAATTAGCCACCGGTAGGTCTTGGCCTAAGTAGTATACCCGATTGCCACTTTCCTTAATGATGTATTGTGCCAAGAGAAGTCCAATTTCATGGTGTTCGCCCTCCGGTAATACAAGCAAATACTTATCACCGCTTGAAGGCTCTTCAAGTCGGTCAATTGCTGCGATGATTTTTTGTCGGACCAAGCAACTGGTGAAATGTTCCTGAGCAGGGTTTATTTGCCCGATCGACCACAGAATGCCGACCTTTTCGAGATAAGGATAGATAAGCTGCGTTATGGTTTTTTTAAATCCATGAAGCATAACAGAGTTCTCATAAATTCGATGGAATTTTTGAGCATCCATTTCGATCATCGCACCCATTAGGTCGTTTGCGCTGAGATCCAATTGAATGGAGCTGTCATGAATTAGGGTTTGCTCATACAGGTGCTGCACCTTAGAATGAAATTCCGATTCACTCCATTGGCTGATTTTCGAAATTTTAAATCCATTTTTCGAGAGTAGAGAAACATTCAACATATACCTCAATTGATGATCGTCATAGAAGCGAATGTTCGTCTCTGTGCGAAGTGGCGTAATCAATTGATAGCGCTGCTCCCAAATGCGAATTGTGTGAGCCTTGATGCCCGACAATTTTTCAATATCCTTAATTGAGTAATTACCCATAGGGAGTTAAACATTAAAACTTACAGAAAGTTTATTACGCTGAGATGATAGCTTATATTCGAGTTATAAGTTCACCAACTGCCGCACGAATTTATCTATGCCTACCCCGACAAAACAAGACTTTCTTAAAGAAGTTATTTCATCGTTACCAACAAGCGCCGGAGTCTATCAATATTTCGATGCGAACGATAAATTGATCTATGTTGGTAAGGCCAAGAACTTGAAAAAGCGCGTCAGCTCATACTTCAATCGAGATAAGCACGAAAGCGGGAAAACAGCCTTGCTCGTTCGCAGCATCGTGCGCATCCAACATATTGTAGTAAACAATGAGTACGAAGCGTTACTTCTCGAAAATTCGATGATCAAGGAGCACCAACCTAAGTACAATATTCAACTTAGAGACGATAAGACCTATCCGTGGATTTGCATTAAAAATGAGCGATTTCCACGCGTCTTTCCAACCAGAAATGTGATCAAGGATGGGTCGGAATATTACGGGCCGTACGCGTCCGTCAAAAAAATGAAGGCAATCCTTGAAATAATTGGCAAAACCCATAAAATTCGGAATTGCAATTTCAACCTTTCAGCAAAGAATATTGAGGACGGCAAGTTCAAGATCTGTTTGGAACACCATATTGGTAATTGCCTTGGGCCTTGTGAGGGCAGGCAAAAGGAAGAGGACTATAATCAGAGTATAGTTCAAATTCGACACCTTGTAAAAGGCAATGTGGACAGCATCATTGGCGACTACAAAGCCGAGATGACGTTGGCGGCATCCGATCTGAAATTTGAAGAAGCTGCGCTTCTAAAGCAAAAAATTGACCTTTTAGAGAATTACCAGAGTAAATCGGTGGTAGTAAATCCGAGCATCAATAATGTCGATGTGGTATCAATTATCGCGGACGATGCATTCGCGTATTTGAATTATATGCGCGTGATTAAAGGGGCTATTATCCAATCTCATTCGGTAGAATTCAAGAAGAAACTGAATGAACAATCCGAAGACTTGATTCTTTCGTTCATTGCTGAAATGAGGGATGTGTTCAAAAGCGATTCGCGTGAAGTCCTTACCTCGATTGAGATTGGGGCATCGTGGGATCATGTGAGTTTCCACTGCCCACAACGCGGAGATAAAAAGGCGTTGATTGACTTTAGTTTGCGCAACGTCCGCTTCTACATGCTGGACAGGCAAAGGGCGCAGGAAAAGATTGATCCGGAGCGTCATTCAAACCGGGTGATGCAAACCATTCAAAAGGACTTGCATATGGTTGACCTCCCGAGACATATCGAGTGCTTTGATAACTCGAACTTTCATGGGTCATTTCCGGTTGCTGCATGCGTTGTGTTTCGAAATGCAAAACCATCAAAAAAGGATTACAGACACTTCAATATTAAGACGGTGGAGGGACCTGACGACTTTGCCTCGATGGAGGAAGTTATTTATCGGCGCTACAAACGACTGATAGATGAAAATCAGAGTTTACCGCAACTTGTAATCGTTGATGGAGGCAAGGGTCAGCTCAGCTCGGCCATGAAAAGCATGGATAAACTGGGGATTCGCGGTCAAATTACGGTGATAGGAATTGCGAAGAAATTGGAAGAAATATTTTTTCCTGAAGACCCGATTCCATTATACATTGATAAACGAAGCGAATCACTGAAGGTGATTCAACGGCTCAGGAATGAGGCGCACAGATTCGGAATAACGCATCATAGAAACAAACGAAGCAAGGCAGCTTTTAATAGCGAACTTTTAGAAATTGCGGGTATTGGAGAGCTAACGGCCAAGAAACTATTAAGGGCATTCGCTAGCGTGGGAAAAATTCAAGAGTTATCATTGGAAGAATTATCTACTACGATATCAAAAAGTCAAGCTCAACAGATACTAAAACACTTTTCGGATAAGAAATGATAGCTCGGTTGTTAAGTCAAATTGTACTTAGTGGTGTCACCGGTGACATGCCCGAAACTCAGCGCGATGAAATCAAGTTGATGAATTCGATCGCATTTCATAGCGTATTACTCACGCTTTTTTCGGGTATTGCTGGCTGGTTTGTAATTCCAAAACATGCCTTTTTTGTGAGCTTGGTAGTGATGACTGAGATGACTGCTAAAATCTGCGTAATCCTCCTTAACCACGTTCATCGATATCTTATTGCCAAGGTTGTTTTTTCATTTATTACCCTCTTCGTCTTTCTTCTAATTATCTGGTATTTCGGTTTGGAGCTGAATTTTCAGTTTCTGATTTTGACCATTTTCATCACGTTGATGATCGTGTATAGAAACAGCTCGTCTTCTGATATTTTCATTACGGTGCTGTACCTAGTTATTGGTATGATAGGATGCGGAATAGCTTATTTGAGCCAGGATCCAATTGTTAAGATTAGCCAGGAAGAGATAGAAGGTGGGAAGTCTATTGCATACGCGATGAACTTGAGTATAATCGTCATGGTGTCTGTGATATTTTTTAAGTCTTCGAGACATAGAAAAATGGCCACCGAAGAGAATCTGCGCGAGTTAAGTGGGGTAACCAATATCCTAAACACGATTAGTTTAAACCTGAATGAAGGAATATACAAATCGCGCGTCAACGGAGGAATGGTCTACATGAATGATTCCTTTATTCGAATGTTTGCGTTTACAGATAAGGACCAGTTAGTGGACCAAGATCCGCATCAATTATATAGCTCACCGCAAGATAGAGATGACATCCTCGACGAATTGCACGAGAATGCCCAAGTATCAAATCGGTTGGTGCGATTCAGACGACAGGATGAATCGCGTTTTTGGGGGCGACTTAGTTGCAAGCTCATTGTTGAAGATGGATTAGAATTTTTGGTAGGAACCGTTACCGATGTTACAGTGCAGCAAGAGCATGAATCTATGTTGCGAGAAAGCGAAAATCAATTGAGAGAGGCGCAGCGCATCGCCAAGATTGGCAATTGGCAGTTGTTTAATGCGAGTAAAATTCTGCGCTGGTCAGATGAATGCATTCGTATACATGGGTTAAACTCGATTCAATCGGATTACGACTATCGAGATTGGCTAGATAGACTGAGCGACATGGATGAGGCCAAGTTGAATACACTCATGGCAAAGGCCATGATGACGAAAGAAAATGTTGAGTTTCAGTCTTGGTATACGACACCCGAAGGAGAGCGAAAATTTCTTGTTTACGTCACACGCTATCAGCGTTCTGAGAAGGTGAAAGGTGGCGTTTGGTATGGCACTGTACAAGACTTTACGGTGCAGCATGTTGCGGAGCAAAGAATAATTGAAACCAAGCAGTTTTATGAAGATTGGATTGACAAATTGCCCATCGAGTCTGTCATGTTTGACGACCAGCTACGCTACACATATATCTCTGAAAATGCCGTTCAAGATAGCGAAACGCGGGCATGGATGCTCGGTAAAACCAACCGTGATTATGCCGAGCGCAGAGGGCTAAACAATGGTTTTTTCGAGCTAAGAGATAAGATGCTCCAAAAATCCATCGATGAGAAAAAGCACGTTACCTGGGAAGAAAAAATGAAGACGAAGGATGGGCTTGATTCCTATCATGTTCGATATATATTCCCCATAGAAATCACGGAGAGAGGCAAACAAAAACACGCTTACATCGGGTATTCATTTAATATCAGCGAAATCAAAAACGCCGAGCTTGATTTGCTTGCCAAGAACCAAGAGCTCAGTGGCCTTAACTCAGAGTTGGATCGTTTTGTATATAGTATTAGTCATGATTTGCGTGCGCCAATCGCGTCCGTATTGGGCTTGATTGACTTGACAAAGTCAACTGATTCTCAGGAGGAAACGAAGGAAATGTTGGAGATGCAGTCCGTCGCGCTCAAGCGTATGGATCAATACATCTGCGATGTCCTAGATTATTCAAGAAATGCAAGATTGGAGATTGAGTTCGCCGATATTGACATCGAGGATGTGGTATCAAAGTGTTTCACAGAATTAAAATTCTTCCACGCAAAGAATCGTGAAATTGAGATAAAGCAGGACCTAGAGATAAAGAGCCTACGCGCTGATCCACTGCGCTTTCGAATCATCGTAAACAACCTTTTGTCAAATGCGATTAAGTATCAGGATCCAAAAAAGAAACTTGGTAAAGTCTGTGTTCGAACCTGGATCAACGAAGACAATAATATCGTGCTTTCCGTTCAGGAGAATGGGATTGGCATTAGAGCAGATCTGATTGGAAACATTTGGGACATGTTTTTTAGAGGAACAAACAAGTCGGCTGGATCGGGCCTTGGCTTGTACATACTAAAAGAGTCTGTGAGCGCCATCGGCGCGGAAGTAGAGGTGCAATCGGTGGAGGGTGAGGGCTCCACATTCAAAGTAACCTTTTCGAAAGAGGAACCTAGTTAAGATCGTCTTTCAGAATATCCATTTCAATTACTGGGCTAATTTTCTCGTAAAGAATGCGGTACACGGCATTTGTGATAGGTAATTCAGCGCCAAATTTCTTATTCATTTCCACGATGGAAGCCACGGCGTAATATCCTTCGGCGATCATACTCATTTCGAGTTGCGCTGCCTTCACACTATAACCCTTGCCGATCATCATTCCGAACGTCCTGTTGCGGCTGAAGTTAGAATATGCCGTTACCAATAAATCGCCGAGATATGCAGAAGACTTTACATCCCTGTGCGCCGGATTCACTACATCAACAAAAGATTCAATTTCACGGATAGCGTTACTAATTAATACCGATTGAAAGTTGTCGCCGTATCCCAATCCATGACAAATGCCAGAAGCGATGGCCATGATGTTTTTCATAACGGCACTTATTTCAGTGCCAAATATGTCTTCAGAGGTGGATGTCTTTACATACCGACACGATAAACTATCGGCCATTTGTTGGGCAATATCGAGGTCAGGACAAGCTAGGGTTAAATAGCTCAACCGTTCGAGGGCTATTTCTTCCGCATGACAAGGGCCGGATATGATGCCAATACGATCATATGGGATTCCAAATTCTTTGTGGAAGAAACGAGCCGGGATGCTATGATATTCCGGAACTATGCCCTTGATGGCGCTGAATAGAACCTTCTTCTCGATTCCCTCACATTTAAACCCGTCGAAGGTTTTAAAAACAAAAGCAGATGGCACAGCTACCACGATGACGTCGCTGTTTTTCATGACCCATTCCAGGTCAGAGCTAGGGTGAACTCGGCCTAAGTCGAATTCAACGGACTGCAAGTACTTGTCGTTGTGCTTAAACTTTTTGAGATGTTCAACCGATTCTTCATGACGAAACCACCATTTAACATCGTCTGAATTATTACTTAATAGTTTGGCCAGAGCTGTCGCCCAACTTCCACCGCCAATAAGTCCAAAACGCTTCTCCATTAGCATTCAAACCTACTATTAATTCTCTCTAGATGTTGATAACACACTGAAGTATGGTCGTCAATTTCATCGAACTTTGATGGAATGTGGAACATGGTTACATTACTATTCAACGGAGTCGGAATCTTACTCCTTTTCCAGTTCTTCAAGTTCAAGTATTTGGATTTTGTTGCGGAGTCTCATAAAACGAACTTTTGGAAGTTCTCACGACACAAATACGTTCTAACGGTTGGGGCCATTTTGATAGTTACTCTAGGTGTCGTCGAGCTAATTCTGCCCGATGTCTCTCCTCTTCGCTCGGAAATGAATCGCCTGCATTTTGGAAATTACTTAGGTGTATCAGTGGCGTTCGCAATAAGCGTCATTTGGATGATATATCTGCGAAAACTTGATGTGTTCGAACCAGAAGAATGGAAGCATATAATCATAGTCTTTATCATGGGTTGCGTTACAGTTTGGGCTGTATTTCCAATAACGGCCTTCATGAAAACCAACCTTGGATTTCAACTTGACAATAGCTTTTGGAATGATTTCATTTATTCCTGGGTGGGGATTGGAATGGTTGAAGAATTAATCAAAATGGTGCCGCTAATCATCATTGTCCAATTCCGCAAGATTGTCAATGAACCGTATGATTTCATTCTTTATGCGGCGGTATCTGCACTAGGATTCGCTTTTATTGAAAACGCTATGTACATCGAACGGTCCGATTTCTATGCCATAAATGGTCGAGCATTGATGAGCACAGTGGCCCATATGACATTTAGTTCCATTATTGGATATGGTTTGCTTATCGCCTCTTGTCGGCGACCAGGAAAAGGATGGCATTATATTGTAGGCGCATTTCTCGTCGCTTCCTTGATGCATGGATTTTACGATTTCTGGCTTATTAACCCAATCGCGAAGGAGTTTAGTGGCTTGAGTTTCGTGTTCTTTATTCTAACCACGCACTTCTGGTTCACACTAAAAAACAGAACAATCAACGCTTCATATTTCTACGACGAAACGAAGCGCATAAGCAATGATTCTATCCGATACTTTATAATCCTATGGATGGTTGTGCTGCTGATGGTTTCGACCCTATTGATCGGGGTGTTTCATGGAAGCTCTACCGCCAATAAATTCCTCCTTGGTCAGCTCTATTCCTTTGGCTTTTTGATTTACTACCTAGGATTCAGTTTTAGCCGTTTTGTTATTGCCCCAAAAGCAATAAACGCGTGCCAAACTGCCCTGGAAAAGGTTATTCCAGACGAGCCGACTTTAAAATCGAAAAGGAACTAGATTCTGCGTAAACTTCAATTTCGAGCGCGAGGTGCGCTTAGAAGCACACCTCATGAATGCTCCCTTTCAGGTCGCATTTAGTTCGCGACAATTGAACTAGAAGAAGCTCATGAACGCTCCCTTTCAGGTCGCATTTAGTTCGCAACAATAGAACTAGAAGAAGCTCATGAATGCTCCCTTTCAGGTCGCATTTGAGGGAAGAAGAGGACGTCTTGAATTGAGCTTTGATTGGTCAACAACATCACCAAGCGATCAATTCCAATGCCCATTCCGGAGGTTGGTGGCATGCCATATTCAAGTGCTCGAAGAAAGTCCTGATCAATAAACATAGCCTCATCATCGCCCTTCTCACTTAGCTTCATTTGTTCCTCGAAACGTTCCCGTTGATCAATTGGATCGTTCAGCTCAGAGTACGCATTTGCTACTTCTTTTCCGTTGATCATTAGCTCAAATCGCTCCGTTAGCTCCGGGTTTTCGCGGTGCTTTTTACACAATGGACTCATCTCAACAGGGTAGTCCGTGATGAATGTTGGCTGGATGAAATTGCCCTCACATTTTTCTCCAAAAATTTCATCTAAAAGCTTGGCCTTGCCCATGCTTTCGTCTGTTTCTATGTGTTGTGCTTTGCAGAATGCGATCAATTCACTTTCGCCCATTCCACTCACATCCGTGCCAGTAAAGTGCTCAATGGCACCTAAAAATGACATGCGCTTAAACGGTCGCTGGAAATTGATGGTGTTTTCTCCGACTGGAAGCGCTGTTTTTCCATGAAGTTCCATCGCCGCCTTCTCGATCATCTCCTCTGTGAAATCCATCATCCAGTTATAGTCCTTATAGGCCACATAGATTTCCATAATGGTGAATTCTGGATTATGAGTTCGGTCCATTCCTTCATTTCTGAAGTCTCTGGCAAATTCATACACACCATCGAAACCGCCAACAATCAGCCGCTTCAAATACAATTCATTTGCAACACGCAAGTACATATCCACATCCAAAGAATTGTGGTGTGTAATAAATGGACGAGCCGCAGCACCTCCAGGAATTGGTTGAAGTATCGGAGTTTCAACCTCTAAATATCCTTTGGAGTTAAAGAAATTCCGCATCGAGTTAATAATCTTAGTTCGCTGAACAAATACGTCCTTAACGCCTGGATTTACAACCAAATCCAAGTAACGCATTCTATAGCGCTGCTCGGTATCTGCAAATCCATCATGCACGTTTCCATCGGCATCGGTTTTTACAATTGGAAGCGGCTTTAATGATTTAGATAGAACCGTCAGCGAACTTACATGCACAGAAATTTCACCCACTTTGGTGCGAAAGGCGTACCCTTTGATTCCTATAAAATCACCGATGTCTAGCGCCTTCTTGAAAACGACGTTATACATGGATTTATCCTCATCTGGACAAATTTCGTCGCGATTAAAATAGGCCTGTATACGACCTGAATGATCCATGAGTTCAGCAAAGGAGGCCTTCCCCATAATTCTTCTACTCATAAGCCGACCCGCGATGCATACTTCCCATCTCTCAGCCTCATCAGAGTATTTTTCTTTAATCTCAACAGCATTTGTGTCTACCGGAAACAGCGCTGCTGGATACGGATCTATGCCGAGTTCACGCAATTGCTTGAGTCCCTCTCTGCGTTCTAATTCTTGGTCGTTTAGTTCTTGTGACATGCGGTTCAGTCTAAAAAATGAGTCGGCAAAGATAGAATCGATAACAATGAGGTGACCATAACTTGAGTAATCCTGCATCTTTCTCGGCTAGAGGCAAGTATATTTGCGCGCTATGGCAAAAAGCATGAATCAATTGGTCGCCGAATTTCCTGCGCAAATGCAGGAAGCATTGGATATCGCGACAACCTTCAATCTTGAAACCACACCTGATTTTCAAAACGTAGTTATTTGCGGACTGGGTGGATCTGGGATTGGAGCTACCATTTTATCTCAACTTATTGGATCGGAAGGGGACAAACCCATAATAGTCTCGAAAGATTATACGATTCCTGCATTCGTAAACAAGCTTTCTGTGGTGATTGCGTGTTCGTATTCCGGAAACACAGAGGAAACACTCGAAGCGCTGGACGCTTCCATGGAAAGTGGCGCGCAAATCATGTGCATCACTTCAGGTGGGAAGCTCCTTGAAATGGCGAAAGAAAACGCCTGGCCACATATTCAAATCCCTGGTGGATATCCTCCGCGCTCAGCATTTGGGTTTTCAAGTGTTCAACTTTTCAAACTGGCGGAGTGCCTCGGATTGGTGTCCTCAAATTGGAAAAAGGAGATGACTTTGGCCATGGAATTGATTCAGCGAGATCAGGAAGCAATTTCTAAGAACGCGGAAGTTTTAGCGGAACAATTGGTAGGGAAGCTTCCAGTTATTTATTCTTCCAATTGGCTTGAGGGAGTTGGAACACGCTGGCGTCAGCAGATAAATGAAAACGCCAAGATGCTTTGCTGGCATCACTATTATCCAGAGATGAACCACAATGAATTGGTTGGCTGGAGAAACAACGATGAAAAGCTTGCGGTACTAATGTTGAAAAGCAATCTTGATCATTCAAGAGTTGCGAAAAGGATGGAACTGAGCGAAACAATTTATCGCAAATACACGCCAAATGTGCACCTCATCGAAGCCAAAGGAAGCACGCCAATTGAGCAAGCAATTTACCTTATACATTTTGGAGATTGGATGTCAGTACACTTAGCAGATTTTCGAGAATCAGATTCTACGGAAGTGAAAGTGATTGACTGGTTGAAGGGTGAGTTGTCAAAATTTTAATTGACACCGAACGCTTTCAATAGGCAGATTAGTCTATACATTTAGATTATGTCAGATCGTATAAAAAGAAGCGCAATTATTAGCCTTACGGTGTTGCTTGTGGGTCATTTCTTGATCGAAACAACGGGCCACCACTACTTATACAAGACCATTTCAATGACCTTGCTCGAGGGTCGGCTTGGCCCGTCTATCCAAGAATATAGGGCTATGCCGTCCAGAGAAATCAGTGCGTGGCACCCTCAGCCTTGGCCCAGATCAACTCGTGCTGAGGCAAATAGATTAACCGAGTCGGAAACCGACTATCACGCCCAGAATCAAAGCGTCTCATTTCTGGTAATCCATCATGATTCAATCATTTACGAATCGTATTGGGATGGATTCAATGCAGACTCAATAAGCAACTCGTTTTCAATGTCTAAATCGATCGTTGGTTTGTTAACTGGAATCGCAATAGATGAAGGGAAAATTGAAAACGTTGACAAACCCGTTTATTGGTATATGCCTCAGTATAGAGAGGGCCTTGGCGAAGAGTTGACCATAAAGCATCTGTTGACAATGAGCTCCGGAATTGACTTTGACGAGCACTACATAAACCCGTTTGCATTTCCTGCCAAAGCGAATTATGGAGACAACTTAGAGCTGCTTTTGTGTGATTACTCTGTAACAGAAAAACCTGGCGAACGATTTCATTATAAAAGCGGAAACACCCAGCTTTTGGGACATATTATATCGGATGTGATGCGGACATCCTTGAGTGACATGGCCACCAAGCATGTTTGGTCAAAAATTGGTGCAGAGAAATTCGCTTTATGGAGTTTAGACCATGAAGACGGAATGGAAAAAGCATTCTGTTGTATAAACGCCACGGCCAGAGATTTTGCTCGCATCGGAAAATTGTATAAAGACCACGGGAAGTGGAATGGAACAGTGGTGGTGGATAGCACTTATGTGGCCGCCTCTATTATGCCAAGCGGTACGCAAAACCTCGATGGCACAGTTTGCAATACATATGGATATCAGTGGTGGCTTGGGCATCACGCTCAGTCCGACTTCTTTTTTATGCGCGGTATAAAAGGGCAATACGTACTTGTTTCGCCTCAACACGACTTAGTAGTAGTACGCTTGGGAAGAAAAAGGGATGTTGGATCCGGTGAGCACCCGCATCCCGATGATTTGTACACATATTTGGAAATGGGCAAGAGAATGATTGAAGAATGAAAAAGGACATAGATTTCCCGAAGGTCGAAGGCATAAGTGTATGTGCCATACCAGAGAATAACGGTGGGGATATTTACTGGCAAGTTCATATCATCAACAATTTGGATGAGCCAATAACGAACGTACTCGTAGCGGCAAGAGGATATGGAAAGCAGGAAAAGGAAGAAGTGAAGACCTCTGAGCTACGCCATTATTTCGAGGAGATTGGCTCCCTTCAACAAAAACCAATTGAGGTGGTTCCGTCGTCGCTCATTGGCCTAAGCAATCAATATTGGGTGAGTTTCTATATAGGTAAAACCATTTTCGACAAGAAGTTTATTTTTCTGCCGGATACGTTAATAGAAAAAAATCTAACGCTGATTCCGGTGCTGGAAAAACAAGGAATCCTAATTAATTAACCATGGACTTAAGCAAAATTCTCTTCCTCGATATTGAAACGATTCCACAATACAAAAGCTTCGATGATGCTCCAGACGCGTATCAAAAGCTATGGGGCGACAAGGCTAAATTTCTAATCCGGGAAGAAGAAGATACGGTTGAGTCAACGTACGATCGCGCAGGTATATATGCAGAATTCGGGCGCATTGTCTGCATATCTGTGGGCATTGTAGGTCAAAAAGGAATGCAAAGAGAATTACGCTTAAAATCGTTTTATGGTGATGATGAAAAAGTGCTATTACAAGAATTTGCCGACCTATTGATGAAGCATTTTAATGGTCCGGATCATCTTTTGTGTGGGCACAATGGAAAGGAATTTGACTTTCCATACATTGCTCGAAGGATGCTTATAAACGGAGTGAAAGTGCCGCGAATGCTTGATACTGCTGGTAAAAAGCCTTGGGAAGTGGCACACCTCGATACGATGCAGATGTGGAAATTTGGAGATTTCAAAAATTTCACGTCATTAAAGCTATTGGCCCATGTCTTCGATATCCCATCTCCGAAGGATGATATTGATGGAAGCCAAGTGGCCGGGGTGTATTGGGAAGAAAATGATTTGGAGCGTATCGTTAAATACTGCGAAAAGGATGTGTTAACGCTTGTTCAGGTCTACTTGTCGCTTACGCAACAGGCCAAGCTAACGGATGATGAATTGGGCTAACGTTCCGGGTATGGTGTCGTAGCATCCCGCAGGGTGCTATGCACTATACCCATTGTTGGCATTTCGTTATTTTTTATTCTTCTTAATTGACTGTTTCACAAGACTTAAAATGTATTCCAAATCATCATCAGAGTTGATTTGCAGTTCGTAATCTCCATTTCCCCAATGACCTGTTGTCGAAACGTCTCTCATTAAGTTTTTCGGGTCGTCAAGTTCCCCAATATTCATATTCAGCCACATTTTAAGTGCTTTTCGTTGTGGGTGAATGTCAATTACATTACGACCTGAAACAAAGGCTATATATTTCTTTTTAGGTTTTACTTCAATGTTGTCGAAATTCAGGATTGCACTTTTCAGTTTTTCATAAAGCTCTTTGATTTCTTCGGTCACATTTTCTAAATGCTCTTGCTCCGAATAAACCTTTATTTCTTTAGCAACATTGTCAATAGTATTATCCGTTTTAGAAATTGTTTTTATACTTTCTTGAGCACCTGCTTTTTGAATTTGGTCAAATGAAACTGTTTCGTTTTCAAACCTTTTTACTTCCCAAAGTTCAATTGGTAAATCTTTGAAGTTTATAGCTTCTCTTTGGTAATTGGTAAATGCTGGGGAGACGAATAGAACTCTTGATTGAGACCAATCAACGTCATTTCGTTTTAATGTCTTATCTAAATTTTCATTGAATTCGAGAATGAAATCTGCCTTGTTGTTTAGCATTAATGACAAGTAGGCATATCCTTGGTCTATTACGCTAAAGTTTTTGTCTCGTTTGTATTCTATGATTACAAAAGCGTTTGCTTCTTTATCAAATGCCAATGTATCAATTCTGAAATTATTAAGAGCAAATTCAGATTTTACAAAGTCAAGTCCGAATACGGTCTTAAGGTTTTGTTCTGTTATGTCTTGTATTTCTTTCTCTAGTTTGAAAGGCTTTTCCTTTATGTACTCGAGTTGTTGTTTTATCTTATATAATGCCATTTTTTAGATATTCATTTCATTATTAATTCCTGCAATAAAAAGATTTTTCCCACCATTTGCAGGGTGTCGAACATAAGCACTTGGTATTTCTATATCAGTCAGTTGTGATTCAGGTTTTCTGCCTAGAGCTATAATTTTTTGAATTTCAAAAATTTGCAAGAGGTCTCTTAAAAATCTTTTACCTTCTTCTAGTTCCGTATTTGTCGGTGTTCTATTAGATTGAATGTCTGTGGCAGAATGGGGGTGGAAAGGAAAAATATTCCAAATTAGTGGCTTTGAAGCTAGTCTGGAGATTTCAGACCACACAATCGTTGCAGAAATTTCACTTTCCAATTTGTCAGTTTCATTTATGAATTCAATCCGTTCGTTATTAAAGAATGGATTGTCAGACAAAACCTTTTCGCTTGTAAAGCCAATTCCTGAAAGACGACAACCTTTGTACCCTGGAGCTTCTCCTAAAAGCAAATACTTGGGATTGAGATTTTTCATTTTAGTCAAATAAACTTTCAGATTGTTTCTCCTTATTTGACTTTCTCTACTATTACCATAATAAAGATTGGTCGTGTCATTTGTTTTCTGAACGAGCGAAAGTTTTAATATGAAATCATCAATTTGGTTCAATGTTCTGTCTTTTTTCTAATGAATGCCAACGTTCTGTGTATGGTGCGTATCCCGCAGGGTATGCACTATACACCTTGTTGGCGTGTCGTGTTTTTTCTATTTAATTCTCCTATCAATTTTGGTAAATAGTAGTAATTCAGTCCGTAATGGAAAACCTGGAAATAAACTGCAATTATCAAAACCAATGGAAGTAACCATTCTTGTTTCAAAAGGTAAATAGGATAGAACAGGAGTGAAATCCCAAGTTCAATCATTATCTTTTTCTTGATATTCTTTTTAATGTCTGCGGTCTCTGCAAAACCTTCAAATTCCTTTAAATAACTGGAGACTCTGTATTGATACCACCAAGTCTCGTAAAGCTCAAAAAGAACGATGAAAACTGTTGTTGAGATTAGAAACTCTTCTGTTTTAATAGCAATCAGAATGTAGGCAACCATAATTGCAAATCTTCCAATTGCAGGTAACACGTCTGTTTTGAACCAAACTCTTTCTCGTGTACTCGCAAAGGCTGTTTGATTCCACCATCCTTCAATTCGGCTTGTGTCAAAGTCTGTATTTGCTAACTCATTAAAAAGTCTTTTAGAATGGTCGTATTTTCTGTTGTGGTGAAGTCCGCGTCCGAGTTCGTATTTTACTTCGTTTAATTGGTCAGTCTGATTGAGTTTATTTTCTATCGGTTGATAGCCCGCTTTGTATAGGTAATAAACAGCAGAATACTTCTCTCTGTTGTTAAGCGATTTTGCAAGTCGATGTATAATATTCGTTACCGTATCAAAGTTCGAGTCCGCAGTTTTTAGGTTTTCCAAAATTCTGGACTGTTGGTTTTCCCAATAGCTTAAAACTTGAGCATCGGTTGTCAAGTCCTTTAAGTCAGTCCATATTTTTTCTACTCTGCTCATTATCTGTTTTACATGCACGCCAACGGTCTCGGCTATTCGTAGTGCGGGGTTAAAGAGCACTGCATTGTCCACCTAGCGATATGTTTGTTAATAATCATTTACTCTCAATTTACCACTAAAACCCGCATTACGTATAGCTTTTGTTGGCGGTATGTGCTTATTTCCATGCTTTCAATTCTTTATTTTCTCCTCCTGTCATGAATTCGTAATTGTCCGAAATGAATTCTATGGATGAAACAGTTCCTTTATGTTCATTAGTCAATTGAAGAATTTCACTTTCTTTTTTCAAATCCCAAACCCTTGCAGTTTGGTCCGAACTTGCGGACGCTAATTTTTTATTGTCAAAACTGAAACTTATAGATAGCACTGGTTTAAAGTGGCCTTTTAATCTTTTGATTTCTTTTAAGTCGGGTGTTAGTATGATGATTTCTCCGTTAGAGGTTCCTATTGCAAGATTTGAGAAATCATGGTTAAATGACATACACATCAATCCCTCAAAAGGAATTTTATCAGTCAATTTTCTTGTGACGAGCGACCAAACTTGAAATTCATCATGACAGCCAAAATATATTTGATTTGTTTTAGGGTTATAGTCAAAGTCATTTATCTGTTTGTTGACTTGCAATTTTGCTATCAAGTTTCCTTTAATATCATAGAGCAGAGCAACTTTCTCATAGCCTTGAATTGCGATAAATTCATCACCTGAACTACTAAATTTTGCATTGTGTACCCATTCACCTGTTTTTATGCTTATGACTTCCGTGCCATTGGTTAAGTCCCAGACTTTAATTTCGCCACCTTTGTCAGTTGAAATCAGTTGTTTTGAATCCAAACTGAAATTAATTGCCTCAATGGATTCTTCATGTCCCGAGAGTTCAAATTTTTCTGTGTAATCCGATGAATTTACTACGGTAATTTTAAATGCCTCATCAAGTTCCTGAAATCCAAGTGGGTCTTCAGTATCATCAGCTATGGCAATTAACTTCTTGTCTGGGCTTATTTGAATACAGCTAACTGGCAATTCTGAAACGATTGTTTTATTGAGCCTTCCTTTTTGTGCGCTCAAGTCATTGAAAATGAAAAGAGATAAGACAGCTGTAACAATAATATATTTCTTCATTCTTTTTGTTTTAATGTTTTAATGCTCCATTTGATAACATAGAGTAGATACCTTAATGGAAAAGATAAAACGCCTATTATCATTAGACATACCGACGAAAATTCCAATCTGTCATCAAAATCCATCAGTTTATACTTTTCTGTTCGGATTTTGCTTTCAATGGTTTCTCTTTCATCGATAAGTTTCACTGCACTAGTATTTTGTTCAACTTCTTCCGGGGTTAGTGAATTGTTTTCTATATAGTTTTCAAAATCAGATACTGTTTCAAACCCTACTTCATCTTTCAATTCATCCTTAAAATTTGCACTAAATTTATTCCACTTGTATTTCAGTCTATCATTGTTAACTGATTTTTGTAGTCTTATCCAGAATTCGTGATAGTTCTCGTTTATAGAAAGCCATCCTTTTGATTTGCTAGTCTCGAAAAACTCCTTTTGTTTGTCGATTTTAGGTGAGAAATGTAATTGAATCTTATTTATACTGTCAGATAAAGACTGAGAAGTAGTTTCTAAATTGTCAATTCGTGATTCAATAACATAGTTGTAAGGTATTGTGCTAATAAATGCTAAACCAAATACCAAAGCACAAACAATGAATATTAAAAATTCCCTCGCAATTATTTTCTTTTTATTCAGTTTCATTTTGCTATCTGTTTTTTAGCATTACCGCCAACGGTCTGTGTATGGTGCGTATCCCGAAGGGTATGCACTATACACCTTGTTAGGCACAGTATTTATTTAAGATTCAAAGTATTACACCAATCTCTAATCGCTTGTCTGTCCGCATCCGAAATTGAACTATGATCAAAATCAGTTGCATTTTGAAATGGTGGTGGCATAGTTAATTCATCCAAAGGATAATTCTCAAAGTGTTGGGTACATTGAGGTCGGTGACAAGATGTACAAGAGTTCTGAATATTTGTAGTATGTGGCTGATCAAATTCTTGTCCGATAATTGAATAAGGATTGTTTCCTGTAAATGGTACAAGTGACTCTGATGTGTCAGCAGGATTTCTTAGTTGGTCAACCGCTGGTGTATGCAAAAACGGGCTTGCCATATGGCAATTTTGACATTTATCTGCAGCTACAACGCTTGGGGTCATCCATGCTTCATTATATCCATTCTCCCCTGGTTTCGGAGAATTATTCGGGTCACCATCGTCAACGATTGAAAAAAAGCAAGTTTCACCTGTCGACAGTTTATGTCCAATTACGCCTAACCCACCATCACGGCAAAACGTTATAAATAAGACATCAGGGTTTTCAGAACCATCTGAGTTCAAGCCTTGATAGCGACCTACTTTATTTCCTGTTTGACAAGCCATTCCAAAAGCCCATGGATGGTCACAGTCATTGGGGTTTGTGCTGCCATTACCTTCTTCTCCCGAAGGAAAAGTTACTGGGCTTCCATTTTTTGTAGTAGGTACTTCTACGGCATCAGCACAGCTAAATTTCGGCAATGGTCCTAATACTTCTTCACATTCATAAGCGTGGTCAAGTGCAGTTCTGCCTGAGTCAATAATATCATCATCCTTTTTACAGGATTCAAGCATTATTAGCATAGAGGTAATTCCGAAAACCATTAAAATCACAAAGTTTCTTTTCGTCATTCTCATCTAACGTTTTTGTATCTTTTTATTGTGCCTAACGGTTAGTGTATGGTGTCGTAGCATCCCGTAGGGTGCTATGCACTATACACATTGTTGTAAGCAGTTTTAATTCACTATTAATTTTTTAACAAATCGCTCATTGCCGTATTCGAACATTATGAAATTAACCCCTTTAGGTATTTCTTCTATTGTTAGTTGCGAATTGTCAAATTCTTTGATTGTCATTCGCTCTCTTCCCAAAACATCATATACGATTATACTCGATGGGTGTTCTCTAAAATTAATAGTAATTTTTCCAATGGATGGGTTCGGAAAAATACTTATTCCTAAATCGTTAATTAGGTTGTCTGCAACTGACAAAGGGTTGGAAACAACAAATTGTCCCATCATTCCACCATCTTCGTGAGTCAGCATATGACAATGGTACATATAGGGTACAGAATCATTTGAAAATGTTTCAAACTTGGTTATGAACCGAACAGTTTCTTGCGGTCTAACCAGAACTACATCCTTTCTTCCTTGCTCATTAATTGCGGGAGCAACTCCATTTCTTGTTAAAATATAGAACTGTACATCGTGTATATGAAATGGGTGCGAAATTCCTGATTGGTTAGTCAGTTCCCAAATTTCAGTATTATCAAGTGGTATTGTGTAATTAATGACATTTAAATCCATTGTTGCTCCATTTATCAAGAATTCACCATTAAGCTGATTTGGTCCCATTGTAACTGGTGAAAAAGTCAGTGTTCTTGTAATATTTGAATTAATTGCAGGAATAGGAGTAACAGTTACCAAACCAGATGGGATTGATGATATGGGATTAACTGTCTGTACTCCTACGTTAAATTGAAGAACATCAAAGTCAGCACCATTCAATGGGTTCGGATTATAACCAGTCATTGTCATTCCAGCTCCCATACCTGGATTTGTCGCACCGTATATTCCATTTGGCAATTCAGAAGCATAACTTTTTAAAAATGCCGTTTGTCCGTTCATACTTGAAAAATCTATAAGTAATTCTGCTCTTTCTCCTGGTGCTAATAATAGTCTTGTTAATTGAACAGGTGCTGACAACAATCCACCATCAGAAGCTATTTGATGAAAAGTTTGATTATTACTCAATCCAAGATTAAAAGCTCTTTGTGATGAACCATTTAAAACTCTACACCGTACTACCTGAGACGGCACATCTAAGAAAGGGTCTATTGTTGCGTTGACCATTACAATATCATCTGAATTTGAGTGTACTACGATTTGGTTACTACTGTCAAAATCTTTTGTTTGAATTACTAATGGGAAATCATCAACACCATAAGTTCTTGGTAGAGCAAGAGCCGCTTCTGCGTTATCTTTTACTATTATCATTCCAGCAATCCCTTTTGAAACGTGTTTATCTGTAAAGTGATGCAAATGTGGATGATACCAATAAGTTGCTGCTTTATCTAAAATTGTGAAACTTGGCGACCAAGTTGTATTTTGTGGTATTGTAGTATGAGGACCCCCATCATTTTCTGCTGATACGTGCATACCGTGCCAATGAATAGTAGTTGTATCTGCCAATTGGTTTGTAACATTAAAATTCACAAAATCACCTTGATTAAGTATTAATGTTGGCCCCAGAATATTGCCGTTTGCACCCATTGTGTTGGTTGACGATCCACTTAAAAATTGTTTTGTCCCATTTTGTAGGGTTAAATTGATGTTTGCCCCAGATAAAGTGTCTGGAATAATCAATGCGTTTTGGGCATTTCCTAAATGAAAAAATAGAATCCCAATTAGAGTAATAGTTGTTTTTTTTATCATTTTATTTTTTATTTAATTGCTTACAACAATTGTATAAGGTGACAGTCACTATTATTTTTTCTTGAGCATTCCAGCCAAAGACGCTGCCATCCTGCCAAACAATAATAGTCTATGCAAGCGAGTGAGCCAAGAAGCTTTGTTGTACGTAAGGTGTGACAAAAGGGAACCCCTTTACCTAAACAGATACATTTTCCCAAACTCCTTTTTGAAGTATTGGTCTGCATCGGATTCCAATCTATCTATATGATCGCCGTCAATTTTCATAATGGCGCGGTACATATACACGCCATTGGCAAGTCTATCGCCATACTCATCGGTCCCGTCCCACGCATATTCGCTAATATTTCTACCAATATGCATTGGGCCCAACTCATCCTTGGTGATTTCTCGAACAACCTTTCCCGTAATTGATAGAATTTGAATCGTGAATACGTCTGGAATTTTAGTGCCAGTAAGCGTAAAAACGAAACGTGTTGAAGTAGTAAACGGGTTTGGATAATTCATGACCTGCGTTACCATGCTTTCGTTGATTACTTCAAATTCGATCGAATAATTTTCAGAACCAGAGGCATTGCCTGTTGCGTCTCGTCCCATAACACTTAGCGTGTATGTGCCATTTGCTAAGGCCGCTGGTCTGTATGTCACACGGGCCTTGTTTTTGGAATCAAGAGCGGGTTCGAATTGCATTATTTCTGCGCCTTGCTGAATGAACGGAATTCGGTGTTGTTGACCCGTTGGATTCGACAGGAACACATCGAATGATGTTGTATCTGTCATTAGAATATACGTGTTGTCGTCCTTTAGTTCCATCACAATTTCAGGTGTGGGCGAAACAATGTCACCGTTAAGGATATGCACGCCATCGAAAGTCACGTCTAGCAAGGGATTGTTCCTGTCTGCATCCACAGTAAAGGATCGGTAAGCCCGATTATTGAAGGCATATTCTTCCTTGTGCCATTCCGTGTCCATCGGATTTACCTCCATCCAGAGGGTGTGCCGTCCCTTTAATCTAATTGTGCGAATCTCTATGGAGTCGAAAATCACCTCGGTGGCCAACAACTTGTCGTATCGAATGGTATCCGCTTGCAGAATATCTCCATCCTGATTTGTGAGCCAATAACGCACCATGAATTTCCCAAAGTCGTAGTCGCTAATATTCTGAATTGCCGCTCCAAAGTGAAAGGCCTCACCTGCTGAAATTTTGGACGCACGTAGGGCTGTTCCAAGCACGGGGTTCACAGCCGCATCTGGTGCCGGGTCAAACAATAAATGCCAAGACGCCAGTTGTGAAGGGGTGCCATTTTCATTGTCTGAAGTATGATAGTCGAGATTCAAATCTAAAACAGAATCAGCATCGATGGTTGAAAGAGCACCGGTCCCAGAAGCAATTAATGTTTGCTCAATTATTTCTGAACCGAGCAGGTTGGTTGAGGTAACGGTGGCTTCAATTGCATCGCCAATCGGTTCTAATTTTCGAGATTTTAGATGGAACGATTCCCAATTCATAGCTGGACCTACCACAGGCCCTGATATGGATCCCTGCTTGACAGTTGAGATAATTTTCTCGCGCATGTCAATGATGTCTGTCGGATTTCGGCCAATTTCCTCTCGGCTAGTATTTGGAAACCCCTTTCGAGTGAAGAATATATATGGGTTTCGATTTTCTACATATCGAATACTATCAGCGCACAGTGCCTCAAAAGCAGTGAAATGTTCATCTTTCCAATATGTAGTATCCTGAAAATCAGCATAACGAAGTGTATATGCCAAAAGGTAGTAGCCATCGGGAATTTTCTCAGTTATCATAGATATCATCGAGTCCATTTGCTCTGGCTTGCGTGCTTCAAATGAAAAGAAATACTCGGGTCGAGCGCGGTTGTCTTGCGGATCGTCCAAGTAGTTGTTGCTGTTTCCGAATTGATTTTCTGTATTGTAGAATGTCCCTTTATCATATCCATAGCAACCCCATGGAGCAAGGTCTATGGTGTCAATTACCACGATTGCCATGGCTGCCTGTCCGCCAGGCTCAACACCGCGTTCACCCAGCGGAGCGCCTTGACCATCTAGCTCAAAACGAGTGGCATCATGTTCTGATTGTGTTTGAGATGAACCAATAACATTTACATACAACTCTCGGGAAGCCTCTTCAAACACAAATCTTCGATTGTTTCTGTTGCCGGTAATGAAGTCGTAATTGTTGTTTTTGAACTGGTAAAAATGATCTTGTCCCCAGCCCGTTTCAGAGGCGATCACTTGGAAACTATATTCACGCCACTTAGATAAATCGTCAACAGGGGCCACTCTCCAAAAGAAGACTGTGCTATCCAGGAACCCATGAGCGTTCAGTCCTGGATTCCATTCCACGATGGCACCACTTTGTGTGATTTTTTGCGAACCGAATTGAGTAAAAAACGGACTATCGTACGTGTCTGTGGTGTCGATTTGAATGGTGTATTCTCTCGATGGTGCAAATGGATATCCCGTATTGGCTCTTAGTGTGAGTTCGAAATTTGGTACCACGGCAAAATTGTACGGAAATACAGGGGCGATGTCTCCGTCAATTATCTCAAACTGCATCGAGGTGATTTCGTTGTTCGTGTAATTGTCAAATTCAGGAATGCTGTCTCCCGGAAGGTCAATTTGAATGGTCAACTCGTTCTGGCCAATATCTGCTCCCTGTTCCACGCCAAATCGAAATACAACTTCGGCTTTGTATCCGATACCGTCTAGCGTATGAAACTGAATTTCGTCCTGTTTACTAGTAGGAAAGGATCGTGTTGCTCTGAGTTCAATCGGTCCTTTCACAGATCGTCCAAGATTTGTCACGTCCACGATCACATCGAAGGAATCAACATCAGTAGTAATAAATGCTGGGTCGAACCGAACTTGAGGGCCATTCCCAGGATCATTTATGCTCATTTCTGGATTCTCATGAGGATTCAACATAAAGGCTGGGTCGCCGTGTAATGTCATTTCTAGACCCATTCCGATATAAGCAAGTTCAAGGTTGTTGTTGGCAGTATTCGGCGCAATGGAGTTGGCCGCCAGTTGCATTTGCTCAGCCAAACTTTTTCCATAATCGAGTTCAGATATATGCCGATGCAATCGACCTGTATACGTATTTAGGTATCGAGGATCGCCCAGGCCTGGGGTTGCTAAAAAGGCTATCGCTCCGAGTCCGGATATTAATACATACTCTTCGGAAATACTAGAGACCGATGCGCTTGGAAGGTGAATGTTTCCTGAGTAGCAACTGTTGGCCATCACTACCGGATATTTTCCATTGTTGTCCCAATCCTTTGGGCTGTCAACGTTCAAATCAAATCCAGTTGTGGTGCCGTGTCCGAAAAAGGTCATGATCCACGCCATCACTGATCAGGTCACGAATGGTATCCAAATCAAGTTGTTCAATGACGCTTCCGCTGGTCTTTGAGAATAGGAAAACCTTGCCCCCAAAATTCGGCCCTTCAATCGAATTCTTATAGGAGTTTAAGCAGCCCCTAAATTGATCGTTCTCTTCAGAATTGTTCCCGCCAGCAAAGTGCAAAACATGTTTTTGCCATAGCTTTTTGCCAATGGTATACTCAGCAACAATACTGTTCTGTGCGTTTTCGGCTTCGATGAGTTTGTTAAGGTATGTATTGACTTGGGTATTATTGGTCGCGGCGATTCGACCCGTTGCAATGGCAGCGGCATAAGGATGGTTAGATAAACCCATTGTCAGCAGATTGTCCGAAGGAGGAGAGCCCATTGTAGGAACGAGTATTTCGGCTCGCGCTGTGGCCGACTTACGATGCTTCGACTCCTGAATCGACTTTCCTAGAAGAAATAGATGTTTGGGAGGAACATTCCAGTTTTGAATGGCGTAATCACAAAGTCCCCTGATAGACGCTGGGTGAAACGGGATGCCATACGCGAATTGATCGTATAGTTCCTGGATATCGACTTGAACGACCCGCCCGCCCGTTGTTGAGTTTCGATATGTTGCGTATGCATTCGCGCTTGATAATAGGTCTTTGTGGTGAACCAATAGGAAGGCTGAATCCTTTTGAATGGATTGAACATCAGCAAACTTCCCGGCGTTCCCTGCAGTAACAAGATCCGACGAACCAAGTTGAACGACATCGCTCTCTTTTTGGACTATGAGCTGGCGTCGTGTGCCTGCCTCAAGGTTGGTTTTAAGTGTGGTTCCCGATTGGGTGCACTCGTATCGACGACCGAGATCAGGATCATAGAGATACGTTGTTGCGTCGGCACCCCAATTGCTCAAGTTGAAATGAAATTGGGTGCTGCTTTGCGGGGAAATAAATGCCAGCGTGGATAAATCTTCGCCGGATACGTCTAGTTCATGCGGAAACGTGCACTTTACAAAGGAGAGCGCGCTATAATCAGAGCTGGTTTCATTTCCCGCACCGGTGGCGTTGGTATAGGCATCCACTTGCAATTGATCTGCGGGTAGCACGCCAATAGTTATTTGTGCTGTATGTCGCTTGTAGGCGTAACTTTCGAGATAGACCTCGCTGAATTGCACGAAACCTCCGCCGTTGTTGCGCCTGAATCGAACGTGGTGGGCATCTGGTCCGCCGGCTCCTTGGTTCATGCCTACTACACCAATTTCAACACTTATGTTGGGCGCTCCAATTCCTGTAAAGGCATTTTTGGTGGTGAACTTGGTTGCGGCAAGGGTAGGTTCGGAGTTTCCGTTGTAACCAAATATCTTGCTCACCCATCCCTTACCACCATGATATAGAGCGTTTGTTACCCCAGCTCCAATATTCTCTCCGTCGTTGTATTGGGTTGTGAAATTTTGTAAGCGTTCGATGAGCATATAGGGCATCGGAGAAACAGCCGCGCCCGTATATGGAATCGTGTTGTATCGCTGGGTGGAAAACGATCCATCGGTTAACCAAGTGATAAAGTAAGTGACCGTATCGGAGTAAAGCGAATAGTATGGATTGGTTTGGTCGTTTTCGGATGGATAAAAGGCCGCCTCCAGACTACCATCATTTGATCTACAATAGAGTTCAATAAAGTCTCCGCTATCAAACGAACCGTCATTCTGTCCTTCAATATGTATGCGCTGCTCTGAACCAAAAGCAAAGACCTGAATAGAGCGAGGGTCGATTGAATTGAGATTGGTCGCGGGGCTTGTTTGTTGCAGCGCAAAATTCAATGTGGAGCGGTCTATCCGATAGATGCCACTATGTGCGACTTCAAATTTTAGGTATCGTTGATTGGAGCTATAATCTATCCACTCATTGCCAAATGGCTGTCCTATTGCTGCACACGATAAGGACACAAATGCGATGATCAATAGAAGTCCGCGCACTAGGTTTTACGATTTAAGGCCAGTTTTAAACTGAAAACATTTGAATAGAGTGCAACACTTTGATCACCAATGTCAGTTAAAGCATAATCGATGCTCAAAATGTCCTTTATAGTTACCCCAACACCAATATTTGGCTGGAATGTGTACTCGTTATAGTCCCCAATTTCGGCCTTTATACGCTGCACGTTTCCAACACCACCTCGGATATAAAAGATGGACTGATACGAGAGTTCGAGACCTAAATTTGGGTCGAAACTAAAGGGGTCGCCTGGGATAAGTACGTTGCGCTTTCCATCTGTAGTAATGTCTACATTGAATTCAGGCATGATGCCAACCTTGTCCTTAATCACAAATTTTCGAGCAACGCCTAACACAACTTTAGGTAGAGTTACTTCCAAACCATTGGTCGGAATTTCATTTTGGGTAGCTTCAAATACAGCAATGGTCGTAGAGTCAAGGCTATAACGCCATGAATTGAACGTGGATGTAATATCTCGACCAACTGCCCCAACTTGCCACTTACCAAATTGATATTGAGCGCCAACATCTACTCCGAAACCCCAGGCTCGAGCCATGTCGCCAACCTGGCGGTAAATCACCTTGGCATTTCCACCAACGCTCAGTCCTTTTTCACCAATTTCCTTTGCATAGCTCACTAAGAATCCATAATCGGCCGCCGAAAAAGTAGTGATGCGATCATAGTTTACTTGGCCGTTTTGGTCTATCAACTGCGTGGTATTTGGAATATCATCTACCCCAAATCGCACCATGGTGATGCCAATGGCGCTGGTTTCGTCAATGCGCGTTGCAACGCCAACATAGTCGTATTTGGCAATGCCTGCGAAGTATTCAGCATGTTGTGCGCTGACTTGCAGGTTGTCTTGAATTCCCGTTAATCCTGCTGGATTCCAGTAGGCGGAAGTGACATCGTTCACAGACGCAACTTGCGCCTTGCTCATAGCCAGACCACGCGCTCCAACACCAATGTTTAGAAACTCATTGCTGTATTTTGGCGCCTGCGCAAAGGCAGAACCTGAAAACAAGAAAATTGCAATAATGACGCTTGATGTTCCTCTCATAGCAGTGTTCACAAATGTACGAATGAATTAAGTCGTTGGTTTGGCCAGCATAACTGAAAACCAGAGGTAAAATTGTCTCTTCATTCCTTTGATAAAGACGATATCTTCGCCCACTATGAATGCTATAGTTCGGTTTATTCCAAACATGTTCACCCTTGGCAATGCAGCAATGGGCGTTTTAGGAATCGTTTTAATTGCCAAAGAAGAAATGATTCTCGCCGTTTATTGCGTGCTAATTGCATTGGTGCTTGACTTCTTCGATGGCTTTGTGGCAAGGCTTTTAGGTGTGCAAGGGAAGCTAGGAGCAGAACTAGATAGCCTGGCTGATATGATCACGTTTGGCGCATTACCCGGCGTGATTTTGTTTCAGATGATCAGCATTTCACGCGGCATCTATTTTACAGATTTGAGCCAATGGACAACGACTGATTTGTTGTCATGCTCAGTTGCGCTTGTAGTTCCTATGGCCGCGGCATATCGCCTAGCGGTCTTTAATCTAGATGAAACAAGACGTCCACACTTCTTGGGCCTTCCGACACCTGCGATGTGCATGGCGGTTATTAGTATTCCAATAGTGCTGGAGGCGCACTACCATTTGAACTTTTATTATCTGCTTTCCGACTCATTTATCGACATTATAGGTGGCGAACGACGTTGGGATGCTTCTGACTATGGTGTGGTGAAGCTGCTTTACAGCACGGTGTTTTATCAGATTTTGAGCGTTGTTTTAGCCGCAATGATGGTGCTTCCGATACCAATGCTATCACTCAAATTTCATGGATTGAAATGGAAGGAGAATATGTGGCGATATGGGATTTTTATTTGGGTGGTCCTTTGCTATATCATTTTCGTAATTCCTTACACGGACTTTCTTCCGTTTGAGATAGGCTTGATCGACTATTTAATTTGGCCGATTTTTATCCTTGGCTATTTCGTGCTTTCATGGATTTATGCCATTTTTGACGCTCCAAAAACAGATACCAATTCGAATGAAATTCAAAGCTGAAATCGACATCATGCCACACGCCAATTTGCTTGATCCTCAAGGAAAAGCGGTGTCATCATCAATGGGGAATTTAGGACTAAGTGAAATCACAAACGTTCGAATTGGGAAGCACATTACTTTAGAAGTTGACGCTTCTGACGAGTCTGATGCTAATTCAAAAGTGGATGACGCTTGCAAGCGATTGCTTTGCAACCAAATAGTCGAGAGCTACACGTTTACGCTGTCCAGCTAATTAGGCATTTGGGTCATCTACGATGAACCCACACACCTTACACGTTTTCTTTTCTACCATTGGTACAGAGCCTCCGGCCATGGCGCCTGCACCTTCGTACTTGCCTGTCTTCACCTTTTCTTCCTTGGTGATTTGCAGTTTATGAGAGCTGCACCTCGAACAAGCATCTGGATCAATTGACAGACCGCTTTGCTGAGCACGTGAAATAATATCCTTTAGGTCATCAATGGTTAGAAATTGTGACTGGATAAACGAATCAAATTCTCCTTTCGACGCCTCCATCAACGTTTCGTATCTATGTTGATATACGCTTGCAATCTCCAACGGCGAGAGCGTTTTCCAAAAGTCGCTCAAGGAATTGTTTTTCTTTTTCAATTCGAAATTCTGACCTAGATATACTCTCCGCACTTCTGGATCACCAGCCAACTCCTCGGCCGACCCAGCTTTGAGAATGTTCCCTTCAAAAAGCAAATATGCCCGATCCGTAATGGAAAGTGTTTCTTGTACGTTGTGGTCGGTAATGAGTATGCCGATGTTTTTGCTTTTTAACGTGGAAACTATAAACTGAATGTCCTCCACTGCAATAGGGTCAACTCCGGCGAAGGGTTCGTCGAGCAAGATGAAACTTGGATCTGATGCCAAAGCACGCGCTATTTCGGTTCGTCTTCGCTCTCCTCCAGAGAGTAAATCACCTCTGTTTTTGCGCACTAGTTGCAAACCAAACTCATCGAGTAAACTCTCCAATTTCTCTGATTGTTCTGCCTTGCTTAGGCCGCGTTTCATTTCCAACACCGCCTTGATATTGTCTTCCACACTGAGTTTTCTGAAAACCGAAGCTTCCTGTGGTAAATACCCAACGCCTTGTATCGCTCTCTTGTACATAGGAAGGCCAGTAATGTCCTTGCCATCGAGGTGAATCCTTCCTTCGTTTGGCTTTATGAGCCCAACGATCATATAGAATGTAGTGGTCTTACCAGCGCCGTTTGGCCCAAGCAATCCTACAATTTCACCTTGTTCCACATTTACAGAGACGCCTTTAACAACGGTTCTGCTGCGGTATTTTTTAACGAGATCTGTGGCTTCCAGTTTCATGGACTAAAACTCAATTTGAAAGGTAAGTCGAACTCCAAACGGAACCACGTTTGGATTGCTCAAATATGATAATCTCCAGATAGCATCAACCCTAAAAATCTTTAAAATATTCTCGACACCAACTCCCGCCTCGAAGTAAGGCTTGTTTAAATCATACAGATTTGCTGGAAATTGGAGCTCTGCTTTGTGCTTGTTACTCAATCCGCCGATGGCACTTCGCATCGTTGCCACCTCTCGCCATTTTAGCTTTCTGAATAAGGGTACCTTGTTGAAAAACAGCCCATTGAAGTGATGCGTGTAGAAAAGGGTGACCCACTGGTCGCTGATAAATTCGTAGTAGTTCATCAGGTTGTAGGCATAGTCGTCATAGAAATATGTCTGATTGCCTGGAAACATTTGAAGCAGTGGATAGGGCACGGTTCCCCAAATTTTTCCAGCTTCTAGAATAAATTCACTTTGACCAATCGGATTGATTGGAAAGCGATCAGATATACGCAACGACACCCTTTGGTATTCATAATCTCCGCCAAGAAAACCCTTGATGCCAAGCCGAGCGTTAAATTCTAGAATCGGAAATTTAGTACCTAGACTGATCCGATCAAGGTCTCCGCTGATAAAGGATTCTCGGTATGCGAAACGAACGTTAATTCCTACTTCAGCGGTGCTTATGCGGTTAATGTCATACACCGATCCATCACCGTTTTCGCGTTGAAACAGCACGTCGCCAACGGACCAAATATCTTTTCGGCCAAATTCGAACTTGGTGCTAAAGCCCGGAATGAACTCAACCTCATACCCGCCTTTATACTCTTCATAAGCGTTGAATCGGAAAGGCGCCCTTCGAAATACGGATGATAAAATGTTGTCCGTTCTCCACGCGTTCGCGCTTTGGCCAAGCTGCTCTAGGTCTTTTCGGGTACTGAGATGTATGATTTGTCGGGGGCTTTTCGAGATGAAAAAGCGCGAAGCAGCGTGGTATTTAAATCGTTGATCCTTGGTGCCATAGGCAAGATATCCGCTAAGTTCCAATCGTGTGCTAAAATCGCTATTGGTACGGCCTCCAACTCGTAGTCTAAGCCCCTCAACCTGATTGAAACTGGCCATTGTGAAGTATGGGCCAATGTCAACATACTTCATTTCATAGTGGCCATTCACAAACAGGGTAATGAGATCTACATATGTCCGAAACGCCCTAATTTGCTGGATGGTGTCCACCATTTCATAGACCTTGAATTCATTTTCGCTTAAGCTTTCCGGACGTTTTTCGTTCCAGAATTCGTCACTCATGTCATTGGCGCTGTCCGCGACCTGAATATTGTTAAACGTGCTGTAAAACGAGTTTTCCTTTTTCTCGTTTATGATGAATTCGTCGTAAATAGTCGTCTTTCTTCCATAAAAGCCAATGGCTTTTTCACTGAGATTGAAATCGACAACGACGTTTTCTTTGGTCAGCATCCAAATCTCATTCTCTACTTGATCGTAAACGTGATGCACCGAAAACGAGTTGATCCAATTGATGTTGGCGCCTTCAATAATTTTCGCCTGAATTTCCTTCAACGCATATGTGGTATCGTTTATCCACATTTCACCTTCAAATACTAGCTCCCCTTTTCGCCTAGGGATGAAGGCGATTTTGAAACACTTTTTGCGATTGATTACGGCACTATCAAGTAGATAATACTTGTAGGACGTGCCTCCAAAATCTGAAAGTGGACTCATGAAGCTTTTTCCAAAAGCGTCCACATAGTTTTCATAGACATTCGTGTTTTGATACATATCTCCTAAAAACTGACTCACACTTTCATTTTTGACACCCGCTACTTTTGTCGCTTTAATATGTTCCATCGAACTTTTTGGGCTCTTTCGGTAGTAATACCTAGAAAATGATTCAGTAAGGAATATCGGAAGAAATGGCTTTTCCTCGGAGGTGCTATCAATGTTTTCAAAGACAAAATCAAACGGCTTCATCACCTTTTGATTCGTGAATCTTTCATTGATATTATTCATGTCGAACTCAATCTTATTGTACACGTTGTATTCGTATGCTTCGAGCTTCTCGCGATTGTTGGCCTTTTTATTTCGAATCACTTTTTTCATGATTTCAATCGCGGGGTCTTTCGCTTTTTTGTCTGCAACTATGGTGACAGGGCCAAGTGAAATTCCTGATATTTTCATCTCGAAATCAACTACCTGAGATCGGTCGGCTTTTACGCGTTGCGCACCACGCTGATATCCTAGCACGGTAACAAGAAGCGAATCTGTCGGGTAATACGTTTCAATTCTATATGCGCCCTTATCGTCCGTGGTGGTGCCGATTTTGCTGTCCTTGAAATAGACATTCGCAAATGGGATTGGTAGATTTGTTTCGGCTTCGAACACCTTACCCACTACAATCGTTTGTTGGGCGCTCAGCGAATTCGCCAAAAGCCCTAAAACCAAAATTGCTAGGAGCCGAATGATATGTTTTACTGGCGAATCCATAAATGCGTTCAGCCACACGTTTAATCCTGCTTGGGTTTGGCCACAATGCCCGAAATCCGAATGCTGATTTCGTACAGAACAATGATGGGAATCGTTACAAGGACTTGACTAAAAATGTCTGGCGGAGTAATAACTGCAGACAAGACCAACGCACCAACGATCGCATGCCGCCGAAACGCACGCAGCACCTTAGGAGACAAAATGCCCGCGCGGGTCAAGAAATAAACCAAGACCGGAAGCTCAAAGACTGCCCCGCAGGCTAGAACTACGGTGGTGATTAGTGAAATGTACGTGGTAAGTGTAGGGTTGTTTAGAACGGCGTCACTGACTTGATAGTTTAAAAAGAAGTTGATCGATAAGGGGCTTATGACGTAGTAGCCAAATGACACGCCACTAAGAAATAAGAACGTGGTGGCTGCAACAAACCCCCGAGCGTGCTTGCGCTCCGATGAGCTTAGGCCTGGGCTTATAAACCTCCAAACTTCCCAGATCAAATAGGGAAAGGCGATTATCAAACCTGCCACAAGCGATATGAGGATGTGTGCGCTAAACTGGCCCGCCATGGAAAGGTTTACCAAGTCTGGCAAATCCTGCCCTATGCAAATTGCGCCATCGGGAAACATACTTGGCACGAGTTCACTCATCTTATCGCTCATCTTACAGAGAAATCGATACGTTGGAAAGTCCGGCTTTTTAGGTCCAAAAATGAGTACGTCAAAAACAAACCCTTTGGCAATAAAGGCACCGATAGCACCGAGCATAATCGCTATAATGGATCGCACCAAATGCCACCGAAGCACCTCGAGGTGATCAAGGAAAGACATTTCTTCAGTTTGTGTTTCTGTACTCATGTTTGTCGCGTACCGCAAATATGGGGTTTATAGCACCTCGAGAGCGTAGCCAATTGATCGCAATTTTCACTCTAGACACACTTTTGTTTAATGTTTTGAAGGTGTGAACTTTACGATTACATTTGCCGTGTGAAGAGTTATTTTTCAAAGTTCATTTTATTCTCATTTATGTTGACCGCTGCAATGGGGTTCGTGAAAGGCGACACCAGTGTATCAAACGGGGTTGACCCAATCAGTGTGAGTATAAGCGTTGATGCGCAAGGCATCATGGAGCGGGGTGTTCCTTCATCACAGGCGGATAAGTCTGAGAAAAACAGGGAAGATCAAAACTTTACATTCAAGTTTCCGAACATTTTTGATGTTTTTCGGTCATTGTTCTAAGTCATTTACTTGCTTCGTAAGTAACTAATTTAGATTCATGATAAGACCATTTTCACCAGCCCGAAGTGTTACCATTTGGTTGGCCACTGGCATTCTTCTAATCTTAATAATGGTGTCCATCGGTGGGTTAACGCGGCTAACACACTCCGGTTTGTCCATGGTGCATTGGACGTTTACGGGATCGCTGCCGCCGATGAACGATGGTGAATGGGTCGCGGAATTTGAACGATATCAGACATCGCCCGAATTCAAAGAACTGCATGAACACTTTCAAATCGAAGATTTCAAATCAATCTTTTGGTGGGAATACATTCATCGAATGTTTGGAAGAATGATCGGAATCGTATTCCTTATTCCATTCATTTTTTTCTGGGTGAAGAGATCCATTCCAAGGGATATGCTGCCGCAATTCGGAATCATATTTTTTCTCGGAGCCTTTCAGGCAATTCTCGGATGGTTCATGGTGAAAAGTGGTCTTTCCGACGTGCCGCGTGTCAGCCATTTTAGACTTTCTGCTCATTTAGTTACCGCGTTTCTCACATGTGCCTACATTTTTTGGGTCATGCTTAATTACAATCGGCACGGTAAATTGAGGGCCGACCGTTCGCCGATTCAGAAGGGAGCCATTTGGTTTTTCGCAGCCTTGGTGCTTCAAATAATTTACGGCGGATTTGTTGCCGGTCTGCGTGCTGGATGGATACACAATACATGGCCGTTGATGGACGGCTCCTTGGTGGCTCCCAGCGTTTGGGCCATGGATCCCTTAATCTTAAACTTTTTGGAAGGCGGATCTGGTGTTCAGTTCGTGCATAGAACCTTGGCGTTGGTCATTCTAGCAGCCAGTTTCTTGATTGTGCGATCGGCACAAACTCAATCTGACCATATTCGGAAACCTGCGATGGTAGTTTTGGGAATGGTGTTGCTTCAATTCACTCTGGGAGTCGCAACATTGCTTCTGGCCGTCCCAACATCGTTTGCTGTAGTGCATCAAGTGATGGCGCTAATCACCTTGCTTTCGGCCGTTTGGCTGGTTCATAGCGCAACCTACTTTGTTGCTTCTACAGAGCTGGAATCGTGATCCGTCCAGACTAAGGTTGAGATCATATGACGAATATCCGCCTTGATGTAGTCAATCACTGGAGCCAAAGAATCCTTGTTGGGCTTCACATTAAAATAGAGCGATCCCCGCAAAAAGTGCGCGGCACTGTCCGTAACGAAAAACTGCATGTCGCTGGCAGTCGCTCCCTTGAATTCGTAGATCAAACCATAGACTCGTGCAGAATCGTTTTGAACCCGACTTTCATTAATCGCTGTGGCCTTTCCTACATGTTTCATCGCCAGTGTTCTGTTATCCTCAATTTGAGTGGCTAGGTCGTCCGCCACCTCACTGTATGTTAGATGCAGTGTGGCTTTATATCTTGGGTAGTAGAGGTTATACCAGCAATTTTCATTTTGGTGGCGTTTATCGATCGTGAGAAAGCTCTGATTAGAGGCCTCGAAATAATACGGGCAATCCCAAGTTTCTATGCTCGGGCTTATGTAGCTGGGTGCTGGCAGCTCTATACGGGCATAGGCGCGCTCTTTGGGGGTGTAATCTTCCTCACACGCACAGAATGCGATCCCAATAATCAGAATGAATAGCCTGACTTTCATTCTTCTTCGGAGGTTGAAATGGTCACCTTAACTTGCTTTACTTTTCGCTTGTCTGCGGCTTCGATGGTGAATTGATATTGTTCAAATCGAATTTTTTCATTCTTCACTGGGATTCTTCCGCAAAGTTCAAGGATAAATCCAGCGATCGAATCGCTTTCCCCTTTGGTTTGTTCGAATAAATCGCCATCAATGTCCAAGATTCGGTAGAGATCGATAAGCGCGGTTTTTCCTTCAAAAACGTAATTATTCTCATCGAGCTTGGAGTAAACAATGTCGTCCTCATCAAATTCGTCGCTTATTTCTCCGACAATTTCTTCGATTATATCTTCCAAGGTTATTATGCCCGAACTTCCGCCGTACTCATCCACCACAATGGCCATGTGATTCTTTGTTGCTTGAAAATCCCGCAGCAAATCGTCTAGTTTTTTGTTTTCCGTGACGAATACCGGAGGCCTTAAAAGCGACTTCCAGTCAAAGTCGTTCCCTTCATCCAAGTGGGGGAGCATGTCTTTTACATAAAGCACGCCAACAACAGTGTCAAAAGTCTCTTCGTGCACCGGAATTCTCGAAAATCCGCGATCTACAATTTTTTCTTGAAGCGTCTTAAAGTCGAGCTTGAGGTCAAAACTTTCCACGTCGATTCGAGGTGTCATAACCTGACGCACTTCGGTGGTCCCGAACTTGACAATGCCGCTTAATATTCGTTTTTCAGACTCTTCCGTGTTTTTGTCGGAGGTCAGTTCTATTGCGTGCGATAGGTCGTCGGCTGTAATGCTTGAAGCGCCTTCCGTTTCCTTGGCCTTCGCATTTATTTTGCGCGTCGAACGGACCATAATTTTAGAAAGTGGTGCGAATAGCTTTCGCATGAATGAAAGCGGATAGGCCATAAATATCGACAAGCGATATGCTTGTTTAGACGCATAAACCTTAGGTGAGATTTCACCAACAATTAGAATAATAAGCGTGACAGCGATAACCTGGATTACAAACGCTAACACGTCTCGATCGCCAAAGTCAAACATCATTTCCATCAAGAATGAGGAGAGAATAATGATGGCAACGTTTACCAGATTGTTTCCGATTAGTATGGTAGCAAGAAGGGTGTTCGGTTTAGATAACAAGTCCGTGACGAGGGTCGCCGATTTGGAGTTTTCTGCTGTCAGTTGCTCTCTGTCTTGAGGTGAAAGAGAGAAGTAGGCCACCTCAGATCCACTAATAAGTGCAGACAAAACCAGCATTACCGCCATGAGCAATAAGCTAAAAACAACACCCATGTCCCAGGGTTGAAATACAGAAAGCAGGGTGATCGAAAAAGGATCGGGGTCCACTAGCGGGGGGTTAAATTAGAATGGAAGATCGTCAAAAGACTCATCATCGGCAGAGTCAGGCTGTAAATTCTTCGCTGCAGCTGGCTTCTTAGCCTCGGCTTTTTGCTGTTGTGGCTGTGCTTGAGTTTGCTGACCGCCGCCTCCAGAGTTATCACCATCCGGTCGTCCACCAATCAAAGTCAAGGTATCGGCCTCAATTTCGGTAACGTATCGTGTGATGCCCTCTTTGTCGTCGTAGCTTCTGGTGCGTAATTTCCCTTCGATGTACACCTGTCGACCTTTAGCAAGATACTTCTCTGCCACATCAGCTTGGCCTCTCCACACATTCACAGAATGCCATTCGGTGTTTGTCACACGCTCTCCAGCTTTGTTTGTGTAGGTCTCAGAGGTAGCGATGCGCAATCGGGCAACTTTGGCTCCAGTGCTCAACACACGAACCTCTGGGTCTGCTCCTAAATTCCCTAATACGATCACCTTATTTACTCCAGCCATGGCTCTAAAATTTCTTGTTTAAACAAACCTACATTTAATTAATCGGGGTTCAAATACATCAGGAATCTTGTTCAAAAAATGTCCTGATTTTCTAGATAGCGATCAATTAACCTAGGAAGAGCAAACCTATGAACTTCGCTGAGTTTTATGGCGCTGAATTTTGAATTATCCATGTCTGGTACAGAACAATGATAAAAGCGGCTGTGAATGTTTTGGTGGCTTAAAACATGCTTCTTGTGCGCATGCACTTTTAAAATTTGGATGTCTTTTATTCCAATTAAGGCAGCAATTTCATGGTTAGATACCTCATCCGAGTGTGCTGTTTCAATCAATGGAAACTGATGAAGCCCAGCCCAAATATCAGTTGAATCGCGTTTCTCGAGGCAAACTGACGCACCGTCAGATACAATGGCAAAGTGGAAGTGTCTATCTCGTTTGGCCTTTGCTTTTTCCTTCAAGGGAATTTGATCCACTGTGCCCGCGGCGAAAGAAGCGCAGTGTGCCTGAACCGGGCAGTTTTGGCAGTCAGGCTGCCTAGGAGCGCAGTGAAGCGCGCCAAATTCCATCATGGCTTGGTTGTGTCTGCCTGGATCAGATGTGTCCAGCAGCGTATCAGCCAATGCCTGGATTTGAATCTGCACGGATCGCTTATTTACTGGATCGGAAATATTGAATAGACGGGTAAGTGTGCGGATGACATTGCCGTCGACAACGGCGTTTTTCGATCCAAAAGCGAAGGATGAGATGGCGGAGGCGGTATAAATTCCGATGCCCTTTAGGCCAATAATTTGCGCATAGTTTGTCGGAAATTGGCCGCCATGTTCCGACATGATTTGCTTGGCGGCAAACTGTAGATTTCGAGCTCGGCTATAATAGCCCAAGCCTTGCCATAGCTTTAACACATCATCTTCAGGTGCAGTTGCCAATGATCTCACTGTGGGGTAGGTCGCAACAAACTTTTGATAATATGGCATACCTTGCTCTACGCGGGTTTGCTGAAGAATGATTTCAGAAAGCCAAATGAAATAGGGATTTTTTGTGTGCCTCCACGGAAGGTCGCGCTTGTTGGTTTCGTACCATCGTGCGAGAATTCGAGAAATGATATGGGTTTCGCTCATAAGAATCGATTGCGAAAATAGTTCCACGCAGATTTTTAATGTGAAGAAATGATTCTATATTTGCAGCCCGTTTTTTGAAATCGGTAAATACACTGAAAATCAAAAGTTTATAACAGACAATTTATTATGACGAAGGCAGAAATAGTCAATGAAATAGCAGACAAGACAGGTCTTGACAAGGTGGAAGTATTGACCACAGTAGAGGCGTTTATGAATAGTGTGAAGAACTCATTGGCTCGTGACGAAAATGTTTATTTGAGAGGTTTTGGAAGTTTTATCGTAAAAGAGCGAGCTGAAAAAACGGGTAGAAACATTTCAAAAAATACCACGATCATAATTCCTGCACACAATATTCCTTCTTTCAAGCCAGCAAAGACATTTGTTGACAAGGTGAAGAAGAACGTTAACGTGAAATAACTCAATGAACCTGAAAACAGGACATTGGATTTTGATAGGGCTTACGGGCGCTATCGTTGTTCTTTTATTTCTTGCTCCTCACCAACCATCCTCGGATGGGCTGAGTTCCGAAAGTTCGCAAATGAGCGAGCCTCCGACTGTGGAAAATGACATTGACTCAGCGCTTGCAATAATTGCGAGCGAAGCACCAATGCAGGGTATACTTCTTCTTCGAAAGATTACAGAAGAAAACCCAACGAATTTTCGAGCACAGTATAACATGGGAAAATTCTCAGCTCAAACCAGTCAGTGGGATAAGGTAATAGAGCGTTTTGAAGCGGTTATGGAAATAGATCCATCGTTTTCAGAATCGCACTACTGGATAGGGTTGGCAAGGTTTAACCTTGGGGAAATAGATCAAGCAAAAAATCATCTGCAACAATTTGTAGCCGATGAACAAGATAATACGCAGCTTCGTGATGATGCTGTGAGAATGTTGAATCAAATTAAATAAACACAATGCCAAGCGGTAAAAAAAGAAAGCGTCACAAGATGGCGACGCACAAGCGTAAGAAGCGTTTGAGAAAGAATCGACACAAGAAGAAGAAGTAATCTCTTCACATTAACAGCCCCCCGGCTATAAAACATATCCAAAGTGAGTGAAATCAGTAAAGAAATGATCATTCGCACCGGGGATGGTGAAGTCAATATTGCTCTTCTTGAAGACAAAGGATTAATTGAATATCATAACGAAAAGCTTGATAAAGGCTTTAACGTTGGTGATATCTTCCTTGGTAGAATAAAACGACTCGTCCCTGGGCTGAATGCAGCCTTTGTTGACGTAGGTTATGAAAAAGATGCGTTTTTGCATTACCACGATTTAGGCCCTCAGGCTCAATCGTTGCAGAAATATATTTCGGAAGGAATTACTGGAAAGCGGAATTCAGGTCTATTAACAGATTTTAAAATTCAGCCAGACATCGATAAAGGCGGTAAAATCGATCAGGTGTTAAAGCCCAATCGATATATGCTTGTACAGATCGCCAAAGAACCTATCTCAACCAAAGGCCCAAGACTAACATGTGAAATCAGCATTGCTGGTAGATTCATTGTGTTGGTTCCCTTTAGCGACCGAATTTCGGTCTCTCAAAAAATTAAAAGCCGCGAAGAGCGCGAACGGTTGCGGAGATTAATTTCTTCCATCCGCCCTAAAAACTTTGGGGTTATCGTGCGCACCGTAGCGGAAAACAAGCGTGTTGCAGAATTAGATGCAGACATGCGAAATCTCACCGATCGCTGGAAACAAGCCTTCGATAATTTCACATCTACTAAGCCGCCTGCAAAGGTCTTGGGTGAAATCGACCGTACCAACGCGATTCTACGAGACCTTCTAAGCCCTTCGTTTAACCAAATCGTGGTTGACAATGAGGCACTGTTTCAAGATGTATCAGCATACCTGAAAACCATCGCTCCAGAAAGCGAAAAAATCGTCAAGCTTCATAAGGGCAAGATTGACGTGATGGAGCATTATGGGATTGAGAAACAGATCAAGTCCTTATTTGGCAAGCACGTGACAATGAAGAGCGGTGCCTATCTTGTGATAGAACACACCGAAGCAATGCACGTAATTGACGTGAATAGTGGCAACACAGCCAAGTCGGAGACGAACCAAGAGGCAAATGCCTTGAAGGTGAATATTGAGTCCGCTGAGGAAGTGGCTCGGCAGCTTCGATTGCGCGACATGGGTGGATTGGTTGTGGTTGACTTTATCGACCTACGCCAAAACGAAAACCGCAAGATGCTTCAAACGAAGTTGAAGGAATACATGTCGGATGATCGGGCAAAGCACCAAGTGTTGCCAGTAAGTAGATTCGGTTTGGTAGAGATTACTCGACAGCGTGTGAGGCCAGAAATGGACATTAAAACGGCTGAGGTTTGCCCCACATGTAATGGAACGGGTGAAGTGCAAGCAGCCATCACAATTGTAGATGAGATTGAAAACAATCTACGTGCATTGATGGAAGAGCAAAAGCCTAAATCGTTGACCGTAGCAGCACACCCATTTGTGAGTGCTTACCTGCAAAAGGGAATATATGGTTACCAACGAAAATGGTTTGGCGAGTTTAAAAAATGGGTCAATGTAGAGCCTAAAACGGCCATGACCTTACTCGACTACGAGTTCTTGGATAAGGACGGAAAAGAGATTTTGTTTTAAAATAAAAAGCCCTTCGCATATTTGCGAAGGGCTTTTTTGATTTATGGTTGGGAAATTAATTTTTTACCACAGTTTGAGCCTGACCATGATCATTCTGAATGATGTAAACGCCATTTTCAAGCCCTACTAATGAAATGACTTTGGTGTTTTCGACGCTGCGGACCACTCTTCCGGTTAAATCAATTATTCTATAGTCATCCTCTACAGAAATACGAAGTAAGGTATGTGTTGGGTTTGGGTAGGCGTTAAATGAAGGACCATTCTGTAATTCATTTACACCAACAGCACCGCTCACTCTGAAGACAGAGACAGTTCCACTCACCTCATTGGAGGTAACTATGTAGGCATTTGTGTCACCGGCTTCAGTTGGTGCGATATAAATAATATCCTCTACGCCTAAGTCACCAACAGCCTCTGTCTCAACATCGGAAACTTCGAAGTCACGGTTGTTTATATACTGAACAAATGTTGAAGAGGCTGGAGTCGATACATCATAGACCATGATTCCTCCGACCCGCTCACATCCAATAAATGCGTAGTGCGAACCATTTATTTTGGCCACTTCGATTGCCTCAGGTTCGGGACCTTTGTCGTCTGATCGGTTGTCAAAGGAATCGTTTTCGTCGTTGGTCGAATTGAAGTCATTTGGAAACGCCGCGGCAATTTCTTGCTCGAATTCATCACCTGAATCATACACCAATGCCCCTGAGGAGGTCCAAATACTAAATGATCGACCTCCGTAGGTATATATTTCATCGTAGTCACCGTCACCATCAGTATCTCCCATGGAGGTCGTAACTTTAATGCGTCCGCCGTTTTCCTCTTCTTGAAGCGTTTCAGCATCGGGGAAATTAGTTGGATCCAGATCTAGATCTTTAAGGCGCTCTTCTTCACTATATGCGTCATAGTCGCGCGAATCTCCTTCGTTTGCCGTGAAGACATATGTTGCGCCATCAATATCCGTGCTCGCTATCGCATCTGGCAAATACAACCCCTTAAATGGATAGGTAGTTATGTTTATTTCACCATCCTCGTTGCTGGCATCCATCCCATTTCCATTTATTGAATGATCCTTAGTGCCAAAGGGAACTATTGACGAGATTGATTTGGATGACAGATCAATAACGGCGAGCGCATTGTTTTCCTGCAATGCAACAAAAGCCGTTTGATTATCATTCGAAATGGCAACGTATTCTGGTTCAAGATTGTCTTCATCATCATGACCTCCAGTCACGATTACCTCGTCCACTTCCCATGTTGAGCATCCGGTAGAGTCTGTTGAAGTGTAACGAAATGCAATGTGTACTTCTTCACCTAAATAGTCACTCATATCAATCTCACCCGAATGTTGCCAGGTATAATTTGCTGCGCTGGGCCAAGTTGCATCATTGGTATGGTCAACCCATGTAGCTCCATTAACATTTGAACCATCAAAATCTGTGGCTATCCAAAGCTCTAAACCAGGCCCGCTAAAATTGTAGGCACTTTCAAATGATAGACTGGCTTTATCAAAACCATCAAGGGAGATGGGCGTTGAAATTAAAAAGTCTTCATTGTGTTGACAACCACCATCATATCCTGAAATTCGGCTGAAAATAGTATCTGAACCCGAAGGGTAATTAAATTCATGCCACTGTCGGCTATTTCCCGCCAGATTGTATTGATTCCAATCAACAAATACAGAATCATAGTTGATGGTATCCTCGTTCTGAAAGTCACCTTCGAATGGAATGGCTTGTCCAAAAATTCGAACATCATCCCATGATCCAGTGTAATCACCAAGAACAATTTCAGTAACATTTGACTGAGAGAGGTTTAAGATACCTCCCGAAAGATCGATAATTGTAACTGAACCCGGAGGGTCTTCTGTCCATTCATCATTAGGCTCACCCTCATTGGCCGCAACAACCATTAAACCGTCATGGGAAAACGTCACCATGTCAGGAAGGTATCCTGCTTCAACATCGGATAGGTAGGTGCCACTTGAATCGAAGAATACAATCCTTCCTCGATCTAGCGTTCCATCACCTTCTACAGCCACTGCGATATTGCCGTTGTATGAGCTAACACTGTTAACTCCAGCTCCAAAGCTGCTTAAGTCTATTTCAGTTAGTAATGATATAGAGCTTGGATCTGAGAAATCGAGTACTCCGATTGAGTTTTCGTTAGCGTTCGAAAAGAATAACCTTTTCGATAGCTTGTCATAGGTTATAGTTTCCGCTGAGCCCTCGTCGAACACGTTGGTGTGGTAAGTGCTTAAATGACTGAGTGTGATTTGAGCGTGCACAGAAATAAAGCAAAAAGCAAAAATTGCAGAAGTAAAAAGTTGTTTCATGGTTTGTATTATTTGTTTGTGCAAACTTCTCGAAGGGGCTCTGTAATGACCTTAGATTGATCTTATTCTTAAATCATGCATTTGTGATGGAATGTTCAAGAGAGCATTAGTCACGTTGAATTAAGGTTAAGGATCTGAAAAGTGGGTTTAAGAAGTTTCGTATTTGTAAACTATGCAGTACTGCTGTATGAAAGGATATCAAGTCTGGCAGATAGGCATGCGTCTCTGAAATTGAATTTTTTCATTTGATGGCACCTAATATTCTTGTACACCTTTGAGGTTAGACTTTTTACGTCATTTTTCAGTTTAGATTTGACCAGTGATTCCGAAACAAAAGCTATCCATCGACGAGGCGGTTATTAAGGCACGCACTTACTGCAACTATAGGGAACGTTGCCATAAGGAATTACGTGAAAAGCTTTATGACATGGGGCTTTGGAAGAAAGATGTGGACCATGTAATCATGCAAATGATGGACGAGAATCTGTTAAACGAAGAACGCTATGTGAAGAGCTACGCCCGTGGACATTTTTACATCAAAAAGTGGGGCAAGTATAAAATCAAAGTTGAGCTAAGGTCACGCCAAATTCATGATTCCTTGATCCGCATCGGAATGAAGGAAATCGAGGATGACGACTATCTTGAGATGATCGAAAAGCTCATTCGCAAAAAGATGAAGGAAGTAACGGGGACGAAATACGAACGACAGCAAAAAGTGAGTCGATACATGGTTGGAAAAGGGTACGCCTTTTCAGAATTTGGCCAAATGCTAAAAGAATTGATGCCCAGGTGAAAAAGATTGCGGCTTCAATCATTTGAACATTACATTCGCGACTATGATAACACTAGACGACATCCGTGTGATGGTCGGGCGCCTGGACGCGTTGAGGGGGTACCTTTGACATTGATCATAAGAAAGCCCAAATATTAGACGAAGAGCAGAAGACGCACGATCCAAACTTTTGGGATGACCCTAAGAAAGCGGAGCTTGTTGTAAAACAGATCAATAAGAAGAAGGTCTGGACCAATGCATTTGACGAGATTTCCAATGCAGTGGATGATCTCACGATTCTCTATGATTTTTTCAAGGAAGGCGAAGGCTCAGCAGAAGAGGTTGAAGCGCAACATTCGAAACTGAGCGCGCTGCTTGAAGATCTTGAAATGAAAAATATGCTCAGCGCGGAGGAGGATAGCTTCGATGCTGTGCTCCAAATTACTGCTGGGGCAGGAGGTACCGAAAGTTGTGACTGGGCTTCCATGCTCATGAGAATGTATCTCATGTGGGCAGAAAAAGCGGGATACAAAATCAAGGAACTTAATTATCAAGAGGGCGATGTAGCGGGCGTGAAGACAGTTACCCTTGAGATTTCTGGAGATTTTGCATTTGGATATCTAAAAGGTGAAAATGGCGTGCATCGATTGGTGCGTATTTCTCCATTCGATTCCAATGCCAAGCGGCACACATCCTTTGTTTCGGTCTACGTATATCCATTGGTTGATGACTCAATAGACATTCAAGTTAATCCCTCCGATATTGATTGGGATACCTTCCGATCGGGTGGGGCAGGAGGTCAGAATGTGAATAAGGTGGAGACAGGGGTCCGTCTGAAGCATAAGCCATCTGGTATCATCATTGAAAACACTGAATCTCGTTCACAGCTTCAAAATCGCGAAAAGGCAATTCAACTTTTGAAATCCAGACTTTATGAAGTTGAGTTGGAAGAACGGCGCGCAAAACAGGCCGAAATAGAGGCTAATAAGAAAAAGATAGAATGGGGTAGTCAGATTCGGAATTACGTCTTGCACCCGTACAAAATGGTGAAAGATGTGCGCACTGGAGTAGAAACCACGAATGCGGACGCCGTGCTCAATGGAGACATTGACGCGTTTCTGACAGGATTTTTGATGTGGTGGTCAGGCAAGCTGACCTACGACGGAGAGGAGGAAGCTTAAGCTTCCATTTCCTTTGCAATCTCATCTTCTTTTTTCTCAAACATGCTAGGCATGAGGCTGTTGAGAGCGCCCATAGTAGCCCAGTAGCCTAAAAATCCAACTAAGAATAGAAGAATCCAGAAGGCCATTAAGAAAAAACCAAGAAAAACAAAGAAGCCGAAATATTCGCCCATGGCATTTTTACATTTGACAGCGAATATAATTCAACTTTGAAAAATATTATCAACTAATTAGCGATGGATTTTAGAATCGAGCACGACACCATGGGTGAAGTAAAAGTTCCAGCATCAAAATACTGGGGCGCCCAAACCGAAAGATCAAGAAACAACTTTAAGATTGGAGCCGAGGCGAGCATGCCGCTCGAGGTGGTTTATGGCTTCGCGTACCTGAAAAAAGCAGCCGCCCATGCAAACTGCGATTTGGGTGTTGTGACTGAAAAAAAGCGGGATCTAATCTCGGCTGTGTGTGATGAAATTCTCGATGGAAAGCACGACGATCAGTTTCCATTGGTGGTTTGGCAAACTGGTTCTGGCACGCAATCAAACATGAATATGAATGAGGTGGTGAGCAATCGGGCGCACGTGCTCAATGGCGGAACACTTGGAGAAGGCGACAATGTTATTCATCCAAACGACGACGTGAATAAATCTCAATCTTCCAACGATACATTCCCAACTGGAATGCACATTGCTAGTTATAAGATGGTAGTGGAAACCACCATTCCCGGTGTGGAAAAACTAAGAGATACCCTCGCCTCCAAGAGCAAGGAGTTTATGAATGTGGTAAAGATTGGTCGTACCCATTTGATGGACGCGACGCCACTTACTGTTGGTCAGGAACTAAGCGGATATGTGTCTCAGCTCGATCATGGATTACGAGCGTTGCGAAATACACTCGACCATTTAAGTGAGGTTGCCCTTGGTGGCACAGCTGTGGGTACGGGTATAAACACGCCTGAGGGCTATGCTCCACTTGTGGCTGAGAAGATCGCAGCCTTCACGGGGCATCCGTTTAGAACGGCTGAAAATAAGTTTGAGGCATTGGCGGCACACGATGCCATCGTTGAGTCACATGGAGCGCTAAAGCAATTGGCAGTGAGCTTAATGAAAATTGGAAATGATATTCGTCTCTTGGCGAGTGGGCCACGATGTGGAATTGGGGAACTGACCATACCTGAAAATGAACCTGGATCGAGTATTATGCCGGGCAAAGTGAATCCAACCCAGTGTGAAGCATTGACCATGGTTTGTGCTCAGGTCATGGGAAATGATGTCGCCGTTACCGTTGGTGGAATGAATGGACACTTCGAACTGAATGTGTTCAAACCAATGATGGCCTTTAATCTATTGATGAGCGCGCGACTTATTGGTGATGCATGTGCTTCCTTCAACGATAACTGCGCGGTAGGCATTGAGCCGAACGAAGCACGGATCAAGCAGAATTTGGATAATTCATTGATGCTTGTTACGGCGTTGAATACCAAGATTGGGTACGAGGCCGCGGCAAAAATTGCAAAGACAGCGCATAAAAATGGAACCACGTTGAAGGAAGAATCTGTGAATTTGGGATACTTAAGCGCAGACGAGTTTGATCAGTGGGTAGATCCAAGTAAGATGATCGGTAGCTTAGGTTAGAGGAACTTTTTCTTGCCTTGCGATTTAAGATCCTCAACAAACTTCTTGATCTTTTGCTCTTCGTCTTTCTGACAGATGAGTAATGCATCCTCGGTGTCAATTACAATGTAATTGCTTAAGCCTTGGATAACAGCAAGCTTGTCTTTCGGAATCATAATCATGGAATCGGTGCTGTCATAAACGTTGACTTGATCGCCCAAAACAACATTTGAACCGCGCTCTTCGTGCATTTGTTCGTAAAGTGAACCCCAAGTCCCAAGATCTGACCATCCAAAATCTTGACCAAGAACAACATCCACATTCGCAGCCTTTTCCATAATTCCATAATCAATGGAAATGCTTTCGCAGCTGGAGTAGATAGAGTCGATCGCAGCCGATTCTCCTTCTGTCCAATATGCGTCAGAGCAAGACTCAAACGCCTCTGCCATTTCGGGTAGGTGTTGTTTAAAGGCTTCAACGATGGACGATGTTTTCCAAATGAACATGCCGCTATTCCAATAGAAATCGCCGCTTTGCAAAAATTGCAATGCCATTTCTGTAGATGGTTTTTCTGTAAACGTTTTCACCTTTCGAATAGACTGTGCATCGTAGCTGCTATCACGATGGAATTGGATATAACCATATCCTGAATCAGGACGAGTAGGTTGAATTCCCAGAGTGACGAGATTTCCTGTTTCCGTGGCGTGTTTTATTCCCTCTTCAACAGCTTGATTGAACGGGTCTTGTTTTAATATGATGTGATCTGCAGGGGAAATAAGCATGATCGAATCTGGATTGTCTTTGTAAAGCTTGTAGGCGGCATAGGCAATACATGGAGCCGTATTCTTGCGGTTAGGCTCGAGTAATATTTGATCCTTGGTAAGCTTGGGCAAATGCTCCTTCGTCAATTCGGCGTAAGCATCAGAGGTTACAACCATGAAATTTTCTTCCGAACAAATGTTGCTGAAACGATCGTGTGTCAGCTGGATTAAGGAAGAGCCAGTTCCGAGTATATCTAAATACTGCTTTGGCATATTTTGCCTACTCATTGGCCAGAATCGGCTACCGACTCCACCGGCCATTATTACACAGTGTACATTCTTATTCATCTAAAATCACTTTAAGGCGCCAAATGTAGGTTTCCTAGAAAGAGTTGGTTTTAAACCTTTGTTACGAATGATTAATCGACACTTCACATTCGCCGTGCACCATAAATCGTTTTTTGGTTTGGATTTCGGTACAAATAAATCTAGTTCGCTTCAATTTGCCCTTTTGGAAAAGCCGTTGGTTCGAAACAATTACGAACTCAGCGCCTTCAGGAAGATCGCTCAATACAATCATTGGTTCTTGATCGTATGCTCGCAATTCACGGAGCAATGCTGGATCAGAACATGAGGCAGCTTTTGGGTTTTGTATGTGGCGGGCAACGGCCGGGGTTAATTCGTCTGGAAAGGCATTCGCGGCGAGCAGTTGTAGCAAGAGCTCAGAGTACACGCCTTTCCAAGAATCACCATGCGGAGTGGCAAGGGTTTTTCTCTGAAGAAAATCAATGTGATGCGCGATTTCATGGGTGAGTGTTACCGTAAACGCGTAAGGATTTAGGTCTCCATTTACCGAAATAACAGGCTGTTTTCTGCCTCCACCAATTCGGTAATCACCCAGCTTTGTTTTACGCGGTTTCGAGATCCGGACTTTAACTGGATACTTAACTAGCCAGGAGTAAATGATACGACAAATGCGCTCTGGCATATATCGTTGCATCTGCTTTACAAATGCATCTTCGTTCATGAATTGTCATAAACGACAGCCTTCTCTTCAACGTTAACTTGGCTCCAATGTGGACAATCGCAATCCTTTCCTTTGAAGAGTTTACAAGATGATAGACCAACGATGGTTGAAATAAGTAGAAGAGTTTTCAATAATCGCATAGTGTAAAGCTACGTTTAAAAGCATTTCGATCGCTTGGTTTTAGATTTACATTTGTCGCAATGGGTTCATTTGTCTTCCATCTCGGAAAGTATATCATGCTGCTATGGCGCGTGTTTAGTAAACCTGAGAAATTTTCCATCTATCGGCGAAGGTTGTTTGACGAAATGATTTCTTTGGGACTTGATTCGCTAGGCATCATTATGATCATTTCGCTCTTTATGGGAGCGGTTATTACGATTCAGACTGCTGCGAATATTGATAGCGCTTTCATTCCATCCTACACCATAGGTTTTACAACCCGGCAATCATCCATTCTCGAGTTTAGTCCCACTATTATGGCGCTGATTTTGGCTGGAAAAGTGGGGTCCAACATTGCGTCGGAGATCGGCTTGATGCGCGTTTCTGAACAAATTGATGCGTTGGAAATTATGGGTGTAAACTCAGCTTCATTCCTGATTCTCCCAAAGATTTTGGCTTCAGTATTTATCAATCCATTTCTGATCGTTATTTCCATGTTTGTCTCTATCGGTGGAGGTTATTTAATCGCGATGGCCACTGACATTGTGACTATTACCGACTATGTAGAAGGTATTCAGCTCGACTTTAGACCGTTTCATGTGGTGTATGCATTGATCAAAACTTCAGTTTTTGCCTTTTTATTAACTTCCATTCCTGCTTATAATGGCTATTATGCTTCAGGCAGCGCGTTGGATGTGGGCCGAGCCAGTACGGCCGGTGTGGTGAATAGTATGATATTGATTCTAATCACCAATTATGTCTTAACTCAGCTGCTTCTGATATGATTGAAGTAGCGGGACTATCAAAGGCATTTGGGGATAAGGAGGTCTTAAAGGACATATCCGTAACGTTCGACGCAGGTAAGACCAATCTAATCATTGGCGCGAGTGGAAGCGGAAAGTCAACGCTTGCACGATGCCTTATTGGCTTGGTTGATCCAGATACCGGAACGGTGCTCTATGATGGTCGAAACTTCATCGAAATGAACATGAAGGAGCGTAAGATGATTCGAAGAGAAGTTGGTTTTCTTTTTCAAGGAAGTGCGCTCTTCGATTTTATGACCGTTGAGCAAAACGTGCAGTTTCCACTTGACATGCTGACCTCTATGACGGCCAAAGAGAAGGTTGTGAGGGTTGCTGAAGTTCTCGAGAGAGTAGAGCTTTCACATGCCGGCAAACTATTCCCTGGTGAGCTTAGCGGAGGAATGAAGAAGCGTGTTGGAATTGCTCGGGCAATTTCACCTAATCCAACCTATTTGTTCTGTGACGAACCGAATTCGGGCCTCGATCCGCAAACGTCCATAGTGATAGACAAACTAATTCATGAAATTACGCTTGAGTATAATACCACCACGGTCATTATTACGCACGACATGAATTCAGTTATCGATATCGGAGATCATATCTTGTTCATTCACAACGGCAGAAAATCATGGGAGGGTGATAAGGTGTCGATTTTGGAGACAGAGAACAAGGAAGTCTTGGACTTCGTATACGCTTCAGAATTCATGAAGAAAGCCCGTAAATAAAAAAGGCCCAGCAGTTTTGCCGAGCCTTTTAATTCATTTTGAAATCTTCTTAGCGTAATTGGAAATCATTGAGAAGTAGAAGTGTTCCTTCTCTCTTCACATATTGATCATTGTCTGTGATTAGCACAATACGCCATACATATGCTCCTTGTGGCACACGCTCACCGTTTAGCTTTCCGTTCCATTCGAAGTCTTTGTCGGTAGTCGCAAACACGGTGTTGCCCCATCTATCGTAAACTTCGAGCTTCAATTCGCGAATACCCATGCTTTCCATCTTCCATGTCTCGTTATTGCCATCATCATTCGGTGTGAAACTTGATGGAATATAGAGGTGATACTCAGGCATAACTAATACGGTCGAAACATCGCTACATCCGTGCTCATTTGTTGTCATCAGCTCTACCTCATATGCGTTGCCATTTGGCATTGCGATTATTGGAGATTTATCCGTGGACGAAGCGCCAATACCGGCAATTGTCCAATCATAGTAACGAATGGTGTCATTTGACCAGGACTTGTTCTTTAATGAGATGTCGTAATCATTGATGTATTCGTATTCGAAGTCTGCGGAAACATTTGAAACATCAACTTGAACATTACCGGTAATAAATGTATCGCAGTAATCAACAAGTCGCAGAGTGTAATTGTGAGACTCCGTAGGCGTCGCGGTTAAGTACTTTCCAGAGGATTGCACTGAGCTCTCCCAGAAATATTTGTAGTTGCCTCCACCATCGACACCTTGAGCTTCCAGAATGATTGCATCACCTGCACAGATGACTGTATCATTTGGTAAAATCAGTTGCAGATCATTCTTCTTAGCAATAACACCTCGAAGCACCTTCTCTGCAGTATCAGCGTGACAACCATCTGTCAGACGGATTGTATATGTAGTGTCGTGATAGAGTATGTCTTGAATGTAATCTTCACGTGTATCAAAGTTGGTCCAACTTAATTCATATCCCCATCCAAATCCACCGCTTGGTTGGGCCGGTCCGAAGTGCACTTTAAGACCCGAACATGCGACCGTGTCGTTTTGGACGCCTCGAATAATCAATGGATCAGCTACTGGAACGTGAACAACTACGTAGTCTACAAAATCTTCAAGTCCGCAAATGTCAGTTACGGTCACAAAAATTGAATCCGTAAGTAGCGGAGCTACTGTTGTGGTTGAATCAAGTGAGCCATTACTCCAGACATAGTTATATGGTGGGTAACCACCACTCGCCTGAACCGCAATGTTAATTGGGTCACCAGGGCAAGCAATATCTTCAACATCCGTGTCCTTGGTATAGGTAATTACAGGGTCATTTTCTGTATATAGATCAAATGTCTTGACAACCGTTTCTTGTGTACAGGCACGATGAATCGTTACGGAATAAGTGGTATCAACCAAACTGAAAACACTTATAGTTGAATCCGTTGATCCTGTGCTCCAGACATAAGAAATATCTCCGTGCCATATTAGATCGTTGAACTGCACTCCAACCGCTAAATCTACGGGTGAGTCGGTACAGTTTATCGTCTGCTCGTCTCCAATTTTTACCACAGACCATGGCACATTGAAGACACCAACAGTTATTATTTCTGTTTCACTTTGGAATCCACATCCATCTTCAATCTGAATGGAATAGGCCGTAGTGACTGAGGGTTGTACGTATTGACTCGAGTCTACGCTTGTGGTGTTACTCCAACTATAGGTAAACGGCGGCAGTCCATTATTAATAGTCACGCCAATGAGCGCGGCCGAGTCGTTGCAATCCAACGTAGTGTTGCCAAATGCCGAAACAGAAAGCACAGGTTGATCAATAATTGTAAGCGCAAGTGTGTCATCGTCACCGCACATGGTCACATTGGAATCGGTGACAATGAAATCGAATGTTTCTACAACTTCATTTTGGGTGTCGTAGTAAATTTCAATGTCAAACCCAACCTGGGTCGAGTCCTGAGCAAACGTCACTTCACATTCATAGACCCCGTTCACCAGAGTACAGCCCGGAACATTTTCATAATCAAGACCCATCGTGGCTGATCCGGCAATCGTGTATTGTAAGTCGTATGGCGGGTATACTGAATCTACACGTGTAAAATATAATTCAAGGTTGCCACAGCCCTCGTAAAGTGCGCTGTCAAATCCCCATGGATTATAAGATGGTTGCGGGTTTACGGTAACGCCAAAAAATTCAAAGCTTTTCGCTTTAAGGAAAACAGCTGAGTCAAAAATCCAATCCACGCCATCACAAATTGCCATCTTAACGTGGTATGTATCACAGGCATTTACCCAAATTCTCTTGGTTTCAAAAACATCAGTCCAAGCTCCATAAGTATTGCTTGTATTCAAGTCAGCAAATGTGAATGCGTTGCTAATTGGGCCATTGTTGTAATACTGAGCATACGAAGGATTTCCGTTACATGGAGTTCCACCGGTTCCATTATGAATAGATGTAATGGCAACAGGTAACGTATCTGTACCAGGAATGACGGATACATTCTCTGCATTATTTGAGTATGGACCATTGATTCCAGGGCCAGAAATAAAGAAGCCAAAAGCATCATTATACTGAGAGCATGGATACACTGGCCATTCTTCGGAGCCGAAGCAATATTCAAAGGATATTGAGTCTCCTTGTGGAGCAACAAAGTCAAATTCGAGAACAGCTTTGTCCCGCATTATTGATGGAGGAGTACCCCATCCAACAGATTGCGCTACTGCAAGAACATCTGAATCACCTGCACCTGAAAAGCTAGCGGATGCAAAACCGTTATTGGGAATTAAATTGATGTTACCAGATGACATCACAATACCACTATCTATTCCAATGATATTGCCACCACCTGTAAAGTATCCAACTTGGTTGGTTACGTTGGCATTTGTTGTCCCGTTGTATTTATAATTGAAGGCAGTGATTTGACTGCCCATAAATACATTTTGAATCAAGTGCGCACTTGAATTAAATGGTGTAGCGTTCGTGACACTCATTTGTGCTTGTGTAGCATTTGCTAGACAGACCGCAATAGAGGCGATTAGAACTTTGTTTAAAATGCTCTTCATTATCTTTTAGTTTACAACCGTTAGCGTGTTAGACCTGTCGATCTTCTGACCGCTTACTGTTGTTCCTTTTATTCGGTATACGTATGTGTTTAACTCTCTAGAGGTTTGCGTTCCGCCGTCCCAAGTAAAGTATTGGTCGCTACTCTCGAAGATTAGTTGCCCCCATCTATCAAAGATTTGAATACTAAATGATTCAAATGCTTCATCGAAGGTGATTTGGAAAAAGTCGTTGTGTCCATCTGAATTAGGCGAAAATGCAGATGCTGTTGAGAAGTTGTCCCGCATGGTGACCACCTTTGACGTACGTGCGATGCAACCATTTTTGTTCTGAACCTCTAATTCTACAGTGTTACTTGTGCCGGCCGTCATAGGAACGTTGACACTTATGCCAGATTCAATTTCATTTCCATCTAGAAACCAGGTATATGTTGTAACGTCATCATCGATTTCGGCAAAAAGGTCAACGTTATCTGAATAGGCATGAACGTCATAGTCAAACGCCGCATGAGCATCATCTACTTCAATGACTCTTTCTATGAGGTGATCATTTCCACACTCATCAATGTATGATAAGGGGACGCGCATTGTTTCAGTAACTTGAACCTCGTGCTCCAGATTCATGGACTGTCCATTCCAGAAATAAAATCGGTTATCGTCAGATTGAGCAACGTCGACAGTTTGACCATTGCATACCGTTAAGGCGGTTGGTGTAGGAATCTCACGTTCCTTTTCAATCAGGTGTATCTGAGTTTGTACTATTTGCACTCCACAGGCATCCGTGATTTCAAATGTGAATATATCGCCATTGTGTGCTTCCTTAGTCAAGGGCTGTCCGCTTAAGCCGCCGATAGAACTGTAAATGTATCCTTGTCCAACGCCTCCTGAAACGTGCTTCATCTTGGGCGCTAAGGTGACCTCATCACCATCACAGTCAAATTCAATAGCTGCTTCAGCTGGAGGAATAATCGGGTCATGCGCTTCTAGATGAACGCCAACACTGGCTACAGCTTCGGTACCGCATACATCTGTGATTGTTACATTGAAGTTATTGTCCTGAGCTGGATAAACTCGGTTGCTTCGGTGGGTGGATGCGTCTTCCCAACGATACATAAACGGCTGATGACCGCCATAAACGATGGGCTCAATTTTCAATTCTGAACCAGCACATGTGAATTTGTCAACTGTATAGTGAGCCTCTTGAGTGATGATGGGATCATTTTTCACTTTTATTTCAAAGCCCTTTAACGCATTGATGCCCAAATCTGGATTTGAAATTTGAAGGATGTAAGTTGTCGTAACACTTGGTTGAACGGTAATTACCGAATCTGTTTCGCCGGTATTCCATTGATAAATAAAACCAGGCACCCATCCGTTTATATCAACTCCGATAGTTTCCGGCGCTGAGGTGCAATTAATTGTGGCTGATTGCCCAATAGATGATATTGAAGGCAATGGATTATCACCCTGTGAATAAACGTTTTCGATTGAAAACGATAATAAAATGGTGACTGCTAGGAGTGCATGTAATTTCTTCATGATGTAAGTCCTAATTGATTAACCTACAATTTTAACCATAAATGGCCAGATTGAGGGGGTGTTTTTTTCACTTTGTCGAGTATTCCCATAGGTTCGTCCTGAACTTCTAGGTGCCGTCGGTGGTTATATTTGCCTACTTAACAAACGAGAAATTCACAAAAGGTTGCCGATATGGAGATTACTGACGTAAGAAAATACATAACTGAGAACGAAGAGCGATTCCTAAATGAGCTAATTAGCTTACTAAAGATACCATCAGTTAGCGCTGACTCTGCTTATGATAAGGACACGCAGAGATGTGCAGAACATGTTAAGCAATCCTTGTTAGACGTTGGGGTTGACATGGCTGAGATCTGCCAAACTGATGGTCATCCGATTGTCTATGCTGAAAAGATGATTGACCCTGCGAAACCTACCATTCTTGTTTATGGTCATTACGATGTGCAGCCAGCCGATCCAGTAGAACTTTGGAGCTCCGCCCCATTTGATCCTGAAATTCGAGATGGAAAGATTTTTGCCCGCGGTTCGGCTGACGACAAGGGACAGTTTTATATGCATGTGAAGGCATTTGAAATGATGAATAAAATGGACGCGTTGCCGTGCAACGTAAAGTTCATGATAGAAGGTGAAGAAGAGGTTGGTTCTTCAAATCTTGGTCACTTCGTAAAAGCGAACAAAGAAAAATTAAAGGCAGATGTGATCGTCATATCCGATACTTCGATCATTGATAATGACACTCCATCCATTACCGTTGGCCTTAGGGGGTTAAGCTACGTAGAAGTGGAAGTAACTGGGCCATCTAAGGATCTTCATTCTGGCGTTTATGGAGGCGCAGTAGACAATCCTGTGAATGTTCTCTGTGAAATGATTGCCTCATTAAAGGACGAAAATGGGTCAATTACGGTGGACGGATTTTACGACAAAGTTGAAATTGTAAGTGCCGAGGATCGAGCGATGATGGCTGAAGCGCCTTTTGATCTAAACGATTATATGAAAGCACTTGACGTGGATGCGGTAAGGCCTGAAGCCGGTTACTCAGCCCGAGAAGGAACGTCAATTCGGCCGTCGCTTGACGTGAATGGAATTTGGGGTGGATACATCGGCGAAGGGGCAAAGACCGTACTGCCATCTAAGGCTTACGCGAAAATCTCAATGCGTTTGGTACCACATCAGGAACCGGACGAAATAACTGCGCTTTTCGACGCTCATTTCAGAAAGATTGCGCCGAAGTCAGTTAAAATTAATGTAACCGCGCATCATGGCGGAGAACCTGTTGTAATCCCAACGGACAACCCAGGATATCAGGCCGCTTCGTTGGCTATGGAAAAAACATTTGGGAAGCGACCAATTCCAGAAAGAGGCGGTGGAAGTATTCCAATTGTGGCCTTATTTGAAAAGGAGCTTGGATTAAAGTCAATTCTAATGGGTTTTGGTTTGGATTCTGATGATATTCACTCGCCAGATGAGCACTATGGCATATTTAACTATCTGAAGGGAATTGAAACCATTCCATTTTTCCATAAATACTTTGCTGAACTATCAGCGAAGTAGCGAGAAACTTCCTCTGAAATTGGCGGTGGTGCCATCGAAATTGCGTGTTTCTACATTGTAGAAGTACACACCTTCTTGCGCATTATCGCCGCTGATTTTTCCATCCCAACAGAGCTCAGGAGAAATTGTGCTTTGAATTAACAAGCCCCATCGATTGTAAATTTCGATGGTGGCAGATTCAACATTTTCTATTCGCAGACAATAAAGATCGTTGATGCCATCCTGATTGGGTGTGAAGACATTGTCTAGTGAAACCAACGATGGACAATTTGAGGTGATGAGTGCACTGTCCGAGAGAAGGCAGCCATTCGTGTCAAGGGCGGTTGCGCTATATATATCAGCAACTTCAACGTCGATTGTAAATCCGACTTCACCGTTTGACCAGGTTGTGTTAGATATAGCCTCCGATAGAATGGAGAGCTGAACTACCTCTCCGTCGCACACGTTTGTTCCAGCTGGGGTTGCAATAGCAATTTGATCTGGGGCCCGGATTTGAATTAAATCGACGAGGCTTGCACATCGATTTGTGGCAGTTAATTCATGCTGCCCAACACCTGCCAACAGGTTCGGTTTTGAACTCCCGTCATTCCATAAATAGGTGAACGGATATTTGGTCGAATCTGGGCCGATTGTCACGAGAGTGTTTGGTAGACATAATACGGTGTCGAGGCCTACGTTGAGGGTGAAAGCCGTATCCCATTCCACAACAATCATAGTGTCAGAATATATTCCACACGTATTTACCTGACTATACCAAAAGGTGCCCGCTTCTGTAGCATTAATGCTGTTACCAAATGTTCCATTCGACCATGTGACAGAATCGCCATTTTGGACAGCCAATTCAATCGTATCATCCTCATCGCAAATGACTTCAATTGGAATGAGGTTTCCAGTTATTGCTGCATCAATGTAAACCTGAATGGTGTCTGAAACCGTATCGCAAATGTTGCCGACCGTGACCGAGTATAAACCTGGGCTATCGATGAATAGTGTTGAGTCTGTAGTGGCGTTGGACCACGCGTAAACCGCATTTTCAAAGGCTACATTTAGGAGTAAACCCACGGAATCGCAAACTGTTGTGTCTTCTGGAAAGTTAATGATGGGTTGGGCCGATTGGTTAACAGTCACCAGCAAGGTATCCACCGTTGACCCACAAGCATTTGTTGCGGAAAGTGAGTAAGTACCTGTGGCGCCAACATTGAAAGTAGTGTCGTGAGAGCCGTCCTGCCAGGTGTAATAGGCGTTTGAAAGATCGGGATCGAGAATGAAACTAAAGTTGCTGCATACCGCGGTGTCTGATCCTAAAGAGAAGTTTGGTGGGCCACTTACACCTTCAACATCAACTGAATCCCGGAAAAGACAACTTTGGTAATAGACGTCTACCCAATACACGCCGCCGGTGTTAACAGTAATCGTGTCCGTGGTGGCTCCAGTCGACCAATAGACACATGCATTGTGCCATGTAGCATCCAGAACAAGGTCGGAGCCTCCATTGCAAATAGTGGTGTCGTTTCCTAAAAGGTCAATTATCGTGTCCCATACCACAACATTTCGATAGAACGTATCAATTTGATTTCCAGTAAATGTGAGCAAGGTGACCAGAAATGTATCTGGGTTGGAGAAGGTGTGGGTAGTATACACATCGGAGCTTGTATTACTGGTGCTGGACGGGTCACCAAAATTCCAATTAACTGAATCAGGACTTAAACTGTCCTCAGGATACATAATGGTCGGCATGCCATCACACGTGGTTCCGTGTTCCACATATATTCCATCCGATAAATAACTGCTAGGAAAGTTTACAAGACCTTCGGTAATGGCCGAGTCGAGAGAGATTCCAAGTTCGACAAAATCCGCATCATTTCCATAGAGATTTGGTTGGTTTATAACGGAAAGCGTGTCATAATTCGAGAAGTAGTTCACGGTCATATAGATCTTCCCGTTGTTTCCAAGTTGGAGGTTGCTAGGCACTTTGAGTTCGTTGACTTGGGCGAGTTCGAACTGAGAGTCGAGTAGACAATTGGTGTCAAGATGATCGAGGTCATATTGAAACAAAATGGCTTCAGGATTCGCTGAAAAGCGCTGTACATAATAGAGCTTTCGGCTGTCTGGGCTAAACTCAACTCCAAAGGGGAAATTGGATGAATAGCTTTCAAGCGTAAGCGGCGCGCTGACTTCTCCCGATTCGTTGTCAAAAGATAGCAGTTCAATATGGCCTCCCTGAAAGCCTGCCAGGGCAATTTTTGACCCATCCGGCGAAATCTTCATTTGCCCCATCACAGCATTGGTGTTGCCTGAGTGAGTTAGGCCGACAGCGCTAACAACAGGGGTGCTATTTACTCCAAACGAATCAACATGAAAGGAAACGAATTCATCGCTGTCAAACCTATGCGCGACAATCCAATAGTCAAAATCATTTCCATGTTTAACGGCACATAGTTTCTCGGTCATAAAAGAGTCAAGCTGTGTCCCAGGGAAAACGAGTCCTGCGCCGGCGTTGAATGACATGTCTACCAAATAGTAATGGAGTCCGTCGCTGGTTCCGTTATCATCCATTGTAAAGATGTAATACCTATTTGGCGAATTTGGAGCGGGAATAATAATTGAGCTCTGCGTGGCCTCTTCGCTACCAGCCAGATTTGTTCCGCCTTGAATTACAAGATGTTGATTGTTCCAGGCCGAATCGCCATTACTATACAGCACTAGGTTTCCATCTAGGTCCGATATAGCCGAAGTGCCTTGTGTTAATGATCCAAATGCGGGAATGGAGGAACCATAAGGTTGGGGAACTCCCGAGGAAAAATCGATGGCATTGCCTCTCGGGAAAACCCAATTATCTGCATGCGCCGATTGCCCTTGACAGAAATGAGCTACCAAAACGGCAACGCATGTCAATAATCCTATTTGGAGTGTTTTCTTTGTCATCAAATTAATAAGACATGACTGCCGCTAATTTCAAACTGCCCTCAATTTTAAAAGTTTCAATATTGACTATCGTTTCTTCCATGTTCTTATCTAGCTGTGAAGTTAAGGACATTGAATTGGTTGAAGTTGAAGATGTGAAAATTGAAAAGGTAGAAGGTGGGAAAATTGATGGAGTAATTACCGTTATGCTGAGAAACCCGAATGGATTTCCGGTTACGATAAAATCGGGCGACTTTACTATTTGGGCTGGAAAAACAGAAATGGGAACGGCCCAATTGAATGAGTCTTTTAAAATTAACTCGAACAGCACCGAGTCGTATCCGATAAAGCTGAAGGGTGATGTTGGCGGCGTGCTCACGGGAGGGCTTGCAGGACTGATCGGTATGTTTACAGGCGAAGATCCGAAGTTGGTCTTGAAAGGTGAGATTAAGGCGAGAAGCTTTTTGATTACGCGGACGGTTCCGGTAGAATTAGCAACAGATTTGAATCTCTCGAGCTTTCTTAAATAAAGGACATTCCAAGACATAGTTTTAAGCGAACTATTCTGCGTACAGAGGTGTCAATTTGCTGAGCAAAATTGGGATCCGACTCCATTTCTTTCATAATATCTGATAATACGCCCAACTCATCAGGCGGCATTAAAATCATGTCGCAGCCCGCTTTCGCAGCCAAGAGGCCGGAGTGAGGGATGGCGGCTACTGCGCCCATATTCATAGCATCGGTGATGATGATTCCATCAAACCCCATTTCTTTTCTCAATAACGTGTTGACGATTATGGGACTTAACGTGGCGGGCATTCCATCAGTTCCGTAGGTGGTGTTATTTTCAATGGCAATGTGACCAACCATTATGCTCAATACGCCAGATTCAATCAATGGTCGGTAAATGTCAACCTCGGTCAGCTCGCCGTCTATGTAGACTAATTTTTTGTGGGTATCGCCGGCCACGCGACCATGGCCCGGGAAATGTTTGGCTGTCGCAACTATGCCATCTTTTTGTGTTTCATGTATAAACTGCGTTGCTCTTGGCAGCACTTCTTCGGCGGTGAGGCCGAAATTTCGATTCCCTATGGCCTCATTGTTTGCCGATAGGTCAACAACTGGCGCGAAATTTTGCTGAAACCCTACATGATTCAGAATGCTGTCAATTACATCAACAGCCCCACTTATGTCCTCTTCAGATTTTAGTTCGGCCGTTGGTTTCATTTCTGGTGTTCCAGGCATTCTTCTATTAAGCAGGCTAGGCTCAGCATCCATGCTCATAAGCATCGGCCAATTGTCATGCAGTTTATTTATCTCATCGATTTGAGTCTTAAAGTCGTTGGGATCCCCACTTAGGAAGATAACGCCACCTATTTGTTTGTTCTGAATTAATGGCTTGACCGTTTCGTAAGGTTTCCCCAATTTGCCCAAAGAAGCGATGATCATTTGAGCCACGCGTTCTTCGGGAGTAAGACTAATTAATGCTTCTTCTACCGCTTGGTCTAAGGCTTCATTTGACTCAAAGTATGACTGGAGCGTAAAGCTGGATTGAGCAAAAGAGCTACAGGAAATAATGGCGCAGATTCCTAAAAAGATAAAGTGTTTATACATAGTTCAAACGTAGTTGGTAGATCAACTTAGAATAAATAGCATGCCAGTATTTATAAACGAAGCAATGTAAATCAGATATCTTGGTCCCGAAGCGATCTGGTTGGCCCTATAATTTCAAATTTGAAGTAGGTTTGTTGTCTCAAGAAAGATGATAAACAAAATCTCCACATTCATTAATCAACGCATCTGGGATGTTCGATTAGAAGATCGACAGCCATGGGTGGCGTTTCTGGTGAAGCAACTGCGGATTGTAATTATCGTTTCCAGAAATTTTACGAAGGATAAACTACAGGTGCAAGCCGCCGGATTGACCTATTACACACTGCTCTCTGTTGTTCCATTAGTGGCAATGGCGTTTGCTGTGGCTAAAGGATTTGGATTTCAGGATAATCTTGAGGAAGAACTAACGGGGTTACTAAAAGGGCACGAGGAAGTAGTGACTCAGGTCATGGTCTTTGCCACTCGAATGCTAGATAATACCCAAGGCGGTGTTTTAGCTGGGGTTGGCGTGGTGCTCTTGCTATGGAGTGTTATGCGATTGTTGATGAGCATCGAACTCTCGTTCAACGCCATATGGCAAGTGGCAAAGGGACGATCTTGGATCAGGAAATTTTCGGAGTATTTATCCATCATGCTTGTGGCTCCATTGATGATCATTCTATCAAGCAGCATAACTGTACTCATAACTTCAGAAATCGAAAGTTTGGTGTCGACACTTGACCTGTTAAAGGCAATAGGGCCAATAATTTTCTTCTTCATTCGATTGATTCCATACGTTCTTATATGGCTCTTATTCACCTTTATTTATATGGTGATGCCTAACACCAAGGTGCATTTTGGATCGGCTTTCATTGCTGGAATGATCGCAGGTACAGCGTTTCAATTCTTAGAATGGGGATATATCTATTTTCAAGTTGGGGTTAGTAAATACAATGCGATTTACGGAAGTTTTGCAGCGCTGCCGCTCTTCCTCATTTGGGTGAATATTAGTTGGCTAATCACTTTGATAGGAGCAGAAATCGCTTACGCAAACCAATATGTGGTTGAGATAAAGAATGAGCGTGACGGAAAGCAATTGAGCGTGATTCAACTCCATGTCATTGCCATGATGGTTTGCAAAAGGTTAAGCGACAATTTTGAAAGGGGAGATGACCCAGAGTCTGCTCAGATGATTAGTAGTGACTTGAATCTGCCTTTCGGAACCACCGCGCGGGTATTGGATCTGATGTCGGATGCCCACCTTCTTACTGAGGTAGAATCGAGTGGTAATCGAATGAATGCATACATCCCTACTAGGAATCTTGGAAAGCTTAAGTTGAGCGACCTAATGCACATCATAAATGGCGACAACGTAGCCGATCTCTATGAAATGGTGCAAGGACCTTTCGAGATCTACGTGAAGCACTATGAGAAATTATTGGAGGAAAGCTCCTCACTCGGTTCGAATATGAATATTTCGGATTTGCCTTGGCCAACTATTGAAGCCACCTCAACTTGAGATTATTGAGCTCTTCTTTTGGCGCATTGACGCTGCTTCTCATCATGGGAATTGGAACTGCGGGATACTCCCAATCCTTTGACACATTGACATTCATGTCATATAACCTCCTCTTTTATGGAGAGACCACCTCGTTTTGCGATAACAGCAACAACAATATTGGGTCAAAGGATGCCTATCTAAAAAAGATTGTGAAACACGCTGATCCAGATTTTTTGGTTGTGAATGAAATGGGTGCCTCTTCGGTTTATTTAAATCGAATATTGAACAAAGCGCTGAATGTAGATGGTGTATCTAAGTACAATGGCTGTGCTATTCAATCTAATTCGTCGAGTATCATCAATGGAATGTTCTTCAATAAGGATAAAATTGGGCTGGTTTCTCGAGATAAAGTGGAGGAGGCGCTGAATGGAAGCAATTTGGTACGTGTTATTGACGTGAACACATTTTACATCAAAGATCCCGAGTTGGAAAAAGGCGCTGACACAACCTTCTTTCATGTAGCGGCGGCACACTTAAAAGCTGGAAACTCATCCAGCGACGCTGCGGCTCGAGGGCTAGCAGCAGAGGCACTGATGGACTACTATGTTTCTAATGCCAGCTCCGATAACCTATTTCTCTGTGGAGATCTAAATGTTTATGATTCCGACGAAGCGGCCTATCAAGAATTGCTCAGCAGCGCGCATGGCGACTACAGGTTGTATGATCCTATAGATGAGGCTGGGGGTTGGAATAACAATAGTTCTTTTAGTGGAATACATAGCCAATCAACACGATTGTCGAGCACCAATGGTGGGTGTTTCTCGGGCGGTGGCATGGACGACCGATTCGATTTTATTCTGGCAAGTGGAGCGGTAATTCAGGATACAGGAACGATCACTTATGTGCCAACCTCTTACAGGGCATTGGGTCAGGATGGGAATCACTTTAATCAGTCATTAACTCAAGGAGCGAACAATTCGGCACCATCGGCGGTAATTGCAGCGTTGTATGAAATGAGCGACCACCTTCCAATTGTGGCAGATTTCAAAATTAGATTGCACGAAACTACCGTGGACACTACTGATTCGACGGATACAATTTCGGTGGTTGCACCATTACAAGTGCCGTTGGCCACGATCTGGACCCAGCAAAACGAGCTTCGAGTAGAGTCCTATGCTTCGGGTGCTGTAATAGAGCTAATTGATCTCATGGGCAACACGGTTTTCACACATAATTTAAGCCAGGGGTACAATGTGTTTCGCACAGACGGTATTCCAGCAGGGATATATATTGCCCATACTAAGCGACAAGACGAACACCATTTTGATCGTGTACTGATCTTGCGCTAGCGCAACACAAACTTTCTTTCCGAATCGAGCTTAATAAACGTAAAGAGTAGAATGGTGAAAGACCATAAGGATGACCCTCCATAGCTGAAAAATGGGAGAGGAATCCCGATTACTGGAGCAAGGCCAATGGCCATGCCTATGTTAATTGTAAAGTGGATAAATAATATGGCCGCCGCGGCATATCCATAGTTTCGAGTAAACTCACTTCGCTGATTCTCGGAGGACCAAATAATTCGACCCAACAAGAAAATGAATGCCAAGATAAGGACAAGTGTACCCAAAAACCCCCATTCTTCGCCGACCGTGCAGAAAATGAAATCGGTGCTTTGTTCTGGAACGAAGTGAAATTTTGTCTGGGTGCCTTGGAGAAATCCTTTACCCGAAAAACCACCAGAACCAATAGCAATTTTTGATTGATGCACGTTGTATCCCGCCCCAAGAGGGTCAGATACAATTCCGAGCAGTTCATTGATTCGATTTTGATGATGCGGTTTGAGTAGATGATCGAATAAGTAATCCACGGAAAGGTAGTATCCAATCATGGCTACTAGGCCTCCGCTAAAAATGGGTAAACTGCCTTTTTGCTTTCTAAATTGATAGTAAAATGCGCCCACAATAAGCGTCAATGCTCCCAGAAAAATCCACGTTCCGCCAATTTCATTGTCTCCAAAAAGCTGGAGTGTCCATTGCTTCATGAAAAGCGCCATCACAAATAGAAATACGGCTATCAGTGCAACAACAAACCACCAACCGCTTAGTCCCTGACGATAAAGGACGATCAATAGGGTGCTGAAAACCAATACAGACCCTACGTCAGGTTGAAGCATAATCAGGGCTGCAGGGAAGAAAATAATCGCCAAGGATGTCAACAGAACCTTGCGCTCTTTGAACCTCGCTCCATATTGGCTCAGGTATTTTGCCAGGGCCAGAGCTGTTCCATATTTCGCGATCTCCGAGGGTTGAAAACTCACCGGTCCCAAAACAAACCAAGACTGAGCGCCCTTTATCTCAGACCCCACAATTAACACGCCGAGCAGCAACGCAATGGAGACGCCATATATTCCGTAGGCGAAGGTTTCAAAAAAGCGATGGTCAAAAAGCAGAATCGCGGCAGCAATAACGAGTGACAATCCAATCCACAACATTTGCTTTCCATGATTCTGAGTCATGTCGTTTACGGCCCGGTGCGCCTCGTCATATGTTGCAGCATATATGCTCATCCAGCCAAATGCAACAAGAAATAAGTAGACACCCACCATAATCCAATCGATATCTTGAAAGACACTTTGTCTAGTCCTCATCTTCCATTGAGATTAAATCAGCACGAAAAATTCGATTTTCCTTAGCCGTATCAGCGATGGTCCCGTTAAGGTACTTCTCTATGATAAGACTTGATATCGGGGCCGCCCATGTTCCTCCAAATCCAGAGTTTTCGACATACACCGCGATTGCAATTTTCGGATCGTCCTTTGGAGCAAACGCTATAAAGACGCTGTGATCCTTCCCATGTGGATTTTCAGCGGTCCCTGTTTTTCCGCAAACTTTAATCGAGTCTATTCTAGCCCTACGGGCCGTACCACCAGGTTTATCAACTACCCATTGCATGGCGTCCACAATCGGGGTGAAATGAACATCGTCAATTCCTGTATTGTGTTTTTTCCAAGTAATGGCGGATTGTGTAGACAGGGGTTCTTTTATCAAGTGCGGGTCGATAAAATAGCCTCTGTTTGCGATTGTTGCCGCAAGATTGGCCATTTGAATTGGGACAACTTCCAACTCTCCTTGTCCTATACTCAAACTATAGATGGTGCTGAAAGCCCAGCGTCGTTCACCATATATTCGATCGTATAGTTCCACGTTCGGAACGCTTCCAGATTTCAGGCTAGGGAGGTCCAGCGCCAATCTTTCACCTAGGCCGAAACGATGCACTTGCTTTTCCCATCGATCGAGCCCTAAGGCGCTGTCTTCAAAATAGCTTTTTGCTTCACCTCTATTTATCAATCGCTTGAAAACTTGGTGATAGTAAGGGTTGCAAGACATTTGAATGGCCTGTCTAAGGTTTTGGGCGCTGGGATGATTGTGGCAACCAACGAGTGCCTTATTGCAAGTTATTCCGGTATTCTCTGAGATGATCCCATCCTGAAGTCCAATCAATGACTGGATTATTTTAAATATGGAACCGGGTGGATACTTAGCCATCAATGCACGATTAAATAAAGGATCTAGGCTGTCATTCTCACTCAGTAGCTTGTAATTTGAGGCGCGCTTGACACCGACTAACAGATTCGGGTCGTATGTCGGACTCGAAATCAAGCAAAGCACCTCGCCAGTTTTTGGTTCAATAGCCACGATGCTTCCCTTTTTGTTTTGCATGAGCTGCTCGCCATATTTCTGAATTTGTAAATCCAGACTTAGAATCAAATTCTCACCCGCCTTAGCCTCCACGTCTAGCGCTCCATCTTCGTATTTTCCCTGAACGGTGTTGTGCACATCAACCATCAAAACTTCGCGACCTCTATGGCCTCTGAGAGCAGTTTCGTATTGACGTTCGATTCCACTAATTCCAACAAAGTCACCCGAACGATAAAATGTGTCTTTATCTAGGTGCCCCTGATTTACTTCCCCAATATATCCCAAAACGTGCGCTGCAATGCTGTCAGGGTATATCCGTAAACTTCTCTTTTGGCCGTAAAATCCAGTGAATTGATAAAGTCGTTCTGCAACACGCGAATATTCTTCACTTGTCATCTGTTTCTTGAAAATGCTCGCCCGGTATCTTGAGAAATTGCGCGCTTGTTCCATCCGTTCAATAAATGCGTCTTTCTCAATTTCTAGCAGTGAACAGATCGACGTGGTGTCTACTTCGCCAACCAATACAGGCACAACCATGAGGTCGTACGCGGCCTGATTTAACACGAGGATTTCCCCATTTCGATCGTACACGATACCTCGAGCAGGATATTTTGTGACAAAGCGAAGTGCCTGGTTGTCGGCAGAGGAAACATACGAGTCATCAATCACTTGAATATAGAAGAGCCGCATCAGGAAAATGATCGCAATAACTACGAATGAGCTGATTACAATAAACTTGCGTTGCTCGAGGTTATTCATAGGAATTGGATTTGCCGCTGCGTGCAAAAATTAGCTGAATGACAACGATTAGCGACATGGTCATTAGGCTGCTTCCAAGGGATTTTCCCAGTGTAAGGAGTAGGCCCGTTACTCGGAACATTTCAATGAAGAACAATACGAAATGGTGAAGGAATACGATGATTGCCGCGTATGTCAGAAACCAAAGCCAGCCCATTTGACGTACACCCGGAACTCGGGAAAACTCATAACCATCTCTAGGTGCCATATAGGTAAGAATATATGGTCGGCAGTAGGCCGCAAACGTAGCTGCGATGGTGTGCATGCCAAGCGTTTGGCAAAACATATCCATTGTTAGACCGAGTAAAAACCCCACAATCAAGCCAACCGTGGGTCGGAAGTCAACAGGAAGCATAATTAGGAAGTACACATAGATATAAGGGTTCAGAATACCCGAAAACTGTATGTTATTCAACACAAATACCTGTATTAGAACAAGGAGGATAAACCTCAGTATATATGTGATTATTTGTCGATCCATGCTTCTGTTTGGATCATTATGCTGTCCAATTCTTGTTTCAGTGTGTTTTCAATTACAAAAAGCGTATTGATTTTTTTAAAGTCTGTGGCCAATTTCACTTGGATTTCTTGAAATCCAGAACTTTCGTTTTTCTCGGACGACTCTGCAAATCCTAGGACAAGCCCGGAAGGAAAAATTCCTCCACCGCCTCTTGTAAGAATAGTGTCACCTGGGTTCACGACAACATGATTGGGAATGTTCTCTAACGTCATTATTTCTTCATCGATTCCAACCCAGTGACACTGACCAAAATAGGATGTCCGTTGTAGTCGTGCATTAATGTTTGTGCTGCTATGGATTAATGGAAGAATAGAAGAGTAGTGGTCGCTTACTGAGTGAACAATGCCAACAATTCCTGAGGGGCCAATCACGGCGGAAGCCGGTTTGATGCCATCTACGGATCCAGACCGGATAACAATAAAGTTGTTCTTCAGATGATGGGTGCTGTTAATAGCCTGAACAGGAATGACTTTGTATCCGTCTCTATTAACGCTTTGTCGCTTCGGCTGATTGATCAATTGTTCCAGCAAGTCGGCGTTTTCCTCACGCAGCTCTGCGTTTTCATCGGATAACCCAAGATATTGAGTATAGGCATGCTGAATCTGATAAACATTTCCAGATAGCGCTACCCCAGTCTGGTGTAATTGGCTTTGGTGAAAACCGCTATTGGATCCAAGAAGCGCGAACCCGATAATTTCCAATAAAATGAAAAGGATCGAGAATTGATTTTTCCAGAAAAAGAGAAATACGTTCTGCATATTTTCTGATGATCAGGCTATACCTAGAAACTTAGGCGTGAAAATTACTTTATCAAGAATGGGAATCGATGTGCGTTCTTCAATGCGATTCCGGTTCCTCTTGCAACAGCGCGCAGCGGATCTTCCGCAACGTGAACAGGCAATTTTGTTTTTAAGCTAATCCGCTTGTCAAGTCCTCGAAGCATGGAGCCTCCACCGGCAAGATAAATTCCAGTCTTGTAAATGTCGGCACTTAATTCTGGCGGAGTCATCTCGAGAGCACTTAAAATCGCCTCTTCAATTTTTGAAATTGATTTGTCCAAAGCATGAGCAATCTCGACATAGGAGACCATGATTTCCTTTGGAATACCCGTCATAAGGTCTCTTCCATGCACGGCTAGTTCATCTGGCGGGCTCTCCAATTCGGTAATCGCGGCACCTACTTCAATTTTGATACGCTCGGCGCTTCTTTCTCCAATTAGGATATTATGTTGCCGGCGCATATAGTCTTCAATGTCACTTGTGAATTCATCTCCAGCCACTCGGATAGATTTGTCACAGACAATTCCTCCTAAAGCGATTACCGCAATTTCACTGGTGCCGCCGCCTATGTCGATGATCATATTACCCATCGGCTCCTCCACGTCAATTCCAATTCCAATAGCAGCAGCCATTGGTTCATGAATTAAATAAACCTCCTTAGCTCCGGCGTGCTCGGCTGAATCTTTAACCGCCCGTTTTTCCACTTCAGTTATTCCCGAAGGAATGCAAATGACCATTTTAAGGCTTGGCGTGAATAGTCGATTGCCGTAGTTGATCATTTTGATCATGCCCCGGATCATCTGTTCAGCCGCATAAAAATTCGCAATAACACCATCCTTTAAAGGACGAATCGTGCGGATGTTTTCGTGCGTCTTTCCATGCATCTGCATCGCGATGCGACCCACGGCGATAATCTTCTTTGTGGTTCGATCTTCTGCCACAATGGAAGGTTCGTCAACGACCACTTTATCATTGTGAATGATAATCGTGTTAGCTGTTCCCAAATCAATGGCAATATCTTCAGTGAAAAGGTTGAAAAGTCCCATCTTTTATCTTCCTGTGTTCAAGTGGTTTGTGCGAAGTTATACTTTATTCTAAGCCTATAATGGCACTAATTTGTTAGTGTCTGAAATGTCTTGTTCCTGTGATGACCATAGCCATATTGTGGGCGTTGCAGTAATCGACAGATTCCTGATCTCTAACCGATCCACCCGGCTGAATTACGGCCTTTACGCCCTCTCCATTTGCAATTTCAACACAATCTGGAAACGGAAAGAAAGCATCACTTGACATGACACACCCATTCACATCAAAACCAAAGGACTTTGCCTTGTCTATTGCCTGTCTCAGTGCGTCAACGCGTGAAGTTTGACCAACGCCACTCGCCACCAATTGCTTGTTTTTAGCCAAAACAATGGTGTTCGACTTCGTGTGCTTTACTAGTTTGTTTGCGAAAAGCAAATCCTCAACTTCTGCCGCCGTCGCCACACGCTTAGTGACATTTTGAAGTTCCGTAGCTTCTACGAGTTTGCTGTCAATGTCTTGCTCGAGTACTCCATTCAAAACCGATCTAACGGTTTTGTTGGGGAAAGCCGCTTGTTTGTCTATGAGCAGCATTCGATTCTTTTTGCTTTTGAGCAAGGCAAGTGCCTCATCGGTAAAAGCAGGGGCCATAACCACCTCGCAAAAGAGTTTGTTGATTTCTTCGGCAGCGTCAAGATCAATGGTGCAATTGGAGGCGATGATGCCGCCAAACGCAGAAACAGGGTCGCCAGCCAAGGCATCGAGGTAAGCAGTTTTTGCATTTGCGCGAGTGGCAAACCCACATGCGTTGTTGTGCTTAATTACTGCAAACGTCGGGTCCTCATCCTTGAAATCTCGAATAAGCCGTATGGCTGAATCAACATCAAGGAGGTTGTTATACGATAGCTCCTTACCATGAAGCTGCTCTAAAAATTGATCAATGTCTCCGATGAATGCGCCCTGTTGGTGTGGGTTTTCGCCGTACCGTAAGGTCTTTTTGTTTGAAACTACACCAGAGAAATAGTCTGAAATTGCGCCATCATATTCGTTGGTAATGCCAAATGCCTTTGTAGATAGCGCCCTTCGTTGCTCAATGGTTGACTTTGCTCCATTTTTAAGTAGGTCGGTTAAATCTTGATACTGGTCCTTCGATGGGATGATAACAACATCGTTGAAGTTTTTCGCGGCAGCACGGATCAGTGAAATTCCGCCGATGTCAATTTTTTCGATGATATCAGATTCACTCGCTCCAGATTTAACCGTTTCGCTAAATGGATACAGATCTACAACTACAAGGTCAAAAGTTGGGATATTGAATTGCTCCAATTCTTCGCGATCACTTTCTTCAGAATTGCGCGCCAAGATCCCACCAAAAACTTTGGGATGCAGTGTTTTTACCCGTCCTCCAAGAATTGATGGGTAATTTGTGATCGACTCAACTTCCGTTACTGCGATTTTCTTGTTTTGGAAGAATGCAGCAGTGCCGCCAGTCGAATAAACCTTGACGCCTTTTTCTTGCAATAATTCGGCAATTTGATCCAATCCGTCTTTATTGAAAACGGAAACAAGCGCAGATCGTATTTCTTTCATAGTGTGATTTTTCGTGCCTATCGAATAGAGTGCAATATTATTTATTCGAAAGGCCTTTTTGAGCAAAACTTTGGAAGGGTTTTGCACACGTTTTCAGCAATTTGGAATATTGGTTGCCGGGTTACTTGCGCGCGATTTTTTGTTCTACCCGGCCCTTCTTAAATATGTTACGTGCCTCGCCTTTATCCTGGCCCTTTCTTCTGGCCCTTTGTTCATCCATCGGTAAGTGAATCACCTCCAAGCAATCGTCTGAACAGCAGCCTTCGTAACGTTCTTTACATGCGTCACATTGAATAAATAGGAGATGACAATCTTCATTCAGGCAATTTGTATGTGCGTCACAAGCGGCCCCGCATTGATGGCACTCTGCAATCACGTCATTGGTGATACGCTCTCCAAGGCGCTCGTCAAAAACAAAGTTCTTCCCAACATATTTGTTTTCCAGACCTTGATTTTCAACCTGATGTGCGTATTCAATTATTCCGCCTTGCAGTTGATTGACATCCGAATAGCCCAAATGTTTGAAGTAGGCACTGGCTTTTTCGCACCGAATTCCTCCCGTGCAATACATTAGAATTTTTTGGTCTTCCTTGCCTTCCAATATTTCCTCGACCATTTTTAGCTCGTCGCGAAACGTGTCGGCGTCTGGAAGAATGGCGCCCTTAAAATGTCCCACTTCGCTTTCATAGTGGTTACGCATATCAACCACGATCGCCCCGCTTTCGATCGCGGCATTAAACTCTTCAGCGTTGAGGTGGTTTCCTGTGTGTGAAGGGTTGAAAGTAGAATCGTCGAGCCCATCGGCCACAATTTTTTGCCGAACCTTTATTTTCAACTTGTAGAATGACTTCCCGTCGTCCTCCACCGCAACCTTAAATGGAACGCCGGCCAGATATGGATCTTCTCCCATATATGATTCAAATGCGTCCCAATGATTGCTAGGCACGCTCATCTGCGCGTTCACACCCTCTTCGGCGATGTAGATGCGTCCGAGGCATCCGATTGACTCCCATTCGGCATAGAGATGATCTCGATATTGCTGGGGATCAGCGATTTGAACATACCGATAAAAAGAAACCGTGGTGCGTGGCGTTTGATCTTCGGACAGCCTCTGTCGAAGTAACTTTTTGTCGATTTTGTTGAATAACGGCATAGTGCAAAATTAGCGGCTTATCTTAGAATTGAGATTGAGAATTGTCAGTTTAGTGTGCCGCTTGAAAGCGCTTAATATTCCTTTTTATGTCCACCTCCTTAATCAATGGAGTAGCGTCCACCAAATGATCAATCAGGTGTTTGGAAAAGTAGGGGGCTAGGATCACCCCTTTTGAGCCTAGTCCGTTAAATACGCTCATGTATCTAAGCCTTGGGTGTCGGCCCAAGTACGGCCTTCGATCGGAAGCAGCAGGTCGCAATCCGCTTTGATGGTCGATGATTTTATAGGCCACCGGATAGATTTCTAGAAACGCCCTTAACAGCGTGTGGATTTGTTCAGGATTTGGTTTCCAACTCTCTGTTTCCCACTCGAAAGTGGAGGATAGTTTGTAGCGATGCGCCCCCAATGGAATGATGTTGATTACATTATTGACGATTCTATCGGGCAGTGCTTCATCCGTCTCCACGACAATCCAATCGCCTTTCGCAATTTTAAACGGCAACCAGCTGAAATAGGGGTTTTTGGAAATATATGGCCCGTCGCAAAATATCACATGGTCGTATTTCAACCCTTTATACACAACCCCTGAACCCTCTTGGGAGAGTTCATCAAAATTGAAGGTGCTATCGTCAAGGCAGCTTTCGCTCCTCAGAAATTCTATGTATGTGGTGATAAGTGCTGGGCAATCGACCATGCCTGCTTGATTCACCTTTCCATAATTTGATTCAATTGGGTCGAGAAACGACTCAAATGCACTTTTGTGAGATTTTTCATTCCAAAAAGAAGCGTAATCTTCGCTTCCGATGTGTTTGAAAATGGCGTGGTTTGAGATTAGCTTGGTGTTCAATCTATTCTCTAGCTGACCATAAAAGGAATGCATTTCTGGTAATACATCATCGATCATCCATGTTTTGTTCAACCTTCTAAAAACTATTGGATTGAACATGCCAGTAGCGACACGCGTGCTCGAAGGCCATTTAGAATTTGAAACAACGCGCACCGTCAATCCTTTTTGAAGAATTCTTTCGGCCACTGAAATGCCAGCTAAACCCGCGCCAACAACGAGGAAATTACGCATGCGTCAAAGGTGGGTTTAAATAAAATCGAAAAGAAATAATTGTTCGGACAACTAGTCACCCCCATTGTGAATCTATATGGCTAAACCACGAACTTATGTTGAAGTATTTGAAAAACATGGCGTTAGCAGCCGGTTAGTAAGTACGGATGTGAAAGTGGATGGGCTCAAGTAGACATCGTGGTTTACCCATCACCGATTGCGAAGTTCGGAACCAAGGACAGCGTTAAGTCGGGCGATGTTCCATTAGACATTCAGTTTGTGAACGAGAGTAGCGTAGGAGCTGACTCGGTCAATGTAGACTTACTCTACACGTGGACCTTTGGGCCATTTGGAGTGAGCGATGAGCTGGATCCACAATTTACCTTTGAGCAGATCGGAAACTACGAAGTGCGATTATTGGTAGACAATGGAGTATGTCAAGACTCTGCAGTGATGCGTGTCCAATTAGATCGAATCACCAACTTCTTTATACCAAACGTGTTCACACCAAACGGCGACCAGAACAACGACTTGTTTGAGTGGACGATAGAAGGAATTGATGAGTTCAGAATTGTGATCTACAACCGATGGGGAACGAAGGTATTCCAGAGTGAGACCTTAGACGATCATTGGGATGGTGGCAAGGAGCCAGATGGGACTTACTTCTATGTAGTAACCGGAAAAGAGCAGACATTGGATGCAGAGACGGTTGAATACAGAGGAGATCTGACCTTGATCAGAGAATAGAATTAAACAACCTACGAAGAAGCCTCGATTGCTATGAATGCAGTCGAGGCTTTTTCGTTGACTGACTTTTGATGTGGTATGTTACATGTCAATCCCTAATTTCGCGTGATTAAAGATTTTTTAACGTGTTGGACAACCTTTAATATTCAACTGTAGTCTTTGATTCTGTTAACTGAAAACCAGACATGAAAAAACTAGCACTAATTACTGCGATTTTAACCCTCGGATTTTTTGGAATCCAAGAGGCGAATGCCACGCACATTCAAGGTATGAACATTACGTACAAGCACGTTGGTGGCGATACGTTTGTAGTTCATTTGGATTTCTTCCGATATTGCGGTGGAACAGCTTTCAATAATGGAAACTGTACTGGTGCAGCTGGAATTGGCACTTCTGCCGGTTGGTATGCACGTTGTATGGACAATGGATGGCAGTCACCAACACAATATGCATTAGCGGATACCATTAAGGAAGCAACACCGATTTGTGACTCATTAAACTCAACGCAGAACTCATGTGTCGTTGGTAACTGCGGTCTCCTCGGAATTCAGTGGGGTGTTTACACAGATACCTTCCAACTAGACTCAAACTTCTATGGTACGCTTGATTGCGACAATTGGATTTTTGTTTACGGTAGTGGAGCTCGAAATACAGGAGTGAACTACGTAAGTCAGCCAAGCATTGTTGCTTATGCCGAACTAGATATTGAAGAGGCTCCATCAAATCACTCAGTTCAGTTTAACTCAAACAAACCAATTCCATTTTTCTGTGACGGTCAGCCTGTGACATACAACTGGAGTGCGTATGATCCAAACGGAGACAGTCTGTATTGGGAATTGGATACCGCTTGGAACTCATATACGTCAGGAACGTTTAATTCCATTAACTATCAGGGTGGCTACTCTGGAGTTCAGCCAATGCCTGGAACTACAACAATTAATAACTCGACAGGTCAGCTAAACTTTACCGCAACGATCCCTACTGGATATACGTTTGCGAACTACGCCATCGCAGTAACGGTGAGCGAATACGACATAGAAACTGGCGAGTTTAGAGGTTCCGTTCACCGAGACATTCAGTTTATCGTGCTTGATAGCTGTGACAACAACCCACCTGAAGATTCAGGAGGAATACAAAACTTTGTTGGGTCAGGCGCTCAGCTTGATTCAACTACGATTGTAGTATGTACGGGACAAGACTTTGAGTTCGACTTACTATTCTACGACTACGATACTGCAGGTAACCTATCAAATGACTCGATACTATCTGTATGTAACATCGATCAGATTTTACCTGGTGCGGTTTGGACAACATCTGGTACTAACCCAGATACAGTGCACATTAGCTGGACGGCGATTCCTACCAATCAAACGTTTGTGCCATTCAACGTAACGGTTGAAGATAATTTCTGTCCTGTAACGGGCTTTAATATTTTCTCCTACGTGGTGCGGATTGAACCAAGTACGTTCTTGGGCAACGACACGGCCATATGTGAGTTGGACACCATTACCCTGGATGCGAATGGAGGCGACACCTTTTATTGGAGTGTGCTTTCTGGAGATCCGATCGATGTAGGTGTGAACTTTGGTTGCGACCAGTGTGCTACTCCATGGATACATCCAGATGTAACTACGACCTACCGAGTTCAAAGTAACTTGGAAGCAGCATGTGGCAACACCGATACGATTACGGTTGAGGTATTTGATAAATTCCCAGTAGACATTACACCAAACATTGGTGGAACCGCAGACCTATTGGTTTATTGCTCTACCGATCCGCTTGACACATTAAAGGTGCCCACTCCAGGAGGAACCTACCTTGGGTCTGGTATCGTGAATTCGGTTGACGGTATTTTTGCGCCTGACATCCTTGATCCGGGCTCGGGAAGAGACACCCTTGTACAGATTGTGTACTTATTAGAAGGTATTTGCGCCAATAGCGATACAATAGATATTCGAGTAAAAGGTGCTCCAGATGCGAGTATTGCAACGGTAGGACCTTATTGCGAGCAGCTGACAAATGTTGAGTTGGCGGGTAACTTCGTGCTGACCAATACCAATGTGCAGTCCGAGACCTGGATGAATGCAGATAGCTCAAACAACCCAACTTCAGCTGGAATGTTGGACCCAAGTGGGTTCAATGCACCGGATACGATATTGGTTTTCCATACGGTGAATGATAGTGGATGTGTGAACACAGATTCAGCGAACATTCATATAGTAGGATCTTACAACTCACGCATCGATAGTCTACCAAAGATTTGTGAAGGCGATAACGTAGCGTTACACTTGAATGACTTTCAAGGAGATCCGTTCGGAATCTGGAGTGGAGGTGATATAGAGGAAACACCGGAAGGTTCAGGGGAGTACTATCTTGCTATAGATAGCTTGATGACAGGTGAAATCAAGATCACCTACGAAATCGAAGGAGCTTGTGGAACAAAGTCAGACACGACCTTAGTGATCAATGAATTACCAGATGCTCGATTCTTTGGAGCAGACAGTGTTTATTGCGACAACATTGTAGACTCGATCATATTGAATTCGGCAGTAGAAGGCGGAATATGGGGAGGAACACTTCCAGAGCTTCATGATGGTGCGTTCATACCAAACCGTGTAGGAGAAGGAGAGTACGTAATCACGTATGAATTATACGATCCTGTTACCACGTGTTATAATAAGATACCACGTTTGGTACGAATCGCACGAACGCCGGTTCCACCAAAAGTTTGGGGCGGCGGACCATATTGCCAGGGAACAGTGTTGAAAGACCTTCGAGCAGACGGTTTGTTGAGCAACACCTTTAAATGGTATGAGTGGGATGAGTATGAGCAAGGAATGAAAGAGAACCCAGATACGATCCCAAGTGTGACTGATATGCGACTATTAGGTGCTGGAAATCCATTTGAGTATGGTGAGTTACAAGACATGCCAACACGGGTATACGGAACACAGTTTAGTAAGTACGGATGTGAAAGTGGATGGGCTCAAGTAGACATCGTGGTTTACCCATCACCGATTGCGAAGTTCGGAACCAAGGACAGCGTTAAGTCGGGCGATGTTCCATTAGACATTCAGTTTGTGAACGAGAGTAGCGTAGGAGCTGACTCGGTCAATGTAGACTTACTCTACACGTGGACCTTTGGGCCATTTGGAGTGAGCGATGAGCTGGATCCACAATTTACCTTTGAGCAGATCGGAAACTACGAAGTGCGATTATTGGTAGACAATGGAGTATGTCAAGACTCTGCAGTGATGCGTGTCCAATTAGATCGAATCACCAACTTCTTTATACCAAACGTGTTCACACCAAACGGCGACCAGAACAACGACTTGTTTGAGTGGACGATAGAAGGAATTGATGAGTTCAGAATTGTGATCTACAACCGATGGGGAACGAAGGTATTCCAGAGTGAGACCTTAGACGATCATTGGGATGGTGGCAAGGAGCCAGATGGGACTTACTTCTATGTAGTAACCGGAAAAGAGCAGACATTGGATGCAGAGACGGTTGAATACAGAGGAGATCTGACCTTGATCAGAGAATAGAATTAAACAACCTACGAAGAAGCCTCGATTGCTATGAATGCAGTCGAGGCTTTTTCGTTTATAAGTACTGTTACATCATCGAATCACTCGCCCGACCTTTCATATTTTCGTGGCGTGAATTGCATAGCAGAAAGTGGATCAACTAAAACGATTTGGGTTTTCCTCGAGGGAGATCAGGAATATATTCGGGTAGAATCAATTGGGCTTAACCCCTTCTTTGTTGATGTGGCCGAAGTAGAACAGGTCGCGACTGAAGTTGGAGCAAAAGCTGGGGTAGAAGAATTGGATACGGTTCATTTTTATGGTTCTGGATGCTCAAGTCCAGATAGAAACAGGCGAATTGCCGATGGCCTTAATCTGGCATGGCAGGCAAAGAGTGTAAACGTTTATCACGATTTATTGGCGGCGGCAAGAGCGGCCTGTCAAACACAAAGCGGAATTGTCGGAATACTAGGAACGGGCTCCAACTCGTGTGTTTATGATGGGTCAGACATCACAGACAACATTCCAGCCATGGGATTCATAATTGGCGATGAAGGAAGCGGAACATCTATTGGTCGCCGACTGCTTCAGGCTTGGGCTTACAGGGAAATGGAGAGTCATATTTCTGCAGCATTTGAACTCAAGTTTGAGCTAACAAAAGAAAAGGCGCTGCACGCTCTTTATTACGAGTCTAAACCAAATCGATTTTTAGCTTCCCTCGCTGCATTTTGTGCGGATCATAGAAAAGAGCCTCTCATTCAAGGAATCTTGCATGACAGCTTCACCGAATTCGTTCGGAGACATATTATGAAGTACCAAGGATCGTCGCGATTGCCTATCCACTTCATCGGCTCAATCGCCTTCTATTACCGAGCCACATTGGAGGCGGTGCTGCAAGAAAACGGACTCAAACTCGGAGCGATTATACAAAGCCCAATTAACGCATTGGTCAAATTTCATGTGACGAATGAGGTGGGATGAGTTTAACGAAATTCGAATGCTGTTGCAGTCGGCGCAAGTATTAGGGGAAGCCGCGCATGAAGAGGTGTTTCCACGAATTTCCAAATTCAGGAAAGATGCCTTGGCGAAAAACCCAAATCCAAGATTAAGTGCCGTAGCATCCATCTTCGTTCCGATCAACAAGGAGATGAATCTGCTGATGATAGAACGGCAATCATACGATGGTGTGCATAGCGGACAAATTGGCTTTCCAGGGGGTAAGGTTGAAGAAGCGGATACAGATCTTGAACACACTGCGCGAAGGGAAACCGAAGAGGAAGTGGGGATATTAATGAAAAACCTGCACTTCATACGTCCGCTCACCGATGTCTACATTCCGCCAAGTGGATTTTTAGTTTCCCCCTATATTTTTTGGATGGATCATGATCCAGTAATAATTCCAGAACCAAGAGAAGTGCAATCGGCGTTTTTTCTGCCCGTTCAAAAGCTCATGAGACCAGAAGTTTTTGTTGAAGGGGAAATCGACACCGGATCGGGTTCGACGGTGAAAACGCGATTCATTGAACACGATGGTATGAAAATTTGGGGAGCGACAGCTATGATGCTAAGCGAACTCAGAATACTTTTGAATCAAATTTCGAAATCTAGATGAAGGTTTTTACAACCATATTATTGGCGTTTTTCATAGCGCAAACCTCATATGCTCAAATTCCGTTGAGCAAGCGCGACCAGGCGAAGAAAGCTGAGTTTGAGGCTCAAATCGCCGCAGAGAAGAAGTATGACGAACTTATGATCAAGGCTGATCGGGCATTCATAAGTAAGGACTATGTCGAGGCTCGAATGTCCTATAACGAGGCGATTGAATACAATAAAGAGAAGGAGCAATGGCTGGTTTCGAAAGTGAATGACCTGGACATATTAATGGCGAAAATCATCATGCGCGAAGTCGACTCCATCTTGGTCATTGAACAAAAAAGTGTGGATCAATTAAAAAACATCGTGAGATTGGAATCTGAAATCGCGTCACGAGATGAACCAATGGTCATGGTCATGCCGAAGCCGATAGTGGAAGAAGAGGAGGTTCCAGTAATCCTAGTTGAAAAAGCGCCTGAAAACGAAGTAGAACAGATGCCGGAACTTGAAGAACCGATAGTTGAGGAGCCCAATAGAATTGTAGCCCCAGAACCCACATCAAAGCCGGCCGTAATTGCCGCACCCGTTAATAAGGAAGTGAAAGTCAAGGAAGACTTTTCGAGATACCCGCAGGGAAGGTCAGATGAGACCTTCACGTTTCCGGATCATAGCGTACGAAGAATAATTATCAAAGATGGTATTGATACCATAGTATACAAGTATGTAACCCACCGCTGGGGCGGTAAGTTTTACTTCAAAGACGATGTGTCCATTTCCGAGCGAATTTGGAAAGGGGAGATTCTTGGATTTGAAAAGAAGTATCCAACAGTTTCGAAGCTTGATTGAGCACCCGCTCAGATTGTTTTTATTCTACTTTTGCCATCCAATTTAATAGAGATCAACACAATATAATAATGAGCCAATATCAAACTCAGATCGATGCGTTCATGGATTCCGTTAAGGCGAGAAATGGACAAGAGCCAGAATTTCTACAAGCTGTAGAAGAAGTTGCTGAAGCGGTAATTCCATTCATTGAGGATAACCCAAAATATAAGCAAGCAGAAATCCTTAATCGTATCGTAGAGCCAGAACGTGTTTTGATGTTCAGAGTGCCTTGGATTGATGACAAAGGAGGTTATCAGGTGAATCGCGGTTACAGAATTGAAATGAATTCAGCAATCGGGCCATATAAAGGAGGTTTGAGGTTTCACCCATCAGTGAATTTGAGTATTCTAAAGTTTCTTGCCTTTGAGCAAGTATTTAAGAACTCGCTTACAACCCTACCTATGGGTGGAGGTAAAGGAGGGTCTGACTTTAACCCAAAAGGAAAGTCTGATAATGAGGTAATGCGATTTTGCCAAAGCTTTATGACGGAGTTGAGTCGTCACATTGGAGCTAATACAGATGTTCCCGCTGGTGATATTGGTGTTGGTGGACGTGAGATAGGATATCTGTTTGGCCAATATAAGCGAGTAAGAAACGAATTTACCGGTGTGCTTACAGGTAAAGGAATGGAGTACGGAGGTAGTTTGATCCGACCAGAAGCGACAGGATACGGAAACGTATACTTCGCGAACGAGATGCTCAAAACACGTAACGACAGCTTCAAAGGAAAAACGGTTGTGATTTCAGGATCTGGCAATGTTGCGCAGTACGCACTTCAAAAGGTGATTCACCTTGGAGGAAAGGTTGTGACGGTATCTGATTCTTCGGGATACGTGCATAGAGCTGAAGGTTTCCATTCGGAGCATCTTGATGCAATCATGGAATTGAAGAATGTGAAGCGTGGTCGGATCAATGAGCTTGCGGATCAATACTCAGACGTTGAGTTTTTCGCTGGCGAGAAACCTTGGGGCGTCAAATGCGACATCGCACTACCATGTGCAACACAAAATGAATTGAACGGTGATGATGCCGCTACTTTGATTTCAAATGGTTGCATGTGTGTTTCGGAAGGCGCAAATATGCCTTCAACGCCAGAGGCAATTGAGAAGTTTCATGGCGCTCGAATCTTGTTCGCTCCAGGTAAAGCCTCGAACGCAGGTGGAGTTGCAACGTCTGGATTAGAAATGTCACAGAACTCACTTAGACTTAACTGGACAAGAGAAGAAGTGGATCAAAAATTACACGGTATCATGGTGAGCATTCATGAGGCATGTGAGAAGTATGGTCGAGATGGTGATTATGTAGATTATGTGAAGGGAGCAAATGTTGCTGGTTTCATTAAGGTTGCAGACGCCATGATCGCTCAAGGTCACGTATAGAAATTAATATAAAGTATTAAGCCTCGGTCAAGTTGCCGGGGCTTTTTTTGTCAAAATTAAATCGAGTAATTCGTAGACTAAACTCCAATCATATGTACGGTAAAATAAAAGCCCATTTAGAATCTGAATTGTCATCCATTGAGGAGGCAGGCTTATTTAAAAAAGAGCGTATAATTACATCGACCCAAGAGGCAGTCATTAAAATCAGCACTGGAGAAGAGGTGGTGAATTTTTGCGCCAACAATTACCTGGGGCTTTCGAATGATCCAAGAGTGGTGCAGGCGGCAAAGGATGCGTTAGACAGCCATGGATTCGGTATGTCATCCGTTAGATTCATTTGTGGCACCCAAGATATTCACAAAGAACTAGAGCAAAAAGTGGCCGAGTTTTTAGGAACGGAGGACACGATATTGTATGCGGCCGCATTTGATGCCAATGGTGGTGTATTTGAGCCTTTGTTGGGTCCTGATGATGCCATAATATCCGACTCCCTCAATCATGCGAGTATTATCGATGGTGTCCGCTTGTGTAAAGCGAAACGTTTTCGATATGCCAACAACGACATGGCTGATCTGGAAGAGCAGTTAAAAGCTGCGAACGGTGCACGATTTAAGGTTATTGTGACGGATGGCGTATTCAGTATGGATGGCTATGTGGCCCAACTGGATAAAATCTGTGACCTAGCAGATAAGTACGATGCGCTGGTCATGGTGGATGAGTGCCATGCGACTGGATTTATTGGTAAAACAGGAAAGGGTACCATCGAATTAAAGAATGTGATTGGACGTGTGGATATTATAACGGGCACGTTTGGAAAAGCCCTTGGTGGCGCCATGGGTGGGTTTACAACCGGACGGAAAGAGATAATTGAAATTCTTCGACAACGATCCAGACCGTATTTATTTAGCAATTCACTTGCGCCGAATATCGTGGGGGCATCGCTTGAGGTGCTGAAAATGCTAAGCGAGAGCACTGAATTGAGAGATAAGCTTGAAGGCAATGTGACCTATTTTAAAGAACAAATTAAAGCCGCTGGATTTGACATAAAAGACGGCGATTCTGCCATAGTTCCTATTATGCTTTATGACGCTGCGCTGTCACAGCAGTTTGCTAATAAGCTTCTTGCTGAAGGAATTTATGTCATTGGGTTCTTTTACCCGGTGGTTCCAAAAGACCAGGCTCGAATTCGAGTTCAGCTAAGTGCAGCCCATGAAAGAACGCATATAGACAAAGCTGTTACAGCTTTTACTAAGGTTGGAAAAGAGTTGGGAGTGATTGCTTGATAAACAAGTAAATAAATTCCTATTCACTAGGCTTGTTTCAGTTTAAAATAGTTCTATCTTCGCAGCCCCTTTTTGGGGGCATAAATATTAGTAACAGTGAGCCATTTAAGTTATAAAACTATCTCTGCTAATGCAGAGACCGCAGACAAGCAGTGGGTTGTCATCGATGCGAAGGACCAAACTCTTGGTCGTTTTTCTTCAGTCGTAGCCTATATGTTACGCGGTAAGCACAAGCCAAACTTCACTCCGCATGCGGATTGTGGTGACAATGTCATCATCATCAACGCAGAGACTATCCAGATGTCTGGAAGTAAAATGCAGGAGAAAGAATATATCTGGCACACTGGTTACCCAAGTGGACAGCGTGTTCGAAATGCAGAGGAAATGATGAAGCGTCAACCTCATCGTGTTTTGGAGAAAGCCATTAAAGGCATGCTTCCAAAGACAAAATTAGGAAGTCAGATGTACCGAAACTTGTACGTCTATGTTGGTGCAGAGCACCCTCATTCGGCACAACAACCAACAACAATCGATATCAATTCAGTAAAGTAAGATGGAAATTATAAACTCACTTGGACGTAGAAAGGCGAGCGTAGCTCGTGTTTACATGAAAAAAGGTAAGGGTAAAATCACCATCAACAATCGTGATTATAAGGAGTATTTCCCTATCGCTACTTTACAACACAAATTGCATCAACCATTCAACTTAACAGACAACAAAGACAAGTACGATGTAACTGTTAACGTTAGTGGAGGTGGAATCAATGGTCAGGCTGAAGCAATTCGCTTGGGTATTTCAAGAACGTTGGTCAAAATAGATGAAGAATTTAAGCCTGCACTCAGAGCAGCAGGTCTTGTTACACGAGATCCAAGAATGGTCGAGCGTAAGAAGCCAGGACAGAAGAAGGCAAGAAAGCGCTTCCAGTTCAGTAAACGATAATCAATTTATATATAGTTTAGAATCTAAATCAGCGGGACTTCAAACGAACTACCCGCTGATTGCTTTTAATTAAAAGAAGGTAAACATGGCAAGTACAAACTACAAAGATCTGCTAGCAGCAGGAGTGCACTTCGGACACTTAAAAAGAAAGTGGAACCCAAACATGGCCCCATACATTTTTATGGAGCGCAATGGAATCCACGTAATTGATCTACATAAAACAGTTGCAAAGTGTGATGAGGCCGCAGCGGCTATCAAGAATATTGCACGTTCAGGTAAAAAGATCTTGGTTGTTGCTACGAAGAAACAAGCTAAGGACATCGTTGAGCGTCAAATGAAAGACGTGAACATGCCATATGTGACTGAAAGATGGCCAGGCGGAATGCTTACCAACTTCGTTACTATTCGTAAAGCTATTCGCAAAATGGGCGACATTGATAAGATGAAGACCGATGGTCGTTTCGCTACAATGTCAAAGAGAGAGCGTTTGCAGGTTGATCGTCAACGAGCTAAATTGGATAAGGACTTAGGTAGTATTGCTGACCTTACTCGATTACCAGCGGCCCTATTTATTATTGATGTAAACAAGGAGCACATCGCTGTTCGTGAAGCACGTAAGCTGAACATCCCAACCTTTGCTATTGTAGATACCAACGCTGACCCACGATCAGTTGATTTTCCAATTCCTGGAAATGATGATGCGTCTGCAGCGATTGATAAGATATTGAGCGTTATGACTGATGCGATCAAAGAAGGGCTTTCAGAAAGAAAGACAGATCGTGATGCAGCGAAAGCGGCAGAAGATGCGGCATCGGCAGCGAAAGAAGCAGCAGTGAAGGCAGCAGAAGCAGCAGCGGCTGCTAAAGCAGAGAAAGTAGAAGAGGCTCCAGCAGCAGAAAATGCTGATGCAGCTACTAAAGAGTAATTCAAAAGAAAGATTTAGGAAATGACAAAGATTACAGCATCTCAGGTTAACGAGCTACGGAAAATGACCGGTAGCGGGATGATGGATTGTAAAAATGCTTTGGTTGAGGCTGAAGGTGATTTTGACAAGGCCATCGAGATTCTTCGATTGAAGGGTCAGAAAGTAGCTGCAAAAAGAGGCGATCGCGAAGCAAACGAAGGTTTGATTATATCGCTTACGGATGATTCCAGTAAAAAAGGAGTGATCACTAGCCTTACATGTGAAACTGACTTCGTGTCGAAAAATGCAGATTTTGCGGATGTGGCGAATAAAATCGCTGCCATTGCACTTAACTCTGGCGTCGCAACGATTGATGAGCTTAAGGCTCAATCATTCGACGGAAACGGTATGACAATAGGTGATAAGGTGTTGGAAATGGTTGGTAAGATTGGAGAGAAGATTGACGTATCTACGTTTGATACCATCGAGGCTGACACAGTTGTGGCATACAATCACCCAGGAAATCAGGTTGCATCATTGGTTGGGTTAAATGTCCAAGGACAGCAAGAAGTTGGAAGAGACGTCGCAATGCAAATTGCTGCGATGAACCCAGTTGCTATTAATCAAGATGCAGTTTCACAAGAAGTGATTGATAAGGAGATCGAGATTGGTAAAGAGCTCGCACGACAAGAAGGAAAGCCAGAGGAAATGCTCGAGAAGATTGCCATGGGTAAATTGAATAAGTTTTTCAAGGAGTCCACACTTCTGAATCAAGCATTCATCAAGGAAAATAAAAAATCGGTTGGTCAGTACTTAAAGGAGATTGATTCCAATCTCACAGTGACAGCATTTAAGCGTCACGCATTGAGCAGCTAATTCAAATACATTAAAAAAAGAGCGATGATTTTTCATCGCTCTTTTTTTGCCCAAATTTTTCATCAATAAACTAGGTTTGCCTTATGGCTAAATACAAACGCATACTGCTTAAGCTAAGTGGTGAAGCCCTCATGGGGGAGCAGAGCTACGGCATTGATAACAATAGACTTCTTCAGTACTGTCGCGAAGTAACGGCCATTGCTGAAATGGGTGTTGAGGTGGCCGTTGTTATTGGTGGCGGAAACATTTATCGAGGAATGCAGGCTTCAAGTTCCGGAATTGATCGTGTACAGGGAGACCACATGGGTATGCTGGCTACTGTGATAAATGGATTAGCCATTCAGTCTGGGATGGAGTCATTGGGTTTAAAAACGCGTCTCCTTTCGGCGATTAAAATGGAGCAAATCGCAGAGCCGTTTATTCGACGTCGCGCCGTGAGACACCTAGAAAAAGGACGGATTGTAATTTTCGGTGCTGGCACGGGAAATCCATACTTTACCACTGATACTGCAGCATCGCTTAGAGCCATTGAGATTGAAGCTGACGTGATACTAAAAGGCACGCGGGTCGATGGAATTTACACGGCGGATCCGGAAAAGGATTCTACCGCAACAAGGTTTGATAAACTGTCATTTCAGGACGTTATTTCAAAAAAGCTAAACGTGATGGATATGACGGCATTCACGTTATGCCAAGAAAACAAGGTTCCGATCATTGTCTTTGACATGAATAGACCTGGCAATTTAAAGCGAATTATTGAAGGAGAACAAGTGGGGACACTGGTCGAGATGTAATTATTGATTCATTGATTATTTTCGGCACATTAAGATCATAAGGATATGGAAGAGATTGAGATGGTATTGGATATGGCCAAGGAAGGAATGAATGGGGCCATTGAACATCTAAAAAAGGGATTGGGTAAGATTCGAGCTGGACGGGCACATGCAAGCATGCTTGATGGAATCTATGTGGATTATTACGGCACCAGTACTCCTTTATCCCAAGTTTCGAACATCAATACACCCGACGGTCGCACAATGTCGATTCAGCCATGGGAAAAGCCAATGTTGGAGCCGATTGAGAGAGCGATTATGATGGCGAACATTGGATTGAACCCTCAAAATAATGGCGAGCTTATTATGATAAATATTCCTGCTCTTACCGAGGAGAGAAGAAAGGCGCTTGTGAAGCAGGCGAGGGCGGAGGGCGAACACGCTAAAGTTTCAATACGAAATGCTCGAAAAGAGGCCAATGACGAAATTAAATCGCTGAAGGAGGAAACTATTTCCGATGATCTAGCCAAGGATGCCGAAGATCAAATTCAGAAGTTGACGGACGGCTATGTTACCAAGATTGATGAATTTATGGTAATCAAGGAGAAGGATATTATGACGGTTTAAGCCCGCACGCGTTTAGCTAAACACCTGCGTTCCCTCGCTGCAATTCTTACACATTTCTACTTCACTTCTTGATCTTAGAATCTGTGATCGGAAATGCCGATAATGATGATTGTTCCAGATATCGGAAAAGGATTGGGCCTGAAGATTTCCCATGCTATGCTGAGCATCCTTATCAAAACAACATGGAACAACACGGCCATCCCATGTAATAACAGCTCCAGACCACATGCGCCAGCAATGATTGTCCAACGGGTTTTTTATTTCCCATTTGCCTTTCCCATTTTCCCTGTAGCGTGAATAGTTGTCATTTGATGGGATGAGGTCATTGCCATCTTCAAAATCATAAATCTGGGCGGTTTTGAATACCACCTCATCCACGCCAAGCGCTTTACCCAAATCCTTCACCTCATCAATTTGGTGCTCATTTGGTTTTACAACCAGAAATTGAAAGACAACGTGCGGGGTGATTGATTTCAGTTCCTTTTTCCAATGCAGAATGTTCTTGGTGCCTTCGATAACCTTGTCCAGTGATCCCTCTTTTCGATATTGTTCGTAGGTCTCTTGGTCGGCGCCATCAATGGAAATTATGAGCCGATCCAACCCAGATTCGATTGTCTGCTTTGCCTTCTCTGAGTTTAAGAAATGGGCATTTGTGCTTGTCGAGGTAAAAATCCCATAACTACCGGCCATTTTCACCATCTCTAAGAATTGTGGATGGAGATATGGCTCGCCTTGGAAGTAATAGTTGATGAAAGCGCAATGGTGCTTAACGTCATTCAAAATTTTATCGAGCAAATCAAGATTCATTTTCCCCGTAGGCCTATGAAACGAGCGGAGCCCGCTTGGGCATTCTGGACACCGCAAATTGCATGCTGTGGTTGGTTCAATGCTTAGCGATATTGGTAAACCCCCATTCACATTTGACCCACCAATTCTACTTAGATAATAGCTTCCAAGCACTTTTATGATGTTCGTGATTTTGCTCAAAGTGAGCGTAGAAATCAGATGAATATTGTATCGAAGCATTGACGCCAAAAATAACTGTAGCATTGATTGGAATTGCCAAAGAGTCTTACCTTCGACAACCTTTGAAAAACGGATAATATGTGGGCCAACATCGCCCGATTCATCATAAGATTTAGACTTCTGCTCATTGCGTTGTTAGTGGTGTTCACCTCAGTGATGCTCTATCAAGCAGGGGGTGTGCAGCTATACTATGGCCTGCCCAAAATGCTGCCAGATGATGACCCTACGGTAAAAGTATACGAGGAATTTCGCGAGCGATTCCGCGAAGAGTCGACGGTTTTCGTAATTGGCATAGAGAAAGATTTGTTCCATGATGTCGAGTTATTCAACAAATGGTATGAGCTTGGAAGGTCAGTATCACGTATTGATGGAGTAGATACGGTCCTCTCAATCGGTAGTGCATTCAACATTGTCAAGGACACCGTCGAGAAGAGATTTAAAATTACTCCCTTGGTGCATGGTCCAGTCGCCGACCAAGAGGCCCTGAGCAAATTACAGCAGGAATATGAGCACCTGCCCTTCTATAAAGACCTCCTCTATAATTCAGAGAATAACTTTAGCCTTATGGCTATTTCGATGCAAAATGACCGTTTTAATTCTACGGATAGAACGGAATTTTTTGGGACCATTCTAGAGCAGGTACAATCCTTTGAATCAGATAACAACTTAGAGATAAAATACTCTGGTATGCCTTATATCAGGGAGATGATGACCGCTCTCATCAAGCAGGAACTGCGTTTGTTTATCATCCTTACCCTGCTTATTACGATCATCATTCTTTTTATTTTCTTCAGGTCAATAAAGCCCGTTCTAATTGCCATGGTTGTGGTTGGATTGGGCGTTATTTGGTCGTTGGGGATGTTGAATACATTGGGGTATGAGATTTCAATTCTAACCAGTTTGATTCCGCCGTTGATCATTGTAATTGGTATTCCGAACTGTATATATCTAATCAATAAGTTTCATTCTGAGCTCAAATTGCATGGCAATAAGGCGAAGGCTCATGTGCGGGTAGTATCCAAAATTGGGAAGGCCACATTTATGACCAATGCCACTACGGCTGTCGGATTTTTAACTTTCACATTTACCGAAAGTGTAATTCTGGTTGAATTTGGAATCGTAGCGTTTCTAAGCATTATGTCCCTGTTTTTGCTGTCAATGCTGGTTATTACCATCAGTTTTAGTTTCATGGCACCGCCAAAAGACAGTTTTACAGACCACCTGGAAAAAAACTGGATCACTAATCTTATTAATTGGTTTATCAAGACGGTGACATATAACCGCAAGCAGGTTTACATTTTTTATGGGATTGGCACCGCTATAGCGCTTTATGGTTTGACCCTGATAGAAACAACGGGAAATATTGTAGACGATTTGCCGCGAGATCACCCCATTGTGACCGACCTGCATTGGTTTGAAACAAATTTTGGAGGCGTTGTGCCATTTGAGATCCAAGTAGATGCCGGTAAGCCAAGGCAGATTATGAAGAGTTCAATTCTGAAGGGAATTGATGAAGTAGAAGAGGTCTTTGTTGATGACGCGTTTTTTTCACGATCCATTTCCATAGTGGATGCGCTTAAATTTATCAGACAGTCATTTTACAACGGAAATCCAGAGCGATACGATTTAATCACAACAAGGGAGCGCGCATTTTTTGCTGATTATATTGATAATGCGGACAAAGACCAAGGGCTGCTTCATACGTATGTGGATAGTACAGAACGCTATGCGCGTGTCAATTTGCAAGTAGCAGATATTGGAACTACCGAAATGGATAGTCTGCTGATCGTGGTGAAACCGCGTGTGGATGCCATATTCAATCCAAAGCGGAGAAAGCAAGATTCATTGATAGAAGTGATCGAAACTGCGTCTTCAGTAGAAGAACAAGATAGTATTGCTCGATACATTCTTAAGCGCAACTCTTCGGCAAAAAAGGCATTCATCCGCGCGCTGGAAGAGAAAGATAGCTCGATGGTAGTGAATTTAGATTCGCTTTCTATTGGATCTACCCCTACCTACTTCGAAGGGCTCCAAGAGGCCCTTAATGAAGCCTACATTCATATTGACTTTACCGGCCCGAGCATTACCTTTTTGGAAGGGACGAATTACTTGGTTCGGAACCTCTTTGTGAGCTTAAGCATTGCAATTTTTATTGTCGCTCTTTTGATGGCAACGGTTTTCAATTCTCTCAGAATGATCGTCGTGTCGGTTGTGACGAACCTTATTCCATTGCTCTTTACAGGCGCTGTAATGGGGTATTTTGGAATTGCCATAAAGCCGTCAACCCTGCTTGTTTTTAGCATTGCATTCGGAATTTCAGTGGATGATACCATCCATTATTTAGCCAAATACAGGCAAGAGCTCAAGCATTATGGAAATGATATAGGCAGCGCCGTGCGCTCGGCCCTGAAAGAAACAGGTGTTAGTATGGTCTACACATCCATCATCATCTTCTTTGGTTTTAGTGTGTTTGATTCTTCCCAATTTGGTGGCACCCAAGCTCTGGGATTGTTGGTCTCTCTCACCTTGCTTGTAGCCATGTTTGCCAACTTAATTTTATTGCCATCTTTCCTAATGTCTTTTGAAAGAAGGATGGTTACCAAAGCATTTCGCGAACCCCTTTTCACCATTATGGATGAGGAGGAAGATATCGAATTGGACCATCTTGATTTCGATCAAACCAATAATCAAACGCCATGAAGGGGATTATTTTAGCCGGTGGAGCCGGTACTCGATTGCATCCGTTGACGCTTGCCACGAGCAAGCAAATGTTGCCAGTTTATGATAAGCCCATGATCTACTATCCATTGTCAGTACTGATGATGGCTGGAATAAGGGATATCCTAATTATTTCCACTCCAAGTGATCTTCCAAACTTTAGACGTCTGTTGGGCGATGGAAAAGCGATTGGCTGTAACTTCTCGTACAAGGTTCAAGATGTGCCTAATGGACTTGCCCAGGCATTCGTGTTGGGCAAAGAATTTATTGGAGACGATAATGTTGCCTTGGTACTTGGTGATAACATATTCTTTGGGCACGGTATGCACAACTTGGTTCAATCGGCGATGAACCCCAGCGGAGGTGTTGTGTTCGCATATCATGTGAATGATCCAGAACGATATGGTGTAGTAGAGTTTGACGCAAACCAAAAGGCGATTTCTCTTGAAGAAAAACCTGAATCTCCGAAATCCAACTATGCAGTTCCCGGGCTTTATTTCTACGATAATCGAGTGGTTAAAATTGCGGAAGAGTTGGAGCCAAGCCCTCGTGGTGAATATGAAATCACAGATGTAAATAAGAAGTACCTCGAGATGGGCGAATTAGAAGTTCGGGTAATGGGACGAGGCTATGCATGGCTCGACACAGGCACGTTTAGCTCTTTGATGCAAGCTGGGCAGTTTGTTCAAGTAATTGAGGAGCGACAAGGGTGGAAGATTGGGTGCATTGAAGAAATTGCCTATCGAATGAACTTTATCGATTCTGGTCAGTTAAAAGAACTAGCTGCACCGCTAATCAAAAGTGGTTATGGTGCCTACTTAATGAATTTGATAAAGGATTGATGAATCAACTTTACGCGGACATGCTTGAGCAGATCGAGCAAGAAATTTCCGAAATTAACTTACCGGCCGGCCCTTCCAATCTCTACGATCCAGTAACCTACATCATGGGCCTTGGCGGAAAGAGAGTGCGTCCGATACTCACCTTGCTAGGGTGTAGACTCTTTTCTGGAACCCATCATCAGGCTATTTCTCAGGCACTCGCCATCGAAGTTTTTCACAACTTTACCTTGGTTCACGACGATGTGATGGATAGTGCTGACATGCGCAGAGGCTTGCCAACCGTCCATAAAAAATGGTCCCACAATATTGCTTTGCTAAGCGGGGATGCGATGCTGGTTCTGGCATATCAACTATTGCTGGATAAAAACCACGCAGACCTTCACAAAATATCTACTGTGTTTTCTAAAGTGGCGATGGATGTGTGCGAGGGACAGCAATTGGATATGGACTATGCAGAAAAGGAAGATGTATCCATGGCGGATTATCTTGAAATGATCCGCAAGAAAACAGCGGTTCTTCTTTCTGGTTCGTTGCAGATAGGAGCAATTGTGGGAGGTGGGAGAAACCTGGAACCATTGGCCACATTTGCTGAGTCAGTCGGATTGGCGTTTCAAGTAAAGGACGACCTGCTCGATGCGTTTGGTAGCGATGAATTTGGCAAGGCGAAGGGTGGAGACATCATCGAGGGTAAACGCACCTGGTTAACCATCAAATCATATGAACTAGCAAACGATGCCACCAAAAAGGAACTGGATAATGCTTACGGACTCCAAGATGAAAATGAGCGAGTCCAATCAGTTCTAGCGATTTATCAAGGGCTAGGAATTGAGTCTTTAGCAGAGGCTGAAGTGGTGAAGTATTCTCGAGCGGCGTCTAGGTCTTTATCGGAAATCGACGGCGACTCAAGAACAAAAGAAACCATGACCTGGTTGGTTGATCAATTAGTCGGTCGCACTACTTAAATTAGCCTTCCAATAGATATTAAATAGAGCTGAGGTCAATGTAGGGTAGTCGAACTGAAATCCCGTTGCCTCAATCTTCGTAGAGGAGAGAGGGACCCCGCGAAGTACAATCTCTGCAGCCTGCCCAAACATTATCTTAATGATGAACTCTGGAATATTTGGCAATAAGATAGGGCGGTCGATAATGTCGGCAATCGTTTGCATGAATTCCTGATTAGAAGTAGCCTCAGGACCCACGGCATTGTAGATTCCGTTCAAATCATTTTCCATTATATGGCAAAAAACGCGGGACACATCGGTTAGGTGAATCCATGACATGAATTGAGTACCTGTTCCCAATCCCGCCCCGAGATAAAATCGAATCGGTCGCGCAATTTGAGATAAGGCACCATCGCTCTTCGTTAGAACAAGCCCTATGCGAACCTTTGCAACATGGGACGCTACATCTTTAAACTGATCAGCGCTAGTCTCCCATTGCTTGCACACATCGGCTAAGAATCCGTTCCCAGGAGGGGAGCTCTCGTCGTATACATTTTCAGAAAGAATAAGCGGATACCATCCAATGGCTGATGCGGAAATGAAATGCTTTAATCGAACATTGTTTCGAATGCACTCATGATGAAGTAAATCCGCGGATTTAATTCGACTATCCAGAATGATTCGTTTGCGATCCTCGCTCCACTTATCATCCATTATTGGCGCTCCGGCCAAATGGATAATTGTATGAATGCCATCAAGCGCATTCACGTCCATGTTGGAGTTCATCGGATCCCAATGAAAAGTTGGGACTTCCTCGTCACCTGTTGGGTTTCTTGATAGATGTACAACCTCGTGCCCGTTTGATTGCATGCACTTGGTTAATTGACTACCTATTAATCCCCTGCCTCCAGTGATTAGTACCTTCGCCATGTTGTGGATATTACGTTAGAGTTAGGTAAAATAGAGAGGCATCTTTTAGATTCGAAAAATCGGAAACTATTAGAGGAATGCTGGATCCAGCTAGCGAAGGATTTCAACCTAGCTGGAATATCAGATTTCCCCGCAAGCAAACCCGTTGATTTGAATGCGCTTATTTCAATTCTTATCGAATTCATTACTAGCCCGAAAAATAAGACTACAAATTGGGATAGCGTAAATTATCGTGTGGATATACCAAGTGAGATCGATTGTTCCATGTTATCGAGTGAAAACTACGCTCGACTTCTATTCATTCGAGTGTTCCAAAAGGTCTGGTTCCGACACCAGTATCAATCATTCGATCGCAATGGACAGATACACGAATAGCCGTACCCATAAAATTTTAGCTTTGTTATTCTATAATCGGAACAATCGATGGACAAATTCTCATACCTCGGAAATGGCGATGTGAGTGCCATAGAGGAACTTTATCAAGCATATAAACGAGACCAACAATCGGTTGACAAAGAATGGCAAGGCTTTTTTGCGGGCTTTGACTTTTTTCAACAGAATTATGACTCGGATAGCATACCTGCTGGTACGCTGAAGGAATTTCAAGTTCTGGAGTTGATTAATGCATACCGTTCAAGAGGGCACTTGTTTACTCAAACAAATCCAGTACGTGAGCGAAGGAAGTACACACCAACGCTCGAGTTGAAAAACTTTGGACTGGACGCCAATGACCTAGAAACCGAATTTCACGCCGGAAATGAGATTGGAATTGGAGCCGCAAAGCTTCGAAATATTGTTGAACATCTTGAGGCAACATATTGTCAGAGTGTCGGTATTGAATACACCTACATCAGGAAACCCGAGGTGGTTGAATGGATTCAAAACTTGGTTGAGCCTTCGCAAAACAGAAGTGCTTTTACTAGCGAGCATAAGCGCGCCATGCTTGAAAAACTGAATGAATCCGTTGTATTCGAGAGCTTCCTTCACAAAAAATTCGTGGGCCAAAAACGCTTTTCACTTGAAGGTGGAGAGTCTTTAATACCTGCATTGGATGTAATAGTTCAAAATGGTTCGCGTAGTGGTGTTGATGAGATTGTCATTGGTATGGCGCATAGAGGACGATTAAACGTGCTGGCCAACGTGTTGAAGAAAACATACACGGAAATTTTCAGCGAATTCGAAGGGAAAGAATACGAAGACAATTTGTTTGATGGGGATGTCAAATACCACCTCGGATTTTCTTCTGAGATTGAGACAGAAGCTGGAAGAAAATTGCAATTGACGCTTGCGCCAAATCCATCTCACCTCGAAGCAGTGGACCCGGTCGTTGAAGGAATTGTGCGCTCTAAGATCGATACATATCTGCACGATGAAAATAAAATCATTCCTGTTCTGATTCACGGTGATGCATCGATATCAGGGCAAGGCATCGTTTACGAGGTCGTTCAGATGTCGCAATTAGATGGATACCGAACAGGTGGAACAATCCACATCGTAATTAACAATCAAATAGGCTTTACGACAAATTACGTTGATGGTCGATCTAGTACGTATTGCACAGATGTGGGAAAGGTTACCCTTTCTCCAATTTTTCACGTAAACGGCGATGATGTGGAGGCCGTGGTGCATGCTATGAAAATTGCGGTCGACTATCGGCAAGAGTTTCACGAGGACGTTTTCGTGGATTTGCTCTGCTATAGGAAATATGGGCATAACGAGGGCGATGAACCACGGTTTACGCAGCCAACGTTGTACAAAGCAATTGCAAAGCACTCGAATCCGCGAGATATATATGTCCAAAAGCTTATAAAGGAAGGTATTCTTACTGCGGCAGATGCAAAGACAATAGAGTCTGAATTCAATTCCTTTCTGCAAGCGAGGCTCACCGATGCCAAGGAGAATAAAATTGCGCACATCACTAACTTTCTTGAAGCTAGTTGGACAGGGATGCGTCGATCAGAGGAGAATGATTTTCTTAAATCTCCAGATACTGGATTTGATTCAGCCAAGTTGTCTGAGATTGCAGTAAAGATTAATACGCTTCCAGAAGACAAGACATTCTTTAAAAAGATGATCAAGCTCATGGCTGATCGTCTAAAGATGATCGATGAAGATCGATTGGATTGGGCTATTGCCGAGCAACTTGCATACGCTACTTTGCTATGGGAAGCATATCCTGTTCGCATCAGTGGTCAAGATGTTCAGAGAGGGACTTTTTCGCACAGACACGCAGCTATCACACTGGAAGATAGTAAGGAGCAGTATTTGCCGCTGAAGCACATTTCTAGCATGCAGGGCGAGTTCCATATATACAACTCGTTGTTATCTGAGTACGGAGTGCTTGGTTTTGAATATGGCTACAGTATGGCGAATCCGATGGCGTTAACCATCTGGGAAGCTCAATTTGGAGATTTCTTTAATGGGGCTCAAATTATTATTGATCAATTCTTAAGTGCAGCAGAGGACAAGTGGGCATGTATGAATGGTTTGGTCATGCTTCTTCCTCATGGATATGAAGGGCAAGGAGCAGAGCACTCATCGGCAAGACTAGAACGTTTCCTCTTGCAATGCGCTGAAAACAACATGCAGGTAGTTAATTGTACTACGCCGGCAAACTTTTTCCATGTCTTGCGACGTCAGCTTCATTGGCCGTTTAGAGCACCACTAGTGGTCTTTACTCCGAAGAGTTTGCTCAGACATCCTAAGTGTGTTTCTACGATGGCTGACCTTTCCGACGGAATTTTCAAAGAGGTTATCGACGATAGCATCGATAAGAAGAAGGTGAAGAGAGTTGGATTTTGCTCAGGAAAGATTTATTACGATCTGCTCCAACATAGAGAAACAACTGGCCGTGACGATGTTGCAATCGTGCGTCTGGAACAGATGTACCCCTTTCCTCAGGAGCAATTAGATAAGGTGGTTAAATCCTATCCTAACTGCAAATCCTGGGCTTGGATTCAGGAAGAACCCGAAAACATGGGAGCATGGCATTTCATTCTTCGAAAATGGAAGAATCTTGATTTAGAATGTATAGCAAGGCATGAGAGTGGTAGTCCTGCTAGTGGAAGCATGAAGCGGTTTCAAATCAGACAGAAAGAAATACTTGAAAGACTTTTTAATTAACGTAACGGATCTATCCAAATGGCTGATATATTAGAAATGAAAATGCCCAGTCCGGGTGAGTCAATTACAGAAGTAGAGGTGGCTCAGCTTCTTGTTGCTGATGGCGACGTGGTCGACATTGATCAACCCTTAGCTGAAATTGACAGCGATAAAGCAACATTAGAGCTCAATGCTGAGGCTGCGGGCAAGGTGGAGTTTATGGTTGGTGAAGGCGATACGGTAGAAGTAGGACAGGTTGTATGCAAGATTGATACGAGCTTTAAACCGGAGCCAAAAGCCGAGCCGGAAGCAGTTGCAGAGGCTCCAAAGGCGGCTGACAAAGCAGCCTCAAAAGTGGAAGCCAAAGTTGCGGTAGATGCAAACGTTAAAGCTACACCTGTCGCCAAAGCGATGATTCAAGAAACGGGCGCCAAGGCAGCCCAGATTAAGGGAAGCGGCGAAGGTGGGAAAATATTGAAGCAGGACGTAGAAATGTATCTAGCCGGTGGATTCGATTCTGCCGATCAACTTTCTGGTTGGGGTGGAAGTCGAGATCAGTCCAAAGAAAAAATGTCCAGCCTGAGAAGGAAGATAGCGACTAGGCTGGTTGCGGTTAAGAATGAGACGGCAATGCTCACTACGTTTAACGAGGTGGACATGAGCTACATTATGGACTTGCGGAAGAAGTATAAGGTAGCCTTCAAGGAGAAGCATGGAGTAGGACTTGGTTTCATGTCGTTCTTTACGAAAGCAGTAACCGAGGCGCTAAATACATTCCCAGCAGTAAATGCGCATATCGATGGGCAAGAAATGGTTTTTCATAACTATGCTGATATTGGAATAGCCGTGAGTAGTCCAAAAGGACTAATGGTGCCAGTTCTTCGTAATGTAGAACAGATGAATCTTGCGGAGATCGAAGGTGGAATTAAGGCCTTGGCGATCAAAGCCCGTGATGGGAAGTTGTCATTGGAGGAAATGACCGGAGGCACATTTACGATCACCAATGGTGGGGTCTTTGGCTCTATGTTAAGCACACCAATTATAAACCCACCACAAAGTGCGATTCTTGGAATGCACAATATTGTTGAGCGTCCTTTGGCGATTAATGGAAAGGTAGAGATTCGACCAATTATGTATGTGGCCTTATCCTATGATCATAGAATCATCGATGGAAAAGAATCAGTTAGCTTCCTAGTTAAGGTGAAGCAGATGCTGGAGAATCCATCTTGGATGTTGTTTGGAGGTAAGGAGCCAGAGCAGATCTTACTAGGCCTTTAAGACCTATCTGTACAGCGTAACCGTGCCATTGTAGTGCCATTGACGACCTGTTCGATCGTGGACGATCATTTGATATCCATAAACACCGTTAGGGCATTTTTCCCCTAAATTTCGGAATTCACCGTTCCAACCTTGTGATGGATCATCTGCCTGGTAAACCAGTTTGCCCCAGCGGTCATAGATATACAGATCTACCGTGTGCCAATAATACAGACTTGGAAACCAAGTGTCATTAAGACCATCCCCATCAGGAGTAAAGGAGTTCGGGGTGTAACCCAGAAATTGAGGCAATACAAGCACTTCATATTTGACCGAATCTCTGCACCCGTTTTCGTGAATTACATCTTGCTTGATAATGTAGTTGCCCGTATCCGTCATGGTCACTTGCACACTGGGTGCGCTACTCACAAAGTTGCTGTCAACATATATCCAATGCTTTGCCGCGCGAAGACTTGAATCAACGATGTTGAACCTTGGGTCAAACATGGATGTCGTGAAATTGTCGATGTCAAGTTTAGCCTTTGGCGGTTCCAGGACCTGAATATGGTTTGGGTAGGTGCGTGTGACCGTATCGATGCAATGCGAATCTGTAGTGAGCACAATCTCCAAGTCGTGATATCCGGTGTGTTCAATCACAATAAATGGGCGCGCACTATCAGAGACCAGCGTATCGTTTACTTGCCAATAATATGTGGGTTTATAGACGTTTTGCTCTGATAAAGAATAAGGCATTTTGAATGGAGGACAGCTTTCGGCATATTCTTCAATCAGGTCAAAAGTGGGATTGGCGAACACTTCGATGGTGTCGACATACTCCTTGACACAACCAAAATCTTCGTACACGAGAGTTACATAGTGGAATCCTACAGAATCAAATTTTTGATGGAATATTCCGGTTTCATCGGGCAGCATTTCAATCGTATCGCCCCGAACTACCCAGCGCACGTTGGTGGTTGGACGTGCGTATCCATCGTGTCGAAAATCATAACTCTGCCTGTCAAAACAATCGGGCTCGGGTACGTTATATTGAGGTGCGATTTTCGGCAATACGCGATATTCCATAAAAGAGGTGTCCGTACATCCTTCGATGCCCATCGCGACTAACCTTATGGTGTACAACCCAGTATCTGGATATAAATAGCTCGCATTAAGTTTAGAAGAGGTGTCGTCTGTGGTTGTTGGATCTCCAAAGTTCCACATAAACGATTGGCCCAACGTGCTGAGATTAAAGAATTGGATTTCTAGCCCAATGCACTCTTCAATAGCGCTATCAATTGCTGCTGCGGCTTCTACATCACATTGCGTGGCGGTCATTTGAAAATCGCGTCGATTTTCTCCAAGTAGAACGCCGTTGCGAAATTCCTGTACACAGACCCCAAAAACGTATGTCCCGAGCTGACTGGGTCGACCCAATATAATTCCAGTGCTGGAGTCGATTTTAAAGGCTGGATTAGACGGAATTTGGTACGCTGGTCCATATCCAGTTGACCAGGATACAGTATCGAACGGAGGCGCAGCTGGAGTGTCTGGGAATGGCGTTCCCCCGGCACCGCCAGATCCGGCTCCATGCAGAGGTGTGCAAAGCCTGTAAAACAAACTATCACCATCAGGATCTGTGGCGCTGTAGTCCAATTCCAAGTCTAGTCCTACACATAACGCAATAGGCGGAACTTGGTTAAAGACAGGAGCGCTGTTGAATGTGGTTAGATTGGCGCCCGGAATAAAACTAGAGTATGTCGACCCATAATCCCCAGGGTTTACAATGTTCAGTGAATTTGGCGACCTGCAGCATCTTTGATTCACCAGATTCACGCCCTGAGGTGGCACGTCTAAGTGCAGGGTATCCTTGTAGATCATTTCTAATATGCAGAGATCTGGTGGGTCGGGTAGGCAAGGCACGTCTACAATTAAGGGAAGTCTTGTGCTATCATCGGATTGATGAAGCTTCATTACACGCATCAAATTATTAGTGCCGCCGTGGTATATCGAAACATATGCGACGGAATCAAATCTCTGAACGCTAAATGGGCCAGCATAGCAATCGCGATACATACGTAGCGTTATTTCATACGTATCCCCGCTAATTTGCCTGTAGGAGATTTCTCCGCCCACAAGATGTCCTGCCTGTAATTGCAAGCAGAGTAAGAGAATTGTTATTGTTAGGAGTGAACGCATAGCTATCCAACGAACAAGGTTGGAATTTTCTAGAAACTAAGGAACCCAGATTTCGTGAATGGCGGAATGCTATTCAGATTCTTCTGCGATTACTTCCTTCACTTCTGGAAGCATGCGGTCAAATAAGGCTTGAATACCAGATTTCAGTGTGACTGTTGATGACGGGCATCCGTTGCAAGCTCCTTTTAGCACAACGGATAGTTTTCCTTCAGCAAATGACTTGAAGTGAATAGCTCCACCGTCTCCTTCTACCGCCGGGCGAACGTAGTCGTCCAATATCTCAACGATACGCTCCTCGATAGGTCCGTCGGCCACCTTGTGGTCTGTTTGCCCCATATGCTCAAGCTCATCAACGGTAGTTGTTTTTGAGTGATACGATTCGGAGATAACGGGCTGTCCAGCGTTTAGATAATTACTTAAGTATTCACGCAACTCCAAGATAACATCGTCCCACTCTACTCCTTCTAGTTTCGAGACAGTGACGAAGTTTTGTGCAATAAAAACACCTTGAACAAAGGGGAAGCTGAAAAGCCTCTGAGCCATTGGGCTTGGAGATGCTTCCGCTTCGGATTTAAATTCAAATACGTCTCCGTTCTCGGCTAAAAAGTGGTTTGAAACGAATTTCATTGTAGCTGGGTTAGGTGTAACCTCAGCATATATCATGTACGGGACTTGTTTTTCGCTCATATCTAGTAAAAGGCAAAAGTACAATTCGATTGCGCCTTATTTTCGCCTCAAATGAAATGATATGTCTGTTATTCTTTCTGTGCGAGGATTGACCCCAGAGTTCGGTCCAAATTGCTTTATTGCTCCAAATGCCACCATCGTTGGAGATTTCGTTTGTGGCGAATCGTGCTCCTTTTGGTTTAGTAGCGTGGTTAGAGGAGATGTGAATTCAATAGTGTTGGGAAACAATGTCAATGTTCAAGACGGGGCTGTGATCCATTGCACCTATGAAAAGACAAAGACTCTAATTGGCAATAATGTTTCCATTGGTCACAATGCCATAGTACATGGGTGCAAAATTGAGGACAATGTTTTGATTGGAATGGGATCCATAGTCATGGACAATGTAGTGGTAGGCGAGGGGTCCGTAATTGCTGCTGGAGCAGTTGTTCTTGAAGGAACGAAGATTGAATCGGGTAGTCTATATGCTGGAGTTCCTGCTAAAAGGGTTAAGAGCGTTTCGAAGGAATTACGCGAGGGTGAGATTGCTCGAATTGCAAACAACTACTCAAAGTATGCATCTTGGTTTAAGACCTAGAATGCTGTTTTTTCGGTAGTAAAAGAAACATTACTTACTGTTTTTACAAATTGGTTCAAGACATCTTGATTCGTGTTGGTTACAAAATGAAAGCTTGGATTTGAGCCAGATGATTCCAAGCCATGTTCTTCGATTACGGCCTTTGTTTGACGAGCTACTGCTTGGCCAGAGTCTATGATTCGAATTTCATCTCCAACTATGGACTTGATAATTGATGTGAGCATAGGATAGTGCGTACAACCAAGTACAATGTTGTCCACCCCAGCTTCTATCATGGGAGTCAGATAGGTTTCAAGTAGTGGTCGAGCTGCTTCAAGGTTGCCGGATTCAACGATGTCAACCAATCCAGTTCCGATGGTTTCAATAATTTCTACTTCGCCTCGATAGTTTCTCGAAGTATTTAAGAATAGCTCACTTGCAAAAGTCCCTTTCGTAGCAAGAATGCCAATTTTCCTTGATTTCGTTGCGATTGCTGCGGGCTTGGTTGCAGGTTCGATCCCAATGAACGGAATGTCATATTGAGATCGAAGCGAGTCTATGGAGTTTGTTGTCGCCGTGTTGCATGCGACCACAATAATTTTCGCCCCGCGATCAATAAGGATTTCCGTGTTTTTTATGCTCAGATCGAGAATCTGACTTTTAGATTTTGCGCCATATGGTGCGTTTTGGCTGTCCGCTAGATAGAGAGTAGACTCTGCAGATAGCAAGGTTTGGATGGTGCTCCAAATGGTTAGTCCACCAACACCAGAATCAAATATGCCAATTGGCTGCTCATTCATGGGCAAAAAAAATCCCGACTCAAAGGTCGGGATCAAATTTATTCAGTTGGTGCAGGCGGTGGTCCTGTAATTCCAAGTTTCTTTTTAACCAGGTCGATTATGTTATCGCCTTCTGGCTGATAAAGTAATGTGCCTGCGCTTGAATCGAAGACATATGCATATCCGCCTTCTTTGGAAACCGCCTCAATGCCTTCTTTGGCTTTGTCAAGAATAGGTTGATATACTTCCGCCTCTTTCTTGCCGAGAGACTGTTGTGCGTTTTGCTGAAAGCTTTGAATTCGCTGACCTAAGTCCTGAATCTCACCTTCCTTTGTTTGACGAATAATGTCTGACATCACCGCCGAATTGGCTTCGTAGTCGCGAATTTTGTTCTCGTATTCAGATGACATAGCTTGCAATTGTTTCTCAAGTTGCATTGCGAAATCTTCTAATGCCTTGTCAGCTTCAGCCTTTTCAGGCATGGCCTCGAGCAACTCTTGCGAGTTGATGTGACCGAATTTCATTTTTGATTGGGCATATGCGCTTGATACTGAAAACAGTGTGATTAGCGCTATGATTGAAAGGTACCTCATGGTCGTTTAATTTAAGGGTGCAAATAAAGAAGTAATATCATTCTGTAGGTTCATCAAAACCAAGTCTTTGCAGAATTTCTTTACTCTGATCGTATTTTGGGTTAGAATATATAATGGCAGAGCTAGACGCGGCTTTGTCAAAAATTACTGCATAGCTTTTTTGTTCGGCCATTTTTCGAACAGCATCAAACACTGAATCTTGAATTGGTTTTATCAGTTCCTGACGTAATTTGAAGAGCTCACCATCAACACCAAACTTCTCGCGTTGAAAATCTTTGGCTTCTTTCTCTTTTTTAATGATTTCATCCTCACGCTGCTTTCGCATTTCAGGAGTCAGTAATACTTGCTCCGCTTTGTAGGCAGTGTACATCTGTTCAATTTCATCGTAGCGTGCCTCAATTTGCTTTTGCCATTTTTCGGCCTGGGCATCCACTTCGGTTTTGGCATCTTGATATGCCGGAATCTGTTCTAATATAAAGTCGGTGTCAATAAACGCATAACGTTGAGCGAAGCCTCCAAAGCTCATTAGTGTGAGTACGGCGGCAATAAGTAATTTCTTGTTTTTCATAGATTGAATTTTAAAGATCTCCAAACTGATAACCCAAGGTGAAGTGAAATCGTGATCGTTGCGCATTTAGTCCTGAGTTAAAGTCAGCACGGTTGTCCGTATCATCTAAACGATAAGCCCAGTCAACTCCGAGTAACCCAAACATGGGCAAGAATATCCGGATTCCAACCCCGGTCGATTTATAAACTTCAAATGGGTTATAGGAATTAAATCCGTCCCAGCTATTTCCTGCTTCTGCAAAAGCCAGACCATAAGCTGTGAAGCTCTGGCTTAACGAGAACGGATATCTAAGTTCCATCGTATACTTATTGATTAAAGTCGCCCCTTCTGTGGGTGATAATCCACCTCCTCCGTATCCGCGAAGCGAAATAAATTCTCGAGAGTCAATTCCTCCAAGAGCGATACCTGTTGTTGAAAATGGATCCCCTCCGAGGTAGAATCGTTCGAATGGCACATCACCAACGTTTCTATTGTAGTAACCCAATACGCCAAATCCAATTTTTGTGTAAAGCACAAGCTTGTGCTTACGTTGCTGGCCCAAGAGCCCAGTGTAATAGCCCCAAGAAAATTTCCACTTGTGATACTCTAGAAACTTAAATCGTTCTGAGGGTTCAAGGTTTGAATAGTCCTTTCCATTGAAGTAAGAATAGGTCGGGGTGAATTGACCTGAAAACGTCATATCCGAACCCATACTTGGAAAAATATTATCATCGATTGAGCGTCTGCTTAAAATGAACTTTCCATAAAGATTGTAGGATTGTCCAGTTACATACGCAAAACCACGGTCATAATTCTGAAGGGTGTATTGCTGTGCACTGGTTTCAAAAACCAAACTGAAATAGTTGTCAGGCCATTTAAGTCGTTTTCCAAGTTGTGCGGTGGCTCCAAGTCTTTGGAAGTATGCTCGGCTTGCGTTGAAGACCTTGTTTCCGTCGGTATCCTCGTTGTATTTTCTATTGTTGGCCCCTAGGGTGAAAAAGGAATAAAAACCGCTTAGCGTCAGTGATGTTGGCTTCTTGCCGCCTAACCATGGCTCGGTAAATGAAGCGTTAAATGCTTGATACTGTCTACCGTTCGTGTTGAAATTAATGCCAAGCTTTTGTCCATCGCCGGTTGGAAGTGGTCCGTTCCACTCTTTTGGTTTCAGAATATTTCGCGTTGAAAAATTATTAAACTGAACACCAACTGTTGCCACCAATATCCCACCTCCATAGCCGCCTTGAAGTGTGAGCTGGTCATTTGGTTTTTCAGTTACTACGTATTCAATATCTACTGTTCCATTTGTCGGATCCGGCGTAGGCCGCACATCCATTGATTCTGGATCAAAGAATCCAAGCACATTCAATTGTTGTTGCGAGCGAATTATATCAGCCCTGCTAAAAAGCTGCCCAGGCATGGTGTAAAGCTCACGCAAAATCACGTGGTCATTCGTCTTGGTGTTTCCTGAAACAGAAATTCGATTGATCCGAGCTTGCTCGCCTTCATACATGCGAATTTCCATGTCTATACTATCGATGCCAACCAAAATTTCTACCGGTTCCAGTTGAAAAAACAAGTATCCGTTATCCATATATAAGGAACTAACATCTCCACCTGCTTGGTCCATATATAATCGGGCCTCCAGTTTTTGTGGATCATAGATGTCACCTTTCTGTATTCCCAGTCGATCCGAAAGCTCACTTGATGGATATTTCGTGTTGCCAATCCACTTAATGTTTCGGAAATAGTATTGATGCCCTTCGGCTAGTCGAAGATCCATGCTGATGGAACGGTCACCGCTTTTATAGACGCTGTCGGAAACCACTTTAGCATCACGAAAGCCCTTTTGATTGTACTTAGCAATCAATATGTCTTTATCCCCAGCGAAGTTCTTTTTAAGGTACTTGGACGATTTGAAGATTCGGACTTTTATATGGTCAAATCCATAACGTAGGGTTGTTATTGGCATTTGTTTACGCTCCTTCCAAACCTGTCGCCAGAGTGTTAATCCTAATGTGTCTAAATCATGAAACGGCTTAAATACGCTTCTGTCTTTCGTTTCCTTAAAGGTTCGTCTTACCTGATAATCTGAGTAAAATGAGTTTCCCTTGACGTTAATCTGATCGATTTTAATTTTCTTCTTCTTATCGACATCGATGTACAATCGAATTTTTGTTCTGAATATGCTGTCCTGCTCTTGTCTAAGATTTACCTCGGCATCCAGAAATCCCTTATCAGCATAGTAGTTGTATACTTTTTGCTTGGTAGCGATCATCAGGTTTTCTGTGACAATTTTCTCTTTATATAGATTTATTTTTTCCCGTAAGTCGTCGGCCTCAGATTTGGAGACACCTGAAAATCCAAAACGAGAAAGTCTAGGTCGCTCTTGAATCTTTATAATCAGGTAGATTTTGTCCCCTTCGACACGTTCGGATAGGAGCTGAACATCACTGAAGAGGTCTTGTTTCCATAGTTTCCTTATCGCTTCGGCCGTTTCGTCACCTGGTACGCTTATTTCATCTCCAATGTTCAGTCCAGAAAGGAGTCGAATTGCCCCTTCGTCAAGATTGTTGGCGCCTTCGACGGAAACTCCTCCAATTTCGTATTGCCTTGGATTGGAATATGAAATATTTGAGTTCGACCCAAGCGTAACCTGCGCATCTGCCACCGGCATGCAACAAAGAAATATTAGAAGAATTGAGAGCGCTTGGACTATCCTCATGTGGTTTCTTTCACCTGTTCACCTGTCATTCCAAATCTTCTTTCGCGGTTTTGATAATCCAGAACGGCTTGCACCAAATCGTTTCCCCTAAAGTCTGGCCAGAGCTTTTCCAAGAAATACAATTCGGAATAGGCCAGCTGCCATAAGAGGAAGTTACTAATGCGCATTTCGCCGCTCGTTCGAATCATCAATTCAGGGTCGGGAATTCCGCCCGTAGCCAGGCATGAAGAAAAGAGACCGTCATTAATGTCCTCAATATCTATTTCACCTGCCTTTGCGCGAGCGGCGATAGATTTTACAGCATTAATTATTTCCCATCTTGAGCTATAGCTCAACGCTAGGTTTAAGTCCATTCGTTTGTTGTCGCTCGTTAATTCAATACCACGTTGAAGGCCCTTTAAAGTTACATCCGGAAGTGAACTTAAATCTCCAACAGCCTTTAAACGAATGTTGTTCTCGTTGAGTGATTTAACCTCTTTGTTTATCGTAGACACAAGTAGCTCCATCAGTGCGCTTACCTCGCGCTTGGGTCTCTTCCAGTTTTCTGTTGAAAATGCGTAGAGCGTCAAATGTTTGACTCCAATGCGTGCCGCAGTTTCAGTTGTGTCCTTTACAGCGTCCAACGCATTTCTGTGACCGAAGATTCGTGCTTTACCTTTTTGTCTAGCCCATCGCCCATTGCCATCCATAATGATTGCAATGTGCTGCGGAATATTGTCAATATCTAACTCTTGTTCTAAGTTCATTTGTCCGAAATTCAGTCAGCGGGAATTGCTGAAAAACGCGCGAAGATATTAAATCCCTATTTGCTTACAGGAACCTTTCTTAGGTCCAATTCTTATTGCCAATCCTAAGGTTACGAGCGAATACCAATCCTTGGTTTGTGAGTTACCTCTTTGGGTACCCCAATTCGTTCCGTTAGGGCCAGATTGAGCGAGGCTTCGATCACTCAAATTCTCCGACAGCCCTTCCAATTCTGATTGATTTGGGTAGGACCCGCTAGTATCGTCTAAGTAGTCGGTGAAGGTCCTACGCATGCCCCAATCGGCATTGAAGATAAAGCGATCGGTTACTGCCCATTTAAATCCGAAACCGAAAGGCATGGAAACCGAAAGTCTGGAATAGGACTTGCCTTCCGTGGCTAGGGGCTGCAGTTCATATATGTTCCCTTCTACGTTTGTAGATGGGTTGAACCAGAACATGTTTAGCCCAATAAACGAATATGGACTGAAGCGCTTTCCATTCAACAGCGCATCGTATGGTAGAAAATTGAATTCGATTGTGTTTGCCCATTCGTAAAGCGGAGTTGAGAAATTCAAGTTCCGGTTCACCTGGAATTCTGACGTTGAGGCCTCGTCGGCGGCACTGAGTGTTCCGTAATTAAGTTGGGTTCGGAAGGCGAAGCGTTGATTGAAATTTTTGCGCAGGCTCAGGCCAAAGGTTTCATGATAGTATTCGCGCCCGAAAAGCTTGTTTGGGTTCAAGTCACCGTTGTACCAGCACATGCCCGCAGTTACTCCGAGCTCCCAATCTCGTTGCCCAGATTTTTGCGCCAATAATTGCACAGAATAAAGTGAGATAAGAATCAGAACAATAGTTTTCACACTTGAAAAACGTTCGGATTTGAAAAATCGTGTAGATCTAGAACTTCGGTCGATTTGTTTTCTTAGAAACAAACTTGTAATTCAAAGCTAAAATGGCAAACATATATGTGTCATTGGAGTTAGCGTTGCCTCGCTGTTGTCCGACAAATCCAGGACTGCCTTTATAAATTCTTGTTTCCCCATCCATTACCACAACCGATGGGTTTGCGAAATATGCAGCGGCATTACCATTGCCTCCGTTAGCAGCTTGAACACTTGGTTGATCTGCATAAACAGTGCTGACATCATCCAGGTAATCTGTAAATGTGTAGCGGAATCCGTATTCAAGTGAGATCGCCATTGTAGGAGTAAGATTGAACTTGGCACCAACTCCAACCGGTATGCACATGTTTATTCTACTGTACTTCTTTGGCTTACCTGCTTGACCCTGACCTTCGGTTCCAAGTGGTTGAAGACTATACCACTTGTCGTCTCCTGGATATGTGCTGTTTCCTACAAATTTACCCCTTGGGTTAAAGAAAAAGCCACCAACACCGCCGAAGAGATATGCACTGAGGCTACTGCCTAGAGCACCTTTAATTCCACGGACTTTATAACGACTGCTCAATTTTTCACGGATAAAATATACTTCTCCGACCGCGGTCAATTCAATAAGGGCAGTTCGAAACGAAAGGTTCCGACTTTGTCGATGAACGTCTCCTGCAAATGCGTCGTTTCCTGAAAGACGTGCGTAGGTTATGTTTGCTCTTGCACTTGCGAATTCGGCAAGCTTGTATCGATAACCTCCTGTGATCAAGTATCGACTTGACTTTCCATCGAAGTCTAAAAAGAGATCCTTGCCGGGTCCTTCTCCACCGCCAAGTTCTCCAAGAAAACTAGTGGCGCCAACACCTCCCTGAATCTCATGACGGTATTTTTTCCAGCGCTGAGCATTGGAATCATGACCGAAAATGATCAGAAAAGTTATAGTAAGTAAGGTTAATAGTCTCATCCCGTGCAGAGTTGAAGCGCAAATATAATGGTTTGACAACGTGGTTTGAAGCGAATTTAATTCCGCTTGTCTAACCCCCAGTTTAGTTTGTTTCTCAATGTTTTCAAAAAACTGTGGTTTTTCAATCGGATTAGATTTACCCCGAAGCTGTGTTTACTAAGAGTCAGGACGGTTTGGGCCTCGATTGTAGCCGATCTAGAATCAAGCGAGATGAGAAAATTTTCGCTTCTGCCTTCGACTCGTAAGGTAACGGTGCTTTGATCTGAAATAAGAACGGGTCTTACATTCAAATTGTGAGGTGCGACAGGTGTAATGATGAAATTTGAAGAGCTTGGTAAAATAATTGGTCCGCCACAACTCAATGAGTATGCGGTTGAACCCGTTGGGGTCGCAATAATTAGTCCGTCAGCCCAATAGGTGTTCAGAAATTTACCATCGACATAGGCATGAATCACGATCATGGATTGCGTATCCTTCTTGTGAACCGTTAACTCATTCAGAGCAAAGTTTTCCTTCCCAAAAATTCCTTGCTCCGTTTCTAGTTTAATCAGACTACGATGATCGGTCATAAAGGCTCCAGAAACAATTTGGTCAATTGCCTCTCTCATGTGCTCCAAACTGATGCTGGATAAAAAACCCAAACGTCCTGTGTTCAGCCCTAGAATCGGTAGTTCAGAGTCGCAGATCAATGTCGCGCATTCCAGCATGGTTCCATCCCCGCCGACGGAAATCATCACGTCAAATGCAGTTGCGTCGAAATTTTCCTTGTCATACTCTGCGAATTGGGATCGCTCAATAGTTAGATTCTCATCGAGAAAATTTAAGAATGGAGTATAGACACTAAAAACCACCTTTCTTTCCTTGAGAATGGATAGAAACTGCGTTATCGAATCGTTATGTTCTTCGCTAAATTGTCTACCGAATAAGGCTATTCTTGACATTAAATTGGTTTTGTGAAATTGATGTAAAAGCCGGGTTCTCTGAGTGCATTTATAGATCCTTCGAAGCGAATGACTAGGTCGTAATAGCTGACGAAATCCAATCCTAGACCATATCCATATTGAATCTTGTTGGCCAATGGATTGTTTGCGGCGTTCAAATTGTCCACTGTATATCCGGCATCGCCAAACACGTTCAAAAATAGGGAATAGTGAAACTTGTCGAACTTCTTAAAAAGCGTCTTCAAATCGATCGTGTTTTTTTTAATCAATTGATATTTCAAATTGGACTTATATAGTCCATAATGCTGACCGTCGATTACATAAAGTTCATATCCTCGAATGTTGTTCGAACCATACCCAATTCCCCTCTGAAAATAGTAAGGCGGATCTCCTAGAAGCGTGGTTTTAGTTTTTAAGCCGTGGCCAAAGAACCACCGACCCCCAAGTGGTAAATGCTGATTTATGGTCAACTTTAATTCCGTTAAAAAAACATCGTTTTTATTAAGAAGGCCAATGCCACGCTGATCCAATGACCCATCAATAATATATCCTGTCAATGGATAAGCACGATTATCTCGTGTTTCGCGCTTAAATCCATAGCTGAGATAAATAAACTGTGATCGAGTGGAACCAGGACTGAGATAATTGGGATTGGCATCGCGAATCGTGTCATCAATAATGATGGTCTCGACGCCACCTATCCACCGATGTATATTCAGGAACCGTGGACGATATTCTATTTTCAGTTTTCCTACAATTTCCTCTTGAATAATGGATTTCGTTTTCAGAAAGTCGCGTTTGTTGAATACACTATCCGCCTCAAATCGGATTTGATGATTAACCTCACGATTGTTTGCATAATAGATTTCAATTCCGCCGCCAAGCGTGCGCTTCTTGTTTAATCCCGGAATTTGATAATTGATTCCAATTTTGCGCGTCCAGCCATTTTGAAACTTAATGCTCAGTTTTTCCTTGCGGCCTCTAAAGTTGTAATCATCAATTGAGAACCCATAATCAATACGCTCGAAGTCCTTGCTTTCCCACCAACTATTAAAATTGGTCTCCCTCAAATTGAAAATGAGATTGGGCCAAATAAACCACCGTTCGAGAATCGTGATGTTGCACACTGCGGTGGCCGAATCTATGGTTACGAATTCGACGTCGACGAAATTGGTGAGTCCCGTGTTGGTTACGTTTCGAATGATGTCTTTTTCCGCTGTTTCAAACTGGGTAACATGTAAGCTATCACCAATGGCTAAAGGAACCTCCCTGAGTATAACGAAGTCTTTTGTTCGTTGATTACCACTGACCGTAATGTCCGTGATTCTTATCGCGTGCGATTGCGAAAAACTCAAACCGCTGGCCAAAAGAAGAACTACGAGAAAGGCGAAAGGCTTCAAGGCCTATATGTTCATATAGTTCATAAATGAATCGAACCGGTCGCGAAGATCTGCTCCAGCCCGACCACTATCGTTCGAGAAAGTGATCGAATACTCATGTCTCTGTAGCGACGCTATTATGGACGCAATGTCAACGCTGGTAACCTTGATGGTTAAGTGCATTTTGGTGCTGTCTGGATGAGACGTGACGAATGTGCCGAGAATCTTAGTGTTATTCTCTTCAATAATGCTCGCGATATGCGGCAGTGAATAATCATTGTTGTTTAACTCTAGTACGATGATTCCGCCTGGATTATTTGCGACGGGCATATCGGCAATGATTTTCATCAACTGCGCGATGGTAATCGCGCCAAGGTATTCTTCGTTCTCATCGAGTACCGGAATGATGCTCAGCTTGTGGTCGTTTACAACTTTAACCACTTCGAAAATGTGTTGGTTCTGCATCACAAAAATGGGAGAGAGCATCTCTCGATGGCGACCAACTTCATCACTCGGGTCTGATAAACCCAGGACATCGCTTTCCGATATCGTGCCTAGGTACTTTGTGTTGTCAACAACGGTGAGGTGCCTTACCTTGTAATCGTCCATCCAATTCAGGGCAGTTTCACCCGTGTCGGTTGGTTTCAAGGGAGGAATGTGGTCAACAATTAATTCTTCAGCTAACATTTTTTATTCGAATCGATCTGTACTAAAGACGGTGATTTGCCTTCATTTGCAAGCAAACCTACAGGAAATTTTTACGAATCGTAGCGTGGATGTCCTCAGCTTCCCATACGTTCAAAAAGGGCCCTCTAGAAAAGTAGAAACGTACCATGACAAGATTGAGTGTTAATATCAATAAAATCGCCACCATTCGAAATGCGCGTGGAGGTGTGATTCCAAATTTATTGGAAGCCGCAAGACGAATAGAATCATTTGGTGGTCAAGGGATTACCGTTCACCCGCGTCCAGATGAACGTCATATTAGATACGAAGACGTTCGTCAACTTAGACCTGTAGTTAGGACCGAACTCAATGTTGAAGGATACCCTTCAAGAGCTTGGCTTGACCTTGTAATTGAATCAAAGGCAGATCAAGCTACGCTTGTTCCAGATGCGCCCGATGCGATAACGAGCAACTCGGGATGGGATACGATAAAAAATCAATCATTTCTTGGAGAGGTGGTAGCAGAATTGAAAAGTCATGGCATTAGGACATCCATTTTTATTGATACAGATAGTGGGCGAATTAATGCCGCTGCCGATCTTGGGGTTGAGTGTGTTGAGTTATATACAGAGCCTTTTGCCCTTCAGTTTCTTAATGATCCAGATGCAGCGGTTTCACCCTTTATAGAGGCCGCTAAATGTGCCCAGAGTTGTGGTTTAATGATTAATGCTGGACATGATTTAAGTCTTGAAAACCTTCGTTTTTTTCATGACCACCTCCCTTACCTAGACGAAGTATCGATTGGGCATGCGTTAATTTCTGATGCGCTGTACTTTGGTCTAGAGAATACAGTTCAAATGTATTTGGCGAAGCTGCAATGAAGTTAAATTATAAGATTCTTGGCGAAGGGAAGCCCATTGTAATTCTACACGGATTGATGGGAATGCTGGATAATTGGCAGGCTCCAGGCCGGCTAATGGAAGATGCTTACAAGGTCATTCTCGTTGATGCCCGAAATCATGGTCGTTCGCCACATAGCGATGTGCATTCTTACGACTCCATGGTGCATGATGTAATCGAATTAATGGATAGCCTTAACCTCGATTCAGCGCATATACTTGGTCACTCTATGGGTGGGAAGGTCGCCATTAAACTTGCCCAGGAGTTCCCAAGTAGAGTTGATAAACTTATCGTGGCGGATATTGGTCCCAAGTTTTACGCCGTGCACCATCAAGATGTGCTCGCAGCGTTGAGGGCTGTACCGCTTGATGAATTGAAAAAACGCACCGATGCCGAAGCATACATGATTCCATTTTTGGATGAACCTGGGGTGCGACAATTCCTAATGAAAAGTCTGTTTCACCCAGATCGACACTCCTTTGCTTGGCGTTTTAATCTCGACTCTATTGAGGCGAACATTGAGAACGTTGGTGAGGCGCTAGATGAGTTGGATTACGAGGGCGATTCCTTGTTTATTCGAGGAGGGAATTCAAACTATATCACAGATAGCGATTGGCCTGACATACGCATGCTTTTTCCAAATTCATATCTAGCAACCATTGATGGTGCGGGACATTGGCTTCACGCTGAAAAGCCTCGGGAATTCGTTGCTGCAGTCAGAGACTTCCTCTCAACCTAAGCTTAGATGTCGTCGATTACCACTAGTTTCTTGAACCCGTAAGTTTTTTCGCCATCAACAATTTCGATAAAATACGATCCAGCTGCTAAGTCAGAAACCGAGATGGGTTCACTTCTCAACTTTGATCCCATTTGGATTGTTTCCCCAAGTAAATTCATTAACCGGTACGAATAAGAATCAAATCCAGAAATGACAACAGCATCTGAAGTTGGATTAGGGTACAAACCCCAGATTAAATCACTGTTAATTTGGCCGATCGAAATAGTGGAGTCTGTTGTGTCGGTAGGTTGCTCTACCACAACACCGCTTAGCGCAAGACAGGTTGAGTCGGGGTCGGCTTTATAGGACATCGTTTTAAAGTCTATGTAGCAGACCCAATGAATACTGTCCACAAACGGATTTCGATTTCCTTGAAGACTGTCGATATAATCATTACGAGAACGCTCAAACGGGGAGGGCATGTCAGAAAAGTGCCAATCTAAAAGCACGTTCATATTTTGATTTGGCCCATTTGATTGAAGCTCGGATCGAGCCCAATCATACGCTGTCATCATGTACATGATTGCACGTGCTGCATCTCCTTTCTGACTATCACGAGGTTCGTACACGGAGTTGCCGTTAGCGTCCGTTCCGGCCTTGCTTCCTCCATAAGAGTTTGTCACATTTACCACTTCAGCCAGAGGTCTATTGCTTCGTTGGCTATTTGTAGTTGCGATGGTTGGGAAGAGGTGATGATAATCTTGATACTCAGGAGTTCCAGAATTTCCTGCACTTGGCATCCAACTGGCTGGCAGTGTATGTTCTCGATTCGTGTTGGTGCTGGACCAATCAAATGGTGGTGAATAAATGGCATTTTCGGTGCTGTATACGCCAGTTATTACTTCCTGTCCTGAGCCTGTATCACGAGCCAAAAAACCTGGCACCATATCCTCATCGTAGTTGCTGTAAAATCGTACGCTGTGGCTGTTTATCAAGTCGTTTAGGTCGTCCACAAAAGAAGAAGATGTTTCATCAATACCATTCCAGTATTGCGCATCATCCATCGATGCCACTGGGGTTGATACGATATCCTCGAGCGGATCGGATGTGCGATAGTTGGTTAAGGTGCCGCTGCCATTGTATGCAAATATGCTTACATGATAATCGGTCTCCGCACTTGCAGATCGAATTCGGAAACTATTGTTTGGGCCAACACCAACCACCTTTGAGTTGCCAATTCCTTCTCCTAGAGTGTAGGACATGCCGTCTACTGGAATATCCGTTACCGCAGCGCCGATGCGCATAAGTGTGATATAGCCGTCCGCAGTAACTAGATCAAAGGTGCCATTTGCCCTCCAAGTTTTAAGATATGTGGTACTGGCAGAGCCTGGGTTCGCGCCTGGTTCGGAAGCTGATAGCCCACCTACGCCATTCAAATTTATTTGATACGGATCTTCGTTTTGGTCGTTGTTCGCAATGGAAATTTGGGCAGGTCTATTTCCCATCACCGTTGGCGTGAACTCGATTGTAATGGTGTCCGCATCTTCGGCGGGAATGCTGGATGGGCTACTCGTTATGGTATAATCTCCCATGGCAGAACCACTCAATGTAATGCTGCCTAGTTGCAAGGTGCTGTCTGTACCTAAGTTTTCAATCCCAAGTTTCACTTCATAGGTGGAAGAAAGCGCCTCGGCAAACTGAATTCCAGATGAATTTGGCACGTTTTCCGATTCATAAACCGCGTTGATTTCTTGTTCTGGTCCTACATATTGCACGATTTCAACATTGTCAATTCCGACGTTTGTTCCAGAGACTTTGTTTGTGAGGTTGAATCGGATATAGCGAGAGTCGGGGTCGGGTGTGCTGTTATATTCTGTCCAACTATCATCAAATGAATTGCTGTTATACGTGTCAAGTGTTGACCAGGTAGTTCCATTCACCGACTCCTCTACCCTAAAAGTTCCCATAAACGAAGCCGTTCCGTAGCTTTTAAGGAAATAGCTAACCTCGCCCGGTTCGTCGTAAAAATTAATGGTGATTTTATGTCCTGTTGATTGCAGCTTTCCAGCTCTGCTTGTTCCTCCAGACAAATCAGCTAGGCCTGTTGAATAGTTGGCTGTTGAGTTCGTGGTCCATCCAGTTGGCATGGTAGCTGGGGCAGTTGCAAAGTCAAAAGATGTTGGAAGCGTCGTTTGTGCCAACCCATCTAGGGTAAAGCATACTAGGGTTCCGAGAAGAAGTTTTTTGATTACCATTCCGTTATTGGGATTATTGTAAATACTCTAAATGTGGTCACGCTGAGTTTTGATAACCCAGCATCAAAGGAAAGAATCGGATGCGACATATAATCGCCAGTGACTTTATTCTTTCCCATTAATAATAGACTAGTCCCTACTTGTCCGTATGGGACGAAATTCGTTTGATTCAACTGAGATGAGCTACCAAAAAATTTATCAAGATTGGCGCTGCCGTGTACATTAAAGGAGAGACCTGTTTTGCCAAGGTTAATTATCGGTGTTCTCTTTAATTTCCAGCTGGCCCTGACTGCAACCCCTCCGATGAAAATGTTTCCTGAAAAGGTGCGAAGGCTAAATGGGTGTAGCACAGGACTCACGCTATATTCCTTGAAACGAAGAAGACGCCCAACGCCAGCATGAAAGCCAAAGCTTGGCATCAATGGATTCTTAAACCATTTGAAAAAAGTGTAGCCCAATCCAGCGACGGTTTGAACTGAACGTTTATCGACCACCACCTCATCCGAGACAATTAGATTCAATTTTCTAAAATCATCTTGACTAAAGCTGGGTGTTGCGGTTAAATCCAAACCCAAAACGTGCCAATGAGACCTTGTCGAATCTTGTGCAAAATTGGACAGGCTGATTATTGTAACGATGAGAATTAATAGAGTCTTAATCAAAATCGGTGGTAAGCTTAAACCTTAAGAGCCTTCCATTTCCTTGGTCACAGACATATACTATTTGATCCAAATAAGCAATCGCGCTAGGGTTATTGAACTGCGTGGCTTCCTGCCCAGTGCCGCCAAACGAAGCGATTATGTTTTTGGTTTCTGATGATCCCGGAGGAGGGTTTATACCTTCTTTACCAGTTGAGGTGAACTGATAGAGAGAGTCTGACCCCGCATCGAGTACGAAAATGTAGTTCGTGCCATCACCGGTGATTGTAATGTCAACAGGGTTTTGAAACCTACCAGGTCGATACAGAAAATCGTTGGCTTCGGAGGTGTCCGAAAAATCTAAGAATTGCACGTTGAATGATGATCCAAACTCGCTTTCATTAAATTGAATGGCCTGTACTTTTATAGGCAACGAAGGGTCTGCCATTGCGATGAAGAAGTCTTTGCTTTCGCTAACACTAGGGCTTTGAGGCGGTTTCGCGTATGTGGCAAGGCACAACGGTGTTTGAAAATAACCCCTGAAAAAGCCATTGTTTGTGGAGACAAAAACATTGCTTACGTACTCGTCGGCCTTGTTAAATATTACAACACCATCATCAGGGCCGCCTATTTGATTGTCATTATCTCTTGGGCCGATGCGAGCGGCGTAATATGAGTTGTCGGAATTGACATCAACTGATGTGAATTGAACCTCTGCGTCAACACTGCTGAAACTGCTTTTAAAATAGTATGGATGAACCAGCTTATTCGTGACTTCGGCATGTTGTAATCCGAAACCCGAAGACGTGCTCAGGTTAACTCGATAAATGGTGGATAGTTCGTATGGCACTTCATTTATTATCGTGTCAAATGTTCCAATTGCAAGAAGATTAAGCTTCCGATCCATGGCAATTTTTTGAACACCCGGAAGGCTAAATCGCCCTTGTTCTCGCCCCGCTTGATCATAGGCGATTATTTCTTCAGTGCCAGCATCAACAACGTAAATCAGTCCGTCAAACCCAGCCAGAACGTCCGAAGGACTTTGAAACCCTTCAATAATTGGTTGAATAGGAACATAGGCCACATCTCGATTGGTAAATTCGGGTGTATCGATAAAACTGATGTCGGTCTTATCGCCAAAAAAACCTTCGCAACCTATTAGGCTTAGTGAGAGAACCATTGATATTAATATTCGAATTTTCATTCTCTTTTATCCATGTTTAGTCCCACGTCCAATCCAAAAGAATGGATCGTACCTAGATATTGAGTTATGTTCATAGCATAGTTCACCATCAGCACGTTACGTTTGAACTTTGGACGAAAACCAGCCCCCAGCGTTGGAAAACGTTCTCCTTTCACGTTGATTTTATAACCTGTGCGTAGGTACAGTAGCTCCTGATATTCATACTCAACTCCGAAGCGAATGTTTTCGCTATTGTCGTTCGGGTGCTCTAGTTGAAGCGCGAGAAGGATTGATTGCTTTTCATCCTGATAAGGGCGAATCGATGTTCCAAGTCGGAAGACCGTTGGCACCGCGTTTTTGTCGAGGCTCACTCCATTACGATTGAATTCGGAGGCGAGATAATCGCCATTTAGTGAAGAATTGCCTCCGAAATTTTGAACGACGATTCCAAACTTTAAGTCTTTTATGTCTGTAGAATAGAGGAATCCGAGGTCGGCCGCAACGGTGCTGTTACGATACTGTGCAAGCTGTTCATACACATATTTGAGGTTTACCCCAAAACTGAATCGATCGCTGAGTTTTTTAGCGAAAGCGAGTCCGGTCGCCACTTGATTTGAATAGAATCGCTCTCCGGTTCCCGTCGGTTGAAATTCCGTTCGAACTTTCATCGATCCGCTTGACATGTAGTTAACATTTAGTCCAATGGCACTCGTCGATTTTGGTAGTGGCAGCACCCCTGAAATCCAACCCTGTTGAATTCCCGCTCCAATCGAAAGATCGTTCAATGTAACGTGAATCATATCGTTTTGGGCCATCAATGCCGGGTTGTGAAACGTTGACATACCATCTGCGGAAAGGGTAAGGTTTGCGCCTCCCATGGCCACTGATCTTGGACTTATATCATTCTTTAAAAAGGTAATGGATGAAATTCCCGCGCGTTGGCCTCCAAGGTTAGGAAGTATTTGCCCGAAGCTTGTCAAGGACAACAGCATTGCCAGCACCAATAGTTGATATGATTGTCGAGCCTTCATCAAAATCGAAAGGATAAACCATAAAGTATTTGACGTCCGCTTGTATATCGGGCGGGATTCATCGGGGGCTCATTTGAATCAAGCGGACTAGGGTATGCAGGGTCTCTCCAACTCTCAGGAACCGCATCTCCATACTCGTATGCCTTCCCTGTGACTGGATTAACGATTTGGGTGTTTTGAACGTTCAAGATGTTCTTAATCTCCATGCTTAAGGATGCGCCGCGATTCTTTTTTGTCACAAAATCTCGCGTGATTTTCAGATCAACCCAGTGCCAACTCTTACCAATTTCAGAATACGGTTGGTCAATGACCTCGAAATACATCGGCCTTCCAATGTCATTGTCTCCCACGTATGTATATGGTGTGTATCGAAGGCCCGATTTATACGTTCCCGTTATAAAGACACGAAAGCCATTGAGTGGGATTTTACCAATATGAACGTTCGAATCCGCTCTAAAAATGACGCCAGCCTTAAAGTCCCAAGGTCTGTCCCAAGCTAAATACTGCTCTTTGGTAGTGTTGACGTATCCGGTTTGTCGAATCTGAAGCAATGATTCTGCGGCAGAATTTGACTTCCCTGTAGCGACTTGATACGCGCCGTTAAAGAAAGTACGGATGTATTTTCCAAGGCGATAGTTTAATCCTAGCTCGAGCCCTACAATGCGCGCGTAGTCTTGATTAATGGAGGTGGTTTTGTCAACCAATCGCCCCGTCTGATCCTTAATAATAATCGTTCTTGTAACGATGTAATCGTATTTGTCATTATTAAATGCGGTAAAGGTTACCCCCAAATTTCGAGTCACCTGCGATTTAATCCCCATCTCATAAGACACGGTTGTCTCAGGTTTTAAATCTGGATTACCAAGGCGAGAGAGGTAGCCTCGATCCTGATAGACCGGGTCTAGTCCAGCGTAAACAAAACGCGGATGCGGCAAGCGCATGCTATGTCCATAATTGAAATAGAGCACGTTATTCTCGGTCACCGGAAATGAAACGTTTATACGCGGCAACAACCTTGCTTGGAACCGGCGGCCTAGAATCGATACGGTTCGTTTGTCGTAGCGGCTTCTCACTTCGTCAATAACCAAGGCGTTTGGGTCAGCTACCGCATCGTCAACAAATTTTCCAAATGCCCAATAGTTTAATCTTAATCCGAGGGTCGCATTAATGCCCTTATATACAATGTTGTCTTCAGCAAAAAAACCGCCATCAGCAGCATTTACGGCCCAAATATCACTGCTTGATCCGACACTAATTGATGGAGTTGTCAGCGTGTCATTAATTTGAATTGGTGCACCTACCCATGGCCTGTTGACATCGGCCCATTGGTATTGTGTTTCCTGATGTTCTTGCCCAAATGTGAATTTGTGAAATTTACTGTCTGGATAATAATGGACAATGTTTTTTATCGTGTACTCCCTAACGTAATGGTCGTGCCACGTCCGTGAAACACCTCCATTGTTTATCAAGCCATTAGCAGCATTTACATAGACAATGGAATCGCCAGGATTGAATGCAGTAACGGGGTTTGTAATAATAGATTCGGGGTCGTAAATCTGATCTACGGTTTCACTTCGAAATGGACGCCCGTTTGCATCGGCGCGTAGGTTTGTAAACAATCGACCAATGTTCGAGGTCACGGTCAATTTGTTGCTTGGAAATGAATAGGTCATTCCTAGCACACTTAAATTGGATTGATGCGTGTATGTGGTCGCATTATCTAGGTTCTCGCTGAACTCATATTGGAAACCTGGTCTGACCACGGCGTCGAACCCAACAATTTGAAGTGTCCGTGTATTTTGGTTAATGCTTAAAGAGTGCTGATTTGTCAAGAAAATCTTGAAGCCTGGCCGCACTGTATAGGCGAGTTTAACTGTGTTTGACCATTTGTTGTCTTGCCGAGGCGCCCAAAGACTATCATTTTTGGTGAACAGCGATGAGTGAAGTTGAGTGGCTGTAGTTCGAAAATATGTGTCCGTCAATTCTACGCTAGAAGTGGTGAACAACGTGAGTTTCTTCTTTGTAAATGGTATCGGTGTTCCCAAAGAAAACTGCCAGATATCAGTGTTCCAACTCGAGCCTTTGTTTCTGTTGGTGAGATAGTTGTCAGTCAACCAATTTCCACTCACTTCCAGTTTATCTCCACCTTCCCTGATTTGTGTTGAAATTACACCCGACGATCCATCACCGAATTCGGCGCCCGCGCCACCGGTAATCACGGTAACGCTACTAACAGCATCCGAAGCCACGTTAACCCCAAATCCTGTTCCCGCGAGTGGATCTTGAGCCGAAATACCATCAACTACATACTGCGTTTCATAGACCCTGCCTCCCCGAATTTGCAGCCCATCAGGGTTCTCGCTAACGCCGGCCTGCATTTTAACAATGTCCTGAACTTCTCGAACAGCCATTTCCGATATATCGTCCTGACTTATTTTTATTTCAGACTTGCCGCTTTCCAGGTCGATTACTTGTTCACCTTCAATGACCACTTCACCCAAAGTATTTGATCGTAGAGAAATTTTACTGTCAAGCTTCTTTGTTTGACCCTTCGCTATCTGAATGCCGTTAATGATTTTATCGCTATAACCGATGTAGGTGATCTTAACTGCATAGTCCCCGGGTTTAATATCTTCAATGACGTAGTGGCCATCCATGTCCGTGCTCGCTCCCTTGTATGTGCCAATTAGAATAACTGTGGCGCCCGGAAGGGTTTCGTTTGTTTCCTTGTCAATGATGGTTCCTTCTAGTTTACCGTTTTGTCCAAAGCTGCGTCCAGCAAACAAAATTGAGAGCAGGCAAACTAAAAAACCGATATGTCCCAGCTTTCTTGCTACCAATTGAATTCCGATTTAAGAATTTTCTCAAATAATGCGGCTACAGCGGGTTCATCCTTGTTTATTCGATGCAAATCGACCGAAATGAATACCATCGCTGTGTTTCCCGAAACCTTACGGCGCACCCCAATGCAGTTGTCTTCAGGCCCATACCAGCCCAGGTTTTTAGTCAACTGAGCAGCATAGATTATTTCCGCATCCGACGAGGCATAAAACGGATCAATGGTGATAAGAGCGTTTGATGTTAAATCTGGATAGCCAAACGCTCCAACCGCCAATGAATCGATTGGCAACCTGGCCTGGCTTGGGGGTGGTGACGAGCTTAAACTATCGACGGGTAAGATTCCGAACAATGCGCTGTTGGGGCTATGACCGTTGGGCATGCTGCTAACAATCCAAACTTTACCGCCATTGTTGATATAACCATCAATGGCCGATGCCGCAAATTCTAAGAATATGTCTTCCTGTTTTGTTTGAGCATTGACCACAACATCCTCCGCAGCGTAGATCAATACCTTGTCATATTGGGATAACAAAATCGACATGGAAGGGTTCCAAACACGAGGCATGTTTTTTCGATCCTCCAAAACATAATCGATGAAATCAAAACTTACTCCGATTCCATCAAGCTGGGATTTGTAAAACGCGTTTGGTAGTGCACTGCTGGTGCCTAATACAAGTAAATCTTCCGTTTGCCCGTTGAAATAAATGTTGTCAAGCGTGTCTTCAATGCTGACAGATCCGGCGAGATCTACATTTCTGATATAGATGCTGTTCAACCCATTTAATCTCAATGAAGTGCTTGTTCCGAGCACATCACCCGATTCGCTGAATAGGCTAGCGGAGGCAGGGCCCGTGGCCTTCGGATTTTCTGGAACCAAGGTCGCAAACTCTGTTTCGCCATCAGCCGATCTTGGGCTAAATGTAATCCAATCGCCTTCGTTTACCTTGATTTGGATTTCCTTAATTGATTCAAATCCATCTAGGTCAACGGCATCCCAAGCCAATGTAAGAAGATTGAACGCCGTATCAGAGGGCATCAATTCATCCACGAATGAAACTTCTGGAGGGGTGTTTTTTAGAGGGATGCTGAGATACGCCGGCGATGCGTCTACTACCTTTGAATTGTCTACGGCACGCACCCAAAAATCGATATCTATGGTGTCGCTACCTTCCGTGATTGTAAATAGAAAGGTAGAATCCTGGCTTTCCGTGAAGTGCCAAACATTTTCATCAAAACTGAATTCAAAACCGGTGATGTATCCGTCCGGATCTGTTCCCCACCACTCGAGCTTTACCAAGCTATTCAGGCGAGCCTGACCAGTCAGGTTAATTGCACCAACAGACAAGTGAGTCTCGGGTGCTTCATTTTCCAATGGAGCGCCCTTTTTGCACGCACCGATCCCAAGGAGGCCGATGCATACAAATAGGATGATATTATTTGGTTTCAGTGGCACAGACCAGTCGTCTAGTCTTTAACGACCTTTTGTGTTGCGATAAGCGCACCTTCATTATTACGCACCTCAATCAAATAAAGGCCAGATTGAAGTTCGCTTAGATCCACTTTCGATCGTCGAATGTATGATGTGGTGCTAATTACTTTCTTTCCACTTAGATCGAACATGGACACCATCATACTACCAGAGATGTTGGATGATTCGACATAGATAAAATCATGTGCCGGATTTGGATAAACCGCAGCAAATTCAACCTTATGATTAAAAACACCGAGGCCACAGTTGGCTGACGTGTCAATAAATACAGCATCTGTTAAAATGGTCTGGTCATTTTCACCGTCTACCGTGTTTGTAGCAGTCATCGTAATTGAGTGCATTCCAGGAGTGGTGATGGCGTACATTGGATATTTAATTGACGCGGTTCCACCGTCGCTGTATGTCCAGTCAAATTGATCCGCCACCGCAGAAGAATTATTTACGAACTGAACAGTCTCACCTAGGCAAACTGTGTCTTCTGCAGGGTAAGCAGATGCATATACGGGGCCTCCGCCATAATTTACAATGTCGTTGTTGTTTCGTGGAAAGAGCTTCATATCTCCGAAACTGTAATACATGATTCCTGAGATCGATTCCATGTATTCACCGTAATGCACAACATTAGCTGGTACGTTCATAATTCCACTCGAAACCTCCCAAAGCGAGTCATTGACATAGGATACGTAGAGCGAACTGTTTGCTCCGTTTCGACCAGCGATGATTCGTGTTCCAGATGAGGGATTAAACTCATCGGTCCCAACTCGGTATTCCGCATAGTTATTGCCTGTTTGAGCATCAGCATTTTGCTCGACCAAATAAAGGTCTTCGCCCGCAGTTGGATGTTCAAATTTGATTAACATGCCTTCATATTGCTCATGGCTTGCTGCATTGTAGATGGAAAAACTATCAGGGTTTAATACCGTTGGAGAGATGGTGCCCGATCCCGTTACCGATACGGATGCGATATCAGTCAGGGCCGTCATGCCGAAGTTTTCGGCAACGACTCCTTCAACACTGACTTTGTCACCTCTGTTTAACGATGTAAGATTGGTGCCTTGCATCAACCAGATTCCCGCATAACTCAGCTGGTTTTCTTGTTGAATGTAAACCGAACCTAAGTCTCCAGTATCGGTGGAATTTACACCTGCGGTAACCACGCCTTCAACGGAAACAGATTCGCCAACATAAGGGCTTGTTCCCGCGCTATATGGAGTGTACTGAAGATCATAGATTGTCAATCCATTATCACGCACTCTGTACAGATAGGTCAATGTGGCTGGGTTTGAATTTGGCAATGTTGTGACCAACCCACTATCATCTTCTGCTACCAAATACCATCGCACGAGCGTGCCATCTGACTGGGCAGGAATGTCAGCTTCGTATGTCTCTCCGCTAGCGAGGGTCATGGCAGTTGATGTAAATGCTCCTGTGGTACCCGTTGCGTAGTAAAGCGTAGCGCTCACAACATTTCCATCGTTATCGGTGATGTCTGCATTGATAGTAACATCATCTGTTGAACTTGGCACGGTAGGAGTCCGAGTAATATTGAAAATCCTTGGTGCTGAGGCTCCATATACATAATCCGATTCGCTGAACGGGTGTAGTTCATAACCTCGGCCGCTGAATCCGGCACAGTTATTTTTGCTGTGCAATATGATTCCACGTAACGTATCTACTTGGTCACCAACATTAGGCGCAACGAATGTTCCTCCCTCACCTGGGAGCTTTTGAACACGGTATCGGTCAGAGACATTTATTAAGTTTCCAAATTGATCTTCAACGTTGAAACTAACTCTAGAGCCTCCAGAAAAGAAATCGACTGAGGCAACAGTTACGTTATGGAATTCCACATAAACACCCTCCCATTGCTCGCCCGTTTGAAGAAGATTGTTTCGATCGGCATCGTTCAAATCAGCAATTTCCGCCACCGCAGGCGTGATGTCAAGGTTTTGACTTAAGAGCGTAATGCTGTTTCCTTCTAATGGGATTAATTCTGTTTCACCGTTATAGTCATCAATTACCCCAACTACTTCAACCGAATCTCCAGCTAGCAGGTTGTGAATATCCTCAGAAACGCTCGAGCCTGACAGGCTGAAAATATCGATCCCTGAAAATGGCCCTCCATTTCCTTCTTGCAACCAAAAGTTTTTGTGTCCAGTAGCGGCGCTTGCTATTCCACTTGGAACTGATTCATATCCATCAGCCACCACCTTGGCCCGAATGATGACGGTGTCGCCGAGGTACGTGGTCTGGTCGTCACAGTTTCCGGTTGCAGCTTGTGTGACAAACTGAATATCCGAGATGCTAACGACGGGATATTGGGCGAATGCTATGCAAGAGACCCAGAGAAGTAAGAGCGAGAGTAAAATTGATTTCATGACGTTTTATTTGAGCGATTAATTGACGAGTAGTTTATTTAATAATGACGAATTTTTCTTTCCAAAATGCTCCTGTTTCAAGGTCCTCAACAGAAAAGAGGTACGTGCCACGCGCAATGATTTGCGCATCTTCACTTAAGAGATCCCAACTATGCTCTCCTCCTGAGAATACAGTTTTAGATGGGTCGGAATAGGTTTCATACCACCTCTGACTTGAACCGTCGTAGTTCTCATCATGGGTTATCGTTTTAATTAAGTCACCCGACAGTGTGAATATCCGAATAACGCAACGCTTTGGCAGGTTGGCAAAGTTGATTTTTTTATCCTCCTCAAAGGTTGAAACACCTTCCCACGAAGCTCCGGCGTAATAAGGGTTCGGATAGGCATACGGTCTGTATTGTTCCAAGCTATCTGATAGGTCAGAGTTTAACCGAGATTGTAAATTATTGAGATCTCCACCATACTCTTCAAACTTGCTGTTCTCCAAAGTTCCAGGGAAAACACGGAAATTATTTCCCAATAAGGAGCTTTCTAGAGACTCTAGATTGCTCTCATTGTCTCCTCGGTCAAAAGCAGTGATTGCCACAATATATTGCCATCCGTTTACCAATCCATTAATGCTGTATTTGTAGTGATAAGTATTCGAATCACCCTCAAACGTTGCGGGGTTTTCGAGAAGAACCGATTCAAACCCTGAGTCGTAGAATAAATTGTTGTTCTCCGTATCGAACGAAGCGGCAAGCTTGAGAGCCTCAGTCAAATTCAGTGAATTCGCCACGTCGTCGCCTAGTTTGGTTAGGTAAATGTTGTACCCTTCGAAATCCTTCTCTTGAGTAATCGGATCTACAGATAACTCAGAGTTAAGACTCCAATAAATGTCCAATCCTTTTTCTCTGGCAATAATTTTGGTTTTAGGAATGTCTGGGGGAGTAGGTAAGATGAATCGCGTGATAACCCCATCACCATCGCTATCTTCTCCTGGATCTAAGACGCCGTTGAAGTTGATGTCTTCTCCATTATAGGCGGTTTGCGCCCATTGGGCATGTTCAATAAGATTGGCCTTTTGCTTTGTGGTGTTGTCAATATTCGGTTTTCCATCCTCGTTCTTTTTGGCGAAAACCCACGCCCATGCAAACGTTATGGATTCCCCCGGCTGTACATCCTTGAAGGGGCCAATGGAAAGAAGGTCGCTTCTGTTTCCAGGTGCGCTGATTGCATCTTGAATTGTCTGTTGTTGAAAACCGCCGCAACGTGGATCAGGGGATCCGGTTTCTGACCAACAGGGCCATTGATTGAATCCGTCTGTTTGTTTTGCGTAGCGCTGTGTCTCCGATTGAGGAAAGAAAAAGTCTTGGGCGGTGGAATTGAATTGCCACGTTTGATAATTGGCTTTGATAGAATCGTCCGTTTTTGGATGACGAAATCCTCCTTTGTCTTCAGCCCCGAGAAACATATGCCCAATAAAGCTCTCTGTAAACCCAACATCACCAGTGGCGTCATAACAGTAAGCTAAATTGAGCGAATCAATAAACCCATTTCCACCTTTGTCATAGAACGCACTGCCGCCTTGGCCAGCGGGGGTTACGTTTGTATTTCTAACAACCTCATTGCTCCACATACTGATATACATATCGTCTATCGGTTTGGTGCCTTCATTCGTAACCGTGTAGTTACAAATGATCATGAAATCGCTAAAGGAATAGTTCCAGTTGTACGATTCAAAGTGCACTTGCACATTCATGGGATTGTCATGGTTTTGAATCGGAGTACTCGTGCCTGGAACGAGAATATTTTTATCTGAAAAATCCGCAATAAAGTCTTGATGCGAAACAGCCTCAGGTGAGTAGTTAGGGCTGTCAAAGAGAGAAGATCGAATTTGGAACGCGGAACCCAGTTCTCCGTTAAATTCGTAGCCAGCCTTGCCAGCACTGTATCCAGAAGACTGGTCATACGCGGCGGTCGATACCACTTCGACACCATCAACCTTTCCGCCGATCCAAATACCAGCTTCGAAAAGGTGCTCGATGCCAGAATTTGCAGGAAATTCGGCAGAGGCAAAATCCAAAAGATCATAGCTTCCTCTAAAGCCATTTCCAAAGGTACCTACGTTATTCACCGTAAGTCTAATGTTTGAAGCTTCTGTCAGTTGCTGATCAAACGAAGATTGAGCCTGAGAGGTTAACCCAGTGAGTAAAATAAAAACGGTGAAAATGGAGTGCTTCATCAACTCGTCAAAGGTAATATGCTTCTCGGGGTTGGTGTTATAGAAACACTAAAATTACGTAAAATTACGAAGGAGTTTTTAGTAGAACCGACCTCGGTTGTCTTCTACGCCAGCGGCATTCTTTACTGCCTCTCCAGCCGAACGATTTGCGCGGTTAGCAAAGTTATTGTGCTCTATGGTTCGAATCGATTCGAGGTTCATTTCATCGCTTGGAAGATTTTTCCCATCTAAACGAATTGCAAAAACTCCTCTGTTACCCACGATAGGCTTCGAAACTGAACCTGATTCCATGGCACCTAAGGCACCTAGAAGGGTGATTTCGCGACCAAGGCCGCTCGGAAGATTGTTGTCATCAAAGCGAGCACTGCTGATTCGTTGAATATCCATTTGGACGTTAGATGCCGCTTCTTCCAAAGTTGAATACGTGCCGAAGCTTTCCGTCAATTCCGCGGCTTTCTTCTCTCGAATAATTTCGGGCTTCATGAAGATCTTGGCCGATTCCATTGAAATGGTTCCCTTCTCTCGGATGTTTGTTAATACGCAAACAACTATCTTATTATCCAGTTCAAAAGGAGTTGACACTTTGCCTATTTCAGTTTCGTCATTGTAGGCCCAGCGAATAATTTCTTTAGAATTGGGACCGATCTGCGCGATCATCTCTTCTCCTAATCTTAATCCATCGGCAGGTAATGCTTGCGATGTCTCGGATGATTCAAATTTTTCTTGAGTGTTGTTTTCTACAGAGAATACACTCGCCTTCTTGTAAACTCCATCAGAGGTGTACTTGGATGGTTCGATTGGAAGGTCAACCGAAGAAAGCAAGTAACTCTTCTTGTATTCCGTTTGATCCGTAACATATATCAAGTGAACGCCAAACTGGGTTTCGGCAAATACCATGTCGCCAGTTTTAGCTGCGAAGCTTGCCTCTTCAAATTCAGGCACCATGCGGCCTCGTGTAAACCAATCGAGTTCGCCACCATTTTCTCCTGAACCGAGGTCATCCGAATACTCTTTTGCTAGTTCAGCGAAGTTCTTCTTAGATAGTGCCACATTTCGTATTGAATCCAGCTTTAAGCGGGCTGCGTTTATCTTATTTGTGTCTCCATCGTCAACACGAAGCAGTATGTGACTTGCTTGAATTGAGTCAGGACTTAATCGAACCGAGCTCAATTTTGAGATCAGCATATTCTGGCCAAAACGATAGGGACCAAATACAGAACCAATAGAGGCGTTCATCACAGTGTCTCTAATTGGCGCGGGGATGTCTTTATCTGTGAAATATCGAACCATCGATTCAAGCGAAGATTCACCGTTTTCTAGGATGAATGCGGTATCATTCGAATCTGCCAAAAATGGGGCTACCATGCCAGTAAGCTCTGAAGTGATTTCCGAAATATCCTCAGCAGATGGTTCTAGACTAAACTCAACATATTTAATGTCTCGTGTTTCGTCCTCACCTTGGAAGGATGCTTCATGATTGTGGGCATTATAGTATGTCTGATAATCTGACTCACTGATTTCATACTTATCATCTGCAATGGACATGAACTCCTTTATGACATAGCTAAATGCCATTTCAGTGTTCTTTTCATTGAACAAATGTTCCGCTTCTTTGGTTGTTACGTATAACCCTTTTCCGACAAGCGTAGCATATTTTCTGTTTGCAACATCTTCTTTAATCGCTGCCTCAATTGGCAACCAGTCCTTGGCGTTTTCGCTGTTGATTAAGTTCTGGATTGCTGTTAAAACCTTCGGTGAGTCCAATCCACCAGTAACAGGATCTCTGAACTGCTCAATTACTTGACCCGTTTGCGGATCAGAAAAGTATTGATAGAGTATGCTGCCTTGTTGTGTGTTTTGAACCTGATCCAATAATTCGTCTGGACTAACCGATATTCCTAACTGAGCAAATTCTTTTTTAAGCGTTCGTTCATTCACCATTTGTTGCCAAACGCGCTCTCTGACTTGCTGCTTTTGCTGTTCAGTCGATCCTTCCGGGCCGAATTGTTTGTCAATAGCTTCCTGAACTTTGATCTCGTAATCGCGCTGATTAATATCCTGTCCGGCAATGGTGCCGACACTGACGTCTTGATTGGTGAAGAGGTTCGATCCTCCGCTAAATAAATCGCCGAGAAGGAATAATACTAGGGACATACCTATTATAACGATTAATAGGCCTGAACGCTTTCGAATGGAACCAATTGCTGCCATGGGTTTCTAGCTTTTAAAAATTGTCCGCGAAAATACACGTCTCGATTGAATCTGAAGCGCTAATTCGCACTTTCTGAGGGACGTAAAATTACCTCCTCAATTTTATTGCCGCTTACCTTGCTGATTTCGACTTCAAAGTCTCCAACGATCAATGAATCACCTTGATCGGGAATGTCTTCATTTTCTTCTATGATAAGACCCGCTAATGTTTCGTATTCTTCAGAGACCGGTAGGTTCAGATTGTATGATTCGTTTATGTAATCAATCTCTAAACGTGCCGAGAAAGCAAAGCCGCCATCAGGTAATTTGCGTTCGATAGATTCTTCTAGATCGTGCTCGTCTTCAATTTCCCCAAATATTTCCTCCACTATATCCTCCAAGGTTAGCATTCCAGAAGTGCCACCATATTCGTCGACCACTAGGGCAACATTCTTTTTTTGATCGATTAAGGTTTTTAAAACTTTATCCGCTGTTGTGGTTTCTGGGATAATTGCCATCGGACGCAATATGTTTTTGATTGCAGATGGTCTTCCAAATAGTTCAAACGAGTGCACATACCCGATTACATTATCGATCGAATCTTTATAAATGAGAATTTTGGAATAACCAGTATCAATGAAAGTTCTGCTCAGTACCTCGATGCTGTCATTGAACTCAAGAGCCTGTATCTCGTTTCTGGGGACCATGCATTCTCGTGCCTTGATACTCGAAAAATCTAAGGCGTTTTGAAAGATCTGAAGTTCATTTTCAATTTCAGACACCTCACTTGAGGTAGCCGCTGCCTCCTTTATATAGTGGTCCAAATCGACCCGTCCTAACGCGTACTCGCTTTCCTCAAAAGGAGTGTTAAATAACTTCAGAACATATCCGATTAGCTCAAAAATTAACCAGACAAGAAAGAAGATGGGGCCGCAAATGATGAGCACGGGAACGATGAATAGATCAAGTTTCCGATTCGGGTTGATGCGAAAGAGAATTTTAGGAAGAAATTCAGCAAAAATCAGGATAACAACGGTGGAAATGATGGTCTGAATAAGTAGGACCAAAACCTTAGTTGCGCCTTCGTTTGGGATGAGAGAGAGCCACTTCAGAATTGGGTCTTCAAGAAGGTCGGCCATGAAAATTCCATACACTACCAAGGCTACGTTGTTGCCCAAAAGAAGCGCGCTGATGAATTTGCTCTGATTTTTATTGAAAAACGAATAGATCCGGGCTGGGTAAAGTCCGAGCTTTTTGTCAAGCTCAATTTTTAATCTATTGCTTGACACAAATGCGATTTCCATACCGCTAAAAAAGGCAGAAAGAATCAGCGTGAGTATGATGAAAAAGATGATCGTCAGTGAGGAGGGGGCGTCCATGGGTTTGAATTCAAAATTAAGCCAAGTGGCTTAATCTTCACCGGAACGTTTTTCAAAGCGTTTCCGAACAAAATACCTCATGTAGAATAAAATGCCGGCGATAAAGGGGAACAAATAGTACATCAGCGATTCTTCGATGCCGATTTCTCCAGTTTTATATACAGCGAAAATGAAGCTAGCAATGGCAATGAATAGCCAGAACTTTTCCATGATTTTGTGATAGTGGTTCATTGAGTGTGTTCAGTTTCTTGTTGAGGTTCTTCAGAATCAACCTTTATCCGACCTTTTATGTTTTGAATTTCGTATTCAGAAAAGTCCGATTTAGCTTCCAGACCATCCCCAAATAAAATTTCATTTGGAGTAATGATTTCTACAAACTCATCCGTGTAAATGCGCTTGGCCTCGTCATCCCATGTAAGCAATTCAGTCTTAAGCGTCTTTCCTTCGAAGTTTTTAAGAACCACACTATCTCTAGCTATCATGATTTTTCGATTCAGATAGTTCGTAGCGTTCTCGGCGTTTATTTGACTTTCAAAGGCGCCGGACTTACTGTAAGTTATGACTTCTACACCATTTGAAAACTCGTCTCTAGGGTCTTCCTCGCTTGGGTATCGATCAATTTTCCCAGCCTCAACAGTAAACTCGACCCTTGTTGAATCAGTGTAGGTTATCTTGCTTTGGATAATCGTTTGTACGGGCAACTCTACATGTGTAGTGACACGATTGACTTCGTCGATGTCGTTCTCACAAGAACCAAAAAACACCCCAATGACCGAAGTTACTAGGATGTTTAGTATGAGTTTCTGACCTAATTTAATCACGCGTTCTGACCGTAGTGGTTTCTCCAATCCAACATTCCAAAGTGTAGCTTTGACCGTTGGTCATCCCGACAAAGAAGCATTCTTCTTTTTTTGGAAATTGTGCCGAATAGGAGTTAATGTATTGTTGCGCTTTTTCCGCCACACTAGGGTCCACCGCTTTGGCCTTCTGAAATTTGTCTACTGCCGCCCAATATGCCGCCCGGGCTGTGCAATCATCTTTACCACAATCCCCTTTACCCTTCGCATACGCATTTCCAATTATGATATATGCATCTCCTGAGTTAGGGTTGATTCCAAGCATTTTTAAAGCGTAGGTTTTGGCAGATTGTGGTTGACCGGTGCTTAGGTAACCTGCCGCCATATATTGATATGACTCGAATAACATGTCTTTGTCTTCCGTGCCACCTACTACCTCCGTAAAGAACTTGTTCGCATCTCCATACTTTTTGCGTTTGTAATACGCTTTTCCGATGCTAAATGCAGCGTCAGCGCTTGGGTTTAGCTTATACTTAGCCACGGCTACTTGAAGGTAAAAATCATCCTCAGTACAATCCAATTTATCTAGCAATCCAGTTATTTGATCCAACAAAGCTTCATCATCTGGGTTTGCATCAAACTTTGGTTTGAAAATGCCAATTAATGTTTCACAATCGCCTGCTACTTTTCCGACCATGTTGTCAATATTCTTCTGCGCAGATAGATACGCGCTCCCATACTGACCATCTTTATTATTCCTGATAACGTCGCTAACTGGGCCATATAGATCCAGTACAAACGTGTTTTCAACTAGCTTTTTTCTATGCATGTCATAAGCGGTCTTGAAGTAATAGATTAGAGCGGTTGGCTCCATATCTAGTTTCAAAATGTCGTAGCTTTTTTTCAACTCTTCGTGGGCTTCTTGAGGTTTTGATGACCGGAACTTGGCCATATCCGTTCCCTTGCGACCATAAATTTTTCCCTTTCCCTCTGGAAAATGAAGTATGCGCTGGTCATAGATCCATTCCAGCGTATCTACCAACACACCCTTCTTCGCTTTGTCTTCTTCTGCAGCAATGAACGACTGGTACATTTTCGACCCGTTTACCCAAAGCGATTCGGAAAACTTCGGGCAAATCTTAATGGCTTGTCTCCATCCGTTAATGGCATCAGTATAGTTTTCTTGCTTAAAGAATTCAATATATAAGGAGGCGGCGGTGATGCAGGCAATGCTGTCCTCATCACTCGACGTGTAAGTCCTGATTTGCTGTGATTTTGCCACGGCAAAAAACGCCATTGTCATTGTAAGTACTAATCCTAATCGTTTCATCTTTCTGTCTTTAATCAGTCGTATTTTCTTTTTGCAAACCATTGATCATATCGATGTGGAGTGATTGTAAATCCAGCATGAACATTGAAATAGGTTTCTGTGAGGCTTATCCCCGGTGTATCTCTTCTGGCAACTTCCGCGCCAATATTTAACATGGACGTTGATGATGATGCTTTTGATAGTGGAAAGCCGAACCCAAATGTAGCTCCGTATCTCAACGGCTGAGATCCTGAAATGTTTAGCATCGTCTGTTCGAAGATAAAGCCAGTCCGGTATCGAATGTTCTTTACATATGAACCCTTACCCCTGGCAAAAGGATCGGGAATGAACTGAGCTCCGATTCCAAAACGTCGCGAATCGAAGAGCCCAGCATTCGTTCCATTTATTACCAGGTTTGACCAAGCGGTTTGAGCATAGTCCACAGATACAGTCCATGTTCTACTTAGGTTCATGCTGAGGCCTAACCCGAATGTCATTGGAGAGTTTGTGGCAACATTACCAGATGATTCAGTTAGGGTGTCAATTACGCTTGGGCGCGTGAATGAATCGCTAAACGTGTATTGAACAGATTGCGTGAAGGCATTCAGTTTGGATGCTGGTTTCACATAGGCGCCAAATGAAAAAAGTACGATGGACTTGGTAACCTTTTTGGCGCTGTCGGGACCATACGTAACGCGTTTTATGGTATCCACATGCGTAAATCGAAGACCAGAGTTAAAGTCGACGTCACTGATTTCTAGATTATCCAATCGGTACAAATTCGTCGCAGCGGAGGCCGGGTCGAGTTGAGTGACTCTATTCTTCGAAATCTGACCAAAGACGTAATTTACATTGGCCCCAAGGCTTAAATAGTTCGTTCTTTTTTTATCCGTGAGCAAATCAAAACCAATACCTGCATGAAGAGAGTTTATTCCGCCATCGCCGAAGAACCGATACTCAACTGCGCCAAGGTCTGGAATTTCTTCTGTCTCGAATAAATCGTAACCCATGCTCGTGAGCGGCGCTAGTCCAAAACTCAAACCCATGCGTCGTTTAAATTTCCTCGTATCGTTTATTACTGGAAACGCGAAGGAGAAGTTCTTAATTGAAAATGAGTTACTCGCTTGGGTTGTCGTTCCAGAGCTCAAAGTGAGTAGTTCGTTTTTGACATCAAAATTGAAGGTCGGCCGTGTAATATCTGTGTAACTCGATGGGTTGATTGGATTAATCATTGTTGGATCAAGCAAAGCGGCATGTGTGTGGCCCATGGACGACATCGCCGTTGTGCTGCTTTTTGAAGGCTCCCCAAGTCCATAGATGGAAAATGGGGAAAACGTATTTCGTTGTCCCAGCAGGCTTAATGCAGAAACGGAAAAGATCAGAAGTAGTAAATGCTTCATTTGGTGGGCTTATTAAAAAGCAAAACCGAATTCATTCCCTGGAGGACCAAATTCGGGGCCGCAAAAATGGCATTTTCCAGCGCTTGTTCAAAAAAGGATGTGTCTCCACCTGTTAAGATTACTTTAAGGTCTCCAAATCGCCTTCGAAAATGAGTGATGAAACCGTCCATTTCGTATATCGCACCCTCTTTTGAGCCCATTTGCATAGAAGAGGTAGTAGAGGTGCCAATAGTTACAGGCGTCTCAATTATTTCAAGATCTGGAAGCTTATCCGTAAATGCATTCAGCGCTTTTAATCGCATTTTGATTCCTGGCGAAATCGCGCCTCCTATATAATTCGAATTCGCATCGCATATGTCATATGTGATGCATGTTCCTGCATCAATCGATAATGTGGAATATCCTGGAAACATTTGCTGTGCTCCAATTGCTGCGAAAATTCGATCGAGACCCAATGTTTCAGGAGTCTCATATTTCAGAGAAAGCGGTGTTTTCATCGTGTGGTTAGCTACAATAACGCCCTTCTTGGATAAAAGTGCTTTGTACGGTTCCTGATTTAGATTACGAACAGACGAGATCAGAATTCGGTCAAAATCGAGCTCGTTTGTGAGTGCTTCGATTCTGACTCTGTGTTGCTCTTCAACTATGATGAATGTTTCCAAGAGCTTCTCGCCATGAAATAGGCCAACCTTGGTTCGAGTGTTTCCAATGTCGATACAAAGGTTCTTCATTGTTAGCTAAAAATACATTTTACCATTTCTATTAATTTTTACATTTGCCGCCCTGTTCGATGAACAGGATGGTAATGCAACATTACCAATTATGGCGGTGCCATAGCTCAGTTGGTAGAGCAACGGACTGAAAATCCGTGTGTCGCTGGTTCGAATCCAGCTGGCACCACTAAAAGGCGATCCTCGGGTCGCCTTTTTTTATGCTGTTATTTCTCATTACTACTCCAAGGTAGCAACCGTACATTTGCAGTATGAAAAAGTCGCCACCAACGCTTCTGCTACTTTATGTCCTGTTGGCCTATGTTCTGGTTCAATTTAGTTGGTGGGCATTTCTGATTTATGACCTAAATGTTGAGTTGATATACGCGACCTCGAATCAACCTACATTGGAATTGCAAGATGAACTGCGCAAAAAGCTATACATGATACTTGGGGAAGGAACGGTGTTCATTTCACTACTCTTCTTGGGAGCGATTTTCATACGTAGGTATGCCGTTCGAGAACAGCGTTTGGCCCAACAAGAGCGAAACTTTCTACTTGCTACCACGCATGAGTTGAATTCGCCTTTGGCAGCGGCCAAATTGAATTTTCAAACTTTGAATAGGAAAAATTTAAGTGAGGAGAACACTGCGAAAATGATTGACTCAGGTTTAGAAAATATGGGTCGATTGGAGAAATTGGTTTCAAACATATTAACCGCCTCTCGCATCGATTCTGGTAAATACCAACTCAAACAAGCAGCCCAGCAGTTATTACCCATAGTAAGTCTAGTGTTCGATCGAAATCGGCTCATGCTTGAAAAAGAGGGAATTCAGATGACGATAGACATCGATGCGGAAATAAAGGTTTTTGTGGATGAAAATGCACTAGAACAGGTCTTGGAAAACATAATTCAGAATGCACTTAAGTATGCCCCAAATTCTGCATTTAGCATTGAAGCAAGGGAGAAAGATCGATTCGTGAGCCTTGTCCTTAAGGACGATGGTCCAGGGTTGAAAGCCGAGGATCTGAGAAAGATTTTCAATAAGTTTTATCGCGTAGAAAATGAAGAAACGCGATCGAAAAAAGGCACTGGACTTGGGCTGTTTTTAGTGAAGGAGATCATTGAAGCGCATGATGGTAACATCTCTGCGTATTCTAAGCCAGGGAAAGGTCTCGAGTTTAAAATTGAATTACCAAAGACGAGATGAAAAAAGCAGCACTTATTATTTTAGATGGATGGGGGCTTGGAGATGGTGGTAAGTCCGATGGAATATCAACTGCAAAGACCCCCAATTTTGATAATTATATTGGTTCCTACTCAAATTCGACATTGAAAACGTTTGGTGAGAACGTCGGTTTACCAAAGGGTCAAATGGGGAATAGCGAAGTGGGTCATTTGAATATTGGTGCTGGGCGAATCGTTTACCAAGATTTAGCACGAATAAATAAAGAAATTGAGTTAGATGCGTTGAGGGAGAACCGTGTGTTGCTTGAGGCAATTAAATATGCCGAAGTAAATGGCGTTAAGCTGCATCTAATGGGTTTGCTGAGCAGGGGTGGGGTTCACTCCTCTCACGATCATTTGAACGCCTTGGTTGATATTGTAGAAGGTTCTAAGTGCGAACAGGTATTTGTACACGCATTTACGGATGGCCGTGATACTTCCCCTACTTCTGGTGCAGACAGCTTAGAGGAGCTTCAATTGTTTTTGAAAGAAAAAAAGACGAGGCTAGCATCGGTCATAGGGAGATACTTTGCCATGGATCGAGATCATCGATGGGAACGGATTAAAAAGGCATATGATGCGCTTGTAAGTGGGATCGGAGCCGAGAGCGATGATTTTGCCGTTGCAGCCAGAGCACAATATGAAGCAGGGGCGTACGACGAATTCTTAGAACCCATGATCATGTCGTCGAAGTCAGGGCTGGTGGAAGACGGTGACGTGGTTCTATGCTTCAATTTTAGAACGGATAGGTGCCGGCAAATATCCCATGCCTTAACCCAAAAAGATTTGCCTGAGTTTGGGATGAAGACGCTGAATCTAAATTACAATACCATGACTCGATATGATGAATCCTTCGTCGGAGTTAATGTGCTGTATGAAAAAGCTAATTTGTTGAACACGTTAGGCGAAGTGATTGCCTCGAATGGAGGTTCGCAGCTTCGGATTGCTGAGACAGAAAAGTATCCGCATGTCACCTTTTTCTTCTCGGGTGGGCGCGAAAAACCGTACGAAAGGGAATCAAGGATTGTAGTTCAATCGCCGAAGGTTGCGACGTATGATCTGCAGCCTGAGATGAGCGCACCAGAGGTTAGGGACGCCTGCGTGCGTTTCTTGAAAGATGAAATGCCAGATTTTGTGTGCCTAAATTTTGCCAATCCGGATATGGTAGGTCACACTGGGGTTTTTGATGCTATAGTTGAAGCCGTAGAGACTATTGATCGTTTGATGAAGGATGTGGTGGATGCTGCAACGGAAGCGGGTTATAGCACAATCATTATTGCCGACCATGGAAATGCAGATCAGTGCATGATGCCCGATGGTAGTCCTCATACTGCACACACCACGAACCCGGTGCCATGCATTCTAATCGGAGATAGTCGGCAAATTCGGGATGGTATTTTGGCTGACGTGGCACCCACAATACTCGAACTGATGGACGTAGTGCAGCCCAAAGAAATGACCGGTCGATCATTACTACAATAAAAAAGGCCCCCATAAAAATGGGAGCCTTTCCTTGAACTAAATAAAGACTTATTGAACTACGATGCGCTCAACCGAAGTGCTGGTTTCACCAACTACCTTCACAAGGTAAACACCGCTTGGAATTTCTGACAAATTCATGTCGATTGAAGTGCCGTCAGTTACTGCAACAGCTGTGCTATAGATCAAATCACCCTTAAGTGATCGCACATAAACATTTGCGTTTTGATTTCTAGTGGCATCAAATACGATGTTGAACTGACCATTGTTTGGATTAGGAGTAACCTTCATTCCAAAATCATTGTTAGCTAGATCTCCAACAGCAAGGTTGCAGCTGATATCTGCGTTTGCAATATTGAAATCATATGTTTCAGTACAGAAATTAGCATCAGTAACGGTAATGCTGTATGCGCCTTCCGCGTCAACAATAATTTCATCAACGTCAGATTCTCCAGTGCTCCAATCAAATACGAAGTCATTTGAACCTGTTGATGTTACGTTTGGACTTAACGTCGCCTCATAGTTTCCAGCATCACAATCCGCATCAATAGAAATAACGATGGTTGTGTTCGCACATAGGCTTGAACTCCACATTTCAACGTTAATCATTGGGTTGGTAGTTGAAGTATATCCAACGATTGTTTGAGCGTCAGTCGAAACCCAAATGTTTCCATATCCTGCGAACTCAGCACTAGTTGATGTTCGGATTGTTCCAGATGATACTTTGTATCCAGCTAAGAATTCAGTAACACCAGCTGGGATCCCAACAGGCTCATCAAATCGAACCATGATCGTGTTGTTTTGGTCTCCTTCTTCAACAACGTAGTAAGCAACTGCAACATTTCCATTGGCATCTGTCATAGGAGAGGCAAGATCTACTACCGCCACGCCATTAGCATCATATCCAGTAATGGCATAAATGCCAACTTCTGCAACAGATCCTGCAGCAGTTTGGAAATTTGTATTGGTGTTAGAATAGTAATGATTCATAGATACTCCACTGATGGTATCATCAGCGAATACGTCGAATCTAGAGTAGATACCGTATGTACCTGTTCCCCAGTATACACCACTTGAAATAACATCATCATTTCTAGAGTAAATACGCTCAGATACCGCGAAGGATTGTTCAACAACATTGTCCTCAGGAAAATCGTCTGTTGAGTCTGCGCCAACTGTAAATGTTACATCATACGAACCAACTTCATCAGCAGAATAAAGGTCTACAACATTTGTAGAATCAAAAGAAAGACCTGCGTATGTAAACGAGGTGTTGGAAGAGTTGAAAGAAGCTGGTCCAGCAACGTCAACGGTTAAGTTTGCGTTTGTTTGAGCAGTAGTTCCTCTGTTTGCAGTTGCAGCTCCAAAAACTACTTCATCAGCACTGGATTGTCTCACCGGAATTTGCTGATAGTAATTGTTGAATTGATAATCACTTACGAATGGACCAACGCCATTGTAGAATACGTCATCAATCGCAAGGTCATGATCTGGAGGAGTAGCCAATACGATGTCGTCAATCATCCAGTAATACAAACCTGGGTTTGTGGCCTCACCATTTGAAGAATATAAAAATCGAATTTGAGCAGCGCTAGCACCACCGATTTCGTCTGTGACATTGATCTTAATCAATTCAGCATTCGGGCTGTCTTCATTTACGGTATATGTGTCTTCGCCATTCCAAACTGTGTCAGAAGTAGAGAAGCCATCCGTTGTAACGATAACATAAAAGAATGATTGAAAATTACGCAGGTAAGACTCAAATGTTAGAAGTGCAGCTGGATATGTGCTTAAGTCAAGAATTGGACTTGTTAATGCAGCTTGATGATTTGCAGCGCTTTGCTGGCCGCTTGTTCCGTTAGTACCGCCATCCCACCAGTCGGAATCCATAATGGCATATCCGTTTAGTCGAGATGTTGATTGCATTGAGAAATTTGCTCCACTACCAGCCCATTGACCTCTCGATCCTGTGTTAATATCTGGAGTTGTACTTGGACCTCTGTATTCCCATTCTTCATTGCCGTTGGCCAAAGATGAATTGGTCCATGTTCCGTTGCTGGTAACATATCCAGCTGAAAAATCTAGGGATTCGATAACCTCACCTAACCCATCGCTCATTACACGATCTGTGTAGTTCGATTTGTTTTCTGGAGTGTGAACGCTAGTAGCAACGGTCTTTTCCGCATGCAATTCAAGCATTCCAATATCGGCCTTCTTCATGTTAGGATTTGCGTGTTGCGCAAAGGCAGCACCCGAAACCAACAAAGAAGACAATAGTAAAAGTCTGTATTTCATAATCTGTCGTTTAGTTTGAATAAATCTTTAGTTCTTTTTATATCAAAAGGACGTCAAATTTAATACAGAAGTTTGTCAAGTGATGGCTTTAACTCAGATAATTTCAATAAGAATTAGGAAGATTGGACACTTAAAGGTCTATTAGGTAGCGGATAAAATTGGACAATGCGCCCAGCCTAAAACGCAACTAATTTGATCTGTTCGGTCTGTCCATTCACCAATTGCAGGCTAAGAATATATATCCCAGGTTCTTGCACTGAATGTGTAGAGTATGCCCCTGGAATCCAAATATCCACCAACTTACCGTCTATGGTTAAAACTTCTATGCTGAGCATGTCAATAGTAGATTGAATCGACACTCTACGGCCAACTTCTATAGGATTGGGATACGCCAGGATATTGGATTTCACAACAGGGGTTTCAACCACTAATGGGTCGTCGCTCAGGTATTTCTCATAACTTAATGAGCACCCCAATTGGTCTTTGATTGTCAGCGAATAGTAACCGGTGTCAATTCCAATTAAGTCTTCGGTGCGAGCGCCATTATTCCATTTGTAGAAGTAGGGTGGTGTTCCACCATATGTGCTTAAATTGATTTCTCCATCGAGGCTAGAAACGCCATTTGTATCTGTTTTAATGGAGTCAATTAGAAGAAAGAACTGGGGTTGTGAATACAATTCGGTTTCTTGAGAAATTACACATCCGTTATCATCGGTCACTGTTACGCTATAGTTGCCGTCACTTAAATTTTGAATTTCAGATGCTCCAGACTGACCAGTAGACCAGTCATATTCATAAGGTGGTTTTCCTCCCAATGGAAGGGCCATCACGGATCCATCAAAGACTCCGAAACATTGGAGGCCTATGTCCATTAGGTCCAGGTCAAAAGGCATGGATTCGTCCAGAATGTCAAATGCCCCAAACGTTTTGCAACCTAAGCTGTCAGATATGCTTATGGCATAGTTTCCAGCAGCGAGGTCATTTATCGATGAAGATGTTTCTCCGTTATTCCAGAGATAATTTAGCTGACTTGAGCCAGTAGCGGTAATGATTATTGAACCACCTTGGCTGCCAGGGCAAATATTATCGATAACATTTGACCCTGTTATCGTTGGCGCATTTGAGTCGCTCAAGATTGCCGTCACTGTAGACTTACAGCCAATTGAATCTGAAATAGTTAAGTAATATAATCCTGAACTTAACGAATCAATAACGTTAGTTGAATCGCCCGTATTCCAAAAGAAGGAAAAGGGACCTGTACCTATGGCGGTAGCAATTAACTCCCCATTGTTATTGCCGCAACCAGAACTTGATATTCCAATGGCGATATTTAAGGGTGCTGTTCCATCCACAACAAGGCTAGTGTCTTGCGTGCAGCCCAATTCATTCGTGATTTGGATTAAATAAACCCCAGCACCTAAACCTGTTTTTTCGTTTGAAGCTGGTGTACCGTTCCACGCTATTTGATAAGGAGGGTGCGCACCTGTAATATTAAGTTGGACTTCACCAGTTCCAGCAGAGCAGGTGTCAAGTTCGATTTGTGGATTAAGTTTTAACGTGTCCGAGGCTGCAATATTGAAGACTCTGTTGTAAATACAGCCTGCGCCATCTGTTGCGAAAATCTCATAGGGTCCGGGTTCAAGACCGCCAATTGAATCGACATTTCCTGCACCATTGGACCATGAATATGTAGCTAGAAGGTTCATGTCGTGCCCTTCAATCACTATGACTCCGTCCTCAGAACCAGTACAGGTTTCGTCCTGAATTGAAGCTTGCAAATGGCCAGGACAGTTTTCGTCCACCTCAGGGAGAACAATTTTTATATAGGGCAGGTAGGAAAGATTGGCCCAATTTCCCCCGCTTGGCTGGTAGTAAGAAACGCCTTCCGGAGAGAGCGCTGCGCTCGTTGAAGTGAGTACTAGTCTGTTGAGTTCCTGCTCTACAACGAATAGGTACTTGCCTGGTTCTAAAACCTTTCCTAGAGTGATGCGCTTAAAAGAACCCAAATCTGAAGATTGAACTTGAACCGGAGATGTGCTGAATATGGATGCGGTTAATGTGTTAAAATCAAAGATCTTTACTCGAAAACGAGCTCCAACATCCGTCGTAGGATGGATTCCGATCCATGCTGAAATGATGGAGTCTTCTCGATAAATTTCAAATACGGAGCCGGCCCTATCAAACGTGTCAAGCATCCAAATACCGGTCCCATCAGATGGGTCTGAAAATCTTTGATAGACGCTATCCGAAACGCTGAATGAAGTGGTGAAGATGTTGTCACTTAAATCGTTGTCTATTGAATCAGTTAGAATCCATGCTTCTAACTCATAGGCTCCGCTATCATATGGTGTAAATGTCCTACGATCAGGAACCCCAATAGTCTTTGTTTCTAACGCGGATAGTAGCCAGCTTCCGGAGGTGTCAGAATATTTAAGGGGACCATTAATGTCTACTGCAAGTCGTGCGTTTTTATCGGTTAGGCTCTGGTTGCTCGTTAATGCGTCAAACTCCAAGTCAGCGTAAATGGCCTGTCCAATTGGGATTATTCCTGGAATGTATCCACTTCCTAATGGATGCGTACTTGATGTATAAAACGCTTCCATAGAAAGCCGAGCGTCAGGTTGAGTGCTAAGGAATATATCGTCTATTGCAAACCCGCTTGCATAATTTCCATTGTCATTATACTTAAATCTGAATTGGAAACCCTTAGTTAGATGTTCCGCGGGAATATCGATTGATTGGTTTCTCCATTCGGCGCTTGACGGGATTAATTCGAGGCTTGTCCAACTCCCTAATTCCTGCTTTACTTGAACGCTAACCGTCTGGCCTCCGCTCCCATTTTGGAATGAGGAAAATCCAAGCCGAACGTATGTCTGCTGGCTTAAATCGAACGTTTTGGATGTGAGTAGGTCGAAACTTTTGTCGCAGTTACATACATCGTCGTTTGTAAAAGCATAAAGACCGTGAAGTGGGACTGGCCAAAATCCATTCTCGTTTGTCTGACCACTCAGGTTGCCAGAAGTGCCCGAGAGAAACGCCTCAGTTCCTGAACTGTACGTTGTCCATCCGGACGGTAGCTGGGGTATTAAAACATTGTCAAAACCCTCGAAAAAGAACACGCCACTTGGAAGGGTTTCCAACGTTCTTGAAGCGGATTCCAATTTCTCGACTCCCGAAACTGATCCTGAAATGCGTTGTGCAATTGAGCCCAAGCCGATTAGGATGAAGGAGAGAAAAAGGAGTGATGCTTTCATAGGCAGGGATCAAAGGTAACGCACAACATTCAAGAAGATTATACGCTCGCTTTATTTCTAGACCGACTCAACTGATTCGTACTCCTCCATTGGAGGACATGAGCAAATTAAATTTCGATCTCCATGTGCGTCATCTATTCTGGAAACAGGGACCCAGTATTTGCTGTCTTTAACCCAGGGCAGAGGAAATGCCGCTTTTTCTCTGGAATATGCAAATGTCCAATCAGAAGAAATTAGCGCTTCTGCTGTATGAGGGGCGTTTCTTAAAACACTGACTTCAGCCAATGAATCACCAGATTCGATGGATTTGATCTCATTTCTAATTTCAATCATGGCGCTTGCGAAACGATCCAATTCCTTCATGGATTCACTTTCAGTTGGCTCCACCATCACAGTTCCCGCTACGGGGAAAGAGACAGTAGGCGCGTGATATCCGTAGTCAATTAATCGTTTCGCAATATCTGTCACCTCGATGTGAGCCGACTTTTTAAATGGACGGCAATCAAGGATCATTTCGTGGGCCACATGTCCCTTGCTTCCCTTATATAATACTTCAAACGACCCCTGAAGTTTTGCTTTGAGATAGTTGGCGTTTAGGATTGCAAACTTCGTTGAGTCAGTCATACCGGCGCCGCCGAGCATTTTCACGTAACCATAAGATATGAGGAGAATGAGCGAACTACCAAATGGCGCACCAGATACCGCGTGGATTCCATTTTCCCCGCCAGTTTTAACCAATGGATGTGCTGGTAAAAAAGGGGTTAAGTGTTTTGCCACTCCGATTGGGCCAACTCCAGGTCCGCCGCCGCCATGTGGAATGGCAAATGTTTTATGGAGGTTTAGGTGACAAACATCCGCCCCAATTGTGGCTGGGTTGGTTAAGCCAACTTGGGCATTCATATTGGCGCCGTCCATATAAACTTGTCCGCCATTTTCGTGGATAATCTTGGTGATTTCCATGATGCCTTCTTCAAAAACACCATGTGTTGAAGGATAGGTTACCATAAGTGCGCCTAGATCATTTTTATTTGCTTCGGCTTTCGTTCTTAAATCATCAATGTCGATGTTGCCGGCTTCGTCGCACTTTACCACCACGACTTTCATTCCTGCCACAACTGCGCTAGCAGGGTTTGTGCCATGAGCGGATGATGGAATCAAAACTATGTTTCGATGTCCATTTCCCATAGACTCATGAAAGGCTCGAATCACCATTAATCCGGCGTACTCTCCTTGAGCTCCTGAATTCGGTTGAAATGATACGGAGTCAAAGCCGGTTACCTCAGAAAGCGATACCCGTAAATTTTCAATTACTTCACTGTAGCCCTTTGCTTGATTTAATGGAACAAATGGATGCAGGTTGGCAAACTGAGGGTTTGTAATAGGATATAATTCAGAAGCGGCATTGAGTTTCATTGTACAGCTTCCTAATGAAATCATACTTCTTGTCAACGAGATATCCTTGTTTTCTAATGACTTGATGTATCGCATCATGTCCGTTTCACTTTGATGTGAATTGAAAATTGGATGCGTCAAGAATGCTGTCTGTCGTTCCAAGTAATTTGGAACACCCGTGGAATTTGAATGTTGGAGCTTGACGGACTCGACTTCTGCCACCTGTGCAAAAACGGCTATCAGGTTGTTCAACTCTTCATTCGTTGTGGTCTCGTCAATACTAATTGTAATGATTCCGTCGTTTCTGGAAAAAATATTTATGCCTTGATCTGCAGCAACTTTAACGAGTTCTTGGGCGTTTTCACTCTCAACGCAAATGGTGTCAAAAAATGCTTTATGCTTTATTTTATAACCAAGCTTTTTAAGCGTTTTAGATAATCCGTTGGCCTGCCTGCTAATGTCGGTAGCGATTTCAATAAGCCTCGCTGGACCATGATACACGGCATACATACTTGCCATAATTGCCAACAAGGCCTGGGCCGTGCAGATATTGCTCGTTGCCTTGTCTCTTCGAATGTGTTGCTCTCTGGTTTGAAGCGCCATTCTTAGGGCCGATCTGCCGTCTCGGTCAACAGAAACACCAATTATTCTACCCGGAATATTCCGCTTATACTCTTCTTTCGTTGCGAAGAACCCCGCGTGCGGTCCTCCGTATCCCATTGGGACTCCGAATCGCTGTGAGTTTCCAACTACAACGTCCGCACCCCATTCTCCTGGAGGGGTCATCAATGTTAGCGCAAGAAGGTCAGAGGCAACAATAAGCTTGATGTCGTTCAATGTAAGTTGAGCCACTACCTGGTTGAAGTCCTTTGCGAAACCTTCCTTATCTGGGAACTGGACAAGCGCTGCGAAATAGGTACCGTCAAGGTTGGATGTCTCTATATCTCCGATAACCACTTGAATACCCGCGGCTTTGGCTTTTCCCTCAACTACAATCAGTGTTTGCTCAAAGCAATTTTGGTCAATAAATAGTTTGTTCACACCTGACTTCACCTTGTCTCGTGATCTAGAGTGAAAGAGCATTAATGCGCCTTCTGCCGCCGCGGTAGATTCATCTAATAAGCTTCCGTTTGCAATAGGCAGCCCGGTAAGATCAGAAATCACCGTTTGGAAGTTGAGCAAACCTTCTAATCGTCCTTGAGAGATTTCCGCTTGATATGGCGTATATGCCGTATACCATCCCGGATTCTCTAATATGTTACGCTGAATAACCGCCGGCGTTATTGTTCCGTAGTAACCCTGACCAATAAAGTTCTTGAAAAGCAGATTTTTCTTACCCATCTCGCTGATATGCGAGGCAAATTCGAATTCGGTCATGCCTTCATCCACATTCATTGGCTTTTTTAGCCGTATGGAAGCGGGAATTGTTTCGTCAATCAATTGATCCAAACTCTTGACGCCAATGGTCTTAAGCATAGAATTAATCTCTTCTTTTCTTGGGCCAATGTGCCGAAGTTGAAATGCGTTGTGCTTTGTCATTTTTATCTCAAAAAAGGGCTGCAAATATAGTTGCTGCCTCTTGGTATAACAGCTTTTTAAGTACTTGGTTCACTACATTATTGTATTCCGACCAAATTGAAAAAATCACCATGTTTGCATCTATGAAAAAAGGGATTGGGATCCTTCTTATTTTGTTTACATGGATTCATGGCGTGGCGCAACAGTCTGACCCTGTAATATTATTAATGACTGGGAAGGTTCTTGATGGCACAGTGACCTCTGAAGACAGTGCATATATCTATTACGAATATGAAAAGTCATCTGGAAAAGTAAAACAGAAAAAACTGGATTGGGAAAGAGTGTTTTCGCATACGGTGAACGGTGAAGAAACAGTCGTTTATTTAGAAGATTCGACAAACGGAAATTACTTTACCGAAGAGGAAATGCGGTATTATATATTGGGTGAACAAGACGCTCAAAACGGCTACAAGTCAAATTGGACTGTATGGGCTGGTGTTCCAGTAACTGCCGGCCTTGGTTACGTTCTTTCGAGCAGTCCATTAGTTTTTGCAACGCCGTTCGTTTACATGCTCGCTGCGTCAATGCCAAAATACAAAATGACACCGTCGAGCATCTCTAATCCTGAGTATTTAAAGAACCCCGCTTATATATTGGGCTACGAACGCACGGCACGAACCAAACGCCTATTTAAGTCTTTGGCATCCGGTGTCGCTGGGGCTGCAATTGGCGTAGCTATTGGACAGCTGACAAAGCCCTAATGCGCTTAATCGCATCCCTCGTTTATTCTAATTTTTTTGTCGCAATTGTCCTTTCTTGTCTTGCGACGAGTACCTTTTTCATAGAGGTTGATTTGATTTTTGACTGGCGCTTAATTGTCTTTATTTTTCTTGCGTCGTTTCTTCTATACTCCTTTCATCGCATTTATAAGCTCGATTCAATTCCTTTGAACCTTGGTGGTGCTAGGCATCACTGGGTGAAAGAGAATTATAGGACCACGCTAGTGGCAATGACTATTTCCCTCGTCGGTTTATTCGTCCTGTTACCAAATTTATCACCCAACACATTGTTTTGGTTGGCCCCAGCAGCATTAATCTCATTGGGTTATACTGTGCCATTGATTCCTTATGAGTCCAAGTGGATTCGAATACGTGACATTCCATTGGTCAAGCCATTTGTTATCGCCCTGATTGTATCCTATCTGACCTACAGTTTTCCGATCCTTGATCAAAGAGGAAGTCCAGGTGTATTGCATTCAGCACATTATGCGGCCCTCTTTGAGCGTTTTCTTTTCCTGTTAATTGTAACCATCCCGTTCGAGGTGCGAGACCTGAAATCAGATAAGAGCGCACATCTTAAAACCCTGGCAACAACTCTGGGGAGCTCAAACGCCACCAGACTTTGTTACGTGTTGGCTTTCATTTGGGCCTTGATGGCAATACTCGTTTCTAGCTTCGAACCGCTCCGTCTCGCAGGCATAAGTGCCATTTTTGTATTGATGGTGGTCGCACTATTTAAACTAGATCGAGTGAAGGGCGAGCTGGGATATGCATTGGTCTTTGAAGGCCTAATTATCTTATACGCCGGTGTCTACGCAACATCATCGTTTTTTGCACTTCCGTAGACACTGGATACGATCCATCCATTGTATAACCGATCTCTTGAAATGAGTGTGAAGTTTGAATCCTTTAAAATGGACAGGATCCTTGGTAGTTTTTTCGCCTCAATATTAGAAGTGATCCTAAAGAATAAATAGAGCAACCGAATGAACTGCTTTTGGATGAATGTGGGTCTCTGGTCATTCAACGGTTCATGATTGAAGTCGATGATTAGGAGTTTTCCATGATTTGTGAGAATCGGCTCAAGGTTGTAGAGAAATTGATGTACGGAAGACTCAGAATAGCAATCGAGCACGAACGGAAGAACGATAAGATCGAATCGGCTGTCCGTTTCAGAATAATCGGCCGTAAACGTAACTTGCTGAAGTTGCCGATCGTTTAAACGATCTTTGGCTTTTTTCTTCATTTTCGAAGAAAGCTCAGCGTAGCAATAGGATGAGGCGAGATTCATTTCAATCGCATCCAGCAATATTTTTCCTGAGCCACCACCAATGATCATACAACGCTTCACTGGCGCTATACTGGCTAGTATTTTTCTGTTGAAATTGTTGATTTTTTGCCCGAATACAATCCGAACCACGTGATCGTAATACGGCGCAACAAGGTCAAATCCAGACATTAAGCAAATGTGATGTCCAGAGCTTCTTTTATTGCCTTTGCGGCTAATGTTAGGTCACTCTCAGTATGGGCTTCAGAAACAAAACCGACCTCATAGCTCGAAGGTCCTACGTATACTCCTCGCTCAATAAGAGCATCGAAGAATGGTCTAAACAATTCGGCGCCATTTGAGGCAATTTCATCCGCAGCTCGCACTCGATTCTTATTACTAAACGATAGCCAAAATATGGAGCCAACATGAAACATGTGAAATGGATAGCCCTTGCTGTCAACGTAAGATTGAACGTCGTCTACAAATGCGGCAGTTTTACTTTCAAGGCCCTCATAAAATCCCGGCTTGAGACATTCTTCAAGCTGGGCAATACCCGCAGCCATTGCCACTGGATTTCCGCTCAAAGTCCCTGCCTGATACACAGGCCCATCTGGTGAAACGCAATCCATCAGCTTTGCGCTTGCGCCGTATGCGCCAACAGGAAACCCACCACCGATAATTTTCCCAAAAGCCAGCAGATCTGGTTTGATGCCGTAATAGCCAGCAGCTCCGTCGAAAGCAACCCTAAAGCCTGAAATAACCTCATCGAAGAAGAGTAAAATGCCTGTTTTGTCACAGATCTCTCTCAGAAACAGGAGGAATTCTTTGTCCTGGAGAAGCAGCCCGTTGTTTGCTGGAATCGGTTCGATTGCAATGCAAGCGATGTCATCACCATACGTTTCAATGGCTGCGTGAATCGCGTCTTTGTCATTCAATGGAAGCACGATAGTTTCTTTTACATACGCCTCGGGGATACCTGCAGAGGTGCTTGTTCCGAGTGTGGCTAACCCAGAACCTGCCTTCACCATCAAACTATCAACGTGTCCGTGATAACATCCTTCAAACTTGATTATTTTGTTTTTGCCTGTAAATCCTCGCGCCAACCTAATTGCACTCATGGTAGCTTCGGTTCCGGAGTTTACAAACCGAATTTTTTCTACATGAGGATGGTTATCGACGATCATCTTAGCTAGAATGGTTTCGTATTCATTTGGCGCGCCAAATGAAGTGCCCAGCGCCATGACTTTGCTCACCTTCGATATTACGCCCTGATGAGCGTGGCCAAGAATGAGCGGCCCCCATGAACAACAAAAGTCGATGTACTCATTTCCATCTGCATCCCAAGTATGTGAGCCTTTGCCCTTTTCGAAATAGATTGGCGATCCATTTACGGAGCGAAAAGCTCGTACGGGAGAATTAACTCCGCCAGGCAGCACGGTTTTAGCCTCTTCAAAAAGGCTGTTAGATGTTGAGCGATCGATCATTCAAATTGTATTTGACTGCGAAGATAGAAGCGCAAGGGAGGCGAGGTGTCGAAGTGAATCAGAAAATTTTCTGACAATGAATTATGACCCGTCGTCGGCTTCTTATGAAGAAAGTTACAACCCTCTTCTATGGTAGTTGATCTGACCTAAGTGGTAATTCAGGTGACCGTACAGATGCAACAGAAATTCTTGATTTGTCCACGCACGATTCATTATTTCGATCGGAAATGGCGCTTGAAGTTTTTCATCAGAGAGTGATAACAAAGCGTATTCAACTTCTGTCGAAGTCTCATCAATCAAGGAAAGAAGTTCTTTTTTGCTAAGTCCGGTTCCCTCAAACTCGTGCTTTCGGTTGCGTTGATATTCTGAAGATCCGATCACATGACCTACAAAATGCCTCAGGTTACCTACTATGTGCAACACTAAATTTCCGCCGCTATTCGAGATGCTTCCTGATTTCTTCCAAAGGTCATCAATCGTTCTGTACTGTTCGAGTTCGGACTTTAGTCGACTCAGATCGCGGATGAATAACGCGTTTAGATCACTGCTAAGTGACATTAGATGGTATCGTTGCTAGGACACTCTTGTGATACGTGGATCGGGCCTTGAATTGAATCCAGCATGTCCAACGTAGTGCATTCGCAAATTTTACTGCGTTCTGCATCGTAGTATTTCGCTCCTGCCGATCCGTATCGAAATACACAAACGTGGCCGTCAGCTTCAAACATGTCGCCGTTGTTGGCCTTGAAAGTCATAATGTACTTGTATCTGCCGTCCTTTTCCTCGCCGCCATCCCAAAAGGCATCAAGCCTATTCGTGGATTCGTAAACAGTTTTGATTCCCTTTTTAATTACAAGTTTTTCCAATTTCCAACCTACACCGATTGGGTAAAACTGTTCGTTCACACCGTCGCCGTTTGGGGTAAAAGCCTGCGGCACATGAATCTTGAACGGGCTGGGCCGATTGAAATTTTGAGTGGTAATATGCCAGTTGCCTTCGCAGCATTGCTGCTCCACTTGATACTTCACACAACTTGAGAAAATAAGCGTCGTGAGAAACGCCAACCCAATCCATCCCGTTAATTTCTTCATAGTTTACTTTATGATCCCCAAATATAATTGAACGATGCCTTGAAAATCAAGTCGTTGATTTAAGCGAAAATCCTGACCAGAATCCCGCAATTGTAAGTCCCGAAATAATGTGCCAAACACCCCACCATGCTGCGATAAAGGCCATGCCGCCAATAGGTAAATCTTGAGGAAATACATCCGGATTGAAGAGCAGTGCGAGTGCCAGTCCAGAGTTTTGAATGCCAGTTTCAATCGCAATCGTCTTGCTTTCCCTTTGGGCTAAACCAAATAAGCGCCCTGTGTAAAAACCCATTGTTAATGCAAGTGCGTTGTGCACCAATACAATTAGGAATATGTATTTGATGTATTTCAGGAACAGATCGAAATTGGATCCAAAAATGATCGCAATCAAGGCGATAAAAACGAGGATAGAAAAACGTTTGATCCATTGAACAACGCTTTCTGTAAATCGCGGAAATTTCAGATTGACGAATATGCCAAGTACGAGTGGTATACCCAGTATCATCACAATCGTCTGCAATACGTCAACGGCATCTACCGAGAGGGATTGTACAAGTGCGTTGTCCGCAGTTTTTGCTCCAAATTCTAAGTAAAGATTTCCCCAAAATGCAAAATTGAACGGGGTGAGAAAGAGCCCTCCAAGGCTGCTGAATGCAGTCAAACTTACCGAAAGAGCAACGTTTCCTTTCGCTAGGCTGCTTATAAAGTTTGAAATGTTTCCCCCCGGACAGGCCGATACTAGGATCATACCCATACCTATTGTTGGAGTGATGAAATCTCCCAAGGCAGATGCAAGTAAAAACGTCAATAATGGCATCAATAAAAACTGCGATAGAATTCCTACTAGCGCGGGTTTTGGAGAGCGAAATAATTTTTTGAAATCGTCTGGTTTGAGTTCCAGGGCAATTCCAAACATGATGAAAGCTATGGTCAGATTAAGAAATAGTCTGCCGTCATTATTGAAGTTTAGTCGAATGGAATCGATCTCCTGCAGTGCCTCAATCATTCTGTTTCGGGTTGGTTGGAAAACGGAAAGTTAAGGAAGTTCGAAAAACTGGCCCGTCGTTGAAGTCTTCATTCAGAATAGTGCGGTTGTTGTTGATTTTTATGGCCGAAAGCGCGAAGTCAAATCGATCTCCAACAACGTACGTTCTGAAACTTCTACCGATTCCGTAGCCGCCAAAAACTTGAAATTGGAACTTACCCATGGCGTATCTAACAAGCGCTCCTACTTCATTATTCACCTTCTCCATGTAGCTGTTTGAGCCATCATTAACCAAATACGATTTATTGATTCCGTCGAATCGGAAAGCGAGTTGAACTTTGGGATGTATCTGATAGCCGATTTGGCAATTAATTGGAAGCGCGGACGTGATTTCCCATTTGTTTTTTAGCAAGTAGATCCCAAATATTGGCACCACCATTGGCGCATAAAGATCGCCGTTCGCGTAGAATCCGAACCGGTAGTTGAAATTGGCTTTTGGGCTGTATTTAATCAATGCAAGGCCGCCCATTTGAAAGTCAGATCCTCGAATACGTTTCAAATCCGAACTAAGTTTAGGGAGAAGCAAGTAGGTGCCAGACCACTTTTCGGTGTGTCTTATATTCAGGCCGAATTTCAGCATGGTTCCATAAAAAATGCCTGTTTGCGACGGATCTATGGAGACATGAGTTCTTTCCAATAAAGCACCCGTTAATATGGTGGTTTTGTCAGATTTAAAAATGGGAATCACGATGGGTATCAGCAGGTCGATAGAAAGCTCATTGAATTGCCCGTCGATAGCTGTGTCTTCAAATGATTGAGGAATGGCGTGGTCATATTCAACCTTGAATAGATCTACATATTGTTGTCCATGAGAAACAAAAGTGAGCAGGCAAATTAGTATTGAAAGAAGGCGGCCGATCTTTCAAAGATGGACAAATTCAAGTCAAAATCTATGGCTCAGAATCCAAATCCAAGATGCAAGCCAACCATTGCGTGGCTGTCTGTTGGTGCCCAAGCGTATTCGGCAACAGGTCCAATATGTATTCGATCAAAGATGAACTCATACGCACATTCGAAGTGGGTCGTAAATACGGTTATGCCCTCACCAAACTGCAGCCCCGGGGCGGCTGTAAATGTGAGGTTGTGAATCGGTAAGTAGGAGAATGTTACGGAGGCCGCGGTGTGTTTATGATCGTCCAGTATAGCTTCGAATCCCAATCCAGTTCCGAATTGAGACCTTGATCCTAAGTCAAATAGTCGTGACACATGCAAATGCAAACCCGGAGCTAGTTCGTTTTCTTCAAAAACATAAACGGGACCGCTCGCGATGCCTACATGATAGTGGTGGTGAGAGCCATGGTCGTGTCCGTCATGATGGTCATGCTCTTCCTGGGCAACTAGACTGCACCCATACAGGATCATGGAGATAACCAGAATATAATTCATTGTGCGAATTTAGTCAGCAGCTACATCTTTCCACATTATGTTTTTCTGAACGATTAGATTTATCAAAACAGGTGTGGTTTTGATCAAAGCATAGTCGCTTTTCCTTCATCAAAACCATTTATAGTCTTAAGGATCGCCCCAAGTTGATACAACCCGAGTTTATGACTTGATTAACGATTGCAATAAAAGTTCTCGAAATAGGCCTGCTTTTGCGATGTAAAGCTGGTTTAATGATATAGCTTTGCGGCGATTGGGGATGAATAAAATAGTAAGAGAATATAGCTGGTCCATTGTGATCTTATCGATCTTGTTAATAGTCGTTGTCGGATTCAATATCAGACAGAAGCAATTAGACAAAACACGTAGTCAGAATCAATTAATTAAGGTTCACGAACGTGCCGTAGAAAACTTTGAAAATACAATGCGAGAATTCGCTGCCATTGTTTCTGGCATGCGCTCTTTCATGAACTTATCTGAGACATTGCCGACGGATGTTCAGTTTCAGCAATTTGTCCGGAACCAGATGAGTGACCTTGGACAAAAGGACTCGATTGTTGTCTCATTCATAGATACGGCGCACACCTTCGTGTACTCGTTCACGCCAAATAAGCTTAACCCGCATAAATTGGTGGGCCGATCTGTGCAAACACTAAGAAATAGAGAAGAGATCAAAAGGCTCAACAACTTAATGATTGTTGACGGTTTGATTTTGTTTAAGCCCATTAACCTAGTCGAAGGATGGGTCGGTCTTCCAATGAACTTTAGAGTAGTGCGCGATGATGTCGTGTTGGGCTACGTTGCTCCGATCATTAATTTTCGGACCATTATGCAGCCCGTTTACGAAGACGAACTGGCAGATGGTTATGCCTTTCGATTCGAGTCGGCGGAAGGCTTTGATTTCGACCGAGAGGCCATTTTTGATGGCAGCCAAATCCATAATGCTCGTGTGGATGAAGACAACTTTAAGACGCTGGGGTTATTGAAGTCTGACTTCCATCACACCACCATTCAATTGTTTGGAAACGCCTTTCGAATTGGAACTGCCCCACTCGATAGCACGCCCGAATCATCTGGAATTCTTCGCATTGTAAATTTGGGTTTTGTGGCAATGGCCTTGTTCATTCTTTTGATGAATGCGCAACTGATCAAGGCGAAAAATCTTAATGCAAGTTTGAGTTTAGCCAACGTTGAATTGGCGCATCAAAAAAGGATAATTGAGGAGCAGAATAACGAGATGAAGCAGATTGGCGCATCGAAGAATCGATTCTTTTCAATTATTGGTCATGATATACGGGAGCCGCTCAACGCAATTGAGGGCCTAATGGATCTAATCGCACGAAAAGAGTTTAAGGATCTTGAGACTAAGGCCATGGTCAAAAAAATGAGCAAGGCCGCTCGGAATACGAAGCTCTTGATCAATAACTTGCTGGAATGGTCATTGACTCAATCTGAAAACGTTGTTTTTACGAAAAAGAGAGTTCAAATTGACATGCTGATAAGCGACGCTCTGGTTGATGTCGAGACGCAAGCGGAGGCCAAGAAAATTTCTATTAAGTTGGAAAATAATGATCCGATCATCTACAATGGTGATCCAATGATGATTCGAACTATCGTTAGAAATATTTTGTCAAACGCGATAAAGTTCACCCAGAAATTCGGCAAGGTCAACGTAAATACTTTTCACAGTATAGATGGGTTGGTAATAGAAATTTCCGACAACGGTGCAGGTATGACTGATAAAGAACAGGAGGATCTTTTCGAGCTCAGTAATGAACGCACCAGAAAAGATGCTGATGGCCTAGGAACTTCAGGGTTGGGGCTGGTTCTCGCTATGGATTTTGCACGCAAACATGGAGGAACCATTAAGGTGAAAAGCTCAGTAGGCGAAGGAAGCCGCTTTAGGTTGATCTTACCTGAAGATAGGCCCGGTTTTATCTAGTCGAAGCCGGATATCCTGAATGGTAAGCGAAATGAACTAGGATTGGTCTCTTGGTCCTGCTAAACGGATCATTTAGGTGTGTAGCATCAATGAATATTTTCAGTTATGATATCCTGCCCCAATTTGGCTTTTTCCGCATAATTGAACTTAGATGAGCCTTTACGATTGCTAATTTTTCGTGCTCAAGGGTTGGGTCGTTCTCAAAAATGTAGTTCGCCTCTTCTCTAGATTTTATGAGAATCTCTTTGTCTTTGACTATGTCGGCAATATTAAAGTCCATGATTCCGCTTTGCTGCGTACCCATCAAATCTCCTGGACCTCGCAGTTTTAGATCTACTTCGGCTATTCGGAATCCATCATTGGTTTCACACATTGTGCTAATGCGCTTTCGCCCTTCGTTGCTCAATTTATTTCCAGTCATGAGTATGCAGAAACTCTGATCTGCACCGCGACCAACTCGACCTCGAAGTTGGTGGAGTTGCGACAATCCGAATCGCTCAGCACTTTCAATAACCATCACCGAGGCATTTGGAACATTCACACCGACTTCAATGACGGTAGTTGCTACCATAATCTGGCACTTGCCTTCCGCAAAACGTTTCATCTCGAATTCCTTATCCTCTGGTTTCATTTTTCCATGGACAATGCTTACTTGATATTCTGGAATAGGGAAAGCACGTGCGATGCTCTCGTATCCATCCATTAAATCTTTGTAATCAAAGGCTTCGCTTTCTTCGATTAGCGGATACACAACATAAATCTGTCTGCCTTTTTTGATCTCCTCCTTCATAAAACCGAAAACCTGCAATCGACCTCCGTCTCCGCGATGCACTGTTTTTATCGGTTTCCGGCCTGGAGGTAATTCGTCTATCACACTAACATCTAAATCTCCATATACCGTCATTGCCAGGGTTCGAGGAATTGGCGTCGCTGTCATCACAAGGACATGGGGAGGGATCGAATTTTTGCGCCAAAGTTTGGACCGCTGCGCCACGCCAAAGCGATGTTGCTCGTCGATTACCACAAAACCGAGATTGTGAAATTTCACCTTATCCTCCAGCAAAGCATGGGTTCCAATCAAAAGATGAATTTGGCCATTTTCAAGGTTTGCGTGTAGCTTTTTGCGGTAGGCCGTTTTTGAACTTCCAGTCAGAATAGCCACGTTAATGTGCATTTCACTTAACAGCTCAAATATGGTTTCATAATGTTGTTGAGCGAGAATTTCAGTCGGCGCCATAATTGCCGCCTGAAAACCATTGTCAATGGCAATAAGCGCGCAGAGCAAAGCCACAACCGTTTTTCCACTACCAACGTCGCCTTGCAACAACCGATTGAGTTGATTGCCCGTGCCCATGTCCTTCCGGATTTCTTTGATTACCCGTTTTTGTGCGTCGGTTAGCGCGAATGGTAAGTGGTTGTTATAGAAGCTGTTAAAGTGATCACCAACTGCAGCAAACACTTGGCCTCGAATTTCTTTGTTTCGTTTCGCCTTGATATTCATCAACCGCATTTGCACGTAAAAGAGTTCCTCGAACTTGAGTGTCTTTTGGGCCTGTACCAGGGTTTCTGTGTTGGCAGGAAAGTGGATATCCTTAAGGGCAGATGCCCTTGGGATTAGATCCTGTCTGCTTCGAATATAGCCCGGTAGCGTTTCGGTAATTTGATTCATTACCTGTGGAATTAGGACTTCCATTAATTTACGGATTGCCCGACTATCGAGTTTCCGAGCTTTTAATTTCTCAGTTGTGGAGTATACACCTTCGAGGCCACCTTTGAGCCCTTTGCCAAAATTCTCGGCCAACTCGATTTCAGGATGTGTCATTTGAAGTTTTCCCTTGAACATGCCCGGTTTCCCAAATAGCACATAATCGACGTCGGTTTTAATGCTCTGTTTGATCCATGTTAGGCTACGAAACCAAGCTACCTCCATAATATTTCCTTGATCATCTTGAAAAGCACCGACCATTCGAACGATCCGTTTGGCACCTATGCCATCGATTCGAATGAACTTTCCCTTTACTTGGACCATCGCAGCCTCCGGATCAATTTCGCTGATTGGATAAAACTTGCTGCGGTCTATGTGCCGAAACGGATAGTAGTGGAGTAGGCCACCGAAGGTGCGTACGCCCATTTCAGTGCGCATCAACTCAGATCGAGCCGGCCCGACGCCTTTTAGAAATTCGATAGGTGTTTCCAATACGTTCACGCTCCGAAGATCGAAAATGCTTTTTGAGGATTTACCGCTTGCGTCGAGATTCTACTTCATTCCGTCTCTGCATGGCCTTTTCTTTCACCACCGCGTACGTATCATTCCTGCTTAGACCCAATGTTTTAGCGTATTTATTCATAAAAGACCGAGCTCCTTTATATGTGCCAAAATCTGCCATTTCAAATCGAATGCCATGGAGGAAATCAACCAGGTAGATTACAAAAACATCGCTCTGACGAGAAGTGGCTTTTCCGCCTACGATCATCGTCGTTACGCTCCCACCCGAACGATATTGAATGCGCTCCCATTTGAGTTCAATCTCATCAAGACCTACCATGGAAACCCACGTTCCCCATTTCAGCCCGAGATATGATCGGTAGCTGCGAATGCGTTGATTTTTCATGTCAATTTCGACGCCCTGGTAGTCGAGAAAAATTGGCATGAGTAAAACGATTCCTGCGAAACAGGCCGCAGAGAGTAAACTATCCGAATTCAACAAGTTCACTCCAGGAAAGAACAAGGCGATACTGATTAACAAAAAGATGATGGACATCTTTCTGCCAAACTGAGGTCCCTTTTTTATCCAGATTGTCTTTTTCATTGTGGATTCATTTTAGCCAAACCAAATTTCGATACAGTAGTCTCCAATCCAAACGAGTCCAATAAAAATCAAAACTGAAACGATCATTGAGACCACTTTTAAGAATGCTTCGCGGCGATGTTTTTCGATAATGGATCGACGCAATTTTTGCAATTCTTCTGGGGTTGCTTTTTTATAGGTGAGACCGGCTCGAATTTGGGCGTTTCGATACGCATCGGCCATTGTGAAATAGGATTTTTTCTTCAACAGACTGCGGTTATATTTTAGCCTGTTGATGGCGTCCAACATAAATCCGGCTCCAGGTCCTCCCATCGCCAATAATATAGCAAAATATTTTGAACTATGGCCTTTACGCCACGCTATCGCTGGGTTCGATCATTTCCGCATTGGTGATCACATGTGATCCCTTCTTGGATTGCAAGGCATTCTTGATCATGCTTTCCGCGACCTGGGTGTCAAAAATCGCCTTACTTGATTTTGGAATCATAAAGGAAAACACGTTCATAAAGAATTTGCCCACAGATTCTGCAAGTCTGAATTCTGTTCGGTCTCCAAGAAGCATGCTCGGTCGATAGATGTATATGCTTCGAATTTTAGCCAGCTTTTGTACTTCCATTTCCATTCGGCCCTTGACCTTATTGTAGAATATTTTTGAAGTTGGGCTTGCCCCAGCCGCGCTAACAACGTGGAATTGAGGGACCTTTTTTCTTTGTGAGAATACCGCCAGTTTAACCACGTACTCATAGTCTACACGGCGAAACGCATCTTTGCCGCCGGCCTGAGCCATTGTGGTGCCTAGGCAACAAAGCAATCCATCCACATTCGGAGCAATGACAGATTCATCCATGTTTTCAAAATCCACCTCGATGACATTAAGATTAGGGTGCTCTGCTGATATTGGGTTTCTTACTAGAATGGAAACCTTTGCAACTTGGTCGTTATTTAGCATCATTTCTAACAATGCACTGCCTATGAGTCCGGTAGACCCAGCGATGAGGAAATGGAATTTGTTGCCGATCATAAATGAAATATTGGGGGTTAAATTAGGCCTCTATCCAGTCTCCGTGTTCTGCTATTAGTTCAATCAATTCGTCCACCGCGCCCACCTCAGGAACGTTTTTCTTGACAACCGTTTTTTCCTTGTAAAGTGTGATCTTGCCTGGGCCTGTTCCAACGTAGCCGTAGTCCGCATCTGCCATTTCTCCAGGACCATTTACAATGCATCCCATGATGCCAATTTTCACCCCTTTCAAGTGGCTGGTTCTTGATCTGATTTTTGCAGTGGTTTCTTGTAAGTCGAACAGCGTTCTACCACAAGAGGGACAGCTGATATATTCTGTCTTAGATATTCTAGTTCTAGTGGCTTGTAAGATACCAAAGGCAAGCGAGTTCAACATTTTGGGAGGTCCGCAGTTTTCGGTGCTTAGCCATATTCCGTCACCAAGACCGTCTATTAACAGCGCTCCCAAATCAGTGGATGCAAATAATTGAAAATCGTTTTCGTCAAGATTGGCATAACTGCGTTGAAGAATGATCGGTGTGTGCAATCCGTCTTCAATCAATCGGAAAATTGCCGCGCGCTGTTCGGCCATACCGTGTGTGTTTTCGGTGGTAAGAACCAAAACAGCCGTTGGGTCATTTTTAAGCGTCGCCAATAAGGGGATGTCTAATCCATCAATGTCTGTGTGTACGAAGTTTAAATGCTCTGACTTCTTTTCTGCTACTACGTAGCTGATGCCCTCAAAATATGGATAATGGCGTTCATCGTTGGTCCAGGCGCTTGCGTTTTGAATGATACCAAGAGTACCAGGAATTTCGAAGTCTAGAGATTTATCGCCAACGAAAATGAAGTCGCAAGCCTGATCACTGAGGTTCCATTTGTCTAATGGCACACTGTAATTGTATCCAAGTGCGTGTAAATTGGCGGCGGATATGCTTTCTTTTGACGAGAAATCGTGAACGATTATTGGTACGTTGTGATCACCGATATTCAGAACTTCTTTGCTCGCTCTTCTATTGTATGCGAAGGAGTCGATTGGTGAGCCATTGGATGCGGGCACAACTTCGTGACCACTTCTCTTATCATATCGGCGGGCTAATGCGAAAGCCACGGGGATCTCAAATTCGGGTTCTTCGGTCAGGGAAACACGGATCGTGTCTCCGAGGCCATCTTCAAGCAAAGTCCCAATTCCAACGGCTGACTTGATACGCCCATCTTCGCCTTCGCCTGCTTCTGTAACACCTACATGAAGCGGGTAATTCATCCCCTCATTCATCATTCGGTTTACCAATAAACGATAAGCCTGCACCATTACTTGGGTGTTACTTGCCTTCATTGATAGAACAATTTCATGGTAGTCGTGATCACGACAGATTTGCAAAAATTCCATGGCACTTTCCACCATTCCTAAGGGCGTGTCTCCATATCTGCTAAGAATACGATCACTTAAAGAGCCATGGTTTGTGCCGATGCGCATCGCCGTGCCGTGTTCCTTGCAGATCTTCACAAGCGGAGTAAACCGCTCACGGATTCGGTTCAATTCTTCTTGATACGATTCGTCGTTGTATTCTATGTGTTCGAACTTCTTTTTGTCTGCGTAATTCCCCGGGTTCACGCGTACCTTTTCTACTATTCGAGCAGCAATTTCTGCGGCGTTTGGTGTAAAGTGTATGTCAGCCACAAGCGGGGTGTCATAACCTCGCTTATGCAACTCGGCCTTTATTTCTCGTAGGTTCTCTGCATCCTTTTTGCTTGGGGCGGTAATGCGCACAATTTCACATCCAGCCTCGATCATTCGTATGCTCTGCTCAACCGTGGCTTGGGTGTCCATGGTGTTGGTCGTGGTCATGGACTGAACGCGAATCGGATTGTCGCCGCCCACACCCACGCTCCCAATCATAACCTCTCTTGTCTGAAACCGCTGGTATTCAGTAAGGCTATTGCAATATGCATTTGATGAAGTACGGGTGGTTGAATCGCTCATGCTGGCAAAAGTAGAAGTTGAAACGGGTTAGAAACTTGAAATCTTATAGATCATTTAACAGGAAACAATGTTCCACCTAAAAAGTTGAATTGACAATATTCGAATCGTTGAATTACGCTAATATTGAATGTCCATCAAACAAAAGTTCATGTCGAGAGTCATTTGTTTTTCAATCGCCTGTTTCATTCTCCTTACGCTGGGTTGTAAGAAGGATAAAGAGCCAATAAACACCAAGGAAGAACTTGAGAGTTACCTGCTTGAAGAAATGGAAACTCAGAATATTCCGGCTCTGGCAACATTGGTTTTTAAGGAAGACAAGGTGCTGTTTGAGTCGTATGAAGGTCACGCGAATATCGACGACAACCTCTTGCTAAGCGGTTCGCATCCATTTTTGTTGGCATCCATGTCCAAGACGATCACCGCTGCCGCGCTTCTAAGATTGTTCGATCAGGGCGAATTTGTGCTGGATGATTCGATAAACAATTATTTGGACTTTGATGTGAATGTGCCGGGATCGGAAACACCGATAACCTTCAGAATGTTATTGACCCATACCTCTGGAATAGCTGATGGATCGGCTCTGGATGGGCAGTATTATTATGGAAAAGATAGTCCAGTTGAGCTCGATTATTTTTTAGAAAACTACCTCGTACCAGGTGGAGAGTATTATGATAAAAAGGAAAACTTTCATGATTTTGAGCCGGGCGAGGATCATGAATATTCCAATATAGGAAGCGCCTTAATTGCCGTGCTTGTCGAACAAATTTCGGGTCGAAGCTTCAACGACTTCTGTAAGGAGGAGATTTTTGCACCCTTAGGGATGACAAACACTTTTTGGCGATTGGGTGAAATTGACGGCGTCATTGTGCAGCCTTACAATCGAGTGTTAACGAAATACGAGGAAATTGAGCATTACACCTTTACGGATTATCCAAATGGTGGATTACGATCTACAGCCTACGACATGCACCGATTTTTTCAGGCATATTGCAATGATGGGGTTTCAAATGGGTATGTCCTGCTCAAACCAAAAACGGTGAAAACAGTGTTGACACCCCAAATTCCAGACCTTGATGCAACGGTTGGTCTGCATATGTTTTTAATGGATGAAGACCTCGAACTCTGGGGGCATGATGGAGGTGAGCAGGGCGTGGCTACGATTATGGCGTTCAACAAATCCACAAATATTGGGGCGATAATTCTGGCTAATCAAGGGGATGCTAACTTGGATGAAATGTTGAAGGAAGCGTATGAATTTGGCGAGCTTCAGTAGGCTGCCACTTTCACTTGAGGGATTTATGTAATTGTCTATCTGTGGTTTTTGAAAAAACCTAATATCAATGCAATGAATCAACCAAACATTGCATCTTTGCATACGTTACGTAGATATTCAAAATACTTCAACATGAACTTCGCTTTACGCCTCACGCTCTTATCACTCATTGGAATATTCGGGTTTATCACAAATTCGAATGCGCAGTGTGCCGCTGGGTATACCACCACGATTAGTGGGTTAGGCGTTCTTTTCACTAATCAAGCCACAGGATCATATAACTACATTGAATATGATTATGGGGATGGAGACTTCGATGCGAACATCAGCAGCCCAGCACATACTTACGATGATCCAGGAATTTACATAGCGTGTCAGTTCATCATGGACACGATGAACTTTAATTGCTTTGACGAGTATTGCGACACGCTCTATTTAGGCGGAGCGACATGCATGGCAGCATTTGACCCGTACTTGGATGGGCTCGACCTTGAAGTCTACAACGAGTCATTAGGTGATTACGATTCTCTTTGGTACGACTACGGGGATGGTAACGGATCGAATAGCGCTAATCCGACTCATTCTTATTCCGCAAATGGGTATTATACTATTTGTCTTTCGCTCTATAGTAACGACACGTTATGCGATAGTACGTGCTATGAAGTTTATGCTGATGACACTCCGTGCGATGCGGCATTCAGCTATTCTGATGATGATCTAACAGTGGACTTTACGGATGAGTCAACGGGTAATTACAACGCCGTGTATTGGGATTTTGGTGATGGTTTCGGAACATCAGAGGACTTCGATCCAACATATACCTACTTTACTGGAGGAACATATGAGGTTTGCCTTGTAATGTATGACTCAGTAAACTTCAGTTGCGATGATGAAACGTGTCAATTTGTGACCGTTGAGGATGGCGGCGGTGGAGGAGGAGGCTGTGATGCAGACTATAAATACACTGAAAATCAGCTTGAATTGACCTTCACAAACCTATCTACTGGTGGTTTAATCAATACTTGGGACTTTGGAGATGGGTCGGGAATTGGTTTTGAAGAAAACCCGGTGCACACATTTGCTGCACCTGGAACATATGAGGTTTGCGTCACTACTTTGAGTCCGTTTCCTTTTTGCACTGACACGTATTGTGAGTTTATTGACGTCAAGGAGTATACATGCGAGCCGACCTTCACTTACAGTTTTAATGCAACAAACGCATATACGTTCGTGAATACGACCATAATTGGCAACGTTACTTCTGTCTTATGGGATTTCGGTGATGGCAATACGTCTGCTTTTCCTCAACCTTCCTACACGTATAACGCTCCTGGAACGTACAATGTGTGTTTAATCACCTACGACGAAGGAAATGAGTGTGGCAAAACATGCCAGTCCATATCGGTTTACCCATTGAGTGTGGAAACTGCCGTTTCGAGCACGGACTTCAAGTTGATTCCCAATCCGAATCACGGACGCTTCGCCTTGAAATTGCCAACTCAACTTGAGTCTAAGACGCTTGAGGTTCGCATCTTGGATCTTGGTGGTCGTTTGGTTTATTCCGCTCAAATCGAGGCCGAAAATGGACGTGTTCCGTTTCGATTGAATCTAGCCACAGGCGCCTACATTATGCAAATTTCAGGAGAGGACATACCCGTTGTAACCAAGCGTGTACTAATAGAATAATCTACGCGTTGGTTCGCTTGCGTTTGATGTAACTATTTAGAAAGATCGTGGACATTACAATAAGGCCGCCCAGATAGAAGAGTGGGCTCATAAACTCATCGTCTTGGAATATAATTAGCGCGAAGAAAATCGCATAAATTGGCTCCATATTAATGCTGATACTCACAGTAAACGGGCTTAGCGTTTTCATTACTTCTATGCTCACCACAAACGCCATCGATGTACAAACGAGGCCAAGAATTAGTATCCAAATCCAATCTATTCCGTTTGGAATAATAAATGGTTGATCCACGATCAAGTAGTAAATGGAAAGGCCAATTACGCCACCAAGCATTTCGTAGGTTGTAATGACTGTCGGGCGATCGTTTTTTACAAAAACACCATTAAGAGTGCCGAAAATAGCAGCTAGCACTGCTGATGCCAATGCTAGCAAAACACCCATGGAATATTCCGATTCGGCTTGAAAAATTATAGCTAAACCTGCGAGGGTGACCAAGCCAAACAGCACTTCGTATCCAATAATTTTCCGCCTGAAAAAAATGGGCTCTATCAAAGCAACAAACAAAGAGGTTGATGCCAATGTGGTTAAGGTGATAGAGACATTCGAAACTTTTATCGCTTCAAAGAAAAAGGCCCAATGCGCGGCAGTTATCGCCCCAGTAGTGAGGTACATGAGTGCTTTTTTAGGGGATGTTCGTATCGTTCTTTTGGTGATAACCAAAAAGGCAAGGAGGCCTAAAAGTGCGATCGTCATGCGCCACCAAACAATGCTGATGGATGGAATAGAAATAAGCTTTCCTAAAATCCCCGTAAAGCCCCAAAGAAAAATTACACCATGTAGGCTAATCTGATGCTTGTGGGTCAAGAAAAAGTTGCGCCAAGTCACTCTCCGGTTTCCCCGATTTTACTCACCCCGCCACTAACTATAAACTTCATGATGTCAGCAGCTGATGCATCCAATAATGTAATGTTTGCCGCCGGTACTATAAATAGGTTTCCCGAAAAGGCGTAGCTGTGTGGTAGGTAAACCGCAACCTGGTCGCTTTCTATACCAAGATCGCTTAGGTCATTACTTGTCATGAAGCCCAATTTTTGAACCGTCGCATTCTCATACATTTTCACCAAAACGGGTTGGTCAAATCGCTTTTGTGTGCCTACAAACGCAGATATCAAATCCTTTACGGACGTATATATTGTCTTTATTAATGGGGAGCTTCCTAAGAGTTGATTGCCCCAAAAAATAAAGGGCTGAGCCAAAACGGTACTTGCCAAAACTCCAAATAAGGTGAGGGTAGCAACAAGTGTGAGTAGCCCTAAGCCAGGCACGTCATATGGGATGATGCCGTCGATATAAATGAAGGCTTGTATTACGACATAAGCTGTAGCCGCAACCGGAACGAGGAAAACTATGCCTCGAACGAAGTACTTAACGAAGAGGGAGAGAATGCGCTTCATACAAATAGTTTAGACCACAAAGGAAAGAACGCGGAGCAGAATAGGTGCGACTAATCTTGCATTTCTGCGAGTTCAGTGCGCACTTTTTTTGGCAACGACTCGATAACGAGTTCATACGAATGATCTATGAGTTCGTAAATCAATGAATCGGGGAGGGAGCCATCGCAGTCAATCGTGTTCCAGTGTTTCTTATTCATGTGAAAACCGGGCCGTATGGCCGAATACGCACCGCGTAATTCTACAGCTCTTTCTGGGTCACACTTTGCATTAAAACCGCTAAAATTATCAATAGCTGAAAGCGCGAACATTTTGTTCATGACCTTAAATACCAGTGTATCTGGCCCAAAGGGCAATTCCTCGGTCACTCCTTTTTTTGAAATGCAATATTCTCTAAACGATTCAACGTTCATTCGGCAGGTCGAAGATTCGGAACAACGCGAGAGTGTTTGATTTCACTGAGAATTATGTGAGATTTTATCTGTCCTAATTCTGGAATCTTGCTAATCCTATCCGTAATCAGCTTATCAAGCGCTTCGATATCCGTAGTAAGCACACGGAGTAAATAGTCATAGTCGCCCGTAACTTGGTAGCATTCGGTTACCTCTGGGATTTGCATAATGGCCTCGATGAATTTGTGAATATTGATGCCTTGTTGCCTTAGCAATGTGACTTGAATCAATGCTTTTATGGTGATTCCCATTTTCCCCAAATTCACATGGGCATGATATCCTTCAATGACACGTTGCTTTTCCAGCTTCCTAACTCTTTCCAATGTAGGTGCAGGAGATAGCTCAATTTCCTTACTTAAATCGATGTTTGATATACGGCCACGCTCCTGAAGTGTTTTCAGTATTTTATGATCGGTTTCGTCCATTTGTCGCGCCATATCCAATTTAAATTTTGTGAATTGCGAAAATTGTAAAATTTTATTTGAAAAATAACGGGAAATAGAACTTATTTATTTGGGATATAGAACGGGCCGACTTGGTGCAGCATCGTTTTCGATTGGAGCCACCTGCAGGTTCAAGGTGTATTCGCCATCTATAACGTGGTCTGGAACGAATATTAACTCTGTTATGGTGGCGTTCAGTCGGGGCGCTTGAGGATAATTCCAAAATGCACGATGCGCCTTCAGTTCGCCTTCGTCAACTTCACGATCCACAGAAGGAAGATCCAATAGCAAATGATCGATGCCTACCTCGGCCATCCACGCCGCTGCTTCCCAATCTAAATATGCGGGATTTGTATCGCTATAGTTGTGATGGAGTTTTCCGCTTGTGTTTGGAACTGTTCTAAGAACGAGGGCCTCTGGAATGCGTTCGCTAAGCGCTTGAATGATCTGCGCTTTTGTAATCACTAAATCTTCGCCTCGTTTGCTAGGCTCAATCGTTATCAAAATCGCCTCAAACATCCATCGGGTTAAATGCTGGTTGATGCTTTGACATTCAGGAGAAATATGGCCAACACATTCCGTGTGCGTGCCGTTTCCATGCGGATTTAGTGTGACGTCTCGGAAGTTGACTGAACCTCCTTCTTTCACCGAACCAACAAAATCTTCTCCTCTTACCGGTTCAATGGTGATTGGCCCCACATACCAAGCCGATGTGGCCGATGGTGTTGTGCGAAAGGGAATGGAGATATCGATGCCGTCTTTGAAATTCATACTCAATTTTAGGAAAGTTAAGCCAATATCAAGGCACGAATAATTCTATCGGTGAATAACCAATTCGTTTCAGGGATATGAATATTGCGATTATGACAAACAATAAGAGCAGAATCACTTTTCGAAAGCTCATGCATGTTCTTCTCCAGAGCTACCTGGAGTTTTTTAGATTCACTCGAATAATTAAACCCTTTTTTCGTGCGAAGCAAAGTCATAAGCCGCTCATTAAATCGCTCCATTTCGCTAAGCATTTCTGATTCTACATTTGGATTGTTCTGGTGCATTGCCCGAGTGTAAACGGCATTGTTTGAAACATTCCATCTGCGCACATTATGTCCATCGAATGAGTGAGCTGAAGGGCCAATGCCAACGTATGCGGCCCCGGACCAATAGGCGCTGTTGTGCAATGCGGCCTTGCCGGGTTTTGCAAAATTTGAAATCTCATAGTGGTCAAAACCTGCAGCCGCTAGCAACTTGCATAAAAGAAGATATTCAGCCTCAATATCTTCATCAGACTTTTCGATCAAGTCACCTTTTTTTATTTGATGGCTTAGCGCTGTTTTGTCTTCTATTGTCAGGCAGTAGGCGCTTATGTGATCTGTGTTTAGATCAATCGCTCGTCTGATGTTCTCTTCCCATTCCGCTAAGCTTTGATTCGGGATTCCATAAATAAGGTCAATGGTTAATTTTTCGAATCCAGCTCTTTTTGCGTTTACCACACAATCCCCAGCCTCGGCGGCGGTGTGTGCTCGATTCATTAGGGTTAGATCACGTTCAATAAAGGATTGAATGCCAATGCTCAGGCGATTAATTCCTAAGCTCCTCCAAAAATCGAGCTGCGCTGCTGAATGATCATCTGGGTTGGATTCGAGGGTGATTTCGCGCACCTTGCTGAGATCAAAAGAGCCCCGTAGAGCTGTGAATATCAAACTCAGATTCGTGTTTGTGAGAATGGAAGGAGAGCCGCCACCAAAGTAGATAGTGTCTAAATCTGTAGTCAACTCATTTTGCCGCGATTCAATTTCCGCGCAAAGGGCCGAGGTTAAATCCGTTTGAAGTTTCTGATTGGTCGAGAAGTGGAAATCACAATAGCTGCATGCTTGCTTACAAAACGGAATGTGGATGTAGATACCATACATTGCTTCAAACGTAGGTGAAATTTAGAACGAGTCTTGGCTATTTTCAGTAGATGGTGAGTACATTTGCCGCTGCAAATGAAAGCCCGTTCCGCGACTTTGAAATTTTCCCTGTTATCCAAGCTTAGTGATTATGCCCTACTAACAAAGCTGCGGTTGGCATCCCTCGTAGTTTTTAGCGCGTTAACAGGATACTTTTTTGCCGTAGGTGCCGAAGGCATCAATACCGTGCACCTTCTTTGGTTAATCACAGGTGGTTTTTTGGTGACAGGATCGTCAAACGCGTTTAACCAAGTCATCGAGCGTGACTTAGATAAGCTAATGAATCGCACGGCAGACCGACCAATTCCCGATGGAAGAATGGAGGTGCCAGAAGCACTGATCGTTGCCTCGCTCACTGGTTTTTTCGGATTACTGATTCTTTGGTTCGGGTTAAATCCATTAAGTGGAATCCTAGGCGCACTCGCCCTATTTCTCTATGTGGCCGCATATACACCGCTTAAGCGTGTTGGCCCAATTGCCGTATTTGTTGGGGCTTTTCCTGGAGCGATACCACCTATGCTTGGTTATGTAGCAGCGACTGGTGATTTCGGGTTAATACCGGGAGTGCTCTTCGCTGCGCAATTCATGTGGCAATTTCCACACTTCTGGGCTATAGCTTGGAAGGCAAATGACGATTACGCGAAAGCCGGCTTTAAATTATTGCCCACGGCTCAAGGCAAGGGGCAAATTTCAGCCATGTATATTTTGCTTTACACGATTTTCCTCATACCAATTAGTCTTACTCCGATCATCTTTACAGGAATGGATGCGTTGCGTATGGTCTTGGTCACATTGGCCGGGCTGGCCTTTACGTGGTATGCAATCGATCTATATCGAAAACGAACAGATGAGTCAGCCCTTAAACTCATGTTCGCTTCGTTTGTTTATCTGCCGGTAGTTCAACTTTTTTACCTGATATAATATGGCAACAATTTACGCATCACCTGAAGAGGCACTAGACGTCAAGAGGCGCACGGCAAAACCAATGATGTGGATTGGAATTGTTGCTATTGTAATGTTTTTCGGCGGGTTAACCAGTGCTTACGTCGTGCGTCAGGCACAAGGAGATTGGCTTTATTTTGATGTTCCAGACATTTTTTTCATCAGCACCGCAGTCCTTCTTGCAAGTAGCCTCACGATGTTTTTGGCGCAATGGTTTGCGCGCAAAGGAAATTTGAAAATTGCAACTGCCGCATTAAGTGTCACCACCATTTTAGGCATCACTTTCACGGCAATGCAATACGAAGGCTGGCTTACGCTTTTTGATTTAGGCATCACATTTACAGGGCCTGAGAGCAATATATCAGGGTCGTTTTTTATCGGATTAGTCTTCGCCCATGCCGCGCATGTGGCTACCGGAATAGCGTCTTTAATATTCACAACAATCAAGGCATTGCTAAATAAATATTCGGCTGAAAATCACATTGGTATTGAAGTGTGTGGAATCTATTGGCATTTTCTTGATATTCTTTGGATTTACCTCATCTTGTTTTTGGTCTTTATTCGTTAACATTGCATCCGAAATCCTATTAACAATCTGTTCGATCTAACATGGCAGGAGAAGCAACACAAGCAATCGATTCAAAAGAACTCTGGGGAGGAGGTCGATCACCATTTAGTATAAGTTATGGCAAAATGATGATGTGGTTCTTCCTCATCTCAGATGCACTAACCTTTGGTGGTTTCCTTACAGCACTCGGTTTTCAACGTCATCACCTCGTGGCTGAATGGCCAATTACAGAGGAAATATTTTTTCACTTTCCAGGAACGCATGCGCATTTACCATTGTTGTATGTGGCATTGATGACATTCATCCTGATTGTGAGTTCCGTAACCATGGTTCTTGCTGTTGAGGCAGGCCATAGAATGGATCAAAAAAGTGTAATCAAGTGGATGGCAGCAACCGTGATAGGTGGTATTATCTTCCTTGGATCACAAGCATGGGAATGGATGACATTTATTGCTGGACCTGATGGAATGATCAGCACATGGGCCGATAACGCAACACTTGCGAGAAACCCGTACGGACCTCAGCTTTACGCCAACTTCTTTTTCTTTATTACTGGCTTTCATGGCTCTCACGTACTTAGTGGAGTTATCCTAAACTTGCTCGTTCTCATCCGATCTTACCAAGGTTTGTATGAAAAGCGTGGGCATTACGAAATGGTTGAAAAGGTTGGTTTATACTGGCACTTTGTAGACCTTGTTTGGGTATTTGTATTTACATTCTTTTACTTGATATAATCTTATTCTGAATGGAAAGAGACGACATTATTGAATATTCCCTTCACGCTCACCACAGCGAAGAAGATGGAAAGAAAATTCGGAAGACCATATTTAAGGTTACCGCTATACTCTCAATTATCACTGCGGTTGAAGTTGGGATGGGTATATATTGGGGTAAGGCAAGTTTAGATGTTGATGGCGGTTTGTGGCTATCAATTAAGTCTGCATTTATTATCCTGACACTTGTTAAGGCTGCTTACATCATTATGGTGTTCATGCATCTTGGAGATGAACGAAAAGGACTTAAATACTCAATCTTGGTCCCATACTTAATCTTCATCGCATACTTGTTTTTTATTCTTTACGAAGAATCAACATTTATCCAACAGATTAAGGATGCGTTCTCATGGGTATGGGCGTGATCTAACCTGAAAAAATTATGAAGGTCCTTGAATAATCAGGGACCTTTTTTTGTCTAAGATTATCATGAAAAAGGGAATTTTTCTTGTATCGATTTTGTTGGTCCCATCCATAATCTACCTACTTTTTTCACTGGGCCAGCACAATATGGCCAAGCTTGGCTATTACGGTGAATTTGATCAATTGGACGAAATGGGAGATTCACTTGTTTTCCCTGTGAATGTCCCTGCATTAAATGTGGCCAACATAGATGATTTTGGGGAGGACGATTTGAAGGATCGCGTAGTATTAATGCATCTATTTCAGTGGCCGTGTGACGATCAGTGCATCGATAATATAGCCACTCTAAACAACTACCTCAATCGGGTTGGTCTAAATGAAGAGTGGACATTGTTGAGCATTTGTCGCGATTCTATTTCGCAAAAGGAATTGGAAGACTTATCAGTTAAGAATATGTACAAAGGTGGGAATTGGCATTTCGCTACCTCGCCAAATCACCGTGAGCTTGTCGATGCCTTATTTATTCGCACTCAAAGAGCTTCGTCTATAAGTGATATTGTTTCAACAGAAGTTGTGTTGCTGGATCAGTCTAAGCGCGTACGCGGCTTTTTTGATCTGCGATTTCAGCAAGACAATAAATTGATGCAGGACGCAATAAAGGTCTTGATTCAAGAACCACATGTGAAATGGAAGAACAAGGAGAAAAGGTAAAAAACTACAATACACTGATATATATCTTAGGTGCGGTACTGACACTCGCGGTAGGACTCATTTATGTTACGCCTAAGATTGATATGTCTGGCACTTGGATGGACGTGTTGCCTGCAGTAAATGCCTCTATTAACGGAACGGTTTCAATTCTACTCATCCTTGGTTTGGTGTTTATTAAAAGAGGCAATATGCCTGCACATCGATTTTGTATGAGTGCAGGTTTGGTGTTAAGTGCCATGTTTTTGATCAGCTATGTTGCATATCATATCACGCATGAAAGCACTGTGTTTGGTGGAGAAGGAACAATTCGAACGGTTTACCTGATTGTCTTGTTGACGCATATTTTATTCGCAATGGTCATTGCACCCTTGGTCCTAATCACTTTCACTCGAGCACTGAGTGGTCAATTTGAGCGTCACCGAAAAATTGCGCGGATTACGTATCCACTTTGGTTATATGTATCTATTACCGGTGTGATCGTTTATGCAATGATATCTCCTTATTACTAGGTAGTTATGGACGAGAAAATTTCGTCTAATTTGCGTCCATGTCTAAAAAGCAATGGATACTGCTTGCCTTCATCATCGGCTGTTTTGCCCTGCTTTATCCATATTGCTTCGATTCCAAAGTAGACCCAAATGGCGACAATGTATCGTACTATTTGCTTGGAAAAGGATTGGTGAATGGTAGCGGTTATGTGAGTTATTACACCGTGCCACCGAAGCCAGAGACGCACTTTCCGCCAGGCTATCCAGCATTGATCGCCGCCATTGGCAATCTTAGTGGAGCGGAAATAGAAACCATTAAGGCAACAAATGGCCTGTTCTTTTTAATCGTGATACTGCTGGTGTTTCTGTTGGCTCTGAAACTCGGATTCTCCGACTTGTTAGCCACTGCTACAGCACTATCGGTGATGATTAGTCCAAATATTCTTCGGTTCTCGACGATTATGATGAGCGAGCTGTTTTATAGTGCGCTGTCAATGGGTTTTCTCGTGCTTTGTACCCGTATTAAGTTTGATGTCCCTTGGTTTAAGAGTGGTGATTTTCTTTTCGCGCTTATCGTGCTGATCGCCTCAATTTATGTGCGAAGTGTCGGTATTGCAATGGTTTTTGGTGCTACTGTGTATTTTGTATTGGGTTATAAATGGAAGCATGCGATGGTTATGGTTGGAGTCGCAACCATAGCCGTATTGCCGTGGATCATCAGAGCTAATAGAATTGGAGGTAATACCTATGCAGAACAACTGAGCATGGTCAACCCATACGATTCAGCAGCTGGGCAGGTAGGTTTGATGGATTTGGTGAACCGAGTATGGGGTAATGCTATTCGATATTTCGCGCGGGAAATTCCGTCAGGAATTTTTGAGTTGCACGTCGCCTCCAATACACGTCCATATTCTTTGCTTGAGTGGATCTTCGCAGTTGCTCTGGTTGCGATAATAGCATATGGCGCAATAAAATGGAAGGCTTATCGATGGCTACTATATGCTTACGTCGCGGCTTTTTTTGGGATTCTGCTTCTTTGGCCATCAGTTTGGATTGGCCCTAGGTTTATTATTCCAATTATTCCGTTGCTCTTAATGATGGGATGGAATGGTGTGCATCACATTGTTGAGTTGGATTGGCCAGCTTTCAGAAAGGATGGGTTCCTAAAGCGATCACACCTAATTATGGGTCTACTATTTTTCTATGCTGTTGCCCAGTATCCAAACATAAAATCCTTGAACGAAATAGGATCTTCTAATTACGTCACTCAGTTGGCTGGCTACATTAAGGCGGCTCAATGGGTCAAAGAAAACACCCCTGAAGATGCAATTGTCTGTTGTAGGAAAGGAAGCTTATTCCACCTTTTTTCCGAGCGGAAGGTCACTGGGTATCGGAGCACTTTGAATGCCGAATGGCTGTTTCAAGATCTTGAGGACAAGGGGGTTGATTATTTGGTTTTGGATGAATTTGGTTTCGCTTCGAGCAGCGCTTATTTAAAGCCAGCGGGTTTAAAGTATCCCGACAAGGTTGAGTTTGTCTACATGGTACCAAAGTCCAAAACATTTGTAGGAGCGTTTCATCCTAACCTAGGTTATTCGGGCACATTTTTAAATGATAAAAGGCATGGATGGGGCACTCTACGATGGGCGAGTGGGCAATGTTTTGACGGTGCTTTCAAAAACGGAAAAGCACATGGTCGGGGTGAATTATATTACCCAAACGGACTGATTTTGAAGGGTGCTTGGAATCAAGACAGGCTCGATGGTCCTGCAGAAGTATATAATGCCAAGGGCCAAAAAATTGAAGACCGGCTTTACAAAGAAGGAACGATCGTATCGTACCCCGAATCATAGGTGAGAATGGCTGTTTGTATCCTCGTAGGATATAACTTCGCACTAGGATGAAAAAAGTAGCACTTATACTCTTTGTTTTTGCTCTGTTCGCGTTTGATTTGAATGCGCAATGTTCTATGTGTGGGGCCGTAGCGGAATCCGCCCAAAAAAATGGCAGTGAAATGGCCGAAGGTCTAAATGCAGGAATTCTATATCTAATGGGGATTCCGTACATCCTCATCCTCGGAACGGGGGTTCTATTATTTCGAAGATTGAATCGAAATAAGACGGTAGGTTAATAGTCGAGGCATTTTACACAAAGCTTACTCCTACAATTACTCAAATGAACAAACCGAGTTTATCCTCTTTATTGAAAAATAGAATTCTGGTGCTTGATGGGGCTATGGGCACCATGATTCAGAGGTATTCATTGAACGAGGCAGATTTCCGAGGGGATGAGTTTTTAAATCATCCCGTATCCATAAAAGGCAATAATGATCTTCTATCGATTACACAGCCAAAAATTATTGGTGACATTCATCGAGCATATTTGAAGGCCGGCGCAGACATTATCGAGACAAACACATTCAGCGGCACAGTGATCGCCCAAGAAGACTACCAGTGCGAAAATTGGGTTGACCAAATAAACGAGATGTCGGCCAGAATTGCCAAAGAGGAGGCAGACAGCTTCACATTGAAAGACCCAAATAAACCGAGATACGTGGCAGGGTCGGTTGGCCCTACAAATAAAACAGCTTCCATTTCACCAGATGTAGAAGATCCTGGATTTCGTGCTATCACGTTTGATCAGTTGAAAGCCGCATTTAAACAACAAATGAGTGCGCTACAACGCGGAGGAGTTGACCTGTTTTTAATCGAGACAGTGATCGACACATTGAACGCAAAGGCCGCTCTAATGGCAGTTTATGAACTACGCGATGAAACTGGAATAGAAATTCCAGTGATGCTTTCTGGTACCATTACGGACGCCAGTGGAAGGACGCTCAGTGGACAAACCACGGAGGCATTCTTGATATCTGTTGGCCACTTTCCGCTGCTTAGTATTGGAATTAATTGTGCCCTTGGTGCTAAGAATATGCTTCCCTTCGTAAACGAACTAAGCCGAAAATCAAACTTTTTTGTAAGCGCACATCCTAATGCTGGCCTACCTAACGAAATGGGTGCGTATGATGAAACACCAGAAATGATGACCGATCAGCTGCGTGAGTTTTTAGATCTAGGTGTCCTGAACATTGTTGGTGGCTGCTGTGGCACAACGCCTGATCACATAAGTGCAATTGCTGAAATGGCTGAGGCATATGAGCCAAGGATGCATCAAAAAATAGACAAAGCGTAATATGTCAGCGCATAACCAAGGTCAGTTTATTGTTGATAGAAGCAGAATTGCCGAAATATCAAGTGGGATTAGCCCACTGAAATTGAGCGGGCTAGAACCATTGAGTATTCGTGTCGATTCAAATTTCATCAACATAGGTGAGCGCACCAATGTTACCGGTTCCAAAAAGTTTTTAAACCTGATCAAGGAGGATCAATATGACGCAGCATTGTCTGTAGCTCGCGATCAGGTTGAGGGTGGCGCTCAAGTCTTGGACATTAATATGGATGAGGGAATGCTAGATGGCGTGGAGGCCATGAAAAAGTTCGTGAACCTGATCCAGTCTGAACCAGAAATTGCGCGAATCCCACTCATGATCGATTCTTCAAAATGGGAGATAATTGAAGAAGGATTGAAAGTGTGCCAGGGGAAAAGCATTGTTAACTCAATAAGCCTCAAGGCCGGTGAAGATGAATTCGTTTCTCAGGCACGTCAAGTCTTAAGATATGGAGCCGCGATAATTGTAATGGCTTTTGACGAAGCTGGTCAAGCCGATACTTTCGAGCGTAGGGTTGAAATTTGCAAACGCTCCTATGATATTTTGGTGGATGAAGTGGGTTTCCCACCTCAAGATATAATTTTTGATCCAAATATCTTTCCTGTGGCAACAGGAATGGATGAACATGTTCTTAACGCCGTGAACTTTTTTCGAGCCGCAAAGTGGATTCGAGAAAACCTACCAGGCGCCCACGTAAGCGGCGGAGTCAGCAATGTCTCGTTTAGTTTTCGAGGCAACAATATGGTCAGGGAAGCCATTCATTCAGCCTTTTTATACCACGGAATCCGCGCAGGAATGGACATGGGAATCGTTAACCCATCGATGCTGCAGGTCTATGATGATATTCCCAAGGATCTCCTTGAACACGTTGAAGATGTGCTCCTAAATAGAAGGAATGACGCTACTGAGAGGTTGCTTGATTTTGCGCAATCGGTAAAGGGAACGGCCAAGAAGAAGGAGAAGGATTTGAGCTGGCGAGAAAACACCGTTGAGGCTCGACTGCAACATGCACTTGTTCATGGCTTGGTGGATTTTATTATCGAAGACACGGAAGAAGCTAGGCAAAATGTAAAGCGTCCAATTGAAGTAATTGAAGGAGCGCTGATGGCGGGAATGAACGTCGTCGGAGATTTATTTGGCTCGGGTAAAATGTTTTTGCCCCAGGTTGTGAAAAGTGCTCGAGTGATGAAGAAGTCAGTGGCCTATCTCGAGCCATTCATCGATGATGAGAAATCAGAAGGTGAGAACACGAGTGCCGGGAAGGTCTTGTTGGCCACAGTCAAAGGAGATGTGCACGATATAGGAAAGAATATTGTGGGTGTTGTTTTGGCGTGTAATGGATATGAAATCATCGATCTAGGCGTTATGGTGCCGCCCAACAAAATACTGGAAACAGCCATTGAACACAAAGTAGATCTGATTGGGTTGAGTGGGCTAATAACACCATCGCTCGACGAAATGGTTTTCGTAGCACAAGAGATGCAGCGCACGGGATTTAGTATTCCACTTCTAATAGGAGGCGCTACCACGTCTCGGGTGCATACTGCAGTGAAGATTGAGCCTGAATACCCAAACGCAGAAGTGATCCATGTTTTGGACGCCTCACGTTCAGTTACAATTTCAGGATCACTTTTAGGGGCAGATCGAAAGAGGATCGCCGAGGAAGTTAGGGGAGATTATGAGAAACTGCGCACGCAATACGAGCGAAAGCGGTCTGAAAAGAAAATGTTGAAATATGAGGAAGCACGGTCAAATCAACTAATCCTCAATTTCGATGAAATTTGTAAGCCGAATAAGTTGGGTAAGACAGTCTATGAAGGAATTGACATAGCGCGCATTATCCCTTTTATTGATTGGACGCCATTTTTTAGAACATGGGAACTTCACGGTAAGTATCCTGAAATTCTAAAAGACTCGGTCGTGGGTGATGCTGCTCGAAAACTGTTTGAAGATGCGGAGGCCATGCTGGTTGATATTGCAGGGCAGAAGTGGCTACGAGCGAGTGCCGTGGTTGGTATTTGGCCTGCGCAGTCGGTCATGGATGATATAAAATTATATTCTGATGTTGATGCCGCCGAGCCAATGGCCACTATTCATACACTTCGTCAACAAACGCATTACTCTGGATCTAAACCAAATCTTGCGCTTGCTGATTTTATCGCTCCAGCCGAAAGTGGAAAAATGGATTATGTTGGCGGATTCGCCGTAACAACCGGATTGGGCATTGAGTCAAAGGTGAAGGAATTCGAATCGAATCACGATGACTACAATGCGATAATGATTAAAGCTTTGGCAGATCGACTCGCCGAAGCATTGGCGGAAATGATGCACCATAAAGTTCGGACAGAGATCTGGGGGTATGCGAGGTCTGAAAACCTTGGTAATGAAGACTTGATTAAAGAGAAATATCAAGGAATCAGACCTGCTCCTGGCTATCCTGCTTGTCCCGATCACGACGGGAAAACAACGCTTTTTAACCTTCTGGATGCAAATTCAATTGGAATGACACTGTCTGAATCCTTGGCAATGACTCCTGCGGCCTCCGTGAGCGGTTGGTATTTTTCACACCCTGAAGCACGTTACTTCGGCTTGGGGAAAATCAATATGGATCAAGTGGAGTCTTACGCAAAACGTCAGAAAGTTTCTCTCGATGAAATGAAAAAGCGGTTAAGTCCAGTGATTCTATAATGTCGTTCATCACCAAATCATTCCGTTCGTGTGAAAATGACCGAGCTGCCCAATCAACCTTTTACTTTTATAGCGTGAAAAAATGGCTGATACCAATACTGATATGTTTAGCGATAAGTGCAAGTGCGCAGAATACGCTGACTCTTGAGCAATGTGTAGAAATGGCATGGGTCAATAACTTGCAAATAAAACAGGCAGAACTGTCACTCGAATCCGGCGAATCAAATTTGAGTCGGGCCAAATCGGATAGAATGCCCAACTTGAATGGTTTTGCTTCTCACAACTACAATTGGGGTCAGCGGATAGATCCGTTTACAAACCAGTTTGCGAACACAAGGGTCCAGAGCAATTCATTCGGACTATCGTCGAGCGTAGACCTTTTCAGTGGATTCCAAAACAAACAAAACATTAAAGCCCAGCAAGCTGCATTGGAGGCTGTGCTATTCGATTTAGAAGCGCAAAAAAACGACGTAGCCTTGGCTGTATCGTCTTCCTTTCTGGCCGTATTGCTTGCCGATGAACTTAGATTAGTCGCTGAAAAGCAATTGCTGATTACTCAGCAACAACTGAATCGAATATCGAAGTTGGTTGAAGCGGGGAGCATCAATGTTGGAAGTAAATATGACCTCGAAGCTCAACTTGCTCAGGATGAGGCAAACGCAACTCAACATGATATAGACTTCAATCTAAATTTACTTCAGCTAAAGCAACTATTACTGTTGCCTGCAAATGAAGAGCTAGCATTGACCAAACCATCAAGTTTGGAGTTGGAACCGGATGCGAAATTGGAATCGACCGCTACCGTATACAGCTTTGCTGAGACAAACATGCCAGAGATTAAGCGAGCCGAAAAGTCGTTGATTCAATGGGAAAGCCAGTATAAAAGTGCGCAAGGTGGGCTGTATCCTTCCCTTTCGTTAAGTGGGTCCATTGGGTCCGGATACTCCGGTTTGCGCACGACGCCGATAAATGTGGTTCAGGTTGGCACACAAGCAATTGGATCCACTGAGTCTGGAGAGGCGGTATTTGTTCCGACGTATGATTCGGATCTGCAGAAAGTCGCTTTCGGAACCCAAGTGAGTGACAACTTCAATCAGTATATCGGACTTTCATTGAATGTGCCTATTTTCAATCGAGGTGTGGTATCTAATTCGATGCAACAGGCACGGATCAACCAAGACATCGCCGAGTTGCAGTTGGAAGGTGAGAAACAAGTGTTGCTCCAGAAGATTGAGAATGCACGAGCCCAAGCTTTAGCAGCGAGGCAACTATACATTGCAAACCAAAAGTTGCTTGCATCTTCCGAAAAGGCATTTGAGTTTGCTACAGCAAGATTTGAAGCAGGAGCGTTAAATACAACTGAGTTTAATACATCGAAGAACAATGTTGTCATGGCTTCCGCCAGAACAGCTCGATCCAAATACGACTTCGTGTTTAAAACCAAAGTGTTGGAATTCTACATGGGTAAGCCGCTGAGTTTCAAGGAGTGATTTCGATGGATGCATTGATCTTAAATATTGAAAGTTCGACTACCATGTGTTCGGTCAGTTTAGGTAAGAATGGCCATTGCTTGGATCACCGATCGTTCAATGAAGGTTATTCACATGCTGAGAAATTAGCGCCTTTTATAGCAGATATTTTGGCAGCGAATAATCTAAAAGCGTCTGATTTAGATGCGATCGCTGTCAGCTCGGGCCCAGGAAGTTACACTGGACTTAGGATTGGTCATTCCTTGGCTAAAGGGTTGTGTTTTTCTGCCTCAAAACCGCTCATTTCTGTTCCTACATTGCAATTGATGTGTTTGAATAAAGAGGTGCGGGCCAAGGTGAATTTTTATAAAGATGTTTTGTTGTGCCCGATGCTGGATGCGCGTAGGATGGAAGTCTATACCTGTACATATGACATTGGACTAAAAGAGGTAAGTAAGACTCAAGCAAAGATTTTGGACGAAGAATCATTTCGGGACGAACTGGCAAAAGAGGCTGTTTTGTTTTTTGGCCCAGGTTCCGAAAAAGTGAAGACGGTAGTTGATTCCAAAAGCGCGTATTATGTAGAAGATGTTTGGCCAAGTGCGGAAGACATGTGCTTGTTGAGCCAAACAAAGTTTGAGGCCCAAGAATTTGAAGATGTGGCATACTGCGAGCCCTTCTACCTAAAGGAATTCATGGCGACAACTCCAAAGAAGCTTATCTAAATTTCAGTCTTCCAGACTTTACGTGCACTTGGGTTTATGTCATCGGCGAAATGGCTGATATCGTGATAGTTTCGTTAGCAATTGTTGTCATTTTCTGTGAAGATACATACGTGCTTTAAAGAAGGGATATGACGAATTGTAAGCATCTTTGCGATGTGGAAGCCAAAAGCACGATTTACTTTGATGGGGTTTGTAACCTGTGTAACAGGTTCGTTCAATTCATAATTAAGCGAGATCCTACTGCACGATTAAGTTTTGCCGCCCTGCAGTCTGAGCCGGGACAGAAAATGCGTGCGGAAAACGACAAGACGGCAGATGAGTTTGATTCTGTCGTATTTGTCAAGGACGGTAAGTTGTATGAAAAGTCGACTGCGGTATTGCACGTGCTTCGAGAGTTAGGAGGGGTTTGGGCTTTGTTCTATGTGTTTATCATCGTTCCGCGGTTCATCAGCGACGCGGTGTATGACTTAGTTGCGGCAAACCGATATCAACTGTTTGGAAAACAGGATGTGTGCATGATGCCTACGCCAGAATTGAAGTCTCGATTCTTGGATGGACTCTAACTACCAATAGCGATATACGAATTCCCAGATTTCTGCATCTTGAGAAATCGGGTCCATCAGAATCCAACCCTTCGGCCACCCGTTCGAATGGCTGACAATGGACCATTTTTTACACTTTCCTTTAACGCAAAAGGATCCCTCATCATCACCGCTTGCTGGAAATCGATACTCCAATACCTCGTTCTGTGAAACGTCCTTGAATCGGTAATAGGAGGGCTCGTTAGCCCGGTATTCCCACATTTCCAAGTTTTGAATTCGGCTGCCATTCCAAGTTTCACGTACTACCAGATTATCTTTTTTGTCTAGCATAGAAACCACGCGTTGATAGGGCTCAGAGCGCATGCCTCCGATTAATTCTACAAATCCGTCCTTGATCTCTTGTTTGGCAATTTTTTCTAGACTTAATTTTTCCCAGGCCGCATTTCCGATCCGTGTGGAGATGGTGCGTTTTTGGCTGCTGGAGTCAAGCGGTGCATAGACCGTCTTGCGCTCGTACCTGCCCATGCGCTCCGTTTCCTGTGCTAATTTATTTTGAAAGTAAATCCGCTTGACCTCGTTTGTGTCAATGCGACCGGCAAATCCTGGGTATGTTTTTCGGTATCCAATCAGCCTTCCTTTTCCGTCAAAGTAATAGGTGAAGCGAATGCTATAGTCGAGAATTTGTTGAGATGATGGTTTTTGCATCTCACGTATTGTAATGGACTTAATGCCCGCTTTTTCTACCTCCGCAGCATCAAAAGATGGATAGCGATGAAGTAAAAATTCGTTAGAAAGAATCTGCGCCTCCGAAACAAATGCAAGGGCGATTAGACTAGCGAAGCTGGCTAAGTGCTTCATCTGCCGTCTCCACCGGAACCTTACAAGCACCGAATTGACAGACGTAAAACAATGTCTTGCCTTCGACCAACTTGTGTTCCAGAATGGGGGTGCTGCCTTCATTTTTGCCTCCACAAAACACAACATTCGGAAGATACGAGGCCTGTAGATCTTCAAGTTTTTTCAAACAATCTTCGCCAACAATGGCTACCTCGAAGTATGGCTGGCTAATCATCATGTGAAGCATCATCCATTGCGAATACCCTCCTGGATATTGTGAGAAAGAAGATTCAACTTGCGCAAGCTGTGTCTTGCTAAGCTCGATCAAGTCGCCGTCCTCTAGAATTAAGCCCAACTTATAGAGGTTGGTAGCCATAACCGAGTTTGAGGCGGGTATAACATTGTCTGTTATTTCAGCTTTTTTAGATACCAATTCAGGGTCAAGCTTGGACTTGAAATAAAACATCCCTGAGGGGGCTTGTTCAAAGTGACCGAATACATATTCCGTTAGCTTCTTAATCTTAGGAAGCGTGGTTGTGTCGAGCGTAACTTCATAGTATCTGATTAACGCATCGATGAGAAGAGCATAATCTTCTAAATACGCGTTAATATTCGACTTGTTACCCTTGAAGTTGTGCCAGAGTTTGCCATCGCTGGTCATTTGTTGGCTTGTTAAGAAGTTTAAATTTTGAGTCGCGAGTTCAAGCCAACGTTCATTTTTAGTTACTACATATGCGTCAATCAGTCCTTTACTCATCAGGGCATTCCATGATGTTAATGTCTTATCATCTAGCCCCGGGCGAATGCGTTTTTCTCGATAGGCGAGGGAAGCGATTTTAAATGCAGTGATTTTCTCGTGTAGCGTTGAGATTTCGATGTCGTGCTTTTTCGAAATGGCGGCATCACTCTTTCTTCTGAGCAAAATGTAGTTATCGTGTTCCCAAAGTCCATGGTGGTCAATTGAATAATAGTCTGCGATAAGGTCAAAGTTTTCTACCGCAATCTGCTCGATTTCTTCCTTTTTCCAAACGTAAAACTTGCCTTCTTCCCCTTCGCTATCTGCGTCAAGTGCGCTGTAAAACGCCCCATTTGTGGCTGTCATTTCGCGCTCAACCCAAGCGGCTGTTTCATTGACTATTTCTAGGTAAAGTGGGTTTGCTTGATGAAGATATGCCTGGCTATATAGTGAGAGAAGTTGCCCATTGTCATAGAGCATTTTTTCGAAATGAGGCGCCTTCCAAAGGGCATCGGTAGAATAGCGTGAAAAGCCTCCGCCAATCTGATCGTAAATGCCACCCATCGCCATTTTTTCCAGTGTGAGATGAACAAAGTCGGTAACATCTTTATCCTTGGTAATAAATCCATACTTCAAAAGGAATTCGTAGTTGTTGGGCATTGGAAATTTGGGTGCGCGATCCATGCCACCTTCCCTAAGGTCAAAAGATTGCTTCCAGCGGGATACGCCAGTTTCTAAAACTTCAACACTGAATTCTGGTGGCATAGAAACAAGTGGTTTATCATCCATTTGCTTTAATCCATCAGTCAGCTTCTCCGAGTATTCCAACACCTTTTCGCGGTCAGTCTTCCATAGGTCTGACAGCTGAGTGAGAATTTGGATCCACTTGTCTTTTGGAAAGTAAGTTCCGCCAAAAAAGGGCTCTCCTGTTGGAAGAGCAAAACAGTTCAGGGGCCATCCGCCACTTCCAGTCATCAGTTGCACGGCGTCCATATAGACTTGGTCCACGTCTGGCCGCTCTTCTCGATCAACCTTAATACAAATGAAATTCGAATTCATTAGTTCGGCTACAGCGGAGTCCTCGAAGCTCTCGTGTTCCATAACATGACACCAGTGACATGCACTATAGCCAATACTGACTAAAATCGGTTTGTCTTCTGCCTTCGCTCGCTTCAGAGTCTCCTCATTCCATGGTAGCCAATGAACGGGATTGTAGGCGTGCTGTAAAAGATATGGACTCGTCTCATTTATTAGTGCATTGGGCTCGTTCGATTTCATGGTAGAATGATTTTGAGATTCAGTACAAGTTGCACTGCTCAATAGCGTTATGATCAGTAATATTTGGGTTATCCTTGTCAACCCTCAATGATATTCATCTTTAATCATACGGCACTTATTATTCTAAAGGCGGCGTCTGTTGACCTCGAGCCGGGATATGTGCTTGCCCTTTTCTTTTTTATTGGGCTACTGGTTTTTCGGGCATACGTGCAGTATCAAAAGGAACTATCCCAAGAATTAGGCGCTGATGTTTCGGATTATGAGTTGAAGGATGTACATCGAATTCGACAGAGTGCCGACGAAATATTGAATACCAAGAATTCATATTATGCGCGACTCTCGAGCGAAGGAAAAGTGAAGTTTCAGAAAAGGCTTCAAGGTGTTTTGGCCAACAAAACGTTTTATGCGAAAGAAGGACTGAAGCTGACCGATGAAATGACGGTATTAGCGGCCTCTGCATTCGTGCAGATATCCTTCGGTTTGTCTCGAGGTATTCTCATGGAGTTCGATAAGATTTATATCTACCCTGATCTATTCTTCAATAAGCTGCTTGATCGAAATTTAAAAGGAAGTACATCGCCCTTGGGGATTATTAGGTTTTCATGGAAACATCTTGAACATGGCTTTGCTCGTGACGACGATGGAATAAATCTGGCGTTGCATGAACTCGCGCATGCATTTAAAATCACGGTGGAAACCGATGATAATATGGATGTTGGAATCTTTGATGCCTTGAAGGATTTACAGATAATAGGAGGAGAAGTGCGCTCCCAAGTTCTGAAAGGGAAAACGGAAGTATTAAGAAAGTATGCTGCTGTAAATGATCATGAGTTTTTTGCCTGTGCGGTCGAAGTGTTCTTTGAAAACCCGGAAGAACTAAAAGCCGATCAGCCAAAACTATTCAGCGCCTTAATTAATGTGCTTGAGCAAGATCCTTCAAATAGAATTGACGATTACGCCGCTCCAGAAGTGAGGCGTAAGTTCAATTTTAAGCATGAAATCGCAATCAAGCCCGATGGTCATTATTCCTTTATGCAGTGGATGATGGTAATTGGGTTAGTGATCATACTCGTGCCTATTTTCATGATCAAGCTTCACGCGGATTCGAGTCCGGTGCCGACATTACTTTTTGTAATAACTGTCCTCACCTTGGGTGTGATTCGCTACTACAGGAAACTTGTGGTTTCAGGGTATACTTCTCCTGGGATATTTATAGTGTTTTTACTCCTTGGTTGGTTTCCATTAATTGGCGGGCCGGCCCTGGTTATGAACTTTCTCATACCTGTATATAGTACAACAGAATATGTCGCGATTAAGAACGCCGATTATATTGGCGATCATGAATACGAGGCGATTCCAATTGATGCGGATGACGCACACTATGTTATTGACGGAAATGTATATGGAGAAATTAAAAAATGCAATGGTCATTGCTTGCTAGAGGTGCGAAGCCACTATGGCGTATTCGGTCTTGAAGTAATTGACGATTACAGCGTGATTCAGGTATCGGAAAAGGATTCCTCATATACGCCGATGCAGTAATCGATGTAATTCAGGATCTCATCCTTACCATGCCGGCTGGTGGCAGAGCTCAGGAAAAACTTGGGGAGCTCTTCCCATGTTTCAAGCATCTTCTTTTTATAACGCTCAAGGTTTTTGCCTAGTTCAGCGCTATTCATTTTGTCAATTTTCGTGAAGATAACGGTAAACGGGATGCCTTTTGTTCCGAGCCATTCCATGAAATCCAGGTCAATTTTTTGAGGCTCTACTCTGCAGTCAACCAAAACAAAGGCGTTAACCATGTTTTCGCGCTGTTCAAAGTAGTTGTAGATCAGCTTCATAAATGATGCTCGATCTTTCTTCGACACTTTAGCATATCCAAAGCCCGGTAAATCAACCAGATACCAAGCGTCATTCACGATAAAGTGATTGATGAGTCGGGTCTTTCCAGGGGCGCCAGAAGTCTTTGCCATGCTCTTTCGGTCACACAGCATGTTTGTTAAGCTGCTCTTTCCAACGTTGGATCGGCCGATAAAGGCAAACTCGGGCTTTTCAGTTTTTGGGCATTGCTCCACCTTGGCGGAGCTAACAACAAACTCGGACGTAGTAACGCGCATTATGCTGCTGGGGAAAAGCGAGATTTGAGCCAGCTATCCAATATTTCGTTGAACTCGGCAGGATGCTCCATCATGGCAGCATGTCCGCATTCATCAATCCAAAAAAGATCTGAATCCGAAAAAAGTTCATGGAATTCCTCGGCCACATCAGGCGGTGTGATTGTGTCGTTTTGACCCCAGATTAAACATGTCGGAATATTCATTTTCGGAATTTCAGTGGCCATGTTGTGTCGAATGGCGCTCTTCGCAAGCGAAATTATTCGAACTGTTTTCCCTTTGTCGTTGACAATGTCAAAGCATTCGTCCACCAGTTCCTTGGTTGCGTGCTTCGGGTCGTAAAATGTTACAGCAACCTTCTCCTTTACGAATTCATAGTTCCCGCGCTTCGGGAACGAACCTCCCAGGGTGTTTTCATATAAACCAGAGCTTCCAGTAAGCACCAGTGATTTTACTCGGCTCAAATATTTTGAAGCGTAGACAAGCGCCACATGACCTCCTAATGAATTACCTAAAAGATGTGCCTTGTCAATCTTTTTGTAATCCATGAAGTCAGCAAGATACTTACTTAGGTTTTTCACATTGGTGTCGATGATGGGCATCGTGTACAAAGGCATAATTGGAATTATGACCTTGAATCGTTTGGAGAAATAATCAAACACACCGCGAAAATTACTGAGTGCACCGAAAAGTCCGTGCAGCACAATCAAGGGTTCGCCTTCTCCTTTCTCAATATATGAGAATCCGTTTTCTTCCGTGATTTTGATTTCCATGTGTGGTTGAGGGCTTCTGTCGTAAGCGACCAAAAATAAAGAATTTGAAGGCTGATCTATGCTCCTGTTTGTGGTCGGTCAACAGATGGCTGTTGAAAGGGAAAGTTATCGGGTGTCTGGGCCCGCTGAAACCGAGTAAATATGAGATTTTACGTAAAATCTTCCCATTTTTTACCACCGGCGAAAAGTCTCGTAAAAAGGGCAAAAATTGAGAAAATGCAGAAAGTTGAAGCTCAAGTTTTCAACATTTTGTAAAGAGGTGGGTATAAGTGGTAAAATACGGTTATTTTAGCTGCTTCTTTTAACAAGCCCTTTGATGACAAGCTTTTTAGGTGAATTTGATTGCAAGCTGGATGGAAAATCCAGATTTCTTCTTCCTTCAGGATTGAAGAAACAGCTTGACCCTGCCTGTAAAGAGCAGTTTGTCTTGAATCGTGGGTTTGAAGGTTGCTTGGTTTTATACCCTCAGAATGAGTGGGATAAGATTGCTTCTAAGCTTAAGAAGCTCAACTTATTTGTTTCGAAGAATCGGGCGTTTTATCGCCAGTTTCATAATGGGGCAACCTCAATTACACTAGATGGAAATGGTCGGGCTTTGATTCCAAAAAGCCTGATGTCATACGCAGATATTTCAAAGGAGGCGGTGCTTTTTGCGTATGCAGATCGCATTGAAATTTGGTCGAAGGACCGATACGCCGAGGTGATGAGTCAGGATTCGGAAGACTTTGCTGCTCTGGCTGAAGAGGTCATGGGAAGCATGAATGATGTCGAGGAGAAATGACATATCACACCACTGTTCTTTTACATGAAGGGGTAGAGGCGCTTAACTTAAAAACCGACGGTGTATATGTCGATGCCACATTTGGCGGTGGTGGGCATAGCAATTTGATTCTTAGTCAGTTGGATGGAGGTAAGTTATTGGCCTTTGATCAAGATCCGGATGCGGAACGCAATGCGCCAGCTGATGATCGATTCGTTTTGTGCAAAGGGAATTTTCGTTTTCTGAAAAACTTTCTTGTAGCCAACGGAGTGGATCAGGTTGATGGAATTCTAGCAGATTTTGGCGTGTCAGGGCATCAGTTTGATGAAGGCTCGCGTGGGTTTAGTTATCGGTTCGATGCCGAACTAGATATGCGCATGAATCCAAATCAGGAGCTAGATGCGAAGAGTGTGGTAAACACCTACGAAGAAGCTCAATTACGAGACATGTTTCATCAATATGGTGAAACATCCTATGGCAGCGCAGTGGCGAGGAGAATAGTAGGCGCGCGCCAGGAAGTGAAGCTGGAGAGGATAGAGCAACTCGTAACGCTGGTAGATCAACTTGTTCCTGAGCGCAAACGGAAGTCAGAATTGTCGAAAATATTTCAGGCAATCCGAATCGAAGTGAATGATGAGCTAGTTGCGCTGAAAGAGTTTGTGGAGCAATCGACATCGGCGCTGAAGCCAGGGGGAAGGTTTGTTGCGATAAGCTATCACTCTTTAGAGGATAGGCCTATCAAGCATTTTTTTAGAAGTGGAAATTTTAATGACAAGCAAGATAAAGACCTCTATGGAAATATAAATCGACCCCTTAATCCAGTTGGGAAAGTGGTTGTGCCTTCAAAGGAAGAAATAGAAATGAACCCAAGAGCGCGAAGCGCCAAAATGCGAATAGCAGATAAAAACAGCAATGGCTGAAGAACAAAAAAAGACGAAAAAACAGAACCCTATAGCCGCAGTGCTTTCGGGGAGTTTGCTCACGCAAGATGCGGTGGTGAAGCATCTGCCGTACATGCTATTTCTGGCCTTTCTGGGTTTGGTCTATATAGCTAATGGGTATATGGCTGAGTCTTCGGTTCGGCAAATCAATAAGACACAGCAGGAGATAAAAGAGCTGCGAAGCGAGCAAATAAGCATGAAGAGCGAATTGAACAATACCATTATCGAGTCAGAGCTCAAGAAGATTATTGCTGCTCGCAATATGGGCTTGAACGAATCAATAGATCCGCCAAAGAAAATTGTCCTTGAATCCAATGAAATGGAGAAGATAAACTGATGAAGGCGAATCCAAATAAGGAGCTTCTAAACAGATCTTATCTGGTCTATTTTTCCTTGACCCTTCTCGCTGTCGCAATAATTGGAAAGGCGCTCTTTATTCAGCTTTGGGAGGGTCCCGAGCTTAGAGAACGTGCAGAAAGTCTGACTACAGTTTTTCGAGATATTGACGCGGTTCGGGGAAATATATACGCAGATGATGGCAGTATGTTGGCTACGTCCATTCCAATTTACGAAGCCCGAATGGACATGAAAGCCGATGGCTTAACCGACGAAGCCTTCAAGGAAGATTTGGATTCGCTTTGCATCAAACTTGCTGAAACATTCGAAGGGAAGGATGCGGTGGAATGGAAGCGTGAGCTGCTCGAGGCGCGTAGCGCTGGAAATAGGTATAAGCTCATTCAACGTAAAGTGAAGTACCACCAAATGAAAGCCATGCGCTCATTTCCGATTTTTCGGCTGGGGCGGTTTAAAGGTGGATTTATCGTGTTGCAGCAAAATAGGAGAGAGAAGCCCTTTAGAATGCTCGCCGCAAGAACCATTGGATACGATAGAGAAGATATGACTCCTGTTGGGTTGGAAGGAGCATATAAAAAGGAGCTTGCTGGAGTCAGTGGGAAGCGATTGATGCAAAAGATTTCCGGGGGTGTTTGGATGCCCATTAATGATGAGAATGAAATTGAACCGCAGGATGGCTTTGATATACACACAACAATCAACCTCAACATTCAGGATGTTGCCGAAAATGCCCTACTAAGACAGCTTCAATTGCATGACGCAGACCACGGTTGTGTCATATTAATGGAGGTAGAGACGGGTGAGATCAAGGCTATAGCCAATCTAAGCAAGGATGATGATGGCGACTATTGGGAATATTACAATTACGCCATCGGTGAGAGTACCGAGCCGGGTTCTACGTTTAAGCTCCCATCGCTAATTACAGCACTTGAAGATGGGTATATCACATTAACCGATAGTGTAGAAACGGGCAATGGTCGCGCGGAATTTCATGGAGAAATCATGCGAGATTCAAAGGAGGATGGGTACGGGAAGATTTCCATTAAAGAGGCCTTTGCGGTATCATCCAATATCGGTGTGATGCGGGTTATTGAAAAGTACTATGCTAATGAGCCCGAAAAGTTCATTAAAGGGCTGAAGCGAATGAAGCTTGGAGATAAGATTGGAATTGAAATCTCCGGAGAAGGAGAGCCTTTGATAAAAGATCCATCAGATAATTCGTGGTCGTTGATTACTCCACTTTGGACAAGCATTGGATATGAGGTGCAGGCAACACCGCTGCAGATACTGACATTTTATAATGCCATCGCCAACGATGGGAAGATGATCAAGCCAAAGTTTGTACGAAAGATTACGGATAAAAGCAGTGTTGTCCGGGAACAACCAACGGAAGTGCTGAGTGAGCGAATTTGTTCCGAAAAAACTGCCAAACTCGGTAGAGAGTTGCTCGAGTCAGTCGTCACTTCTGGAACTGCCAAAAACCTTCGAAATTCCAACTACGCCATTGCAGGGAAAACGGGTACCGCGCGTATTGCAAACTCAAATGAGGGTTACGGGAAGAAAATTACTTATCAGGCCTCGTTTGCAGGTTATTTTCCAGCGGATAATCCCAAGTATAGCTGTATTGTAGTGGTTAATGCTCCGAATAAAAGTCACTATTATGCAAGTCATGTTGCCGGTCCAATTTTCGAAGAAATTGCGGACAAGGTATACGCCACCAGTATAAACATCCACGAAGAGCTTAAGCGCCAAAGCGACATAACCTCGCTGACGCATATTCCTGTTTCGAAGAATGGCGCTCAGGCTGATTTATTTACTGTTTTTGATGGATTAAATATTCCAATCCATTCGTCAAACCCTGATAATAAATGGGTGGTTACTCAAACTGGACCTGATGTGGTGAAAATGGATCGACGATCGGTGACCGAAAACTTGGTGCCGAATGTTAAAGGAATGTCTGCCCAAGATGCTGTATTCATATTAGAAAATGCAGGCTTGTCTGTATCGCTTCGAGGAAGAGGCGCAATCCGACAACAATCTATAGCGCCAGGGCAGCGAATAATAAAAGGAGAACGCATAATACTTGAATTGTCGTGAAGCTTCTCCAAGATATATTATACAAGGCGGGTCTGCAGGAAGTCGTTGGTGGGACAAACTTAGCGGTGGAGCGTATATGCAGTGATAGCAGAATGGCCGATCCATTGAGTGCGTTTATTGCCATTGGAGGAACCCAGACAGATGGTCACCTTTTCATTGATAAAGCCATTTCTCAAGGATGTCGCATCATAATATGCGAAGAGTTTCCAGATGATAAAAAAGAAGAAGTCACCTACGTGCGGGTTAGTTCTACTTCAAATGCGCTGGGTACAATAGCATCGAATTTTTACGACAATCCTTCTGAGAAGATCAAGTTAATCGGTGTTACAGGCACCAATGGTAAGACTACTGTGGTCACGCTGTTATATCAGCTTTTCAAGGCGTTGGGCTATAAAACAGGCATGTTGTCGACGGTCGTGAATATGATTGGTAACAGAGAAGTAAAGGCAACGCATACCACCCCCGACCCAATCCAACTGAATGGGCTTTTAGCCGAAATGGTAGAAGAAGGGTGCGAGTACTGTTTCATGGAGGTGAGTTCACACGCAATTCATCAAGGAAGGATTACTGGACTCCGGTTTCGAGGCGGATTGTTTACGAATATTACCCACGATCACCTTGATTATCATAAAACGTTTGATGAGTATATCAAGGCCAAAAAGGCCTTTTTCGATCAACTGCCAAGCGATGCCTTTTCCCTCTTGAATCAGGACGATGCGCATGCCGAAATCATGGTTCAAAATTCAAAATCGCAGGTGTCGATGTTCGCATTGAAACGGGCAGCAGATTTCAAAGTGAAAATATTAGAGAGCCATTTTCAAGGATTGAACCTCCTAATTAATGGCCGTGAGATTTGGTCAAAACTCATTGGTGAATTCAACGCTTACAACATAGTGGCAGCATATAGTACGGCTGTTTTACTCGGGCAAGATGAGCTGGAAGTTCTAACGATGTTGTCAAACCTGAATGCCCCCAGCGGCAGATTTCAATACATGCGCACTGAGGCTGGAGTTACGGGTATTGTCGACTACGCGCATACGCCGGATGCACTAAAGAATGTGCTCAACACCATAAACGATATCCGCGGGGGTAATGAAAAGGTGATCACGGTGGTTGGTTGCGGAGGCGATAGAGACAAGGATAAGCGACCTGTAATGGCTGAAATCGCAGCGAAGAAAAGCGATAAGGTCATCCTAACCAGTGATAATCCAAGGAGTGAAGATCCAGCTCAAATCATACGAGACATGGAGCAAGGAATTGATGTAGTTCAATCCAAAAAGACATTAAGCATTTCAGATCGAAAAGAGGCGATAAAGGTGGCCGCTAGCATGGCTGAGGCAGGGGATATAATTCTTGTGGCAGGTAAGGGTCATGAGACTTACCAGGAGATAAAGGGAGAACGATTTGACTTCGATGATCTTAAAATATTAACCGCAATGCTAAACCTAGTAAGCTGATGTTTTACTATTTGTTTTCATATCTAGATTCAATGGACTTCCCTGGCGCAGGGGTCTTCCAATATATTACGTTCCGAACCGCCATGGCAGTGTTCACATCACTCCTTATTTCCATGGCATTTGGTGGTAGGATAATTCGATATCTCCGCAAACTTCAAGTTGGTGAAACGGTGCGCGACCTTGGGTTAGAGGGTCAGTTGCAAAAGCAGGGAACTCCGACCATGGGTGGGTTGATCATTCTATCTGCCATTGTGATTCCGACGCTTTTGTGGGCCAAACTTCATAATACATACATCTGGCTCATGCTGATATCCACTGTGTGGCTCGGTGCGATTGGGTTTACGGACGATTACATCAAGGTGTTTAAGAAGGATAAAAAAGGTCTAGCGGGAAAATTCAAAATTGTTGGGCAGGTCGGTATTGGAATTATTGCCGGAGCCATTTTATTTTTCAATGGTGAAATAACCATGAAACACAAGGTCTTTGACGACGCTGGAGTAGTGATTACGGAGGAGGTAGTAGCGGCAGATGGCAGCACCTCGACCAAAACGAAGTGGGTTGAAACTGATATTAGTAAGACAACAATTCCGTTTGTCAAACACAATGAATTCGATTATCGCTGGTTGCTTGATTGGGCTGGTGAAACAATTGCGAGCTGGACCTGGCTTATATACATTATCGTAGTAATCGTCATCGTCACCGCCGTGAGTAACGGGGCCAATATGACCGATGGGCTCGATGGACTCGCGGGTGGTACCTCCGCCATTGCAGGATTGGCTTTAGCCATATTCGCCTACCTCAGTTCAAACATCATTTTCGCTGATTTCCTAAACATCATGTTCATTCCTAACTCGGAGGAGCTGGTGATTTTTATGGGTGCATTTGTCGGCGCATGTATCGGATTTCTCTGGTACAACTCATATCCTGCCCAAGTATTTATGGGAGATACAGGAAGCTTAGCTATAGGCGGCATCATCGCTGTCTTCGCCCTGGCAATCAAAAAAGAATTACTGATCCCAATTTTTTGCGGGGTGTTTTTAGTCGAGAATCTCTCGGTTATGCTCCAGGTAGGCTATTTCAAATACACCAAGAAACGATCAGGCGAGGGAAAAAGAATTTTTCTGATGGCACCATTACATCATCACTATCAAAAGAAGGGACTGCATGAAAGCAAGATTGTTTCCCGGTTTTGGATAATCGGGGTGATGCTAGCGGTGATAAGCATCATCACACTCAAACTGCGATAGCGGTGAGGGTTGTGGTGCTCGGAGGAGGAGAAAGTGGAATAGGAGCGGCCATGTTGGCAAAGCAAAAGGGAATGGAAGTTTTCTTAAGCGATGCCGGGCCAGTGAAGGAGAAGTATAAACGTGTTCTTTCAAATAATGAAATTCTGTTTGAAGAAAATGGCCACTCAAGTGACCAGATTTTAAACGCGGAAGTGATCGTAAAAAGCCCCGGTATTCCTGACACGGCTGCCGTGGTTATGCGTGCGGCAGCATTCGGAATCCCAGTGATAAGTGAGATTGAATTTGCTGCGAAGCATTCCAAAGCAAAGTTTATTGCAATCACTGGCAGCAATGGGAAGACAACAACGGCACTGCTAACGCATCATATTCTGAAGCGTGCGGGTTTGAAGGTGGGCCTTGGTGGAAACATCGGAAAGAGTCTCGCTTCCATCGTGCATGAAGGCGATGAGTTTGACTGGGTTGTTCTCGAGCTAAGTAGCTTCCAATTAGATGGCATGTTTGAGTTTAAAGCTGACATAGCTATTCTGCTAAACATCACCGAGGACCACTTAGATCGATACGATTATGATGTCAAGAAATACGCTCGATCCAAGATGCGGATTGTTCAAAATCAAGACGACGTGTGCTGGTTTATCTATAACCAAGATGATCCGATGACAAATGAGATTCTGCAAGAATTTGACATAAAGGCGCAAAAGGCAACCATTTCAATCAAACAAAAACCAGACGAAGACAGACCGTATTCTGGATTCGCAACAGATAAAAATTTAACCATAAATCCAAATAATAAACCCTTAACTATGACCATACAAGAACTTGCATTGCAAGGCAAACACAATCTTTATAATTCGATGGCGTCAGGAATTGCAGCCCGAATTTTAGAGGTTCGCAAAGACATAATTAGAGAATGTCTTACTGATTTTCAAAACGTTGAGCACAGGCTAGAGCATGTCAACACCGTTTATGGAATGAACTTCATAAACGACTCAAAAGCCACCAACGTAAACTCTACATGGTACGCATTAGAAAGCATGTCAACACCTGTCGTGTGGATTGCTGGTGGCGTAGACAAGGGAAATGATTACACACAAATTGCCGACATGGTGAAGCAAAAGGTTCGAACAATTATTTGCATCGGCAAGGATAATTCGAAGCTAAAAGCTGCCTTTGAAGGAATGGTCGAGAACATTATCGAAGTCGACGTAATGCGCGATGCGGTATATAATGCATACAAGTCAGGTGAGAAAGGCGATGCCATTTTGCTTAGTCCTGCTTGCGCAAGTTTCGACCTGTTTGAAGACTATGAAGATCGAGGAAGACAGTTTAAGGAAGCCGTCCGAAACCTTTAATCAAGCCGCATGAGAGCAACTATTCAATCAATAGAAAAAGCGCTTGACAACAAACTCGTTTCGGCGCGAAAGGAAAATTTACAGCGACTGGCTGATATCGAACATCGGCTGGAATTCGTTGCGACTGTAGATGGGGTGGAGTATATTAATGACGCCAAGTCAACAGATGTAAATTCTACGTGGTATAGTCTCGATTGTTTGGAAGGACCCGTTATTTGGATTGCGAGTTCATGCCAATTTGAGGAGGATTATGCGCTGTTAAAAGAGGTGGATATCAGCAACGTTAAGGCGCTTATAGTTTTGGGAGAAGCAAAGGATGAGTTCGTCCGCAGGTTTGATGGGAGAATTGAACTCGTCACAAAAGTGAATACCCTTACTGAGGCTGTTTCGCATGCGATGATTGGCTCCGATAAAGGAGATATGGTTTTGTTTTCTCCAGCATGTTCTGACTATCAAAACTTCAGACATTACAAGGAGGCAGGTCAGCAATTTAGAAAAGCAGTTCGTGAGGTTCAATTGATCAATCGATGATCCAGATCACACGACGCATAGACATCTTAAGAGCCAATAGATACAACGGATAGGTGGAGGAGCTTCTTAAATATATAAAGGGCGATCGCGCCATTTGGCTCATCATGCTTATGCTATCTGTAGCAAGTTTGCTGCTTGTGTATAGCAGCATCGTTACGCTGGCTTATAGGCATCATGATGGCAATACGTTCTATTACCTTTTTCGACATGGGTTTATCCTGATCTGTGGTCTCGGCCTCATGTATTTTGCCCATAAAATAAAGTTCAGTTATTACAGCAAAATTGCTCAATTGGCCCTGCTGGTCAGCGTGCCTCTTCTGTTGCTCACTATGTTTAAGTTTACTGGAGGTACGAACCTGAACAACGCAGATCGATGGTTAACGATCCCAATAATCAATCAAACCTTCCAGCCTTCTGATTTAGCAAAACTGGCGCTCATCATGTATGTAGCGCGGTTTATCGCTATAAAACAGGATGTCATTAAAGATTTCAGACAAGGCTTTTTGCCCTTGCTCTTACCCATTTTTGTCGTTTGTGGACTCATACTCAGGGCAGATTTAAGTACAGCTCTACTTCTATTCGTTAACTGCATTATCCTCATGTTTATAGGTAGGGTTAGCTTAAAGCATATTGGCCTATTGATGGCCACAGGTGTGCTTGTTGGTGGGATGATTTATGGCGTTGGGAAAGCCTTTCCTGGCTCATTTCCACGAATCGATACATGGTCAAGTCGCGTCGATGCATTTGTGTCGCCTTCCGATGCGTCAATGAATCAGAGTTACCAAGTCACCCAATCAAAGATCGCCATTGCCAAAGGTGGGATTGCACGTTTGGCTCCCGGAAAAAGCGTGCAGCGTAATTTTCTTCCACACCCATATTCCGACTTCATCTATTCAATCGTGCTGGAGGAGTACGGATTAATCGGGGGCATTTTTATGTTGCTGCTCTACCTGGTATTGCTGTTTCGTTCTATTAAGATCGCTGCGAATTGCCCCAGAACTTTTGGGGCGCTGCTGGTCATCGGAATATCATTCAGCCTGGTGTTCCAAGCAATGATAAATATGGGCGTTGCCGTCAACCTTTTTCCTGTTACAGGCCAAACATTACCTATGGTTTCAATGGGTGGTACTTCAATTTGGTTCACGTGTTTAGCTGTAGGTATAATTCTGAGCGTAAGCGCGGGCTCCGAGTCCAACGAAATCAAACCTAATCGACCTCTAGCGCATGTCTCTTAAGGTTTTAATAAGCGGCGGCGGCACTGGGGGGCACATCTTTCCCGCAATTGCCATTGCAAACACAATTAAGAAAACACACCCCGACGCTCAAATACTGTTTGTAGGTGCAAACGGTAAAATGGAAATGGAAAAAGTTCCCGCCGCCGGGTATGAAATCATCGGATTGAACATCACCGGGATTCAGCGAAAATTATCGCTGTCAAATTTGGCGTTTCCCTTTAGGCTAATCGGCAGTCTAATAAAGGCGCGTGCAATAATCAAAACGTTCAAGCCATCTGTGGTTGTAGGCGTTGGTGGATTTGCAAGCGGTCCGGTGCTTCGAATGGCGACGTGGATGAAAATTCCAGCGTTAATTCAGGAACAAAACTCCTTTGCAGGAATTACCAACCGATGGGTGGCAAGCTCCGTTCAGCGCGTGTGTGTTGCATACGACCACATGGATAAATTCTTTCCTAAGGATGTCATTTTGAAAACTGGCAACCCCGTTCGCGAGAATGTGGTTCAAATCGAAGGAAAGAAGCAAAGCGCCTTAGCAAAATGGAATTTTACTGATGCGAAACCTATTCTTCTGGTAGTAGGCGGAAGTCTCGGTGCACGTTCAATAAACCAAGCGTTAGCTGGTGACATTCAAAGGTTGATTGATGCTGGTATGCAAGTAATGTGGCAGACAGGGAAGTTGTTCGCTGATGAAGCTAAAGTCTTGCGCGAAAAACATAAGGGCGACCCAGTCGTTATCACTGAGTTTATTTATGAAATGGATTTGGCGTACGCCATGGCAGATATGGTGGTAAGTAGAGCTGGAGCAATAGCTGTAAGTGAGCTCACCATAGTTGGGAAACCGACAATTCTAGTACCCTTTCCATATGCTGCCGAAGATCACCAAACCATGAATGCAATGGCTCTGGTAAATACAGATGCGGCGATCCATGTTGCGGATAAGGTTGCCGCGCTCGAGCTTGTTGATGAAGTCCTAAAATTGAATAACGATAGAACCACAGGAGATCGATTAAAAGACAATATGCGCGCCCATGCATTGCCAAATGCCGCGGAAGAAATCGCTGCTGAGGTGGTGAAAATTGCTCGGGCCTAGATGAAGCTATCAGATATTCATAAAGTCTATTTGTTGGGTATCGGAGGAATTGGAATGAGCGCACTTGCTCGGTACTTTAAGGCCAACGGTGCAGAGGTTTCGGGGTATGATAGAAATCAAACCGAACTTACGTCTGCCGTAGTTATGGAAGGGATTCGAGTGCACTTCAACGATGAAATAAGTAAGGAAGACTTGGCTTCTGATCTGTTTATTTACACACCAGCCATTCAAAAAGTGCATCCAATATACAGCGCGGTGCAATCTGACGATAAGGTTTGGTATAAGCGATCTGAGATCCTTCAGAAGATCACAGAGTTGACCTCAACAATTGCCATCAGCGGAACGCATGGCAAAACGACTACATCGGCAATGGTGACACATTTATTGCATCAAACGCTGGGTAATATTTCTGGGTTTGTTGGAGGTGTGATGACAAACTATCAATCTAACTTGGTCGCAGCTCCGGACTCAAAATACGTTGTGGTTGAAGCAGATGAATATGACCGATCCTTTCTGCGATTAAAGCCAGAACTCGCAGTAATCACGAGCCTTGACGCCGATCACCTTGATATCTATGGAACGTTTGAATCGCTAAGAAATGATTTTCAAAAATTTGCAGATTCGTCTGAAAAGCTAATTCTCAATGAACGCCTTCAAGACCAAATATCACACAATAGGAAGCTGATTTATGGCTTTGAACAGGGGTGTGATATACAAGCAGTAAACGTGAAGGTGGTTGATGGTAGGTTTGAGTTTGATATTGTTTTTGAAGGGAATGCAGTCGGCAACTTTGTGTCCACGCTTGCCGGAAGGCACAACGTGGAAAACGCCTTGGCCGCCGTTGCGGTTTGTTTTGCAAAGAATTGCAGCGTCGATGAGGTGCGTCGGGCGCTTACAACCTTTCAAGGTGTGAAACGACGGTTTGAGCGTATCATGTCAAACGAAGATGTCTGTTTGATTGACGATTACGCACACCATCCAGTTGAAATTGAATCAACAATTGGGGCAGCTAGAGAGTTGTTTCCAAACCGGAAAATCACAGTGATCTTCCAGCCACACTTGTTTTCGAGAACACGAGACCTGGAAGATGGATTCGTTTCAGCATTGGGTCTGGCCGATGAAGTTATTCTGTTGCCAATTTATCCTGCCCGTGAAGCGCCGATTGCTGGGGTGACCAGCTCCAATCTTTTGAATAGAGTCAAGTTGAAAACTAAGATGTTGGTCCAAAGATCAGACCTACTTAATGCTGTATTATCGCTAACGCCAGAAACTGTATTGACCCTTGGAGCGGGAGATATTGATCAATTGGTGAAACCCTTGGCTATAGCCTTGAACAAGAATAAAAATGTGGAATAAGATTATACATATTGGTGGTTGGAGCGGCGGTGTTGCACTCCTCTTTGTCCTTTTAGGCGCCTCCGTGTCTTCTTCCAATCGCAGCCAATTAGTTGATGTGGAGGTTCATATTGATTTTGGTGAGGGCAATTATTTCATCGATCAAGAAGAGGTTGAAGAAGTAGTAAGTGATCTGGGCTACATCGAGGATTCCACGTTAATGGTAGATATCGTGCCGAGTAGAATCGAGCATGTACTCGAAAACAATCCATTTATTAAGTATGCTGAGGTATACGAAAACCTCAACGGAATTCTGAGTGTTGAAGTAAACGTGCGTCAGCCTATTCTGCGAATCTTTAATACGAATGGCCGAAGCATTTACTTGGATGACCAAGGTCGATTCATGCCTCTAAGTCGAAAATACTCGTCTCGCACACCAATCGCGAACGGGTTTATTAATTCAGATTTCACAAAATATATTGGCGCAAGCATATTCGAATTACCTGATAGCTTAAACACACCCGACGTCTTGGTGATGGCCGACTTATTCAAGATTGTACAGACCTGTCGAAAGGATAAATTTTGGAAAGCGCAATTCAATCAATTTTATGTGAACGAAGAAAGTGAGATTGAAATAATTCCTCGAGTTGGTGATCATATCATCTTGGTCGGAAACGCAAATGACATTGATAAGAAGTTGAATAAGCTCCAGAAGTTTTACGAGAAAGGCTTGAATAAAACTGGCTGGAACGAATACAAAACGATAAACCTGAAGTATGCAAGCCAAGTGGTTTGCACCAAAAGCTAATTTATGGAGTCAAACGAGCAAATCATCGTTGGGTTAGATATTGGGACAACCAAAATCGCCTGCCTTGTTGGGAAGAAGAACGAATACGGTAAGCTGGAATTGCTAGGTATGGGTAAAGCCGAGTCAGTCGGTGTTCGTCGAGGAGTTGTCTCGCATATAACCCCAGCCGTGCAAGCGATTCGAATGGCTGTAGAAGAAGCAAAGCTGAACTCCGGACAGGAAATTGCTGTGGTGAATGTTGGTATTGCTGGGCAGCATATTAAAAGCCTTCAGCACCGAGGAGTTATCACATTGGACAACCTCGATGACGAGATAAGTCAAAAGGATGTCGATGCCCTAATTCAGGATATGCACAAATTGGTTTTACCTCCAGGGGAATCGATTATACATGTGCTCCCACAAGATTTTATAGTGGATAACGAAAGTGGAATCAAAGATCCAATAGGGATGAGTGGAATCCGATTGGAAGCGAATTTTCACATTATCACCGGATTGGTGACTGCGGTTCAAAACATATACAAGTGCGTCAGAAAAGCAGATCTAGAAGTTGCTGACCTAACACTTGAGCCTCTTGCGTCTTCAGACTCCGTGTTGAGTGCCGAAGAAAAAGAAGCTGGTGTGGCATTGGTTGACATTGGTGGCGGAACTACCGACGTAGCAATTTTCCAGGATGGAATTATCAGACACACTGCTGTCATCCCCTTTGGAGGAAACATCATCACCGACGATATAAAGGAAGGGTGCACGATTATTCGCAAGCAAGCAGAATTGCTTAAGGTGAAATTTGGGTCAGCGCTAGCCAGCGAGAATCAAGCAAATGATATCGTTGTTATTCCGGGGCTGAATGGCCGTGATCCAAAAGAGATTAGCGTGAAGAATTTGGCGCATATTATCCAAGCTCGAATGGAAGAAATCATTGAGCAGGTTTATTTCGAAATCCGAAATTCAGGATACGAGCGAAAATTGATCGCAGGTATAGTCATTACCGGTGGTGGGTCACAATTAAAGCACATCAGCCAACTGTTTGAATACTTGACTGGAATGGATACGCGCATCGGATACCCAACAGAACATCTAGCCTCTGGAAATGAAAAGGTCGCAAGTCCAATGTATGCAACCGGTGTTGGTCTTGTTTTGAAGGGGTTTGAGTATGCGGAAAAACAGCAGCGGAGAGTGAGTACGGTGGGTAAGACCATTAAGACAAAAAAGAAGAATGGATTATTCGATAAGATCCTGAACAAAGGCAAGGAATGGTTCGAAGAAGACGATCAATTTTAAAGAGAAAAAGTACTGTGATAAGTGATTATAACAGCCATAAATAGATAGTTATGAAATTTGATTTACCAAAGGAGAACTCAAACATCATCAAAGTATTAGGTGTTGGAGGCGGTGGAAGCAATGCAGTTAACCACATGTTCCAGCAAGGAATAGATGGGGTTGACTTTCTAGTGTGCAACACAGACCAACAGGCGTTAGATGTGAGTCCAGTGCCATTAAAGGTGCAGTTGGGTTCTACGCTAACAGAAGGCCGCGGAGCAGGCTCTATTGCTGAAGTCGGCAGAAATGCCGCAATCGAAAACATCGATGAATTGAAGGATATTCTTTCCAGCAATACCAAGATGATTTTCATTACCGCTGGAATGGGTGGAGGCACTGGAACTGGTGCGGCTCCTGTGATAGCTAAAACTGCCCGAGAAATGGGTGTGCTAACGGTCGGAATCGTTACCATGCCGTTTTTCTTTGAGGGGAAGAAACGACGACAGCAAGCTGAACAAGGAATACAAGACATTCGAGAGAGCGTTGATACGCTTCTAATCATTAACAATGAGAAGCTTCGAGAAATGTGCGGTAACCTACCTATTGCACATGCATTTGCAATGGCAGATGACGTATTGGCTACAGCCGCGAAAGGAATTGCCGAAATCATAACGCGAACAGGATACATAAACGTTGATTTTGAAGATGTGCGCACCGTCATGAGTGAATCAGGCGTTGCAATTATGGGGTCAGCACAGGCAGAGGGTGAAGACAGAGCCATGAAGGCGGTAGAAAAGGCCCTTGCATCTCCTTTATTGAATGATAACGACATTACTGGGGCGCGTTACGTGCTGCTGAACATTGCGTTTGGAAATAAAGAGGTGCTCATGGATGAGATTAGCGATATCACCGACTTCATACAAGACGAAGCCGGTTCATCCGCTGATGTAATTTGGGGTTATGGGTTGGATGAAAGCTTAGGCGATTCGTTATCGGTGACAATCATTGCTACCGGGTTTAACCAAAACCCAAATACTGGTGTAAACCTTGAACGTGAACAAGTAACACGTCGAATCAACCTGGAAGACTCAAAAGAGGAACCAACACCGGAAGTAAAGGCGGAAATGCCTCCTGCGAATGAGCCGTTTCTTGCCCCACAACCACTAGCTGGTGTGGTAGAAGAAACGCCAGAAGCGGAAGAAGAAGAGGAGCAAAAAACCTTTGAATTTGAAATTACACGACATCAGCTCACAGATGACACTGAGCCTGAAGTAGAAGAGCCAGCATCCGAAATATCTGAGATCGAAGAGGATCAATTCGATCTTCAATCTCGATCTGTAGAAATCGAAGCAGAGGTTGAGCCTGAGGTTGAGCCTGAGGTGGAGCAAGATGTTGTCGAAACGCCACAAGAGCCAGCTGAGGCGCCAACTATGCGCTTTACATTGGAGGATGTCCCAACGGATTCGTCTAATGATGCTGAGGAACCGAAAGAGGAGTCAGGACAAGAATGGGAGCCGTTTATTCGTGCTGAGGCAGAGCAAAAAGCACCAGAACCACAACGCGAAACGCCTCGACCTGTATCCACTGCTCCATCGGCTAACCCAGTGGAGGATAAGGAAGAGCAAAGTAAAAGAGCAAGTGATCGTTTGAGTAGACTGCGCGACCTAAGCATGAAGCTGAGAACGCCTTCAGGTATGTCAGATTTGGAAAATGAACCAGCGTTTAAGCGAAAACAAATCAATTTGGACGATGTGCCAAACTCAGCAGAAAACAACGCGAGTCGATTTACATTAAGCGAGGAAGAAGGAGAGGATGGGGACAAGAAAACGAGACTCCGACCGAATAATCCTTTCCTACATGATAACGTGGATTAGTAGATCTGCTTACATATTATATAAAGCCGCTATCCGTAGCGGTTTTTTTTTGCGCTCTTTCTGAGAATTATCATTTCTGTAGGCCCAACGATATAGTTCATAACTTCGTATGTTATGTTAATTGGCGTTTGTCAATGATTAGAAGACACTGACCCTATAGTTATGAAAAGAATTTTACCCGTTTTTCTGTTGTTCCTTTCTCTGTTCTCACTGAATTCAAATGCCCAAACATTTATATGGGCTGAGCAGATTTCTGGATCAAGCGTGCAACTTCCACGCGATGTCATTGTAGATGCAAGTGGATCGAATTATTCGGTTGGATGGACGGTGGGGAATACCACGTTCGGATCGAATGCACTTTCGGGTAATTCTTACGATGGCTACTTGGTAAAGTACGACATCAATGGTGATTATCAATGGTCTAGGTCTATAACAGGTGCGCTCTATCAAAGCGCCTTTGAAGTAGAGCGTGATGGTGATGACGGAGTCTACGTTGCAGGTTGGTTTTACGGCAGTATCACGATTGGAGACACCTCCATCTCCGGAACTACGAATGATTATGATGCGTACTTGGTAAAGTTTGATACCAATGGAAATTTCAAATGGGTGAGAACGCAATCTGGGGCGGGAATTACAAAACCGATTGGAATGGCAGTCGACGACGATGGAGATGTCTACGTTCAAATCGGATTCCTAGGAAACTTTACCGCAGGTAGTACAGCCTTAGCGGCAACAAGCACAACCGGATGGAACAACGCAATGGTAAAGTATGACAGTGCGGGTACTTTCCAGTGGAAAACGCTAATAGAAGGATATCACTATATATCCTCTAGCTGGTATTGGGATTATGGTGGGGGAGTGGCAATTGATGGTAGTGGTAATCCATATTGCGTAGGTACATTCCACTCTAACGACACACTGGAAATTGGTTCACTCAGTCTAGTTCCCGTGGGTTGGGATGGATACGTTGCCAAGTTTAATCAGAGCACGGGAGCAGGTGTTTGGGTCCGCCGAGCTGGTGGAACATCAACCGATTACGCCACAGGTATTGCTATTGATAATAGCGATAAGATCTTCATATCTGGATACAACTATTCAACGAATATGACGCTCGGTTCATATTCTAAAACCTATTCGGGGCCTTACTGGGGTCGATACAATACATCTGGGACATCCCAAGAAATTAGCGGAGGAACCGGCTTAACGTATGCGAACTCAGTACAAGTAGATAATGAGGGGAACCTCTACATGACGGGCTTAATGTACCAAAACATTAACCTAACTTTTGGGTCGTTATCGGTTACAAACAGTTCTGGTGCGAGTTACACGCCATACTACTACAAATTCGACCATAGCGGAAATAGCCAAAAGTATTTAACGAAACCAACAGCCTCAGGAGGCATTAATTACGCAACCCACATTTATGCGGCATCTGAGGATATAGTAATAGCCACTGGAGGTTTCGCAACATCCATTGGTCTTGGTAGCACAAACATGACCTCAGGGGGTAGTTATGATGGGTTTGTAACTCGAATTGCAAACTGCGAAAAGCTGGTCGCGGTCGCTTCTACAATTGGTGGAGATTCAGTATGTTCTGGTGAAACTACCACACTATCAGCAGACACAAACTCCCTCTACGACTATCAATGGCTGTATAATGGTGCTGTAATTTCAGGGGAGATAAATAGCACCTACTCTACTGGAACAGCTGGTAACTATGCAGTAATCGTGGATAGCATCGGTTGTGTGGATACAAGTAACGTTATAGCCATAACAGTAAATAGTTTGCCAACAGTCACCCATTCAAATCTAGCAACCGTGTGCGATGGCGATGATCCGTTTACATTAACCGGCGGCTCGCCTTCAGGTGGTGTGTACTCCGGGACCGGAGTAGTTGGCGGAACGTCGTTCGATCCAGGTGCTGCCGCAACAGGTAACAATATTTTGACTTATCTGTATACCGATGCAAATGGTTGTGCCGATAGTGTTGATAAGACCATCACAGTGCAGACGTCTCCTGCCATATTCACAACCACAATTTCGGCATGTGAGAGTGATTCCCCAATTTCATTAGCCACCTCTGCATATGGCTTCCCAACTGGTGGAACGCATAGCGGAACAGGTGTTTCGGGTACAACTTTTAATCCAGCTACTGCAACCGCTGGAACACACATAATTTATTACTCATCGTCAAATGGGTGTGTCTCCCCTGACTCCATTACAGCAACGGTAAGTGCTTCTCCAAATGTCTCACTTGATACCTTCCCAGATAAATGCGTCACAGCATCAGGATTTGCCCTTTCAGGAGGAACGCCTTCGGGTGGTAGCTATAGTGGACTTGGAGTGTTTGGCACCTTTTATTATCCAGCATTTGCTGGCGCAGGCACACATAATATTGTTTATAGCGTAACTTCTAGTGGCTGTACTTCAACAGATACTTCAACTATTACAGTTGATCCAGTGGCGACCTCGAGCGTTTCAACCTTTCCTGACCTTTGTGCTGATGACGATACCTTATTATTAACGAGTTATGGAACGCCATCTGGTGGTGCGTTTTCGGGAACGGGTGTTTCGTCCAATATTTTTGATCCGAGCGTCTCAGGATCTGGTTCATTCACATTGACATATACGTTCACGAACGCATGTGGCACCGCTACCGATACAGAAACGATGACGGTAAATGATTTGCCGACCATATCATTCAGCGCTACAAACGTGAATTGTAATGGTGGTAACGATGGTGCGATAACTGCCACCGGATCTGGAACAGCCACGCCATACACATATTCTTGGAGCACAGGCGGAAGTTCGGCTACGGTGAGTGGATTGACCGCCGGTTTATACACCGTAACTGTTACAGATAATAATGGATGTAGTGACTTTGATACTATTTCAATTTCAGAACCATCTGCGTTATCGGCTTTTACATCTTCAAATAATACTTCATGTAATGGAGGTAACAATGGTATAGCCAGTGCTTTTGGTTCGGGTGGAACCCCATCATACACCTTTTCGTGGAGCACCGGATCCACATCATCTATTATCACTGGACTTACAGCAGATTCGTATACAGTTACCGTAACGGACGCCAATGGTTGCACAGAGACATCAACAGCCACAGTTTCAGAACCTACCGCAGTAACCGCTTCAATCACGGGGACGAACATTGGGTGTAATGGACAAACAAACGGAGCAGCGACAGCATCTGCCTCAGGTGGAACGGGCTCAAAAACTTTTGTATGGTCAACTGCCGCAACGACGGCTTCCATTTCTTCGCTTTCTGCAGGAACTTACACAGTTACTGCAACGGATGCAAATGGATGCACCGACACGGAGTCAGTTACAATAACCCAACCAGCGGCATTAGTAGCGAGCATCGGAACACCAACTGACGTAAGTTGTAATGGTGGTAATGACGGAGCAGCAACAGCATCTGCGACAGGC